>Ga0123332_1001468_pt1 | contig 23091 bp, 19 predicted proteins | sample BioC12SIPDNA_4_FD_89958 | JGI IMG/M metagenome (GOLD analysis project Ga0123332, IMG submission 89958) | Anaerobic biogas reactor microbial communites from Washington, USA - Biogas_R2_A C12 SIP DNA | ecosystem: Engineered > Bioreactor > Anaerobic > Unclassified | place: Washington, USA... | reverse complement strand
TCTGCCCCACGTGCAGATCCGGCTCGTCCTTGAGGATGTTGTCCGTGGCCACCACCGCGTTGCCGTCGACGGGCGCCAGCCAGCGGCCCTCGCGCATATCGGGCCGCATGATATCCGACCCGGCGGGCATGCCGATCATCCGGTAGATCTTGCCGTCGGAGCCGTCGGGCTCGATCCGCTGGCCCCTCACGAACAACCAGGGCTCCGCCGTGACCACGTCGGGCACGCGGGAGGCGGTCGCCGTGAGCTGGTCGGCCCGGGCCGGGCCGGACAGCATGGCCTGCGCATCATACCCATAGAACTCCACGCCGCTGTCGAGGGTCTTGTTGAGCGAGGCCTCCACGCTCAGCACGGCCATGAACACGGCCCCGCCCAGTGCCAGCGCAGCCAGGGTGACCACCAGACGCATCCGCCTCCGGAAGGTGTTGCGTAGCGCGAACATCACCGTCCGCGGCAGGAAACGGATGCTCGCAACCGCCCGGTCGACGAGACCGGTGCCGAAACCCGCCGCGATACCGGCCGAGCCGATGGCTTCACGCACGGTTATGCGCACTCCTCTGTTGACCGGCACCATGGCGGCCACGACCGGGACCGCCAACGCCACCACCACCTCGACGCCGATGGCCGGCGCCGGGGGCAGCACCCAGCCGGTGTCCACGTTCAAGATGCCCGAGGTGTAGGCCGTGAGAGCGACGGCCCCGAGCGCGGCGAGGGGCACGGCCAGCACCACGGCGAACAGACCGTAACCCAGCACCAGCCCCCGGTACAGACGTCGCAACTCGTGGTCGCGGGCCCCTATGGCCTTCATGACGCCTATCTGCCTGGTCTGGGTGCCCACCACGGCGCTCACGGTGTTGATGACCAGAAGGACGCTCGTCGCGAGCGTGAGGGCCCCAAGCAGCACCATGATCAGGAAGACCGTGTCGAGGACCTCCTTCGCCGGGTACTCGAGGGGCACGTTCACGTCCACCTCTCTCACGTCGTGGCCGGCGGCCCTGGCCCGATCGGCCACTTCGTCCGCGATAGCCTGGACGTACTCGCGGTCGTCGGCGCCCGCCCGCTGGTCGCCGGCCCCCGCCACCCGGATCAGCAACTCATCGTATTCTCGTCCGTAGCCCAGCCTCTCGAGGGTATCCACGCTGATGAAGCCGAACGGCACGCCCCAGTAGTAGCCTGCCGGGTAAGACGGCGCGTACGCCGTGCCGGCCACCTGCAACTGCCTCTCTTTGTTGTCCGGGGTCTCGATGGTGAGCACGTCTCCGACCCCGTGATCGCCCAAGAGATGGAGGTCGAGCACCGACCGCTCGACGCTCACCGACTCCAGCGGGGGCGGCCACGTCCCCGTCTCCGGCAGCACGCGGTCCACTTTCTGCGCGGCGAAGACCCCGATCACCGTCAGCTCGAAGTCGACCCAGTTGTCGGGCTTCACCTCGAGTTGCACAGTCACCGTGCGCCTGCCCTCAGCCGCTACCACTCCCGGAGTCCGGTCCACCGCGGTCACGAAGTCGTCGTCGAAAGGGGTCATGCTGAGCTCGGCGTTGGCCGGGTCGCTCCCCAGGAACGCGGCCTCCAGGTCTCGGCCCAGCACCAGCCGGCTCTCCACGAGCATCCCCACTGCCGTCACCCCGAACGCTATCGAGATGACCACGAGGACCGTGCGGCTCCGATAGCCCAGAAGGCTGCGGAGGATCATGCGCCACCGAGGCTGCATCAGCCGTCTATCTGGTCGGCGCCTCGCGGAGGCCGGCCGTCCGCCGTGCGCCCGTCGTCGCCTTTCTCGTCCGCCGTGCGCCCGTCGTCGACCTTTCCGTCGACAGCGCGGCCGTCGACAAGGTGGATGATCCGGTTGGTCCGTGAGGCGATCTCGCTGTCGTGGGTGACGATGACCACGGTCCTTCCGGCGGCGGCTCGGCCGTGGAGCAGGTTGAAGACCGCGTCCGCGGTGGCCGAGTCCAGGTTGCCGGTCGGCTCGTCGGCAAGGAGCACGGCCGGGTCGTTGGCGAGTGCGCGGGCGATCGCCACCCGCTGCTGCTGCCCGCCGGAGATCGTGGCGGGGAACTTCTCGGCGGCTTCGGCCATGCCTACCTGGGCAAGCAGGTCCATGGCCCGCTGCATGCGTCTGTTGGGCGGCACCCGGCCGACGAAGTCCATGGCCAGGAGAACGTTCTCGACCGCCGTCAGAGTCGGCAGCAACTGGAAGAACTGGAACACGATCCCGAGCCTCCGGCCGCGCCACACCGCCGCTTCCCCCTCGTCGAGCTGATCGACCCGCGTGTGACCAACCATCACTTCGCCGGCCGTCGGCCGGTCGATGCCGGCGATCATGTTGAGGAGGGTGGATTTGCCGGAACCAGAGCGCCCCACGATGGCGACGAACTCACCCATGCGGATCTGCAGGTCGACGGTTCTAAGCGCACGAAACGGCCCTGCTCCGGTCTCGTAGTCCTTGGTGACCTTGCGCAGCTCAATGGCGAAGGGCGACTTGTAGCTGGCTTTCGACCCGCGCGGCGGCGGGCCCGAAGGCGGGCGGCTCAACTCTCTCCGTCCGCGCCGATCGAGGCATAGACCGCCTTCCGCACGACGAGCTCTCTCGGGTCGTTGATCATCCTGTCTATTCTATTCGTCACGTACGCCCAACCCAAGCCGGAGTCAGGATCGCCGAAACCGAAGGAACCCCCGAATCCCGGAGCGCCGAACGCGCTCGGGTGCGCGAACGTGTTCAGCCCCCCGGGCTTCATGAAACCCAACGAGAACGCGACCTCCAACGTCAGACACTCGTCTCTGAACCCGCGCACAGGCGGCTCCGGAGAAGCCATGATCTGTCGGAGAGTCTCGTCACGCAGCCCGAGCGAAGCCCCACCGGTCACGAATTCACTGTAGGCGCGAGCGATCGCGCGGGCCGTTCCCACCCCGCCCCCGGCGGGGATCTCCAACCCGCGAGAGAAGATGCGACCTTCCGCCGCCTGTTCGGGTAACTCGGATCCCAACAGTGCGCGCCGGAGGTTCGAGCCCGGCCTGATCCCGGTAAGTGCCAGCGCGGGAGGGAGTGTGAAGACCGAGAGGACCATCCGCGCAGGGCCGGGCCTCTGGAGTGGCGCCAACCTGGAGTCGGGGATCTCCTCGGGCAGGCAGATGAAGAAGTCGATCCCCAGGGGAGAGGCAATCTCCTCCTGGAAGAACTGCCCCAGGCTACGATGCAGTGGATCGACGCGGCGGAGCAACTCACCCTCATAGAACCCGAGGGTGATGCCGTGGTAACCCTGACGCGTCCCCGGCTCCCAAGCCGGTTTCTGACGTGCAGGCACGTCTGCCAACCGGTCGAGATCCCGAACGAGGGCCTCATCCAGCGGTTCATCCAGGACGAACAGGCCGGCCTGATGAGATAGCAGTTGCCGTACCGTGATCCCAGCCTTTCCCTGCTGGGCAAACTCCGGCCAGTAGGCGCACACGCGCTCGTCGTACTCGAGGTGCCGGCGCGAATGGGCGAGTGCCATCGCCAGCCCGGCCATGCCCTTCGTCAGGGAGAAGACCAGCACCATGGTGTCTTCTTGCCACGGCTCCCCCGTCTCCCTGTCCCGCACGCCGCCCCACAGATCGACGACCTTCTCACCCCGGTGATAGACACAGCAGGCCGCCCCCAGCTCGTGGCGGTGCTCGAAGTTGTCGGCGAAGGCTCGACGTACTGCCTCGAATCCCGTCTCGGTGTACCCTGAGACGACCGCGGTTCCCATCACATGCCTCCCTCCCCCAAACGGTCATCGACTCAAGGACCAGCACGGCTTCAGGGACAGCCGCCGACCGAAGGCGGCGTATCACCTGGATAGCACCGCCCCGCCGTCCACGCAAGAGGGAAGAACGATACCGGACGAGTGACTCCCACTCGTCCGAGCGCCCGATGCGACCGCCTGCAGCTACTCCACCCTAACGGTCTGCGGCTCGGTCATCTTACCCACAAGAGGAAGGGTCGCGCCGACGATGGCGAGAGCCGCGACCAGGCCACCGATAAGCAGGGCGAAATAACCCACCCCGGGAGCTGCCACGGCGAAGCCGCCGTCGGTGTTCCAGAAGATGAGGGCGGAGACCAGAAAACCGACACCCGCCGAGACCACCGCCGCCAGTAGCAGAGGCACGGCCGCCTCGAGAAGCACGGCCCGGTAGAGGCGACGGAGCGGCATGCCGGTGAGGCGCAGCAGGGCGAAGGCGCGTTTGCGCTCCACCAATCCTCCGGCCACCGATACCGCCAGGCTGCAACCGGCGATCACGAGGCAGAGCACCATGCCCACGTCCACCATCCGGCGAAGCGCATTGAAGAGCGCGTCCTCATCGGCCCAGAACTCCGCCACGGCATAGGGCATCGGTTGACGCGGGTCAGCCACCTCGAGCGCCGTGCGGACCCGCTCGATGCTCGCGAGGCTGCCGTCGGTCAAGATGATGAGATGCTTGGTGGTGCTCGACTCGTCGGGCGCCGGCGCCGTCTCTGTGACTCCAGCCGGCATCTCCGCCGCCACGGCTTCGTCCATGGCCTCTGGATCCGCCGCCTCCAGGAATCCCATGGCCAGTAGCCCCGCGTCGAGCGCCACGTACCCGGCAGTGTCGATCTGCCCGCTCAGACCTCCCAGCAGCGCCCAGTCGCGCTCGGTCACCAGGCCGATCCAGTCAGCCGCCGAGCCGGCCGCCGAGGCCGGCAGTGAGAGCACCGGGATGACGGCCTGCACACCCTCTGTCACAGCCAGTTTGGCGACCAGATCGGAGCTCGCGCCGGCCTGGAGATAGCCCCCGGGGCCCCCGGAGCTGATGGCGCCACCCGGGCCACCCCCGATCTCCGGCGATCCGCCGAACGCCTGCACCACCGTCGAACCCGGCAGGTCCGGCGTCCGGAAGGTGCCACTGCCGCTGTCGATGGCCGTCGCGATGATGGACGTGAAGACCGTGCCGATGAAGACCGCCAGCACCAGGCCACTGATGGCCCTGAAGGCCCGGCGTGAGTCGCTCCCCAACCGGCGCGCGGCGATCAGGGTCGAATCCCGGCGGGCGAGCGCGGCAAGCACCCGGCTGCCCGCGGAAGTCAGCCAGGGTCCCACCACCATGATGGCGAGCGCGATGACGGCGAACACCACAAGGACGCTGAAAGTGCGCATCTGCGAGTCGTCGATGAGGGCCGGTACGAGGAGCAGCGCCACCGCCACGACCAGCGCCAGCAGTCTGATGGGACGAGGCCGCCTGGGCGGCGCCTTGCGGGTCACGCCGAGCGGTGAGATCTGCACGCGTCGAAGCGTCCACAGACTGGCGAGCACCGACGCGACCGGCACCCCGATGGCTACACCGGCGATGGCCAGCGGACCCAGCGACAGATCAGTGGTGAAGAACGGCTCTCCTGTGAAAGGGATCCGCGCGACCAGCGGACGGAACACATAGAAGAGCCCGAATCCCGCCGCCGTCCCGGCGATGGCGGCCAGCACGGCCTCGACCGCCGCCACGATGCTCACCTGCCCCGGCGTGGCCCCGACCAAGCGCAGCGCCGCCAACCGTTCTTCCCGTCGGGCCGCCGCAAGACGCGTGGACGTCATCACGAACACCAGCACCGGCAGCATGAGCCCGACGGCGCCGATGCCGAGCGCCACCTTCACGAACTCCGAGTAGTTGTGCTCGGTGGGAGCGGTCTCGATGCTGCGCACCTGGAAGGCCTCCATGGAGCTCTCGAGCTCGGCGGGCGACCGTCCCACCACGGCCATGAGAGTCTCAGGCGAGGTGAGGCCCTCGTCACCCAGGATCCCGGCCTGGACGCCGGAGAACCGGGCGCCGAGCTGGTCCGCAGGGGTCGCCGCGAGAAGCTTCGCGAGATCCCGCGACACGTAGTACTCACCGGGCCCCGGCAGGCGGTCGAGCCCCGGCACCAGCGGCGAGGCCGGGCCCGTTGCCGCGACCTCCACCAGGCCCATGAGCCGGCCGCCGTATAGGTCGTAGGAGAGGCGCCACCACAGCGGGTCCGACCGGCTCTCGTCCACGCTCGGGACACGGTTGGCGCGGCTGGTATCCAACCAGCCGCCGCGGACATCCTTCGCGTCCAGGGCATTGAAGCCGCTGATGGTGAAGAGCAGCAGCGTCACGGCCAGGGCAACGCCCAGAGCCGTGAGCACGAGGCGGACCTTGCCCTCCTTCGCCGCCCCCCAAGAGAGGCGCAAACCCAGCCGGATCACGGCCGACCGCGCCCCGCTTGCCCCGCTCACGCGGCGTCCCCGTCGCCGGCCTGACGCGGCGGCGCCCAGGCGCTCCGGTCGGGGGTGCAGGATGCCCGCCCGTCTCGCACCATGACCTCCCTGTCGGCATAGGCTGCCACCCGCGGCTCGTGGGTCACTATCACCACCGTGGTGCCTCGCTCCCGGGCGGTGTCGACCAGGAGTTCCATAACCTGCTCACCGTTCAGCGAGTCCAGCGAACCGGTGGGCTCGTCGGCGAACACTATCTGCGGATCGGCCACTAAGGCCCGGGCCAACGCCACCCGCTGCTGCTCTCCTCCGGAGAGTTCGCTTGAGAGGCGTCCCTCCAGGCCCTCGATGCCCAACCGTGCGAACCAGGGACGCGCCTCCGCGAACGCCTGAGCCCGCGGCCGCCCTGCCAAGAGCAGGGGCAGCGCTACGTTCTCTTCAGCCGACAGCTCGGGAACGAGCTGGCCGAACTGGAAGACGAACCCGAACCTTCTCCTACGCAGCTCACTGCGGCGCGCTTCCGAGAGAGTGTCGATCCGCTCGCGGGAGAACACGACCTCCCCTTTGTCGGGCACCAGGATACCCGCCAGGCAGTGCAGCAACGTTGACTTGCCCGACCCGCTCGGCCCCATGACGGCCACGATCTCTCCCGCCCCGGCGGCGAAATCCGCTCCCCTCAGGGCCTGGGTGGACCCGAACGAGCGATGCACGTCGTGGCAGCTTATGAAGGGGGTGGCTACGGCCCAGGAGCCGTCGGGGGCCGCTCCGATATCTGCGCCGGGGCGTCCGCCCGCGTCCGCGCCGGGGTGAACGCCTTGGTGCTGCGCCGCGCCGGCAGGCGCGCCTGGGGCGACAACAGAGGTGCGGGTCATTGTTTCAACTCCTTGGCGATTCGATCGAGGCGCCCGGTGGTCAGGTCTATCCAGCGCAGGTCGGCCTCGAGATGGAACAGAGCATGATCGATGAGCAGCTGGTCGACAAAGGAGGCCGACCGGCGGCGGTTGGTCAGTTCGCGCATGCGCTCGATGTGGACACACCGTTGGGAGTCCAGGTAAGCGTCGGCGGGGCGATTGAGGAGCAGGGCCAACGTCATCTTCATCCCCAGAAGGCTCTGCAGATGGGCCTCCGGAGCCACCGGCGCCGCGAGCCAGGCGGCGAACTCCCGTTCGCCCTGCTCGGTGATGGCATAGAGCCTGCGGTCAGGGCCCTCTCCGGGAGCGCTTCCCTTCGCCAGCACCCGGCCGTCACGGGCCAGGCGGGACAGCGTGCCGTAGACCTGGCCGAACGGCAGAGGCTTGTCGCGGCCGAAGTACTCGTCGTACTGCCGCTTGAGCTCGTAGCCGTGACTGCCCCCGGCGGGATCCTGCTCGAGAAGCCCCAGAAGTGCGTAGGAGACGCTCATGCGCGGCAGTATACTCTGAGTGTATACACTGTGTCAATAGTCCGGCTCGACCTATCGTGAGAGCGCAGTGTTCCCCCTCATGCGGCGCCCGGCGACCCTCCTGTTATCATGGCCCGGTGACCCTCCACGAGGCATACCAGGTCCTGGGGCTGGCCCCCGAATCCACGACCGCTCAGGTCAGGGCCGCCTACCGCCGGCTGGCCGCCGAAGCCCACCCCGACCGCGGCGGGCAGGCCACCGAGTTCATCCGCATCCGCGCCGCCTATGAGATCCTAACGGACTTCCTGGACCAGGGCGTGCCCGTTGACGAGATCCCCGTGCCGTCGGGGCTCCGTGACGTCATCGACAGCATCGTGAACGACTTCCGCGAGCAGCAGCGCTGGGCCGAGGCTGAGACTCTGACCCACCTGGTCACCTTCGAGAACCACATGAGCGCCTATATCGCCAAGGCTTCGCGAGGCGATCTGCGTCGTTTCGGCGAGACCTTCAGCAACACATGGACTGCAGTATTGACTGCATTGTTTGAGAAATGCAATCTACGTTGCGATTCCGTTCTTCAGCGCTACGAGGCTTGGTACACGGAGAGCACCCAGGCCTTCTTCGATGGCCTGTACCGTAGGGAGCTCCTCAGCTTCGCTTGGCGCCGGCATTTCTGGGAGTTCTTCCTGGTTTTCGGCGCGATGGCGGGAGCGCTCTCTGTCGTGGTCGGCTGGGATGGACCCTGGCGCCGTTGGGTGTCTCTGGGCGTCGTCCTCGTGGCCGCCGGGCTCTCCTTCCTGCTCTACCGCTGGAGAGTCAGGCGGCGCCGCAAAGTCCGAGAGAGGGTCGAACCGCTGAGCGTCACCGTTTTCGAGCTGGACAAGAATGCCCGTTTCCCCACCGAGACCACCTTGAGGCGCGGTCGCGCGACCACCGCTGCTCTGGGACTCGCAGGTCTGTTCCTCGGCAATGCCGCCTCCGGCGGACTGGCCGTCCCGGTAGTGGGGGCGGTGGCGGGAGCGGCTTTGGGCGGCGCCGTCGACCGGCTGCTGAACCCCACCGCCCGCCTGCGACAGGGCATGACCGCCGATCTCCACCGTTTCATGGCCATGGCGCGACCCCAGGTGACCGCGTACGTGCTCGAGGCCCACGGCCAGCTGCTGGACGAGGTCCGCGGTCGGATTGTGGACAACTATAGGGAGCGGGTGGAGGACACCGTGAAGCTGCTGACGGCCGGGGGTGACGGCGGCGGAGGCAGAGACGGCGGCGGAGCCGCGGTAGACTTGGTGGGGAGTCTCACGAGCGAGGAGCAAAGGAGGGATACGCCATGGAAGAAGAGGCCATGCTGATAGTCCACGTCGACGTGCACGTACTCCCGGAGCACGTGGGACGCTTCAAAGAGGCCACGGTCAAGAACGCCGCGGAGAGCCTCAAGGAGCCCGGCGTGGCGAGATTCGATGTCGTGCAGCGGCTGGACGAACCGGAACGCTTCGTATTGGTCGAGGCATACCGCACGGCAGACGGGGCCGCGGCGCATAAGGAGACCGCTCACTATCAGGAGTGGAGAGACACCGTAGCCCCCATGATGGCGGAGCCGAGGTCCAGCATGAAGTACACGAACGTGTTCCCCGAGACCGAGTGTTGGTGATCTGAGGTTCGAGTGATCGAGTGCCGGAGAGGTCAGTCGTCCAGGTCCACCCCTTCGGCGACCTTCATCAGTTCCTCCACCGGCAGATTGGTCAGTATCTCCACCCTGGTGCCGCCGTCATCCCAGGTCAGAGCGTTGGCGTTCTCGTAGTGGGCCGAAGGTATCCGAATTGCCGTGCCCGACTCCCACCACCTGCGGGTTTCACCGTCCGTGCCGCCGGACACCCAGCTGGTGACCTCCTCGTCCGGGCCAAGGCCGGCATCATCCAGATCGGCACCGTGTCCCTCGATCTCACCGGAGAGGCCGGTTCTCAACACCGCCGGGTGGCCGTTCACTTCAACCTTCCGGCCCTCGGGCAACGGTCCGCCCGTCTTCGTGGACGTACGGACCAGCAGCAGCAGCCGGTCACCGCTCCGGTACAAGGCCTCCTTCTCTTCGAGAGGAGCGTTGACCGTGCCGGATGCGTCCGGCTCGACATCAGCCGCGAAGAAGCCGGACTGGTAGAGCGGCTGAGAGTCGAAGCCCTCGGGCAGATAGTCGAGCTTCAGCGGAGCGTCCTCACCGCCGATGCTGAACACCTTGCCGAAGAACTCCCCGGCCGCCGCCCGCGCCGAGGGTACGATGCCTATCACGCAGACGGCGATCAGCACGGCGCCGATGGCTGCAGAAGCGACCCTCCATCTCATCTTCATCCTGCGGTCTCCTTTCATCCTGCGGTCTCCTTCCCGGCGAGCACGAGGGGCGCGAGGACTCCGCACTTCCTCTGTGATCCTTTCCTGCAGGTGGCTCCAGGCCTGCGGACTGGGGCCTGCTTCCGCGGCCATCGCCCCAAGGGAAGCAGCGACCCGTCTCCGGCTGGATGCCAGGGCCGACAGTTCTCCTTCGCACGAGACGCATCCGGCCAGATGTGCTTCGATCGACGTGTGCTCTGAGGCCATGACCTCGGAGTCAAGGTATGCGGTGAGCAGCTTCCTCACAACGCGACATCTCATCTTTGAACCTCCGTGACAGAGCAGACTCGGCCTGGGAACTCGGATCTCAGCTCGTCGCGCATCAGTCGTAGAGCGAGATGGAGACGGGACTTCACAGTCCCCAAGGGAAGATCCATGATCTCGGCGATCTCAGCATACGAAAGGCCCCAGTAGTGGTGCAGGACCACGACCACACGGAGCTTCTTGCTCAGCCTGTTGAGAGCGCGACGGACGCACTCGTCATCGCCATATCGGTCGGATACGGCGTCGTCGCTCCCTGCCGCTTCCTCCGGGACCTCCTCGAGACTGGTGAGGCGAGAACGGCTCCGTCGCCAATTGAGGCACCGGTTGACGGTGATGCGGTAGAGCCAGGTACTGAAGGCGCCCCGATCCTGGTCGTAGGAGTCGAGGGAGCAGTGGACCTGCAGGAAGACCTCCTGCAGGATGTCTTCGGCGTCGGCAGTCGAACCGAGGGTCAGATAGGAAGTGCGGTAGACGAGGTTCTTGTACCTCTCGAAAAGAAGGCGAAAAGCCTCTTCATCTCCGGCTCGGCTGCGGCGTATCAGGATCTGGTCCACTCCGGTCCCCCACAGAGCTCTACCCAACACACACAGTACACGGCACAAGCGGGAAAAGTTCAGTACACTCGAAGCGCAGTCCCGGGAAGGAGAGACCATGGAGAGTGCCGCCCCAGAGACCGAGGGCCGGTGGCATGAGGCTGACGACATGAGGCTGGTGACATGAGGTTCGAGTTCAGCACCGCCGGGCGGATCGTCTTCGGAGCGGGTACGCTCCAGGAGGCGGGTGAGATCGTCGAAGGTATGAGCGAACGCCCCCTGGTGGTGACCGGAGGCACCGCGGGGCGGGCGGAGCCTCTCCTGTCTCTGCTGGCCGGACGGGGGCTCACATCGACCACGTATGCAGTGGTCGGCGAGCCGGACGTCGAGATGGTGAGACACGGCGCCGCGCTTGCTCGGGACGAGGGCTGCGACTGCGTCGTGGGCTTCGGGGGCGGGGCGGCGCTGGATGCCGCCAAGGCCATCGCCATCCTGATGACCAACCCCGGCGACGTGCTCGACTACCTCGAGATCGTGGGGCGCGGGAGAGCCCTCACCGAGGCGCCCGTACCTATGATGGCCGCACCGACCACGGCCGGGACCGGCACCGAGGTCACGCGCAACTCGGTGATCGCCTCGCCCGAACACCGCGTCAAGGTGAGCCTGCGTAGCCCGCTCATGCTGCCCAGGGTCGCTCTCGTCGACCCGGAGCTGACCTACACCCTCCCCCCCGCCCTCACCGCCACCACGGGTCTCGACGCGCTCACCCAACTGATCGAGCCGTTCGTCTGCACGCGCGCCAATCCCTTCACCGACGGGTTGTGCAAGGAGGGCATCACCCGGGTGGTGAGGTCTCTGCGCCGGGCGGTGGAGAGCGGCCAAGCGGTCGCGGCGCACGGAGCCGCCAGGGCGCCGGAGGCCACCCGGACGCCGGAGACCGCCGCGGCTCGCGAGGACATGGCCGTCGCAAGCCTCTTCGGCGGGCTGGCGCTCGCCAACGCCGGGCTGGGGGCGGTGCACGGCATCGCCGGCCCGCTGGGCGGAATGGTGCGGGCGCCTCACGGAGCGGTGTGCGCGGCGCTCCTCCCGGGAGTGGCCGCGGCCAACCTCTACGCGCTACGCCGGCGCGCGCCCAGGAGCGAAGCCCTGGGCCGCTACGCCAAGCTGGCGCAGCTCCTCACCGGGAACCCGGGGGCGGCCGGCGACGAGGTTTCCAAGTGGCTGCGCCGGCTGGTCGCCGATCTGGAGATCCCGGGGCTCGGCGCCTACGGAGTCGGGCCCGAGCACATCCCCGAGCTGGTCGAGAAGGCGGCGGCCGCCAGCAGCATGAAGGCCAACCCCGTGGAGCTGACCCGCGACGAGTTGGCGTCGATAGTCGAGTCCGCCCTCTAGGCCACAGGGGGTCCGCTGAAATGGAGACCCGCTGAAATGGAGACCCGCTGAAATGGAGATCCGCTGAGATGAGCGACACCGTCGGCCAGGCCACCGAACGGCGTCTTCTCGGAGCAAGCGGGGTGGAGGTTTCCGCCCTGGGGTTCGGCACCGACAGCTGGGGAGCCAAGCTCCTCGGCTACAGCAGGTTCTTCGGCGACGAAGACCTCTACGGAGCCTACCGGGCGGCGCTGGACGCCGGGATCGACCTTTTCGACACCGCGCCCGCCTACGGCAAGGGGAAGTCCGAGGAGCTCCTGGGCCGTTTCCGCAGGCAGGACGGCCGCCCCATCGTCATCGCCACCAAGTACGACAACCCGCCCTTCCCCATCCCCCTCATCAAGAGCCCCTCCCCCAAGGCCCTGGCGGTCTCCCTTGATGCCAGCCTGGAGCGGCTCGGCGTGGAACGCGTCGATCTCTTCCAGATCCACTACCCGGTGCCGCCCAGGCGCATCGACGAGTTCGCCGACGCGCTGGCCTCCACGGTCCGGTCGGGCAAGGCGAGGGCGGTGGGGGTCTCCAACTTCAACACGCCGCTCATGCGCGCCATGCACGCCGCCCTAGCCCGGCACGGCGTTCCTCTCGCCTCCAATCAGGTGGCGTTCAACCTTCTCGATCACTCCAGCGAGATCAACGGAGTGCTGGAGGCCTGCCGGGAGCTGGACGTCGCACTGATCCCCTGCGTGCCGCTGGCAGTGGGCATCCTCAGCGGCAGGTGCTGGAGCGGCGAGGCCCCCATGAGCGCAGTCCAGCAATCATATCTACGGCAGGGCAGATCGGATCCATTCCACCTACGAACGGCTGAGATCCCCGGACAGGCGAACGAGGGACGCGTGAGGCGCGCTCTGTCGGCCCCGCCGGCCGTGAAGAGCCTCGGGACGCTACTCGCCACCATGCAGAGCATCGCCGAGACACGGGACAAGTCGCTGGCCCAGGTGGCCCTCAACTGGTTGCTGACCGCCGACCCTCTGGTGATCCCCATCCCCGGAGCCAAGAACGCGGGCCAGGTCCTCGAGAACGCCGGGGCGCTGGGCTGGCGCCTCACGCCCGCCGAACGCCTCAGCCTCAGCCAGGCCGGCACGGGCGTCGGCTGCTAGACAGCCCGTTGGCGGAGCCTCGCCCCTAGTCCTCCGCGCTCACCAGGAGCAGCGGCGTCTTCTTGACCAGGTGAATCACACTCTCAGTCACGCTGCCGAAGATGGCTCGGCTGAGGCTCCGGTGGCCTCTCGTGGCCATGGCCAGCAGTTGCGCCGGGTTGATCTTGAGGTAGGTGATGACGGCTTCGGCGGGCTCTCCGGTGAGCACCTCGGTGCGCACCACCATGCCTTCGTCTCGTAGAGGCTTGGCGACCCCCTCCAGGTAGGCCTTCATCTCGGCCCGTCGCTTGTCGGCGTCCTCCAGGGCGGCCCGGGTGACGACTATGCCCGGGTCGTAGACATGGAGCAACACCAGCTCGGACGGAGTCTCCTTGCCTCGCTGCCTGACGATCGCCGCGGCATGAGAGACCGCCGCTTCCGACATCTTGGAGCCGCTCAATGGGATGACCAGGTCCTTTCTGGGCATCGTGTCGTCGATGATCTCCTCCCGGAGCTCCACCGGGACCAACCAGACCGGCACCTTGGAGGCGTGGATGACCTTGTTGGCGATGCTGCCGATGTCCCACTCTCCCACGCCCGTGCTGCCGCGAGTGGACATCAGGATCAGGTCGATGTCGTTCTCGTCCACGTACTTGAGGATCTCTTGGGCCGGGTTCCCCACCACCACGTTGCCACGCGCGTGGACGCACTGCTCCAAGGCCTCCTTGGAAGCGTATTTGCGTCGAATCTCCTCCGCTTTCTCGCAGAGCACTGCGGCCATGTGTTCCATGTACGCGCGGCGCATGGGGACCTGCTCGGCGTCCTGCGGTCTGCAGACGTGCAGCAACTCCACGTCAAGATGCATCCTCCCGGAGAGTTCCTGGGCATACTCGAAAACCACCTCGGCCAACTCAGAACCATCGAGCAAGACGACCATCTTCTTGTACATGCCCATCCCTCCTCTGCACCCGGCGCCCGCGTCTGACCACTCCCCCGCGTGTTACCCAGTCACAGCCTTCTCTATGCAGGCGCGCCGCGGCACCACCCTGCCCGTTACCGAGACGCCTCTTCCTGCCGCTCGTAGCGATGACCGATGACCGTCGTGAAATGGAAGATGGGCCGGTCCACCCTAGTGAACGTCAGGGGGCAATGGGGCATCCCCGCGGGGACAAACACCAGACAGCTGCGGTCGATGATGTGCTTCTCGTCTTCGAGCCAGATCTCTACCTCTCCCCCAAGATCATAGGGACGAGCCGGATCACTCCCGAAGAAGCCGATTATCTCGTCGGTGTCGTGGACATGGGGCTTGTCGGCGAAAGTCGTCGCCGCGCTGAGATACCAGGAGCAGTTCATGTGGAAGGCGCCTTCGACCACCTGGTCGTCGAGCCAGAGTATCCGCTTGGCGAACTTGGAGTACTCCGCATCGATGCTCTGCTGGTACTCGGGCATCTGCAACTGGGTGACGATGTACTTGGCGTTCTTGTATCCCGACACGGTGCGATCCTTTCTCGTCCAAGACTCAGGGGATCAGCAGCCGGATCGAGCCCATGGCCAGCACAGAGCCGTCGGCCGCGCTGATGTCGCTGATGGTGATGAAGACCGAGCCCGTGGGCGCCGGACCAGAGAGCTCGAGGGTGAAGGTCCCTGGGGCACCCATATCGGGCGCCTCGACGGTCACCGGGCCGGCCGCGCGCTCCACCATGTCGGAATCGTAGACGTGGTACTCGAGGTTGTTCTCGAACGGCGCTATCGTGACGCTCCCCTCGATAGCCAGAGGGTAGCCGGCTTTGGCGCCCGGCTGAGGTGATGTGACGGTGATCTCCCGGACGCCGCCCGCGGGGGTGGTGGACGACCGACGGGTGAGCAGTAGGGCTACGGCGCCCTCGGCGGGCAGCTCGAGAGTCACCCGGACCGGCGTCCTGGGCCCGCTCGCAGACGCCTCCTGCGGAGGCATGGTCGCGTCCATCAGGATCTCGCCGTCTTCTATCAGGAGCTCGTCGATGCGCGCCCCTACGCCTACCAGGTGACACCCCCCCTGCACGGGCTCGCCACCCTCGGACACAAGGGCCACGACGTAGTATGAGGCGCCCTTGTTGCCGGGGCCAGGATCGTCGTCCTTGTCTTTGTCCTTGCCCTTGTTGATGCGGAGCGCGATGGCGGCATCGTCCGCGCCGTCGCCGTTCAGATCGCCAAAGTCGACCGCGTCCAACATGGTCACCTGCAGCCGGTCGGCCTGGGGAGAGGCGCCCCCGCCGGGATTGCCGCCCGCGGCGCTGCTCGGGCCGCCGTTCAAGGCGCCGTCGTCGCGGCCACCGCCTTGACCCACCTGGTAGGAGCCCTCCACCAGCGTGAAGGTGAGAAGCTCACCCTCGAAATCCACCAAGCAGGTGGCGTTCTGTACCTGCTCCAGGGTTAGTCCGGGGACCGAGGCCGCTGTGGAGACCGTGGTGGTACCGGCCGGCGCGGTCGACGTGGTCGACGCCACTGCCGTGGTGACTGGAGCCTGCGAGGTCGTCGAAGCCGTGTCGGAGTCGCAGCCTCCGCCGGCCAATGCCACCGTCAGCGACAGCACGATGCCCACCATCAGGACTGCCGGCCTCACGCTGCCGGCCCACAGGTCCAGCTCGGGGCCGGTCGCCCTTCTCCTTCGACCCGTCATGTCAGCCTCCCGTGGCGAGCACCGCCACTATCAGTCTGTCTTTCTCGGTGACAGGCTGGGACATCTCGGCCTTTGCCATGCCCTCAGCGTTCACGAACACGTAGACCGGCTTCAGCAGTCTGCCGCGCCGGTCGAACAGCAGGCGCCCGGTCTCCGGATACCGCCGGGTGAGGTCGGCCAAACACTCGCCGACAGTCGTTCCGTCCACCCGCACCTCGTCGGAGCCGCCCACCGACCGGCTCAACTCCGGGTAGAAGATGCGGAGCGCGGGACTCACGGCGGCCCGCCCTGGTCGCGCCGCGCCGCGCTAGCGCGGCGCGGCCTCCCCGCCGGGACTGCAGGCCAGAATGGCCCTCTTCACGAGAGTCCGGGCTATCTGGATCTTGTACCGGTTGTTGAGCAGCGGCAGAGCTCCCTCCATGCCCGCATCGGTCGCCGCCTCCGCCGTGGCCTCGTCCACCGTCTTGCCCACCAGGTACGCCTCGGCGGCGGTCATCCGCATGGGCAGGCCGTACACCGAGTTCAGGCAGATGCGCGCCGACTCGACCACGCCTCCACGGGTGGCGTCCGCCCCGGCGCCGGCCCGGGCGCCGGCCACGATGGCCGCCGCGCAGTTGACGATGGGGAAGTCGATGGACTTGCGCAGCGCGAACTTGATGAAGGTGGAGCGCGTCCCCGCTGCAGCTCTGGGGATTTCCACCTCCAGCACCATCTCGCCGTCGCTGAGAACCGTGCTGGTGTCCACTCCCACGGAGAAGAAGTCCTCGGCGTCAATCGTCCGCTCGGAGGTCCTGACGCGGGCACCCAGCGCTATCAGCGCCGGCGCCAGATCGGAGGAGTTGACCGCCACGCATCCGCAGTTGAAGCACCGGCCCGCTTCCTCCTCCACAGAGGCGAGGTCCAGAGTGCCCGATTCCTCGGTGTCAAGACTCCTCACCCTCTCGGTCAGCGAGAGCTCCGGCACGTCGACCCGGGCGCTCGGCGCCAGACAGGAGCCGTCGAACCGCTGGCCGATGGTACACACGGGTTCGCTTTCGTCATCCGCCCAGGCCTTGCCCATCAGATATGCCTCTATCGACCGGGCCGCGTCGCGCCCGGCGCTGATGGCCTCGGCCACCGTCGCGGGCCCTGTCTCGAAGTCGCCTCCGGCAAACACGCCCTTCCCCATAGAATGACCGGCGTCGTCGATCTTCAGCCTGCCTTTGCCGTCGACGAACTCCGCCGGCAGGAACGAGTAGTCGGGCCGCTCCACGATGGCCTTGATGACCGCGTCACAGCGCACCGTGTACTCCGAGCCCTCCACCTTCACGGGCCGGGGCCGGCCGCTGGCGTCGAGGTCGCCCAGTTCCATGCGGCAACAGGTGAGATCCAGGCCGCCGGCCTCCTCTTCGGCGCCCACCGGCTGGGTCAGGAACTCGAACCTCACGCCTTCCTGCTCAGCCTTTTCGATCTCCTCATCCAGAGCCGGCATCTCGTCCTTGGTCCGGCGGTAGTAGATGACCGGCTTCGCGCCAAGCCTAAGCAGCGAACGGGCCACGTCGATGGCCGTGTTCCCTCCGCCGATGACCCCCACGGTCTTGCCTGCCACATCCTGCGCCCCGGCATAGGCCCTGCGCAGGAAGTCGGTGCCCGAGGTCAGGCAGTCCTCGCCCGCTATGCCCACGGCCGTCTCCTGCCCCGCGCCCGCCGCGACGAACACGGCGTCGAACTCACGTGTGAGCTCCTGGAAGCCCTGAGCGTCGACCGCGGAACCGAGCCTGAACTCGATCCCCATGCCGGCCAGCGCCCCCACCTGGCCGCGGACCACCTCCCGGGGCAGCCGGTACGGCGGTATCCCGTGGGCCAGGAGACCGCCCGCCTCCGCTTCGCGCTCGAAGACGGTCACACCGTGCCCCGCCCGCCTCAGATAGTACGCGGCAGAAAGGCCGCCCGGACCGGAACCGATGACCGCCACCCGTTTGTCCGTCGAACGCTGCGGCCCGGCGTAGAAGTCGCCGGGGCTCCCAAGGGCATGGTCGCCCAGGAACCGCTCTACCTCCCGGATGGAAACCGCTTCGTCGAACTCGCCCCGAGCACACTCCGTCTCGCACCAGTGCGGGCAGACCCGCCCGGTGATCGACGGCAGGGGATTGGTCTGCAGCAGAATCGCGGCAGCCGAGTCCACATCGCCTTCCCGGATCTTACTGAGGTAGATGGGTATGTCGATGCTGTTGGGACAGGCCCGGGAGCAGGCCGTCGACTCCACCCGGGCCGCCCCGAAGATGGAGTGGTAGCGGGCATCGCCGGTCAGCGCGTAGCAGGCGTTGCCGCCCTTGCGCAGACAGTGGAAGCGGTCGTCGGGCACCCAGTAGTACCAGCAGCGGTTGTTCTGGCAGATGTTGCCGGCCACGGTGCCCATCTCTCGGATGTGCGGCGAGGCCGTCTTGCGCGCCGCCTCAGCCAGCGCCGGGTATCCTTCTTGCACGACCGCGGCCCGGGCCAGGTCTTCCAGCCTGGTGAGGGCTCCCACGCGCAGCGCTCCATCATCCTCCCGGATGTAGTCCAGACCGGGGATGTCCTTGATGTTGACGAGCACCTCGGGATAGCTCTCCGCGGGCAGGATGGCGTCCCGCATCTCACCCAGCAGGTCGGTGCCGCCGGCGATGATGCGCGCCTTGCCGCCTCCCTCCTTCAGGATGGAGATCGCCTCTTCCACGGACTCGGCACTCGCATGCTTGAATGTCTTCATCTGAATCTCCTATCGTGCGCGAGTCCGACTACGCCTTGCCCAGCGCTTGAAGCACCCGGTCGGGTGTCATCGGGAAGCCGTCGATCCACACGCCGATGGCGTTGTGGACGGCCGGACCGATGAGCGCGGGTAGCACGGTGGCCACGTCTTCCCCGATGCCGACGGTGCCGTAGGGGCCGTAGCCCATGGCCGTCTCCACCATGATGGTCTCGATGTCGCCGTAGTCCATCATGGTGGGGATCTTATAGTTGAGGAGGTTGCCGTTCAGCATGACCCCGGTCCTGGGGTCGTACACCACCTCTTCGGTCATGCCCCGACCCAGGCCCATGATGGCGCCGCCGTAGGCCTGTCCCTCGCAGCCGTCCCAGTTGATGACCTTGCCCACGTCGTTCACGGTCACGATCTTCTTGACGTCGATGGCTCCGGTCTCGGGATCCACCTCCACCTCCATGAAGTGGGCCTGGCGGCAGAAACGCAGCCGCACGCCCAGGTAGCAGCCGCGCTGTATCTGCCAGCCGTGATCGAACATGGGCGGGGTGCCGCGCAGCGGGAAGGCCAGGCCCTCCTTGCCCGAGTAGATCGGTTCCCCCACAGGGCTCGTGATGGGGCCCATGGCGCCACTTGGACCGATGAACTCGCCGATGGTCATGCGGTTGACCGGGTCGGCTTTCTCGAAGATCACTCCGTCTTTGACGTCGAGCTCGTCGGGTCGCTTGTCGGGGAAGGCCGGCGGGTAGCCCGGCGTGAGCTGCGTGACGCAACGGCGGGCCACGGCGGTCTCCAGGAGCTTCTGTTTGAGGATGCGGGCCGCGTTTCGCACCGCCCAACCGTTCACCGCCAGGTTGGTGGACGTGTCGGGCGTCATGGGGAAGAATCCGGCGTCGTCCATATGCTTGAAGCGCACGCTCTCGAGGGGCACGCCCAACTCGTCGGCCGCGATCTGGCAGTAAGTGGTCTCGGCGTTCACTCCGCAGTCACAGCGGCACCCGAGTATCGTCACGGAGCCGTCGTTGCGCTCGAAGTACATGCCGATCTCGCTCGAGCCTGCTGAGTCGTCCCACTCGTGCGTCCAGGTGAAGCCGAGACCGTGCATCTTCCCGTCAGGCAATCTCTTGGCCCCAGGCGCATGCCACTTCTCGTCCCAGCCGATCGCCGCCTTGCCCTTCTCCACGCACTCTCTGAGGCTGTCCCGCACCTGGAAGCCGAGTTCGGCCTTCTTGGCGTCCAGCCAGTCCGTGTCGTGGCCCTCGGCGCCGTCGTTCGAAAGCGAAACCTCGATGGGGTCCATGCCCAGTTCGGCGGCCACCCGGTTGAAGACCAGGTTGACCGTGTAGCAGTTGATGTTCATCTCGCAGCGGGTGGGGACCGTGTGGCCCTTGTTGACCCAGGCCGCCTCGGTGCGCCCGTGGATATGGGGGATCTTGGTGTTCTCCATAAGGTGGGCGACGATGCCGAACACGGGCATGTCTTGGTTAAGGGTCACGCCCCGCTCCGATACAGCCGTGATGGTGCCGTCCAGCTTGAAGCCCACCTTGACGTAGAAGACGCCGGCGTCCATGTTGCCGCCGTAGAAATCCTCCCGTCGGCTGAAGAGCCACTTGACCGGCCGGCCGGTGCGCCTGGCGGCGACCGCGGCGCAGTACGTGCCGCCCAGATTCCACGCCATCTGGCTCCAACCGCCGAAACTGGCCCCCTGATAGAGAATGTGGATGTCGATCTTGCTCATGGGGATGCCGCCGAACCAGGTGGACACGGCGCGCTTGACTATGTGGGGGCGCTGCTGCTTGGTCCAGATCTCGGCGAAGTCGCCGTTCCATCTCCAGACGCCGCAGGGACGCTCGGGGCCCACCCAGGTGTTGAGGCCGAAGGTCCACTTGAACTCGATGACCTTGTCGGCTTCGGCGAAACCCTGCTCCACGTCGCCGTGGCCTTCCAGGTAGACCGTATGAACGTTGGATTCGGGGTACTCCTCCGGCATGGTGAGCGGGGCGTCCGGCTCCAGAGCCTTCTCCACGTCGAGGAGGAAGGGGCGTTGCTCCCACTCCACCTTGATGGCCTTGAGCGCCTGCTCGGCTATCTCCTCGCTGTCGGCCGCCACGAAGGCGCCGCACTCCTCGCCCTCGAAGTAGGCGACGCGGGGCAGCGCCGGCACGCTGTTCAGTTCGTGGCCGCCCAGGCTGGCGCCCTCGGGCAGTTCGGGGTCGTCATAGCGGAGCACGCAGCGCACGCCCGGCAGCCTCTCCGCCTCGGTGGTGTCCATGCTGAGGATCTTGGCGTGCGGGTACGGAGAGGTCAGGAACCGTCCGTAGAGCATGCCGGGGAGTTGCACATCCAGGGTGTACTTGGCCGCCCCGGTGGCCTTCTCCAGGCCGTCGTTGCGGGGTACGTCCCTCCTGCCGATTACCTCGTACGTCTCCAGGGGGTGTAGGTCGGCGGCCTTGTTGTCGAAGGCCTCCAGCATCCGCTGTCTCTGGTCGACCTTCTGAGTCCGATCGTCACTCACGGCCGCCACCTCCCCTCAGCACCGCGGCGGCTTCCCGGATGGCCTTGATGTGGGCCGGATAGGTGCCGCAGCGGCACAGGTTGCCGACCATGGCTTCCTTGATCTCCTCCACCGTCGGGTCGGGGTTGCGGTCGAGGAGGGCCTTGGCCGTCACCACGAAACCGGGAGTGCAGAACCCGCACTGCATGCAGCTGTACTTGACATAGGCGTCGATGAGCGGATGCCCCGAACGGGCGATGCCCTCTACCGTCTCGATGGTCTTGCCCCCGCACTCGATGGCCAGCATCATGCAGGACAGGACCGGTCTGCCGTCCATGATCACCGTGCAGGCGCCGCAGGCGCCCTCGCCGCAGAACTCCTTGGTGCCCATGAGCCCAAGCTTCTCTGCGAGCACGTGTTGGAGCGTCCACTGAGGCTGGACGGAGACCGTGTGAGACTCCCCGTTGACCACGAGGTCCACTCTAGCCTCTGCGACTGCTCCCTTCTCTTTCACCGTCGCCATCTTCTACCATCCTTCTCGGACAGAGGTTCACTTACGACGAACAGCCCCCCAGGGCGCGCAGGTCCCTCAACTAGAATGATACCTTTTGGCTCGTCACCACGAGAAATGGAGAATACGATGCCTCCTTTGAAGAACGCCAAATATGTCGTGACCGAGCTCCAGATGCCCGAGTTCCAGCAGAGCATCGACGCGGAATACTCCAGGTTCGCCAAGCGCATCCTGTGGCTGGACGACCAGGTGGTCGAGGGCGCCTTCCACATGAACACGGCCTGGTACCTGAAAGCAGGCCCCACCAGGGAGGTGACGCCCCACGTCCACGACACCGACGAAATCATCGGGTTCTTCGGGAGCGACCCGGAGAATCCCTGGGATCTAGGCGGTGAGGTCGAGATCTACCTGGAAGACGAGAAGCACACCATCGCCCGCAGCGCCATGATCTTCGTGCCGGCCGGCATGCCGCACTGTCCGCTGACCCTGAAGCGCGTCGATCGGCCGATCTTCCACTTCACCGTCGTGACCGGCGGGAAGTACGTGCAAAAGCACGACTAGACCGAGCGCTCTGGAGCCGCAAAGTTGGTCTCAGCTCCCGAGCTGGTCGCAGGGTTGGCCTCGGCTCCCGAGTTGGTCGCAGAGGTGATCTCAGCTCCCGGCGCGGTCGCAAAGTTGGCTCACGTTGAGCACCGAGACCGGCAGACCGGCCCGCTCGGCGCCATACCTCAGCTGCATCATGCAGGCAGGGCATTCGGTGGCCACGACCGAAGCGCCGGTGGCGCCCGCGAAGCCCATCTTGCGGTCGATGATGGCCCCCGACGTCTCGGGATGAAGGATGCCGTAAGTGCCGGCAGCCCCGCAGCAGGAGTCGCACTCGTCCATCTCCCGGAACTCCACGCCCGGTAGCGACTTCAGGATCTCACGGGGTTGATCGACCACCTTCTGGTAGCGACGGCCGAGATGGCAGGGGTCGTGGTACGTAACCACGAGTCCGGGGACGGCGGCCTGCGGCGCCGCGCCGGGTCCAGTCGCTTCGGCGCCGGCGGCAACCCCGGCGACTGTCGCTCCGGCGCCCGCTGAGGTCCCGCCGATGTCCGGCCTCTCTGCCGAGGCAAGGACCTCCAGCCCTCCCCGCTCGACCACGAACTCGCTGAAGCTCCGCATCTTCTCCACCAGAGCCTCCGCCCGTGAGGACCACTCAGAGTCTCCTGCCAGGAGGTGGGGATAGTCCTTCAGATGCCCCGAGCAGCTGCCGCACTCGGAGACGATGGCCTCGAAACGGCTGACGTCCCCGAGCCGCCGCAGGTTCTCCCGGGCCAGCTTGGCGGCCGCTTCGGTGTCGCCGTAGCCGTAGGCGGCAAGACCGCAGCAGCAATTGTCGAGCACCTCCACGTCGTAGCCCATGCGCTCGAGCACCCGCACGGTCGCCTCCCCCACC
>Ga0123332_1001461_pt1 | contig 23172 bp, 18 predicted proteins | sample BioC12SIPDNA_4_FD_89958 | JGI IMG/M metagenome (GOLD analysis project Ga0123332, IMG submission 89958) | Anaerobic biogas reactor microbial communites from Washington, USA - Biogas_R2_A C12 SIP DNA | ecosystem: Engineered > Bioreactor > Anaerobic > Unclassified | place: Washington, USA... | reverse complement strand
TGTTCTGCATCGTTACGTCCTTTCTCTGAGCGAGTGGTTTCTTTTTGACCTATCCACCATCGACCAGAGAAAGGACTCTATTCACGTCCCAGTACAATGTGCGAAAGATATCCTACGTCATCAGACTATGCGCCTCGGCGCGCACCGCCTCCCGAACGTGGTCCGGCAGTGGAGCGTCACGCCGCTTTGCGGTGGTAGGATCTCAGCAGTCCGCCCAGACGCTCAATGCAGATGATCTCGCCATGGCTTCCTTCGTGCTGCGGCTCGATGATCCGATTGAGGCCCTGGTGAATCCTCTCTTGATGATAGTACTGGAGATACTCGGCCAGAACGTACCGCAGTTGCTCATCGGAGAAGAGGATCAGGTGATCGAGACATTCCTCTCGGACGGATCTCACGAAGCATTCCGCATGGGCGTTCAAATTCGGACTGCGTGGGGGTAATTTCACCGGCTCCACCCCGGCGGCTTTGAGAATACTCTCGAACTTGGCGGTATTGGTTCAAAACCCCCCATTGGCCATGGGCGTAACTCACTGCTTGACCGATGGAACTCTTGGGAAGAACCTCAATCGACCAATCGTTCAAACGAGGGCTGATCTCATCAAGGATGGGCTTACTGTGTTGCTGACGCAGTTCCTTGACAACGGGGGCATCGAGTCCATTCTGCTTTGTTTCCCGCTCAATATCGTACAGCTTGCCGATCAGGGCCAACATCGCCTGGATGATCATGCGGCCCCTGGAAAAGGCCATTGAGAACATCGTACGCGTCACGAACGTTCGGATTGCGCACATGACTGAACCCATGCCGTTCTACGTCAGCCCCTGGGCTGATTCCTCCCTTGCATTGCTGTCCCCACAGGTGATATAATCGTGGCATGACTCTAAAATCAAAATTCCTATCAGCGTTTCTTTGTTCTTGGTTACTGGTCGCCGTTCAGGCGTTCGCCGGGGAGCGGGTGGCGCTGTGGCCGGAAGGGAAGATCCCGGATTTCCAGACCGGTCAGATCGCGGCGACCACCCAGGAGGTGAAGGCGCCGGGATTCGAGGCGGCCGAGCATGCAATGCCGTATCTCGACTGGTACGACGCGCCGGCGGAGAAAAACGGCGGATGCATGCTGCTCATTTCAGGCGGCGGTTATTACAGTTGCTGCGACGGGGTGTGGATTGACCGGGTCGCGAAGAAGTTCACCGAACTCGGGTTCGTTTGCGCCAGCCTCACCTACCGTACGCCGCGTCCGCAAGGGTTGCCGATCTACCAGAGCGGATGGGAGGATGGGCAACGCGCCGTCCGTCTCGTCCGCAACGACGCGAAGAAGCGCGGGTTCGACCCAGAGAAGATCGGCGCGTTCGGGTTCTCCGCGGGTTCGCACCTGACAGTCTTGCTCGCGACGAGCGCGCTCACACCGGCGTACGGGCCGGTCGACGAACTCGACCAGCTTCCCTGCCACGTCAACTGGGCGGTGCCGATCTACACCGCCTACGCGCTCACGGACGGACTTGCCGGCCCCAACACGCGCGATGGTGACACGATCGACGTAGAGCTCTCGAACGTGTTCCAGTTCGACGCGAAGACTTGTTCGATGGCGCTCTTCCACGGCGGGGCAGACATCTATTCGCCGAACGGCTCCACGCAGATCTACCGCCAGCTCCGCAGGATGAAAATCCCGGCCGAGATCCATCTCTTTGCAGACCGTCCCCACGGCTTCATGGGCGACTCGAGCAAGGGCGAGAACGGCACGGCTTACGACCACTGGCTCGACCGTATCGCCGAGTACCTCCGCCAGATGAATTTTGACGGGCGTCTCGGCGAGGAAGAAGATCTGATGGCTCGCTATCTGAACGACGATGCTCGCGGCGAATACCTCAAGGAGCCGGTCTGGCCGGAAGGCAAGATGCCGGATGTGCAGACGAACCAGTGCCTGCCTTATATCGAGTGGCACATGCCGAAGGAACTCAAGACGAAGGCGATCCAGATCATCTACTCTGGCGGCAGCTACATGGGCAACGATCCGGACGGATTCGAAGTCGCGCCGGCGCGGCGTTACCTGAACGAGAAGGGCATGACGGTCGTGACGATGAAATACCGCACGCCGCGTCCGCTGGGCGGGCTGGCCAAGCACACGACGGCGTGGCAGGATCTGCAGCGCGCCATCCGAATCGTCCGCAGCGAGGCCGCGGCGAAGGGGCTCGATCCCAACCGCATCGGCATCATGGGCTCCTCGGCCGGCGGACACCTGACGATCATGGGCGCGACCAGCTCGCAGCGTCGTTCCTATTGGCCGATCGACGACCTTGACAAGATCCCCTGCAACCTGCAGTGGGCGGTCGCGATCTATCCGGCGTACGCGCTCACGGACGGCGCGGAAGCCCCTAATGCGATGGGCGGCAACGAGGACGACGCGAGGCTCGTCCCTGAGTTCTCGTTCGACCTCGCGACCTGTCCGATCCTGTTCATCCACGGCGATGCGGACGGTTGGGCGGCGATGAACTCGGTGAAATGCTGGGAGCAGCTTCGCCGGATGGGAATCCAGTCCGATCTCCACACGCTCGTCGGACGCAATCACTGCTTCCAGAGGAAAGCGGCTCCGGGCACGGGCAGCTATACCTGGATGGGGCGCATTTGGGAATTCATGAACCACAAGGGTTTCAACAGGTAGAAAAGCAAACAAGGCCGTCGTAAGGCGAAAATCACAGGGTACAAGTATTATCACGCTGTAAGTGACGCTGTGTACGTTGTTTACATGTGAATGGGGTGAGAATGTTGTCGGCAGTAACCTGCTTCTCTGGAGGGGAAGGCAGGTTGTGAGATTGTCACTCGTCCCCAAACCTGTTTTGTCCTTGTACGTCACTGCCACTGTGGCCAAAATGTAGCCAATTCTTAATCATCGTGATCACCATGGTCATCATGACGATTTGAATTCAGAGCTGCTAGGCTTATTGTTTTCCGTAACTTACGTCAAATCAAGGAGTTGTGGAAAACAAGCTCGTTGCTCCCATGACCCGGAGGTCGGAGGTTCGAATCCTCCCCCGCTATTGCGTAGGTCGCACAGGGACAGACAGTTATGTCTGGCCCTTTTCTTTGCGCAGCGGGGACTGGAGCAAAAGTGCAGCAATTTCTGCTGCAGTCTGACCCCCCGGGAATGGGCCGTGGGGACGACAGAAAGGAGCTTTGCCATGGCCAGTATCTACAAACGCGGACCCATCTGGTGGATCCATTATCTGGTTGGCGGGAAGTCCGTTTCGCGATCCCTGCGAACCTCCAACGAGCGTGTGGCGTTGGAGAAGAAGAGGCGGTTGGAAGCCCTTGAGGTGACCGGACAGTTGCGAAAGCCGTCGAATACGCCATTCGACGACTTTCGGCAATCGTTTTGTGAGTTCCTGTGCCGGATTCGGACACGCAAGAGCGCCAAGAACGACATCTCATACCTTCGCATGTTCTTCGGACCTCGTTGTCCCGCCTTGCAGCCGGGCAGCACGGTCAACCACCGGTTCCGAAATGGTGAGCCAATCGTACCCAAGGTAACCCAGGAAGCGTACGACCGAGCTGTACCGGCCCGACACTTGGAGGAGAGGAAACACAGGTTCCGCAGCCGCTCCTGCCGTCGCTTTCCCTGCGGAACTCCTGGCTGCTGCCGGGGGACTGTGGAACCAGGAAAGGCTACCTGGGAGCGGGTGATTGTGGCAGCACGCGAGCATTCGCGCTTGAAATCCTACAGGGGGAATGCTATTCTGATCTTTGAACAGCCATGTGATACAGTCCGGCACGGTCAAACAAGAAGTGTGCTGGGGAGTTCGATGAGGTGTGCCGGACTGACTCCATTTTGCTTGTCATTCTGAGGTGGCTATGGAGTCGGGGGAAACGATCACGGTGGACAACGGCCAGGACGTTGTGGTAGTGACCTTTGAGGAACGGGCGATTCTGGAGGACCAGCAGATTCGCAAGCTGGATCGGGCCCTGATGCCCATCATCCGCACAAATCCGGATAAGCGGCTGGTCCTAAACTTCGCCAAGGTGAAGTTTGTATCATCAGCACTCCTGGGCCTGTTGATCAAGGTCCACAAGCGGGTCATGGAGGCAGGCGGTCATTTACAGATGTCGAACCTCGACGGCAAGGTGCGTAGGGTATTTGAGATAACCCAACTGGTGAGTGTCTTCGACATCATTGCCAGTGAATCGTAGCAGGCTGACCTGCCACCCACTTCGACGCCAGGGCGCCCACTGGAAGGGCCTGCTCGACGACGTGCGCATCTACAACCGTGCAGTGAGGGCATAGCGGACTTCACCCCGGGATCTACACCCACGCTTCGCGACGCGTCGGCGGGAAACGGAACACCGGCCGGTCCTGTTTGGAGCTTCCACCACAGGTGGCCAGTCGCTAAGCCTACTGATGATGGTGAGAGCGCGAACGTGGACCACGTTCCGCAGCCGCTCCGGGTGTCGCTTTCGCTGCGGAACACCTGGCTGCTGCCAGGGTGTTTGAAATCATGACTGACCACTTGGGAGAGGGGATGTGGCGAGAACAGCAGGGGGGTGGTGGAGCAGAAGCATAAGGAGCGGGCCGGCAACAGATAGGCGTCACCTGAACCACCGCGCCACGTCTCGACTCTACACTATGACCCTCTGAAGGGAACAGGGGGGCGAGGGCCTTCTCTTTCTGGTGGACGAGACCGAAGTATTGCAAACCGCCAGAAATGAACTCGGCGTGCACATGGCGAGCCTGAGTCCTGGGAATTCATTCCTCACAGGTCAATGGTCCATCCACAAGGTCCAGCACAACGGAGTGGAACTCCACCTCAAACCAGCCGTTGAACAACTTGAGGTCACGGCCGGAAGGCCATGCGGCTTCGTCCTGCCACCAGCCTGCCAGTTGTTCCTCGAAGATCAGATCGAAATACTGTCTGAGGATCTGCCTCTGTTTGCTATCTCTCTCGTAATCGGGCAGGAGGTACACGGTATTGTCTTGGTTGATCTGGTCCAGAGTCAGATCTGCTGGATCCGGCAGGGACCGCAGCCATTCCATAAAGGGCTGTTTGGCTTTTACGACAACAACACACCGGTTCAACATCCTCGTAGCCTTTCCCAAAGGAGCTTTGGACCTGCTGGTGCTTCATGGGAGAGTGATCGAGACAAATACTTGCTTCAACGTGGGGCCATTCTACCTATCTTGGCACGTGCCGCCAAGTCGTACAAGACGACGAACCCACTGCATACTGCGGCAACCGGCAGGAAGAAGCCTCTGCGGTGCGGAGGGAGAGGAAGCGAGACTATACGCAGGGGCCTGTGGACTCCATAGAGGGTTGCAGGCGGCCGTGCTCCAGACAGATGACAACCTCGCCAGCCACGACTTGTACAGAGTAGGTGCACTGAGCGTGCGGGCAACTCTTGTCGGGCAAGATGGACCCTGGTAAGATGGCCAGTGGGCTTGCCAAGCATGCGCCAGATCATGGTCGCGTACACGGTACGGGAGAACAGTGATGGGAATGCACACCTCCAGTTTCATAGATAGGATGATGCCAGTGGTGATACTGTTTGTTGGCGCGGCCGGTCTGGCGTTGGCGACGGCCGGTGTCGATCCCAACCTGGTCGGCCACTGGCGACTGGACGCCAACGCATTCGACAGCACCGGCGGTAACCATGGAACTCTCTTCGGTGACCCCACCTGGCTGAACGATCCGAACCGCGGCTGGTGCCTCGATCTTGACGGCGACGGTGACTACATCGACCTTGGGGATGATCCATCGCTCACGTTCACCCAACAGATTACCTTGGCCTGCTGGATTCGGGTCCGCGCATTCGACCGAAACTGGAATGCGATTGTCACCAAGGGGGACGATTGGGTCCTGGCCCGGACGCGTGACGACGATCGCGTCGCGTTTCTCTGCCTTGGCCTGATGGATGGGGGATGGCCAGAGGTCTATAGCAGGAACGTCAACGATGGCGAGTGGCACCACATCGCGGGCGTATACGATGGCGCAAATCTGTACATCTATCAGGACGGGCTCCGCGTGGGCACCCAATCGGCCCGCGGCCGGATGAACAGCCAGTGGCAACGGGTGCTCATCGGCGAGAACGGGCAGGCGCGCCACCGGTATTGGAACGGGCTCATCGACGACGTGCGGCTGTACGACCGGGGCCTGACGGGCGGGGAGATCGCCGAGCTGGCTCAGACCGTACCCGTCCATCCTCCGGTGCCACCGCCCGCTCCAAACGATGTGACTGCTACCGGACACGACAGCAGAGTCGATCTACGCTGGACTTTTAGCGCCGACCCCAATTTGGAGGGCTACAGTGTCTACCGCGCCGAGTCTGAGGAGGGACCGTTCATAAAGCTCAACGACGCAGTGCACACGGTCTGCGTCTACAGCGACTTCTTCGGCGCCAACGACATGACGTACCACTATCAAGTGCGGTCCGTAGCCATTCGCGACGGAGGGGAATCGGAACCGTCGAACATCGCCTCGGCCGCGTCCTATGCGATGACCGACGAGGAACTCCTCACCTCCGTCCAGCAGGCCGTCTTCTGCTACTTCTGGGACTACGGCCATCCGGTCAGCGGGCTGACGCGGGAAGGGTACGCATCCGGCCACGACTCCGACACGTGTGCCTGCGGCGGCACGGGCATGGGCCTGATGGCCCTCTGTATTGGCGCTGAGCGGGGATTCATCGCCCGGGGCGCTGCGGCCGATCGCACCCTGCGGATACTGGATTTTCTTGAGGAGAAGGCCTCTCGTTTCCATGGTGCCTGGTCGCACTGGATCGACGGCGCGACGGGCGAGACGATCCCGTTCGGCACTTTCGACAACGGCGGGGACCTCGTTGAGACGGCTTACCTCGTGCAGGGTATGCTCGCCGCGCGGCGGTACTTTGACGATCCGAGCGACCCGGTCGAGACGCAGATTCGCGACAGAGTCACGCGGATGTGGGAACAGGTGGAATGGGACTGGTATCTCCGCTCACCGAGGAGTGAGGTGCTTTACTGGCACTGGTCGCCGGACTACGGCTGGCAGATGAACCATCCTGTTCGCGGCTACAACGAATGCATGATCACCTACCTCCTGGCCATCGCGTCGCCGACGCACCCGATCCCAGCCTCATGCTATCGGAATGGCTGGGCGAGCAGCGCTGATTACGCCAATGGCCAGACCTATTACGGCTACAAGCAGTGGGTGGGCCCGGAAAAGGGAGGCCCGCTGTTCTTTACGCATTACAGCCATCTCGGCTTCGACCCGCGCGACAAGAGCGACGGCCTGTGCAACTACTTTGAGAACAGCCGGAACATCTCCTTGATTCACCGTGCCTACTGCACGGAGAACGCGCGGCGATACGCCGGCTACAGCGACTTGGTGTGGGGTCTGACGGCCAGCCTGAATCCCTGGGGCTACAGTGCCCACTGCCCCACCAACGACAACGGCACAATCGCTCCTACAGCAGCGCTCAGCGCCATGCCCTACGTCCCCGAGGAGTCCATGGCGACGCTCAGGCACCTCTACCATATGTACGGCAGGGATTTATGGGGGCCGTTCGGCTTCGTTGATGCTTTCAATCCAACTCAGAACTGGTTTGCGGCTGGCTGCTTGGCCATCGACCAGGGGCCAATTCTCATCATGATCGAGAACCATCGCAGCCAATTGTGCTGGAACCTCTTCATGGCCAATCCTGAAATCCAGCCGATGTTGGACACTATTGGCTGGACGAACCCGTAGAAGCTCGGACATTGCGACACGACCCCGGCGAAGACCCGCTGAGTGTCTGTCCTACCGAAGAGACGAGCCGATACAGAGCACGGACACATGCCCCGCACTGTACAAGAAGTCATCCGCCCTCGGGTGCGCTTGGAGGTGTGTTTCTGATGCCCAGAACCCTTTTCAGCGCACTGCCTCCACGAGCGCCGCAGTCTGGGGCGTGTCACGCCGTGATGGGACCGCCTCGCGATGCCAAGACCTGTTTTCATCGCTCATCAAAACGGGCAGTGTGTAGGACCAGGGGACGGGGGCCAGTGGCTGCGTGGTGTCTATGGCCCTGTCGGCGCCTGACAGGCAACATCAGATCGAGAGGCTCACGGGCCGAGGGGAGGCAGGCAAAAGGCTGCGTCAAGCGACTGTGCGAGTCCAGTAGTGCGATACGCCTGCGATGGCGCGATGTTTGTGCCTTTCGGCGTACAACTCCCGTGTTCGATCAGACCAACCACTTCTTGCGATGCTCGGTGCGAACGAAGCGGGCCGCTTCGGGGGCGTTCCTGGCCTCCATCGTCTCACCATCCCAGTCCAGGTTTCTGCCGGTGCGGATGGCAAGCACCCCCGCCAGGCCAATTTCCGTGAGCTTGCCGCCAATGTCAAAGTCGGAGAATGTGCGGCCTTCGCCCCGACAGGCGTCGATCCATTCCTGGCCGTGTCCCTTGCTGCGCGGCAGGCTCTGGGGAATGTCCTTGGTGGCGGGGTGCCGCAGGACGTCCGTGAGGCGCGGCTCGCCTTCGAGGCGGATCAGCGCGCCCGTGTTCCAGTGACTGGAGTAGATGCACCCCGTCGCGCCGATGATCAGGACGCCACCGTCCTTCTCCTTGTGGACCTCGACGACCGGCGCCAGTACTGCGGCCGGCGGCATTCCGTTACCTTGCCAGTACAGTTTCACAGGTGCAAGCTTGCCACGGGCTGGGAAATGAAACTCCACGGCGGGCTTGTCGAGTGGCTGCTGGCCGGAGCGATCCATGTTTAGAACGAGCCGCTCCGGATAGCCCAGGTTCAAAGCCCGCATGGGCAAGTTTATCGAGTGGCAGCAGATATCGGCCAGGCCACCATTACCGAAGTCGAACCAGCCGCGCCATGCGACCGGATGATACACATCCTTCTTAAAGGGACGCACAGCTGATGGACCAACCCACAAGTCCCAGTTGAAGCCGGATGGAATGGGGTCTTCGCCCTCTGCACTGCCTTCGCGGGCGGTACAGCCAATACCCCACTCGTAGATCTCCCGGATCTGGCCCAGGGCCCCGGCCTGAATGACCTCGATGCAGCGGCGCAGCGAAGAGCTGGCACTGCCTTGGTTGCCCATCTGGGTAACGACCTTGCTGCGGCGGGCCAATTCGCGAATCTCACGGGCCTCGGCCACGCTGTGCGTCAGCGGTTTCTCGCAATAGACGTGCTTTCCGGCCCTCATGAAGGCCTGACAGAGCGGTGCGTGCCAGTGATCGGGAGTAGCGATCAGGACAGCGTCGTAGGTGGGCGCATTATCAAGCAGCTCGCGATAATCCTCAAAGCCTTTGGCCTGATTGCCGCCGTTCTTGGTCGCGGTCTCGCGGGCCTTCTCGATCTGACTCGCATCCGGATCGCACAAGGCGACCAGGTTCACGCCGCAGGAAAGCAGCTCGGACATATCGCTGCGACCCTGCCCGCCGCAGCCGACCACCGCGAGATTCACCTTGCTGTTGGCGTCTGTCGCGGCGGCACTGCCACGCATCACCAGTGGCCCGCTCAAAGCGGCCGTAGTGAAGCCCAGTGCTGACGATTTGAGAAAAACCCGACGCGACAAACTCAGTCTATTGGGCCTCATTGTCTCTCCAAGCAATGCACTCAGGTGGCCTGAACTTACTCCCGGTTTTCCATATCCTTCTTGCCTGACGACGGTGCCGCTGTCGTCAAGTAAAGATATAGCACCATTGCCATGGGGAATTCAAGTGTAGGGTGCAGAAACCGATCGATTACAGCACGAGCGAGTTCCAGGAATTGCCGCCGGAATCGCCACCAGGGAAGGCCCCATAGAGAAGAGATCTGGCGCCCGATCAGCTGTCATACGCGGCTTGCCCGGATGTTCCTACCGCCGAGATCTACGTGCGCACGGACGGCTTCCACGTTAGCGCCCGTCAGACACAGCACCATCGGACGCCACAGATTCGACTTGATAGCGTGCAGAGACCAAGGCCTCGTCCATGGATGACAGTGAGCAGGTTCCGCAGCCGCTCCGCACGTTGCTTTCCCTGCGGAACACCTGGCTGCTGCCAGGGGGTCTGGAATCATGACAATCTATGCGAAGTTGGGGAGGGCAAAGCAACGGTGGGGCAGGGCAGGCGGAAGCGTATGAGTATTACTGTCGGTCTCGTGCTGGCCTTTCGGGAAGACGCGATGGACGAGGATGCAGGTCGAAATTGAGTACAGCAAGGAGCAGGCTTGATTAGAGGTATGTCGAAGGAGTAACATCACGCTGAGTTCTTATGCCGCGACAGGCCAAAACGTGAAATCCGACAAAGGAGACCGAACCATGTCAGCGAAGATCACCCGTCGTTCCTTCTTGGGAGGCACCGCCACGGCGATGGCGGCAGTCCCTGCCCTGACGAGTCGCGTCCACAGTGCGGAAGTCATTCCCGGATTTGACCAGACGCACACTGATTTCGACCGGACCAAGGCCTGGTCACGCTTCAGCGAGCGCAAGATCAGAGTCGGGTTGGTCGGTTATGGTGTCTGCCAGTTTTCGGCGCAATTCGAATTCCAGCATCATCCCAATGTCGAGGTCGTGGCGGTCAGTGATCTGTTCCCCGACCGATGTGCGGCCTTGGCCCACGCGGTCCGGTGCGACAAGATGTATCCTTCCCTGGAAGAGATGGTGAAGGACGACCGCATCGAGGCCGTTTTCGTCGCCACGGACGCGCCGTCGCATGCCCGGCATTGTATCGAGGTGCTCAATCACGGCAAACACGTGTGCACCGCGGTCCCAGCCTTCCGTGGCGACATTGAAGATGCGGAGCGGTTGCTGGAATGTGTTCGGAAGAACAAGGGTCTGGTCTATGCGATGTTTGAAACCTCCGCCTTCCACGACGACTTGTACGCCATGGAGAAGCTGTACGCCGCTGATGTCTTTGGACAGATTGTCTACAGTGAGGGGGAATACTGTCATCCCCACACCCTGGGAGCGCCTTCGCTGGGATCATATAAGGACTGGCGCAAGAACGGGGCACCGATGTGGTATCCGACCCATGCGACGGCCTACTACATCGGTGTGACCCACGGTAGCTTCCTGGATGTGAGTTGTCAGGGAGCTGCGCCCTTCGATGAGAGCCGACGTCGGCCCAATGGGATTGGCAACGTGTTCAATTCAGAAGTCGGACTATTCCGAACTCGCGAAGGAGGCCTTTGCCGGATCATCATCTGCGGTTCCCAGGGCGAGTACCTGGAAGCCGGCCGGCTACGGGGCGAGTATGCGGGATACGACTGGCACAACGGACGGGCCGACGGTTTCGTGGGCGATGCCGCAGGACAGCAGCGACTCGAGGAGGCGAAAGCCAAAGGGTTGCAGACCAAGAAATACGCCCTGCCGCCAAATGTCTCGCCAGGCGGACACGGCGGTTCTCATGGCTACCTTGGGGATGACTTCATCGATGCGATCCTCCGCGGTCGAAAGCCGGCGGTGGATGTGATCGATGCGTTGAACATGACTGTGCCCGGCTACTATGCCCATCTGTCGGCCACCAAAGATGGCGAAACCCTGAAGATTCCGCAGTATTCGCTTTAGCAGAGGTCGCCTTAATGACACAGACACAATAAAGGGAGATGAATGATGGCGATTTTCTCATCACCGAGGGTGCGTTCGTTGTGGGCGTGCCTTCTCGGGGCAGCATCCCTCAGCCTGCTCGCAGCGCCCCTGGCGGTGAATGCGTCCATGGGCTCTTCAACGCTGGCGTCTGCCGTGCGTGCGGAGAAGCCAAAGGCAGTCTCGGACCAGGGTGTCGAGACGGTACATGACATCGTGGTCTACGGCGGAACCTCTGCCGGAGTCGTGGCTGCCGTCCAAGCGAGGAAGATGGGCAAATCGGTGGTGCTGATCGAGCCGACGCACCGACTGGGCGGCCTTACCAGCGGCGGGCTGGGGCAGACCGATATCGGCAACAAGGCGGCCATCGGCGGTCTGGCCCGCCGGTTCTATCAGGCCGTCCGAGAGCACTACAGCCGTCCGGCGGCGTGGACCTGGCAGCGACGCGAGGAGTACATGGACAGCGGCCAGACCCGCACGGCCGCGGGCGAAGACGCCATGTGGACCTTCGAACCCAGTGTCGCGCTGAAGATCTACGAGACGTGGGTCCAGGATCGCCAGGTCGAGGTTGTCCGCGGCGAGCGTCTGGACCGCCGCTCCGGCGTGGCGATGACCCGCTCGATTCCCTGGCGAATTCTCTCGATTCGCATGGAGTCCGGACGCACCTTCGCCGGGCGGATGTTCATCGACGCCACCTATGAAGGTGATCTCATGGCGGCTGCGAACGTCCGCTACACGGTCGGCCGCGAGGCGAATTCGGTCTATGGGGAGACGCTCAACGGCGTTCAGACCGGCAATGCCAAGTATCACCAGTTCGTCCCCGGCGTCGATCCCTACGTGGAGAAGGGCAATCCCGCGAGCGGTCTGCTGCCGTTCATTGACTCGGAGGGACCGGGCCCGGAGGGCGCCGGGGATCGGCGGGTGCAGGCCTATTGCTTCCGGATGTGCCTGACGGATCACCCGGACAACCGGATTCCCTTCCACCAGCCGGACGGCTACGACCCGCTCTGGTACGAACTGCTGCTGCGGAACTTCGAAGCGGGCGAGTCGGGCATGCCCTGGATCAACTCCTCCATGCCCAATCGAAAGACCGATACCAACAACCGGACGGCATTCTCGACCGACTTCATCGCGCAGAATTACGAGTATCCCGAGGCGAGCTATGACGAGCGCGAGCGGATTGTCGCGCGCCATCGCCTTTACCAGCAGGGTCTGATGTGGACGTTGGCCAATCACCCTCGTGTCCCTGAGCAGATCCGCCATGAGGTAGCCCGTTGGGGCATGTGCAAGGACGAGTTCATCGAGGGGAACGGCTGGCAGGATCAACTCTATGTCCGCGAGGCTCGGCGGATGGTCAGCGACTATGTCATGACCCAACACCATTGTCAGGGTTCGCGGAAGGCGGATGACCCGGTCGGTTTGGCTGCCTACGGCATGGATTCCCACAACGTCCAGCGGTATGTGGACCCCAACGGCCACGTGCGCAACGAAGGCGACGTGGAGGTCGGCGGTTTCTCCCCCTATCCGATCAGCTATCGAGCCATCGTTCCGAGGGCCAATGAGTGTGCGAACCTGCTGGTGCCCGTCTGCCTCTCAGCTTCCCACATCGCCTACGGCTCCATTCGCATGGAGCCGGTCTTCATGGTGTTGGGTCAGTCGGCGGTCACGGCTGCGGCTCACGCAATTGATGAGAGTGTCCCGGTGCAACGTGTTGACGGCGACAAGCTCCACCAGCGTCTTCGATCCGACCAGCAAATCCTAAAGTGGACAGGGCAAGTACGCTCGGATCAGCCCAACCAGGATTCTGCCAGACTACTGAGAACCAGGAGCGATCATATCGGTATCTCCAATCATGCGGCGGGGCGGTAGCAGTCTGCATGTTTGTGGCGGCCGAACACGAGCTGGCCTGATCGACGACGTCCGCATCTACACCAGCGTCGTTCGCCCGTAGTCCCTCGTTCGTAGTGACGCCGTAAGGCGTTGGCTTCGGGAAGGTATGCTCTCACGAGCACACTGCAAACACGCAGCACACATCGGCCGGTCTCGGTGAAGGCCAGCCCGTGGCGGCTGGGCTCGGGTCACTGGTGACGGCAAGTGGGAAATGTGAACATGCGAGACAGGGAAGGTGCAGGCCGCAGGCAGGAGGCCGAGGTTGGGCGTTCGCCGACGCAGGTGTTCTATGCCGATGGCGAGAAGAGGAGTACCGCAGCGGTGCGGTCCGCACTTGGACAACTCGGCGCAGAAGTCACACCGTTTGCCAGTGCGGCCGAGTGTCTCGATGGCCTTAAGACTTGCGAATGTCACCTGCTCATCAGTAACGCCCGGCGGCCGGGCGTCGAGGGGCTTGAGCTTCTGCTCGGCGCCAGGCGGATCAAGCCGTCGGTGCCGGTGGTGGTGCTGGTGGATCACGGCGACATCGAAATGGCCGTCCGCATCATGAGGGCCGGGGCCGCCGATTGCCTGGAGCGGCCGCGGGAAACAAGACCACTGGTATCGTCTATTCAAGCCGCTCTTCAGGAATCGGTTTGCAGTGACACGCTGCGGAAGCGTCCTTTGTCGCCGGCAGAACAGCAGGTGCTCGACCTCGTGCTACAGGGCTGCACGAACCAGGAGATCGCCCTGCGGCTTCGCCGCGCCGCCAGGACGGTCGAGGTGCACCGCAGCCACATCCTGCACAAGCTCGACGTCGAAAGCACGGTGAATCTGGTCAGAAAGTGCCTCCGGCTGGGCCTGCTCCAGGATTCGCCGAGAGCCGTTGACCCGCGAAGAATACGTAGTTTCCACAATCAAATCAGCCACCGGAAGATGGGTATAATGAGAGTATAGCCTGTGGCGGCCGGCAGGGCTTCGCCGCTGGAAGACACGCCGTGGGCTGGCTTCATGCCGAGCTGCTGTTCACAAAGCGGCTCTCGCATCGGGAGGTGAGAAATGCGCGCCGCACGCACGTTCCGGGGGTTCTCGCCGTTGCTCTGTTAAATCCGAGGCATGTCGTGATTGCTCCACGCAGATTCCGAGCGTATGCCGTGATCGCCCTGGGTCAGGAAGCGCTTCTGCTGCCGGTCCACCTGAGCCCGCATCGGAGCGAGAAGCTCGCTCAAGACGGTTGGGGTCTTGTGGATAATGAGATCTTCGCGCACCATTTTTGCACCTTTTTGTTGCTAATGGATTTTGTTCTCCTGAAAGTCCCGTTTTACCGACACAAGGAAGCCTTTTGCCCACCCCCCGAAAACTGGCAATCGCGTCACATGATCTCCTTGACAGCGCCACAAGAGGGGATATAGTACGCCTCAGGTAGGCCCCCAATTCGTGGGTTTCTTTTACATGCCGATCTCCATTGTATGAGTGTTGCTGCAAAGCTACCGGTATGCGCGGTGCAAGGCGGCAATGGTCATCAGCGGATGATTCCCCTTTGCTGAAAGGCGCACATATGAAGATGCGCTGCTTGCTTTGTGGTCTTGGCTTCGGGCTACTCCTGGTCACCGGATGCGGGCAGAAGTACTGGTATCAGGAAGGCAAGACCTTCGAGGAATGCAAGGCAGACCGGGCGGCGTGCCGTAGCGAACTCCTGAAACGCACGGACCTGTACCGGATCGGTGACTATGAACGCCAATTCATGGAGGACTGCATGCAACAGAAGGGTTACCGGCTTGTCCCCGAAAAGGAGTTGCCGCTAACGACCAAGCGAGAGGATTCGGACATACCCTCGGAGGTATCCTGGGCCCGTGGATATGGCGTGGCCGGGAGCATTGACAATCGGTGACTCCGCATCGAGAGACTTCGCGGTGATGACCCTGCATATGGGCCGCACACAGGGCCTTTCGGACACAAGATCGCTCGTCAGGGATCGCGGCTGAGTTTTACGAAAGGAGACAGACCATGAAACCAATGTCAAAGGCCATTTCCACGCTGGTCTGCGGACTCGCACTGGGGCTTGTCGCCTCAGTGTCCGCGGCGGGGCAGGGCAAGAAGCCCAACATCCTGGTCATTATGGGCGACGACATCGGCGTCTGGAACATCAGCGCCTACCATCGTGGCATGATGGGTGGGCGAACACCCAACATTGATCGCCTTGCGCAGCAAGGGGCGCTGTTTACGGACTACTACGGTCAGCAATCCTGCACGGCGGGGCGCGCCGCGTGGATCTTCGGCCAGTGTCCCTTCCGCACCGGCTTGCTCAAGGTCGGCATGCCCGGCGCCAAGCAGGGTATTCAGGACAAAGACCCCACGATTGCCGATCTGCTCAAACCGCTGGGTTACGCCACGGCCCAATTCGGCAAGAACCATCTCGGCGACCGCAACGAATACTTGCCGACGGTGCACGGCTTCGATGAGTTCTACGGCAACCTCTACCATCTCAACGCCGAGGAAGAGCCGGAAGACCCGGACTACCCGAAGAACCCACAGTTCAAGGCGACTTTTGGCCCGCGCGGGTTGCTGGAATGCAAGGCCACGAATGTGGACGACCCGACGGTGGACCCGCGGTTCGGCAAAATCGGCAGGCAGACCATCAAGGACACCGGCCCCATCACGCGAAAGCGCATGGAAACCGTCGAGGACGAACTGGTCGCGCGGTCGGCGGACTTCATGGAGCGGTCGGTCAAGGCCGGCAAGCCATTCTTTATCTGGCACAACACCACCCGCATGCACGTGTGGACACGCCTCTCTCCCAAGTGGGCCGACAAGAGCGACTACGGCCTCTACGCTGACGGCATGATGGAGCTTGACGACGTCGTCGGGCGGCTGCTGAAGAAGCTCGACGACCTCGGCATCGCCGACAACACGATCGTCCTGTTCACGACCGATAACGGCGCTGAGATCGCGACATGGCCCGACGGTGGCAACACGCCGTTCCACGGCGAGAAGGGCTCGACCTGGGAGGGCGGCATGCGCGTCCCGGCGCTCGTCCGCTGGCCCGGAGTGATCAAGCCCGGCACCGTCTTCAACGAGGTCATGGCGCACGAGGATTGGATGCCCACGCTCGTCGCAGCCGCCGGCGATCCTGATGTGAAGGAGAAACTCCTCAAGGGATACACGGCCGGCAACAAGACCTTCAAAAACCACCTCGACGGCTACAACTTCCTGCCCTTCTTCAAGGGCGAGGCGGAAAAGTCGCCGCGCCGTGAGATCTTCTACTTCGACGACAACGCCAACCTCAACGCGATTCGCGTCGACGACTGGAAGATCAGCTTCAAGATCATGGAGGGAAACATCGCGATGGGCACCCTGATCCAGCCCAACATGCCGGTGGTGATCAACTTGCGTCAGGATCCGTTCGAGCGGTACTACGGCGAATCCCAAATGTACGCCCGCTGGGTCGTCGACAAGCTCTGGTTGTTCGTTCCCGCCCAGACGGTCGTCGGCATGTTTGTCCAGAGCTTCAAGGAATACCCGCCCAGCCAGAAGTCTGGGAGCTTCAGTGTGGACCAGGTGCTGGAGGCGCTACAGATGGGCAGCGCCGGCGCCGGCAAGTGACGGGAGGGCCGGAGGACGGGAAGCGATTGTGGCCAACGCCAGCCCAGATTCCGAGAGAGTCAAAGGACCCTCTGATTGCGGCTGGGTTCTCGCGAAAGGAGAAGAACTATGAAGAGAGCGTCGCAAACCCTCCTCGTGTTCGTCTGCGGACTGGCACTGGGGCTTGTCGCCTCAGCGTCCGCGGCGGGGCAGGGCACGAAGCCCAACATCCTGGTCATCATGGGCGACGACATCGGGCAGTCCAATATCAGCGTCTTCACCAAAGGCCTGGTGGGCTACCGCACGCCCAACATCGACCGCATCGCCAAAGAGGGCATGCTCTTCACCGATTACTACGCCGAGCAGAGCTGCACGGCCGGGCGGTCGTCGTTCATCACCGGCCAGACCGTGTTTCGCACCGGCCTGAGCAAGGTAGGCATACCCTCCGCCCCCCAGGGACTGCGGAAGAAGGATCCGACCATCGCCGAGATGCTCAAGCCCCTGGGCTACGCCACCGGCCAGTTCGGCAAGAACCACCTTGGTGACCGCAACGAGTTCCTGCCGACCGTGCATGGCTTTGACGAGTTTTTCGGCAACCTCTACCACCTCAACGCGGAGGAGGAGCCGGAGGACTACACCTACCCACAGGACCCGAAGTTCCACCAGATGTTCGGTCCGCGCGGCGTCCTCCGGTGCAAGGCCACGGACAACGACGACCCGACCGTGGACCCTCGCTTCGGCAAGGTCGGCAAGCAGAGCATCGAGGACACGGGGCCGCTGACCAGGAAGCGGATGGAGACGATCGACGACGAGACCTCGGCCGCAGCGATTGACTTTATCCAGCGACAGAGCAAGGCCGGCAAGCCCTTCTTCTGCTGGTTCAATCCAACGCGCATGCACGTCTGGACCCACGTCAGACCCGAGCACCGCAGTCCCAAGGGCGCAACGGCGCCGACCGAGTACGCTGACGGGATGGTGGAGCACGATGGCACGGTGGGTCTGCTGCTCAAGGCGCTCGACGACCTGGGCATCGCGGACGACACTATCGTCCTCTACACGACGGACAATGGGCCGCATGCCAATACCTGGCCCGACGCCGCGAACACACCGTTCCGCGGCGAGAAGAACACCGGCTGGGAGGGCGGTTTCCGCGTGCCCTGTTTCATCCGCTGGCCGGGCCACATCAAGCCGGATTCGGCCTCGAACGAAATCGTAAGCGGGCTGGACTGGCTGCCGACGCTGCTCGCCGCCGCAGGCGATCCCGACGTGAAGCAGAAGCTGCTCAAGGGCTATACCGTGGGCGACACAACCTACAAGGTCCACCTCGACGGGTATAACATCCTGCCCTACCTCACCGGCCAGCAGCCGAAGAGCCCACGCCGGGAGTTCTTCTACTTCAGTGACGACGGCGAGTTCCTGAACCTGCGCTACGAGAACTGGAAGTTCGTCTTCGCGGAGCAGCGCAGCACCGGCACGTTCGCTGTCTGGGCCGAGCCCTTCACGCCGCTTCGTATCCCGAAGTTCTTCGATCTGCGCGCCGATCCCTATGAACGCGCCGATGTCACGTCGAACACCTACTACGATTTCTGCATCAGACATATTTTTCTGATGGCTCCGGCTGTCATCTACGTCGAGAAGTTCGTGGAAACGTTCAGGGAGTATCCGCCGAGCCAACTGCCTCAGGGCGTCAGAATCCAGCAGGCGCTGGACAAGATGAAGCAGGGCGGCGGCGGCCTGTAGTGGTGGGGATCCCCCCGGTGCGGTTCGCCTTTGTCGCACTCGGTTGCACCCGCCGCGTGGAGAAACGTCGATACCAAGGATCACCGAACCGGCTGGGACGGAGTGAGGTCAAACGGTCCGCCCGCGTGTCTTCGTACCGTCCGGTTCCCATGAAAAGGAAAGCTATGAAACGGCCGAGGGTCACCGTAGTCGCTGCGCTCGCGGGACTGGCGGTGGCATCGATTGCGTATGCTGCCGATCCGTTACCTTCCTGGAATGACGGCGCGGCGAAGAGGTCCGTCCTTCAGTTCGTCACGCGGGTGACACAAGAAGGCGGGTTGAACTATGTGCTTCCGGCCCAGCGCATCGCCGCCTTCGACAACGACGGCACGCTCTGGGCCGAGCAGCCGTTGTACTTCCAGTTCCTGTTCATGCTGGACCGCGTCAAGGCGCTGGCGCCCCAGCACCCGGAGTGGAAGACCCAAGAGCCGTTTGCCGCACTGCTCAGGGGCGACGCGAAAGCGGCCCTCGCTGGCGGTGAGCGTGCGTTGGGCCAGTTGGCGATGGCCACCCACGCCGGTACGACCACCGAGGAGTTCGAGAAGATCGTCAGCGATTGGGTCGCGACCGCCAGGCATCCCCAAACGGGGCGGTTGCTCACGGAGATGGTCTATCAACCGATGCTCGAGCTGCTCGCGTACCTGCGTGCGAACGGCTTCAAGACGTTCATTGTGTCCGGCGGCGGCATCGAGTTCATGCGCCCGTGGACGGAGAAGGTCTACGGAATCCCGCCGGAACAGGTCATCGGCAGCAGCATCAAGACGAAGTTCGAGCTGCGCGACGGCAAGCCCGCACTCGTCCGACTGCCCGAACTCAACTTCATGGACGACGGCCCCGGCAAGCCCGCCGGCATCCAGATGCACGTCGGCCGCCGGCCAATCGCGGCGTTCGGCAACTCCGATGGCGACCTGCCAATGCTCCAGTGGACCGCCGGCGGCGACGGCGCGCGGCTCTGCCTGTACGTTCACCACACCGACGCCGAGCGGGAATGGGCCTATGACCGCCAGTCCTCGATCGGCCGTCTGGACAAGGGCCTCGACGAAGCGTTGGCAAAGGGGTGGACCGTCGTCGATATGAAGAACGACTGGAAGATCATCTATCCCGCGCAGAGATAGCGGATAGCTGTACATCAGGTGAAAGGAACGTCATGAAGGCCAAACAGATTTGGGCCATGTGTATAGCGGGCACGTTTTGCCTGTGTGGTTTCTCGGGCGCGAAGGCCGAAGAGCGGCCGGCTCACAAGATCACCCCTCAGGAGGTGGCGGAGATGCTGGCCGACCCGTCGGCGACGCTCACGTATCTCAACGCATCCTACCGGGCGTACAAAGACGTCGGTCCCAACGACGATACGAACCAGGAGCTTCGCTTGAACGGTGCGGGTTTCCTCAACCTGCCGAACAATACGTCGATACTGTACCGGGCGTTTGTGCCGTTGTATTCCACCGAGTTTCCGTTTGATGATCAGGGCGTGGGCGACGCCCTGGTCTCCGCGTATTGGGTCCCCAACAAGGGCAACTTCATCCTTGGCTATGGGGGCGCTCTGATCACGCCGACGGCCTCCGAAGATTACTTTGGCACCGGCAAGTGGTCGGCGGGACCGACACTCGTGGTGGCCCAGAAGGTGCCGGGAAAGTTCACGATCGGAGGGCTGCTCACGCACGTTTGGTCCTTTGCAGGCGACGAGGACCGCGACGAGGTCAGCCTGACCACCATCCAGCCCGTGGCGACGTTCTTCCTGAACAAGAAAGGCACGTCGGTCAGTTTCATGTCGGAAACCACGCACGATTGGCAAGCCGATGACGATCCGTGGCAAGTGCCTGTGACCGCCGGACTTGGGCAGATCCTGCCTCCGATCGGAAAACAGTTCATAGGAGTGGCCGTGGCAGGGACCTATTACGCCGAGAGAGCCGACTATGCGCCGGAATGGGATATTCGTCTGACCGCGTCGGTCGTGTTCCCCTGAGTCGAGGGCATTCCTGCTCCGGCTGTACGCGGAGAAGATCAAATGACGGGTGGCGGCTTCTCGCTTGCGAGAGACGAGTCACTTGATGTGCTGCCTGCGCAGGCAGTGGATGGGGGAAGCTAAGGTGTCGTAGACAGGTAAGGAGAAAACAATGAAGATGGGAATGAAGGTATTGGCAACGGTCGGCGTCCTGCTGGCGACCGCCTCGGTGGTCGTTGCCCAGCAGAAGGAGTGGAGCTTCGAGGTCACACCCTATTTCTGGGCTGCCGGTATAGAGGGAGATGCCACGGTCCAGGGCCAGGATGTGGATATCGATGTGGGATTCGACGATCTCTTTGACGCTGTGGATGCCGGCGGCGGTGTGATGACGGTGGCCCAGCGGGGCTCTTTCGTAGTCTTTGGCCAGTTCGATTACGTCGGCATGGACACGGATCAGTTGGACCCCGCCCCCGCCGGTGGCTCGCTACAGACCGACAGCTTTTTTGGGGCGGTCGCCGTCGGATTCCAGTTCAAGGGACCGCTCAAAAACTCGACGATCGACCTTCTGGGTGGCCTGCGATACGCTTGGATGAACAACGATCTGGAAATCACAGGTGGGGCCAGCGGGGAGGACAGTCTGGATATTCTCGACGGCATCGTCATGGTGCGTCCCAGTGTTCGTCTGACGGAAAGGTGGCGATTCAATCCGACCTTTGCGATCGGCGCGGGCGACTCCGACCTGACGTGGGAGGTACAACCGAGCGTACAGTACCAGTTCGCCGACCACCTGGCGCTCCGCGTGGGATATCGCCGGGTGCACTACGACATAGAAGGCGACCACGGCAACGCGTTCGATGCCGCCTTCCATGGCGTGATGGCAGGTCTGAGCCTGATGTTCTAACCGCGTTCGCCTCGCTGCGCCGATGTGCAAGTTGTACGCGTGCCGAGAGTGCCACGGGTCCCGTGGACATCGACCTGGTGTTTCTCTCTGCACGAGCACGCCCGCCAGTCGGTAGTCAAAGAACGAAAGGGGGAAATCATGCGACAGAGATCTTGTGCAAGACAGCAAGTGGCATGGGCACGCCGTGCCATCCTGCGGGCCGCGGTTGGCTTGATGCTGGCAGCGGGAATCTCATTCAACGGCGGCGCTTCCGCGCAGGAGGTGCTGCCGGCTTCACCGACGCCGTTCAAGGGGCAGATCGGGTTGAGCGCCAAAGACTCGAAGTCCGATTTCCCCAAGCCGGTGCAGACGCCCAAGGGAGCGCCGAATGTCGTACTAATTCTGCTGGATGACGTGGGCTTCGGCGCCTCAAGCACGTTCGGTGGCCCGTGCCAGACGCCCACGCTGGACCGGCTGGCCCGCAGCGGCCTGCGCTACACACAGTTCCACACGACGGCGCTCTGCTCGCCCACGCGGGCAGCGCTGATCACCGGTCGTAACCATCACTCCGTGCACACTGGCGTCATCATGGAGTTGGGTACAGGCTACCCCGGCTACGACAGCGTGATGGGCAAGGACACCGCGACCGTCGCGGAAGTCCTCAAACAGAAGGGCTGGAACACCTCGTGGTTCGGCAAGAATCACAACGTGCCCGATTGGCAGACCAGTCAGGCGGGGCCGTTCGACCTTTGGCCTACGAGGTTGGGTTTCGAGCACTTCTATGGCTTCCTCGGCGGCGACACCAACCAGTGGCGGCCGGCGGTTTTCGAAGGCACCCGACCTATCGAGCCGTACCTGGGCAACCCGGATTACAACTTCGACTACGACATTGCCGACCGGGCGATCCAGTGGGTCCGCAACCAGAAGGCCGTTGCCCCGGACAAACCGTTCTTCCTCTACTATGCACCCGGGGCCACGCATGCCCCGCACCATCCAAAGAAGGAATGGATTGCGAAATACACGGGCAAGTTCGACCAGGGCTGGGACAAGGTGCGTGAGGAGACATTGGCGCGGCAGAAGGAGCTGGGCATCGTTCCGGCCAACACGCAACTGACGAAGCGCCACGCGGAGTTGCCGGCCTGGGATTCTCTCAACGCCGAGCAGAAGCAACTCAGCGCCTACATGATGGAGGTGTACGCAGGGTATTTCTCCCAGACGGACTACAACATCGGCCGGGTCCTCGATGCCATCGAGCAGTTGGGCCAGCTCGACAACACGCTGGTCATCTACATCGTCGGCGACAACGGCGCGAGCGTCGAAGGGAACATCCAGGGTTCGCTCAACGAGGTTGCCTCCCTCAACCGAATCCCGGAAGACTTCAGGCAGATGCTCAAGCGCAAAGACGACCTGGGCACGTGGAAGACCATCAACCACTACCCGGTCCCCTGGGCACACGCGATGAACACGCCGTTCCAATATGCCAAGGGATATGCTTCGCACTACGGCGGTACTCGCAATGGCATGGTCATCTCCTGGCCTGCCGGCATCAAGGATCGCGGCGGCATCCGTACCCAGTGGCACCACACAATTGACATTGTGCCG
>Ga0123332_1001460_pt1 | contig 23178 bp, 21 predicted proteins | sample BioC12SIPDNA_4_FD_89958 | JGI IMG/M metagenome (GOLD analysis project Ga0123332, IMG submission 89958) | Anaerobic biogas reactor microbial communites from Washington, USA - Biogas_R2_A C12 SIP DNA | ecosystem: Engineered > Bioreactor > Anaerobic > Unclassified | place: Washington, USA... | reverse complement strand
CGGCAGGCCGCGGCGCAGCGCGGTGGCACGGCCCGCCGCGGCGGGGGTGGCGCGCTCCCACGCCGCGACCGGCTCGCGCTCGGCCGCCGGCGCCGCGCCGGCGCGCTGCAGCTGGCGCGTGAGGACCGCCTTCAGCTCGTCGAGCCCCGCGCCGGTGGCGGCCGACACGGCCACGGCGCCGTAGCGCTCGGCCAGCCCGGCCAGGTGCAGCGGGTCGGCGAGGTCGGCCTTGTTGAGCACCACCAGGCGCGGCGGCTCGAGCTTCAGCTCGTCGAGGATGCGCTGCACGGCGTCGACGCGGTCGGGCGCGCCGGGCGCCGCGGCGTCGACCACGTGCAGCAGCAGGTCGGCGTCGTGCAGCTCCTCGAGGGTGGCGCGGAAGGCGTTCACCAGCTCCTCGGGCAGGTCGCGGATGAAGCCCACGGTGTCGGTGTAGACGACCTTGCCGCCCCAGGCGCCCAGCCCCGGCAGCCACCCCTCGCGGGTGGTGGGCCGCAGCGTCTCGAAGAGGCGGTCGCGCGCCACCACGTCGGCCTTGGCGAGGGCGTTGAACAGCGTCGACTTGCCGGCGTTGGTGTAGCCCACCAACGCCACCACCGGCGTGTCGGAGGCGGTGCGCGCCTTGCGCGTCTCGCTGCGGCGCCGGCTGATGTCGTTCACGGCCGCCTCCAGGCTGGCGATGCGGTCGCGGATGCGGCGCCGGTCGACCTCGAGCTTGGTCTCGCCGGGGCCGCGCGTGCCGATGCCGCCGCCCAGGCGGCTCATGGCCGTGCCGCGGCCGGCCAGGCGCGGCAGCTGGTAGTGCAGCTGCGCCAGCTCGACCTGCACCTGCGCCTCGCGGCCGCGCGCGTTCTGCGCGAAGATGTCGAGGATCACCTGGGTGCGGTCGAGCACCTTGAGCTTGGTGAAGGCTTCGATCTCGCGCGCCTGGGCGGGGGAGAGCTCGCGGTCGAACACCAGCAGGTCGGCGTCCTCGTGGAACGCCGAGGACACGAGCTCCTGCAGCTTGCCCTTGCCCACCAGCGTGCGCGGGTCGGGGCGGCTCTTCTGCTGCAGGCTGCTGCCGGCCACCGTGGCGCCGGCGCTGCGCACCAGCTCGGCGAGCTCCGCCATGCGCGCCTCGGCCTCGAGCGCCCCCTCCTTGCCCACCAGGCCCACCAGCACGGCGCGCTCGGCGCTCGTGCGCGCCACCTCGCGCGCGCCCAGCTCGCGCTCGAGCTCCTCCTCCAGGGCGCGGATGCGCTCGGCCACGTCGAGCTGCTCGAGGTCGCGCAGGCTCATGGGGCCCTCGACCAGCCAGTCCTCGGCGTCGGCGCTGCCGGGCACCACGAACGCCAGGTAGGCCGGCCCCACCTCGAGCGCCGAGCCGGCGCCGCGGCCGCCCTGGCGGGCGGCGACGTCGAACGCCACCATGGCGTCGAGGCGGTTGAGGAACAGCGTGGTGAGGTCGTTGGGCGAGAAGCCGCCCGGCTTCTGGTGGGTGTGCACCAGCCGCAGGCCGTAGAGGCGCGCGGCGGCCTCGCCGGGCACCGGCGGGATGGGGGTCTCGTTGGCGTCGCCCACCGCCACCGTGAGCACGCGCCCGCGGCGGTCGATCAGCAGGCTCACGCCGCGGCCGATCTCGAGCGCCAGCTCGCCCATGGCGCGTGCCAGCTCGTTGGTCAACGCCGCCTCGGGCGGCACGCGCCGCCGGTAGAGGTTGCTCAAGCGTTTGATCTGGTTCTTCTTCAGGCCCGACGTTCTGCCGTGCACCTTCTCGATGATGAGGCTCCTCTCCGCTGGCCTTCGCCGGTGGGGCTCCAGGGGCGGGCGCGGGTGAGGGCCGCGCGGACGGCCGAGGCCACCGGCTCGTTAGCGGTCGGGCTCCATTCTAGCGCCGCTGGTGGCCGTGCTAGTCTCGCGGCGATGCGCGCCCCCCGGACGCTCGTGCTCGCCCTCCTGCTGCCGCTCCTGGCTACCGCGGCCGCGCAGGCGGTGGTGGCGCTGCCGGCGCTCGAGCGCGGCGGCGTGCTGGTCGAGGCGGGCGCCCTGGCCCGCGCCCTCGGGGTGGTGGCCACCGCCAGCGACGGGGTGCTCACCTGGCGCGGCGCCACGGGGCTGGTGACCTTCTTCGCGGGCTCCTCCGACGTCCTGGCGCAGGCGCCGGGCGCCGCCGCCCCCACCGACGTGTCGCTGCCGACGCCCGTGGTGCGCGAGGCCGACGGCTGGTACCTGCCGCTGGCGGCGCTGCCGCTGCTGGGGCTGGAGCCGCCGGGCGAGGCGCGCCCCGCGCTGCTGACCCTGCCCGACGAGCGCGCCCTGCCCCTCGCCTACCGCGCCGAGCCGCGCGCCGCCGCCCAGCGCCCCCCGCCCCCCGGCCACGCCGGCGCCGAGCCGGCCGAGGCGCCGCTGGCGGGCGTGCGCTTCTTCGACGGCGCCGGCGCCAGCCTGCTGCTGCTCGACCTGGCGCTGGTGCCGTTGGCGGCGCCGGGCCTCACCGCCGACGTCGACCGCGCCCTCGACCGCGCCGGCGCGGCGGGCAGCGACCACGTGCTGCTCCTGCTGGTCACCGCCACCGCGGAGCTGCCGTGGGAGGCGGCGCTGGCCTTCGAGCAGGACGGCCGCCGCCTGGAGGCGCGCCACCCCTACCGGCTGCTGGTGGAGCGCGGCTCAGCCGAGCGCGTGGCGCCCGGGGCGCCGGTGGTGGGCGCGGTGCTGCTGCCCGCCAGCTTCAGCCTCTACCGCCCGCTGCGCGTGGAGTGGGCGGGGCAGGCGGCGGAGGTGCGCTTCCGGCGTTGAGCGCCCGCGCGCGAGGCGGCGATCGGGCCGCGCTCGCGGGGCGCCGGCCGCCGGGCCTGCGTGTGTCGGAGCCGGCCGCGAGCGCTGCCGGGGCCGACCGAGGCGCCACCTATACTCAGGGGCGGGCGCCCCGCGGCGCGGCCGCGCGCCCGACACCGGAGGTACCGATGACGGTAGTGATCTCTTCCGCCGCCCGCACGCCCATCGGGGCGTTCCAGGGCGCGCTGTCGCCGCTCAAGGCGAGCCAGCTGGGCGCGGCCGCCATCCGCGCCGCCCTCGAGCGCGCGCAGCTGGGCCCCGAGGGCGTGGACCTGGTGCTGATGGGCAACGTGCTGCAGGCCGGCCAGGGGCAGGCGCCGGCGCGCCAGGCGGCGCTCTACGCCGGCCTCCACCAGCGCACGCAGAGCGTGACCCTCAACAAGATGTGCGGCAGCGGCCTGGAGGCGCTGCTGCAGGCGGCGCGCGCCATCATGGTCGGCGACGCCGAGGTGGTGGTGGCCGGCGGCATGGAGTCGATGACCAACGCCCCCTACCTGCTGCCGGGCGCGCGCGGCGGGCTGCGGCTCGGCGACGCCAAGCTCGTCGACTCGATGGTCCACGACGGCCTCTGGGACGTCTACAACGACAAGCACATGGGCTCGTGCGCCGAGCTGTGCGCCGCCGAGTACGCCTTCACCCGCGAGGCGCAGGACGAGTACGCCGAGCGCTCCTACCGCCGCGCGCAGCAGGCCATGGCCGACGGCACCTTCGCCGCCGAGATCGCGCCCGTGGAGGTCGAGGGGCGCCGCGGCCAGGTCACGCGCGTCGAGCAGGACGAGGGCCCGAGCCAGGTCGACTTCGAGAAGATGCGCAAGCTGCGGCCCGCGTTCGAGGGCGAGGGCACGGTCACGGCCGCCAACGCCAGCACCCTCAACGACGGCGCCGCCGCCCTGGTCGTCACCAGCGAGGAGGTGGCCGCCGCGCGCGGCATGCCGGTGCTGGCACGCGTCACGGGCTACGCCGGCAGCGCCGCCGCCCCCGAGTGGTTCACCACCGCGCCGGTGGCGGCCATGAAGGCGCTCTACGACAAGCTCGGCTGGCAGCCGGGCGACGTCGACGTCTACGAGATCAACGAGGCGTTCAGCGTGGTGCCGATGGCGGCGATGCGGGAGTTCGGCCTGCCGGCCGACCGCGTCAACGTCCACGGCGGCGCGGTGGCGCTGGGGCACCCCATCGGGGCCTCGGGCGCACGCATCGTGGTCACGCTGCTCAACGCCCTGCAGCGCCGCGGCGGCCAGCGCGGCATGGCCAGCATCTGCATCGGCGGCGGCGAGGCGCTGGCGCTGGCGCTGGAGCGGGTCTAGCTGGTCAGGTGACCGGGGAGGCGCGGCCGCGCGCCTGGCTCAGGGGGCGCCGTCGGGCCCGGAGCCCAGGCGCTCGGTCATGCGGCCGTGCTGCACGGCCTCGGCTACCGCGGCGGGCAGGCCCCACGCCAGCACCTCGAAGGCGGCGGCGGCGAAGTCGTACTCCACCTTGTCCATCTCGAGCTCCAGGCCGCTGTCGGTGATGGTCAGCAGGGCGTAGTCGGCGCCCGGCTCGCCGTTGAGCGACAGTCCCACCGAGCCCGGGTTCAGCACCAGGCCGTTGTCACCGATGTGGCGGTAGAACGGCACGTGCGTGGAGCCGGCCACCAGGATGTTGCAGCGGTGGCGCTCGAGCATGCGCCCCAGCGAGATGGGGTCGCGGTTGAGGTTGAGGCGCTCGGACGGGTTGTCGTGGGAGCCGTGGAAGTAGCGCAGCCAGCCGAGCGGCGTCTGCAGGCGCTGCTGCACCGCCAGGCTCTGCAGGAAGCGCAGGTTCTCGGGCTCGAGCACGCTCTTTGTCCACTCGAGGATGTCGTCGGCGACGCCCTTGCGCGGCGCCGCGGGGCCCGCGAAGCTGTACGCCACGCGCTCGTCGGCGGCGCCCAGGGTGCAGTGCACGCCCTTGTCGCGCAGCAGCTCGATGGTCTCGTTCGGCGACGGGCCGTAGCCCACCAGGTCGCCGAGGCACACGACCACCTCGGCGCCGCGCTCCTCGAGCGCCTCGAGGGCGGCCTCCAGCGCGATGACGTTGGCGTGCACGTCGCTGATGAGTCCGATGATCATGCTTCGCTCAAGCCTAACCGGAAGCGTGCGCGGCGGGCGACTCCTGGGATGCCGGGCCGGCCCCGAGACGCGCGCGGCGGGAGGACCGGCGCCACGACCGGCCCTCCCGCCACCAGGCTGCGCTTCGAGCTTGGCTCAGGCGCGGCCTTCCAGCTCCACGCCCTCCTGCAGGAACCGGGTGAGCAGCGCCACCGCGCCCTCGAGGTCGGACTTCGCCACCATCTCGGTGACCGTGTGCACGTAGCGCGACGGCGTGGAGAGGGTGATCGAGGGGATGCCGCCGCGGCTCTTCTGGATGGCGGCGGCGTCGTTGCCGCCCAGCGGCAGCACCTCGAGCTGGTAGTCGATGCCGTTGGCCTCGGCCAGCTCCATGAAGTGGTCGAGCAGCCAGCGGGTGCTGATGATGCTCGAGTCCATCACCTTGAGGCCCACGCCCTTGCCGAGCTGCGTCACGCGCAGGTGCTCGCCGATCTCGGGGGTGTCGACCGCCAGGGTGGTGTCGAGGGCCACGCCCACGTCGGCCTCGGCGGCGTAGGCGCCGGTGATGGCGCCGCGCAGGCCCACCTCCTCCTGCACCGTGAAGACGGCGTGGAGGTCGGCGCCCATCTCGCCCTGCTGCAGGCGCTTGATGGTCTCGATGAGGATCCAGCAGCCGCTGCGGTCGTCGAGCGCCTTGCCGGTCACGACGGTGCCGAGGTCGACGAACTCCTGGCGCAGCGTGACCATGTCGCCGACGCGCACCTTCTCCTTGACCGCGTCGCCCTCGAGGCCGAGGTCGATGTAGAAGGAGTCGATGGTGGGGATCTTCTTGCGCTCCTCGGCGGTGCTGATGTGGATCGGCTTGCCGGCGGGGTTCATGACGCCGATCAGCTCCTCGCCGCTCTTCGAGGCGTGCACCGTGACCTGGCGCGCGAACAGGTTGCGGGTGTCGAAGCCGCCCACCGACTGCACGCGCAGGAAGCCGCGGTCGTCGACGTGCCGCACCAGGAAGCCGATCTCGTCCATGTGCGCCGCGACCATCACCCGCGGGGCGCCGTCGCGCCCGCTGCGCTTGATGGCCACCAGGTTGCCCATGGCGTCGACGGTCAGCTCGTCGACCTTGCCCTCGAGCTCCTGGCGGACGATCTCGCGGACCTGCTCCTCGCGGCTGGGGACGCCGGCCGCTTCGGAGAGCTTCTTGAGTAGCTCGATGCTGGAGTCCATGCAGGCGAGTCTACAGCGTGGCTGCCAGGCCCGTGCGCTGGAGCCAGGCCTCGAGCGCCTGCATCAGGGGCTCCGGGCACTCGAGCTGCGGCACGCGCCCGCACGCCGGCAGGGTGACGAGCTCGGCGTCGGGCAGCTCGGAGACCAGGCGCTCGGCGTCGGAGAGCGGCACGGTGGCGTCGGCCTCCCCGGCCACCACGAGCGTGGGCACGGCCAGCGCGCCCAGGCGCCCCGCCAGGCTGGCCGGGCGGCCGGCGCGGCTCACCTCCCACAGGGCGCGGTCCCAGCCCTCGACGCTGGTGGTCACGGCGTGGCGCGCGCGGATCTCGGGCGTGACGGCGCCCTCGTCGGCGAAGGCGCCGAGCAGCAGCTGCTCGCCGGGCCCCTCGGCCAGCTGGCGCAGGAACACCGGCCCCAGGCGCCGCATCTGCGGGCTGTTCAGGAGCCAGCCGGGCGCGGCGCGCGCGGTCTCCTCGAGCGACACGGGCGTGTCGAGCAGCACCAGCGCCCGCACGCGCTCGGGGTGCGCCAGCGCGGTGTCGAGCGCCACCCTGCCGCCCATGCCGTTGCCCACCAGCACCGCCTGCTCGACGCCCAGCGCGTCGAGCAGGCCCACGGTGAGCGCCACCTGCGCCTCGGGGGTGTAGGGGTCGAAGCCCACCGCGTAGCGGTCGCCCTCGGGCAGCGGCCGCTCCGAGAGGCCGAAGCCCGGCCGGTCGAAGGCCACCACCGCGCCGTGGGCGGCGAGCGCGGGGGCGATGGGCTCGAAGGCGTAGCTCCAGAAGGCATAGTCGTGCAGCAGCACGAAGGTGGGGGCGGGCGCGGCGCCTTCGTGCGGGTAGCGCGCCACGTGCAGGCCGACGCCGCTCACCTCCACGAGCTCGGCGCCCTGCGCCACCTCGGCCAGCGGGCGGGCGCCCTGCGGGGCGGGGATGGGCACCACCAGCGGCACCACGAAGACGAGCGCCAGCAGGAGCGCGACGATGATCAGGCTGACCTTGATGCGGAACGGCATGCCCCATGGTACGGGGCATGCCGTGGCGGGTGGCGCGGGCGCGGCGCCGTCGCGCGTTCAGTTGCCCTGGAAGTCGGGCTCGCGCTTGCTCAGGAAGGCGCTGGTACCCTCGCGCATGTCGGCCGTGGTGGTCACCAGGCCGAACAGGTCGGCCTCGATCTCGAGGCCCTCGGACAGCGTGACGTCGAGCCCGCGCACCACCGCCTCCTTGGCGAGGCCCAGCGCCACCGGGGCGTTGCGGGCCGCCTGGCGCGCCAGGTCGAGCGCGGCCTGCAGGGCGTCGTCGGCCACGCGGTCCACCAGGCCGATGCGCAGCGCCTCCTCGGCGTCGACGTGGCGGCCGGTGAAGATCAGGTCGAGGGCGCGCCCCTTGCCGATCAGGCGCGGCAGGCGCTGGGTGCCGCCGTAGCCGGGGATCAGGCCCAGGCCCACCTCGGGCAGGCCCAGCCGGGCGCCGGGGGCGGCCACGCGCAGGTCGGCCGCGAGCGCCAGCTCCAGGCCGCCGCCGAGCGCGAAGCCGTTGACGGCGGCGATGGTGGGGAAGGGCATGGCGGCCAGCGAGTTCATGACCTCCTGGCCCATCAGCGCCGCCTCGCGGCCGGCGAAGGCGTCGGAGAGGCGCTGCAGCTCGGCGATGTCGGCGCCGGCCACGAAGGCGCGGCCCGCGCCGGTGACGACCAGCGCGCGCACCTCGGCGTCGGTCTCGGCGACGTCGAAGGCCAGCGCCAGCTCGGCGAGCACGTCCTGATCGAGGGCGTTGAGCGCCTCCTGGCGGTCGATGGTGATGACGGCCACGCCGTCCTGCAGGTCGAAGCGGAGGTGCTCGAAGGTGAGCTCCTCCAGCTCGTGGTCGTGGTCGTGCTCGTGCGGCTGGTCGCTCATGGCGCCTCCTCGGTGGCGGTGGGCCGGGTGAGGTGAGCCTCGCTCACTCGTACTCGTAAAAGCCTTCGCCCGACTTGCGGCCGAGCTTGCCGGCGCGCACCATCTGCTTCAGCAGCGGCGCGGGGCGGAACTTGGGGTCGCCGAACTCCTCGTGCAGCGCCTGGCCGGCCGCGAGGCAGACGTCGAGGCCCACCAGGTCGGCGAGGGCCAGCGGCCCGATCGGCATGTTGGCGCCGAGCTTCATGGCCTCGTCGATCTCGGCGGCCGACGCCACCCCCTCGGAGAGGGCGTGCATGGCGTCGTTGATGTAGGGCACCAGCAGCCGGTTGACGATGAAGCCGGGCTTGTCCTGGCACACGATGGGCGTCTTGCCGATGCCCTCCACGAACGCCTTGGCCTCGGCCACGGCCGCCTCGCTGCTGCGCAGGCCGCGCACGACCTCGACGAGCGCCATCACCGGCACGGGGTTGAAGAAGTGCATGCCGCAGAAGCGCGCCTCGCGCCCCGAGTAGGCGGCGATCTCGGTGACCGACAGGCTCGAGGTGTTGGTGGCGAGCAGCGCCGTGTCGGACACGACCTTGCCGAGCCGCTCCCACACCTCGCGCTTGACCTCGCTGGACTCGAACACCGCCTCGATGACCACCTCGGAGCTCTCCAGGCCGAGGAACTCGGTCTGGGGGCTCACGCGCGCCAGCGCCGCGGCGGCGTCGGACTCGCTGAGCCGCTCGCGCCGCACCAAGCGCTCGAGGCTGCTCTTCATGCCGGCCTGGGCGCGGCCCAGCGCGCCCTCGCTCGTGTCGAGCAGCGTGACGTCGTGGCCCGCCACGGCGCACGCCTGCGCGATGCCGGACCCCATGGTGCCGGCGCCGATGACCGCGACCCTCATCCCTCGCTCCTCTCGGCCAGGCCGCGCTGGTGGAGCTCCACGCAGGCGTCCAGGGTGGTGCGGATCATGTCGGCGACCGCTTCGTCGAGCACGCGCTGCTCCACGAAGCTCGGGTCGCCGATGTTGTTGCTCGCCACCAGCATGCAGCCGGTGCGCACGCGCCGTAGCTTGCCGAGAAGGAACAGCGCCGACGCCTCCATCTCGATGGAGAGCACGCCGCGCGCGGCCAGCGTCGGCACGTCGTCGGGCCCCACCGCGTAGAAGGCGTCGTCCGTCTGGATGAGGCCCACGTGGCTGGGGCGCTCGGTGGCGGCAGCCGCCTCGGCCAGCGCGCGCGTGACCTCGAAGTCGGCCACCGCGCTGTACTCGGCGCCGCCCAGGTACTGGCGGCTGGTGCCCTCGTTGGCGATGCTGGCGGTGGCCACCACCAGGTCGCCGGGGCGCACCTGCTCGGCGACGGCGCCGCTGGTGCCGATGCGCACCAGCGTCTTGGCGCCCAGTCGCACCAGCTCCTCGACCACGATGGCCAGGCTGGGGCAGCCCATGCCGGTGGTCTGGACGCTGACCGGCACGCCCCTGTAGGTGCCGGTGTAGCCGTAGAGGTGGCGGTACTCGGTGTAGCGCGTCGCGTCCTCGAGGAAGCGCTCGGCTACCAGGGTGGCCCGGTCGGGGTCGCCGGGGAGCAGGACGATCGGGGCGACGTCGCCCGGGCGTGCGCGCACGTGGAGTTGGCTCATCGACCAAAGATACCAGGTGAGGGGCTATGAACCCCCTTACGTCTAGGACGTAGGTACCCGTGCTAGAGTGCCGCCGTGACGAACCTGGAGGACATCCTCGGGCGCCTCGCCACGCGCCTGGTGGGCTGCCGGGTGGCGGCCGTGGCCGCCATGGACGGCCTGCTGGTCGAGCGCTACCCGGCGGAGGGCGAAGGGCCGGAGGTCCAGCGCGCCCCGGGCGCCGCCGAGCTGGAGCACGTGGCCGCCGACCTCACCTCCAGCCTCTCGCTGCTGGCCGGCGAGATCAGCCGCCAGCTCGGCAGCCGCATCGACGAGGTCATCGCCCTCGGCGAGAGCGGCGGCTACCTGGCCCGGCGCGTCGGCGACGACCTGTTCTGCTTCGTGATGGTCAACGCCAACGCCGACCTCGGCAGCGTTCGGCGCGAGGTGGAGGGCGTCTGCCGCGAGCTCGCGGCGGTGTTCGCGTGAGCGAGCCCGAGGGCCCCATGGAGCTGGAACGGCTGCTCGACGAGATGCTGGCGGTGCGCGGCGCCACCGCCGCGGCGCTCGTGGGCGCCGACGGCGAGCTCCTCGCCAGCCGCAGCCTCGACCGGGCGCTGCTGGAGCGCACCGTGAGCATCATCACCAGCGCCCTGGCCGCCGGGCGCGCGCTCGGCGAGCTGCTCGCCGAGGAGGCGGACGCCTCGGAGGCGGGCACGAGCCTGGAGCAGGTGACGCTGATGTTCGGCGAGGGCCCCATCCTGCTGAGCCCGCTGCCGGGTGGCGAGCGCGTGATGGTGCTGGCCGTCGAGAGCGAGCACGACCTGGGCCGCGCCCGCCTGGCGCTGCGCGGCAACCTCAGGCGCCTGGCGCAGGCGGCCTCGGCCTGAGCCGCCGCCCCGCGGCGCGCACGCGGCGCGATAGCAGGCGCGGCGCCGGCCGCTGCCGGAACCGGTACCCTGCGAGCGTGAACCCGCTCAAGTTCGACATCGACAAGGAGACGGCCCGTGGGCGCCCCACCAACGGTGCCGTGCTGGCGCACACCCCCGACGAGTTCCTCTTCGACTTCGTGCTGGCCATGCCGGGCCAGCAGCCCGTGGTGACGGCGCGCCTCGTCACCAGCCCGCGACACGCCAAGGCGCTGCTGCGCAGCCTCGAGGACAACATCCGCCGCTACGAGGCGCGCTTCGGGCCGATCCCCGAGCCGCCCAAGCGCGCCGCTCAGCCCGGCGTGGGCAGCGTCGACGACGGCGAAGACGCCAACTGAACCGCCGCCGCGCGCGCGGCGGGTGTCACTCGGGCTACCCCGCGCGCGCGGCGGCGATGCTCACATTGGGGCATGCCCGAACGGGTCACCGTCTACTTCGATTACATCTGCCCCTACTCGTGGCGGGCTGCCGAGGTGCTCGAGCTGGTGGCGGAGCCGCTGGGGCTGACCGTCACCTGGGAGCACTTCTCCCTCTACCAGCACAGCTACGAGCTCAACGGCGCCGACCGAGGCGGCAACGGCCGCTGGCAGCTCTGGAACGAGCCCATCGACGAGCTCGACGGCAACGGCTGCAAGGGCCTGCTGCCGTTCCTGGCGTCGCAGGCGGCGCGCCGCCAGGGCCCCGAGGCGCACCACGGCTTCCGCCTGGCGCTGCAGCGCGCCGTGCACCGCGACTACCGCTCGCTCGACATGGCCACCATCCTGGCGGTGGCCGACGAGGTGGGGCTGCACAAGCCGCGCTTCGAGGACGACCTCGCCAACCCCGAGTGCCGCACGGTGCTGGCGCAGGAGCACACGCGCGCCGCCGCCCTCGACCTGTTCGGCACGCCCACCGTGGTGTTCCCGGGCGGCGAGGCGGCCTACTTCCGGCTGCAGGAGCTGCCGCGCTCGCGCGAGGAGGCGGTGAGCCTGTTCCAGGAGACGCGCGGGCTGCTCGAGCGCTACCCGTACCTGCAGACGGTGCGGCGCCCCCGCGGCAAGGGCAACTAGGGCCAGGGGCCGTGCGCGCGCGCGGTGGGCGCGGTAGAGTGTGCGCGTGCGTCTCGGTCAGAACGTTGGCCACGGCTCCGACGTGGGGCGCGTGCGGCCGCTCAACGAGGATTTCCATCGCGTCTGGCAGTTCCCGCTGCCCGACGGCGACCTGACGCTGCTGGCCGTCGCCGACGGCATGGGCGGTGCCGCCGCCGGCGAGGTGGCCAGCAAGCTCGCCACCGAGGTGCTCGACGAGTCGTTCTCGCGCTACGTCGAGGAGGTGCGCAGCGGCCGCCCCGTCGTGGGCATCGACAAGCTCATCGACAAGGCCATGCGCCTCGCCAACCGGCGCGTCTACACCCACGCCTTCCGCCAGCAGGGCCGCCGCGGCATGGGCACCGCCATGACGTGCGTGGCCATCCGCAAGCGCAAGGCCTACGTGGGCCACGTCGGCGACTCGCGCGCCTTCCTGGTGCGCGGCGAGCGCATCTACCAGCTCACCAAGGACCACTCCTGGGTCGAGGAGCAGGTCGCCAAGGGCCTGCTCACCGAGGAGGAGGCCGAGAACCACGAGTGGCGCAACCTCGTCACGCGCGTGCTGGGCACGCGGCCCACGGTGGCGCCCGACGTGGTGGAGCTCGAGGTGCAGCGCGGCGACGTGTTCGTGCTGTCCACCGACGGCCTGCACGGCCTGGTGAAGCCCGAGGAGATCCTGCGCGAGGTGCTGCGCACCAGCAACCGTCAGACCAACGTGGAAGTAATGCTCGCCCTAGCCAACGAGCGCGGCGGGCCGGATAACATCACGGTCGTGATAGCAGGGATCGACGGATGATCGTCCTGTGGGCGGCCGGAGCCGTGCTGGTCGCGCTGCTGCTGCGCGCGCCCGGCTGGCTGCTGGGCGCGCTGATGGGCCTCACGCTGCTCCTGGGCGTGGGCGTGCTGCTGCTCGGCGACCTGGAGCGCGCGCTGGCGCCGCTGCTGCTGTCGCTCCTGGCTGTGGGCCTGCTGGTGCCGGCCACCATCCAGGGGGTGCGCAGCGCGCGGGTGGCGCCGCCGCGCCGCAAGCCGAGGCGCCAGGCGGCCGAGGCGCGCCAGCAGCGCGGCGGCGCCAAGACGCCCAGCTTCGACGTGGCCGAGGTGCCGGGCTACGAGCTCCTCGAGAAGGTCGGCTCCGGCGGCATGGCCAGCGTCTTCCGGGCGCGGCGCCTGTCGGACGGGCGCGTGGTGGCGCTGAAGATCCCCATGGAGCAGTACGTGGCCGACGCCAAGTTCATCCGCCGCTTCCACCGCGAGGCGGAGGTGGCGCAGCGCCTCAACCACAACAACATCGTGCGCACCTTCGAGCACGGCGCCAGCGGCGTGCAGCACTACATGGTCATGGAGTTCGTCGACGGCCGCTCCCTCGAGGGGTACATCGAGGAGGGCGAGCTCGACGTCGAGCTGTCCGTCGAGATCATGAAGCGCGTGGTGGACGCCCTGCAGCACATCCACTCGGCGGGCATCATCCACCGCGACATCAAGCCCGCGAACGTGATGATCACCCGCGGCGGCATCGCCGACGACGAGGCGGGGGGCCGCCGCCTCCACCCCGACGCCGTGAAGCTGATGGACTTCGGCATCGCCGGCGGCAAGGTGATGTCGCGCCTCACCATGACCGGCGCGCGCGTCGGCACGCCCGTCTACATGTCGCCCGAGCAGGCGCGCGGCCTCAAGATCGACCACCGCTCCGACATCTACAGCCTAGGGCTGGTGTTCTACGAGATGCTCACCGGCCAGACGGCGTTCAAGGGCGGCTACGAGGCCATCGTGCACCAGCAGATCTTCCAGACGCCGCCGCCGCCGCGCCAGGTCGACCTCAAGGTGCCCAAGGCGCTCGACCAGCTGGTGATGCGCATGATCGCCAAGGACCCCGACGAGCGCCCCACGCTCGACGAGGTGCTCGCCACGCTCGAGCACGTCGACTTCGAGGCCGAGGAGGAGGCGAACCTCCCCACGCGCCTGCTGCTCACGGTCAGCGCCCGCCAGGGCGTGCTGCGCATCCTCGACCCCGACGGCAACCTCCACACCTCCATCGGCGACATCGGCGTCGGCGACGGCAACTTCTCGGCCGCCCCGCTGTCACTGGCCGTCGACTCCCACGGCGACCTGTTCGCCGCCGTGTTCGAGTACCGCGTCGGCCAGCAGGACCACCGCATGATCCACCGCCTGGCGCCCGACGGCACCCCGCGGACCTCGTTCGGCAGCTACGGCATGCAGCCCGGCGAGTTCCTCTACCCGGTGTCCGTGGCGGTGGCGCCCGACGACACGGTGTACGTGCTCGACAGCGAGACGCACATGGTGTCGCGCTTCTCCAACGACGGCCGCTTCCTGGCGCGCTTCGGCGGGCGCGGCAAGGGCCAGGGCGAGTTCAACGACCCGCGCGTCATCACCATCGACGCGCGTGGCAACGTCTACGTCCTCGACTACGGCAACCGCCAGGTGCAGCGCCTGTCGGCCGACGGCAGCTACCAGACGCGCTGGGCGTTCAAGATGGCCGCCGACCGCCCCGAGCTGCGCCAGCTGGACGGCATGACCGTCGACCAGGCGGGCAACGTCTACATCTCCGACGCCACCGCCGGCAAGATCCGCAAGGTCACCGCCGACGGCAAGGTGGGGGTGTCGTTCGCGCTCGACCCGCGCCAGGGCGAGGCCACCGACGCCATCGTCGACCTGGGGGTCGACGATGCCGGCCACCTCTACGCCGCGCGCCGCAGCGGCCACCTGATCCGCAAGTACGACCCGGCCGGGCGGCTGCTCGAGACGTTCGAGACCTACGCGCCCATCGTGCAGATGATGGTGGACGTGCGCGACCGTTACGGCGTGGGCTCGCCGGCGCTGGACTGAGGGACGGGGAAGAGCGGGACAGCGGCGGTGCCGTCCCGCGGCCGCGCGCGGGGCGGCGCGAGGCGCCCGCGGCCGGCGCCGGCGCCGCGCGCCTAGCCCCTCACACGAGCGGGCGCCCGTGAGCGTCAGAGCCCGGGCAGCAGGCGGATGATGCCGATGATCAGGCGGTCGAAGAAGAAGACCAGGCGGCCGATGATCCCCGAGGCGCTCAGCACGAAGAAGAACACCATGAAGCCCAGCACCCCGAACTGCGCCAGCTGCTGGATGAAGCGCCGCACGTCGGGGTTGCCCCACGCGAGCGCGGCGCGCGCCATGTCGAGCGGCAGCAGCGGGAACAGGTTGATGACCGCGTGCAGGATCGAGGTGGTGGCGGCGAGGCGGAACGCGATGGCGAGCGGCGCGCTGCCCAGCGCCAGGAACACCGTGGCGACCAGCGTGGCGATCAGCGCCGCCAGCAGGTAGGCGCCCACGCCCGACAGCCACACCCACGCCTCGGCGCGGCCGCGCCCGGCGTAGTTGCGGGGGTTGACCGGCACCGTGCGCGGCCAGCCGAAGCCGAGCAGCGCCAGGAACACCACGCCGATGAGGTCGAGCTGCCGCTGCGGGTCGAAGGCCATGAAGCCGGCCAGGCGCGGGCTGGGGTCGCCGAGGCGGTTCGCGACGAACGCCTGCACGACGTTGTGGAAGATGAGCGCCATCACCATGACGATGAAGGCGATGATGGCGGTCGTCAGGTCCGCCTGAGCTCTGAACAGCATCGGTTCACTCCAGGTCGTCGCCGCGCTCCTCGGCCACGAGGCGCCGCGCGAGGTCGAGTTCTTCTGCGAAGTGGCTCACCCGCCCGTCGGCGCGCGCCTGAGCGACCTCGTCGAGCACCTTGCCGACAGCGGGGCCGGGAAGCAGCCCCAACGCTACCACATCGCTCCCGCGCAGCCGTCTGGGAGGCGGTTGCTGCTCCAGGCGCTGCAGGCGGCCGGCGAGCTCCGGCTCCGCGGCGCGCAGCAGCCAGCGCGCGGGCGCGTCGAGCGCCTCGAGCTCCTCGTCGCGCACGGCGCCGCCGCGGCGACCGTCGGCGCGCGGTTCGCGCAGCAGCACGCTCAGCAGCTTGGCGCGCGCCTGCAGGTGCCGGCGCGGCCAGTTGAACGCCTCGACGTGGCGCTCGGCCTCCTCGGGGTTGGCGCCCACCAGCAGCGCCAGCAGGTAGGCGGCGTCGGGCACCTCGCCCTCCTGCCGGAGGGCGTCGAGGCGCCCGGCCAGCTCGAGCGCGTCGAAGCGCGCTCCCGCGCCGGTGAGGCCGAAGATCGCCTCCAGCGCGCCCAGCTCGGCGAGCACCGCCAGGGCGGGCGCCACGCGCCCCTCGGCGAACGTCAGCTCCAGCTCGGCGCGCGAGCGCGCGTGGCTTACGTTGGCAAGCACCTCGGGGGTGAGCGCCTCGCGCGCCCAGGCGGCGGTGGCCGCCTCGAACTGGAAGCCGAGGCGGCCCGCCAGGCGCGCGCCGCGCAGCACGCGCGTGGGGTCCTCCACGAACGACAACGGGTGCAGCGCGCGCAGCTGGCGCGCCGCCAGGTCCTCCTCGCCGGAGTAGGGGTCGAACAGCACCGCCGGCGGTGGGTTGAGGCGCAGCGCCATGGCGTTGATGGTGAAGTCGCGGCGCGCCATGTCCTTGCGGATGCTGCTGGGGGTCACCTCGGGCAGCGCGCCGGGGTGCGAGTAGGTCTCCTCGCGCGCGGTGGCCAGGTCGAGCTGCAGGCCGCTGGGCAGGGTGAGGGTGGCGGTGCCGAACTCGACGTGCGCCGACAGGGTGCCGCCCAGCTCGCGCTGCAGGTGGGCGCCCAGGCGCGCGGCGCTGCCCTCGACCACCAGGTCGAGGTCCTTGATGCCGGCGCCCAGCAGCAGGTCGCGCACCGTGCCGCCCACCAGGTAGAGGGCGGCGTCGCCCGCCAGGGCGGCGGCGCTGGCGAGCGCGCGCTCGGCGCTGTCGGGCAGGCGCTCGAGCAGGGTGGCGGCGCGGTCGTCGTGGGGGCGCCGGTGGCGAGCGCCGATCAGGTCGGTGCGGGTGACGATGCCCACCAGCTCGCCGCGGTCGACGATGGGGATGCGCCCGATGTTGTGCTTGAGCACCAGCGCCTCGAGCTGCGGCAGGGTGGCGTGCGGCGGGGCGCTGACCACCTCGCGGCTCATGAAGCCGCTGACGCGGCTGGCGCCGAGGCCGTGGCGCAGCGCGCGGTCGAGGTCGCGGCGCGACACCACCCCCACCACGCGGCCGGCGTCGTCGGTGACGGGCATGCCGTTGTGGCCGAACAGCAGCAGCTTCTCCACCACGTTCGCCACCGAGTCGCTCTGGCGCACGCTCTTGACGGGGCTGCTCATCAGCTCGCGCGCCGTGACCGGCGGGGCGGCGTGGCGCGTGAGCGCCGCCAGCACGCGCTCCAGCGCCTCCTCGGGCGGCAGCTGGCTCTTGCCGAAGGCCGCGCCCGCGTGGCCGCCGCCGCCCACCGCCTCGGCGAGCGCCGCGGCGCTGTCGAAGCGCTCGTTGCTGCGTGCGAACACCAGCGTGCTGCGGTCCATCGCCACCGCCACCACGGCGGCGTCGGCGGCGTAGAGGTCGAGCAGGTCGTTGACGAGCCCGCTGACGGCCGGCACGTACTCGGGGTAGGTGAAGGCGGCCGACACCACCAGGCGGCCAGCGACCTCGCCCGTGCGGGCGTGCTGCAGGAGCGCATCGCGGAACGCCAGCTGGTCGGCGCCCAGGTGGTCGTGGGCGAAGCGCCGCACCAGCCCCAGGTTGGCGCCGCTGGCGAGCAGGTGGGCGGCGGCGCGGTAGTCGTCGGGCGAGCAGCTGTCGTAGGTGAGGTTGCCGGTGTCCTCGTGGATGCCCAGCAGCGCCAGGGTGGCGACCGGGGGCGGGATGGGCACGGCGGTGGCGTGCAGCTCGCGCGTGAGCAGGGTGGCGGTGGCACCGATGCGCTCGCTGATGCCGCGCGCCGCCACGATCGCCCCCTCGGGGGTGGGGTGGTGGTCGTAGAGCGTGACGGGCACCTTGCCGAGCAGCGCGTCGAACGGCTCGATGCGGCTGGGGTCGGCGGTGTCGACGACGATCAGCTCGCGCACCCCCGCCAGGTCGACGCTGTTGGCCGGCACCAGGTCGAGCTCGTCGCGGTAGAGGGTGAGGAAGGCGCGCAGCTGCTTGCTCAGCGCGCCCTGGATGGTGGCCACCGCGCCGGGGAAGAGGAGCTTGGCGAGCGCCAGGCTGGCGAGGGCGTCGAAGTCGGGCTGCTCGTGGGTGACGATCAGTCGCACGCCGCCCCCGCGCTACCGGACGGTGATGCTGCCGGAGCCGGCGCCCACGACGCGCACCAGGATCACGCGCCCGCCGCGCTCGAAGGCGGCGCTCTGCCACACGCCGGTGTCGCCGCTGCCGCTCCTTCGCACGAGGTAGCCGGGCAGGTTCAGGCGCCCCGAGCCGTCGTCGGTGACCTCGAGGCGGATGGGGGCGTCGTCGGGCAGGTCGAGGGTGACAGCGCCGCTGCCGGCGTCGAGGGTGAGCTGCAGGTCGGTGGAGTGGCCGACCTCGAGGTGGAGGCTGCCGGAGCCGGTGTCGGCGTCGATGTCGAGCGACGCGCCCGGCGCGACGCGCACGCGCGCGCTGCCGCTGCCGGTGGTGAGGCCCACGCGGTAGAAGCGCCCGCCGCCGGGCAGGGCCAGCTCGAGCGCGCCGCTGCCGCCGTCGACCGTGAGGCCGGCCAGGTCGAGGGCCGTGAGGTCGGTCTCGGCGCCGCCCGAGCCGGTGCGCAGCGTGAGGTCGAGGGGCAGCTCGGCGGTGAGCGCCACGTCCCACGCGAGGCGGCGCAGCTGCGGGCCGCGCGTGCGGCCCTGGCGCAGCGTGAGGGTGGGCTCGCTGTCGCCGGTGACGCGCGCCTCGGCGGGCGCAGGGCCCTCGAAGGCGGCGGTCACCAGCTCACCGGCGGCGGCCGGGCCGATGCGGGCGCGCGCGCTGCCGGGGTCGATGAGCGCCGTCAGCGAGCGCATGTCGGGCTGCAGCGCGTGCTCGAGGGGCTCGGCCGCGGTGGCGCGGCGGCCGGAGACGCCCAGCACCCCCAGCAGCAGGATGCCCGAAGCGGCGTAGACGGTGACGGGCAGCGGCCCGCGCCGCGCGGCCGGCACCAGCAGGTCGAGGCCGAGCGCCACGAGCAGCAGCGGCCACCACTCGAGCAGCGCGAGCGTGAGCCGCGGCGGGACGAAGCCGACCTCGACGAGGAGCCAGAGCGTGCCGATCGCGAGGAGGACGTAAGCGAGGAGCGGGCGCGACGCGGTCACCTGTCAGCGGTTCCTCCTCTCGGGCCGGTCGGCGGCGGGGGGCGCGACGGGCCCGGTCGGCACCTGGGTACCGGGGCCGGTGCTGCTGCCGCTGGGCGGCGGGGCGGCGGGCGCCGGCGGGCGCACGGCCGCGGCGGCGGTGCGCTGCGCCTCGCGCGCGCGCATGGCGTTGAAGAGCAGCAGCGCGCCGACGAGGATCAGGCCGAGCGGCAGGAGCCAGCGGAACACCGAGCTGAACGTGCCGAAGATCAGGAGCTCGAAGAACAGCCCGAACGCCGCGAACAGCACCAGGCCCAGCGCGGCGCCGCGGCGCCCGGTGCGCTTGAGGCTCTCGGAGCCGGCGATGGTGCCGTAGAGGTAGGAGCCGGCGCCGGCGGCGGCCATCACCAGCGTCCAGGCGTAGGCCCAGGCCTGCATGCGGCCGGTGATGTTGAGCACCAGCAGGATGAGGCCCGTGGCGGTGACGATGGCGCCCGGGACCGCGAGGGAGCCGTTGCCGACGCGGGTGGTGAACGCCAGGAAGAGCAGGATGGCGCCGGGGATGATCACGAAGAACGGCCAGCCGAACGCGGCCAGGTTCAGCCAGGGGCCGAGCAGGAAGATCAGCCCCAGGACGATCAGCCCGATGCCAAGTCCCATGTTGCGCTGCTTCATCACGGACCTCCTGCCCCGAGTGTACCGGGGCGGCATGGAGGGCGCGTGGACCGAAGTGCGCCTGGGGCGCGCTGCCGGCGCGCTCAGGCGGGGGCCGGCGCCCCCTTCAGGCGCGCGACCAGGGCGTTCATGGCGGCGCGGGCGTGCAGCAGGCCGTTCTCGATGAAGACGTCGGAGGTGCGGTTGCCGAAGCCGGCCGAGCCGATCACGAACAGGCCCTCCACGTTGCTCTCGAAGGTGACGGGGTCGAGCTCGGCCGTCAGCGTGTCGGGGTCGACCCGCACGCCGGCGCCCACCAGCAGCTCGGGCGCCGCGAAGTAGCCGGTGAGGGCGAACACGCGGTCGGCGGGGACGACGAGCTCCTCGCCGCCCTTGTCGACCACCACCGCCTCGGGCGTGATGCGCTTGACGGTGGTGCGGAAGTGCGCGGTGATCGAGCCCTCCTTGATGCGGTTCTCGAGGTTGGGGCGGATCCAGTACTTGAGGCTGTGGCGCAGGTCGTCGCCGCGGTGCACCAGCGTGACGCGGGCGCCGGCGCGGTGCAGGTCGAGGGCGGCGTCGGCGGCGCTGGAGCCGGCGCCCACGATCACCACGCTGCGGCCGAAGTAGGGGTGGGCCTCGTCGTAGTAGTGCGACACGTGCGGCAGCTCCTCGCCCGGCACGCTCAGCAGCTTGGGGTTGTCGAAGTAGCCGGTGGCCACCACCACGCTGCGCGCCCGCAGCTCGGCGGTGGCCGCGCCGACGCCGGCGGGCCCGCTGGGGCGCGTGACGACGCGGAAGCCGCCGGAGGGGAGCGGCTCGATGGCCACGACCTCGGTGTAGGTGCGGAGCGCCAGCTGCTCGGCGGCGGCGACCTTGCGGTAGTAGTCGAGCGCCTCCTTGCGCGTGGGCTTGTCGGTGGCGGTGACGAGCGGGTGGCCGCCGACCTCGAGCCGGTCGGCGGTGGTGAAGAAGGTCATGTACGTCGGGTAGCGCCGGATGGCCTCCACCACCGCGCCCTTCTCGACCACCTGGTAGTCGAGGCCGGCGCGGCGCGCCAGGATGGCGGCCTCGAGCCCGATGGGGCCGGCGCCGACGATGACGAGGTCTCTCATGCTACCGAGGCTACCAAGGGCCGCCGTGGGGCCACCGGGGTGGGGTTACAGGCGCCCAGAGGCCCTAGGCGCGCGCCGCGCCCGCCGCGCCCGCGCTCACACCTTGCCGCAGGATGGGCACAGGGGGCAGAGCGTGCAGGCGGCGCAGCTCGGCTTGCGGGCGTGGCACACGCGCCGGCCGTGGAAGATCAGCGCGTGGTGCGCGAAGATCCAGTCGTCGGGCTCGAGCAGCTCCTTGAGGTCGGCCTCCACCTTGTCGGGGTCGGTCTGCTCGCTGAAGCCGAGGCGCCGCGCCAGGCGCCCCACGTGCGTGTCGACGGCGATGGTGGGCACGCCGTAGGCGTTCGCCAGCACCACGTTGGCGGTCTTGCGCCCCACCCCCGGCAGCGCGGTCAGCTCCTCCATGGTGCCGGGCACCTCGCCACCGTGGCGCTCCACGAGCAGGCGGGCGGTGGCCACGGCGTTGCGCGCCTTGCTGCGGAACAGGCCGATGGTGCGGATGTACGGCTCCACCTCCTCGGGGGTGGCGGCGGCCAGCGCGTGGGCGTCGGGGTAGGCGGCGAACAGCGCCGGGGTGGCGAGGTTCACGCTCACGTCGGTGGCCTGCGCCGAGAGGAGCGTGGCGATCAGGCACTGGAACGGCGTCTCGAAGTCGAGCTCGGTGGCGGCGTCGGGGTAGAGGCGCGCGAGCTCGGCGAGGATCTGGCCCGCGCGCTCGCGGCGGTTTCGCTTCGACTCGCGCGCGGTCCGGGGCTTCACGGTCATCGCCGGCATGCTAACCGGTGCGCGGGGGCGGCCGCGTAGGCGGTGGCGGGGCCGGCGAAAGTGAGCGATTCGCCAGCTTGGCGCGAGCCGCTTTCGGTAGGCTGGCCGCGAGCCTGTGTGCAGTCTCGGTAGGTGGGGCGCGCCCGGGCCGGCGCACGAGGAGGCAGGATGCCGGTTTTCGACTACAAGGTCCGTGATCGCAGCGGCAAGGTGATCACGGGCACCACGGAGGCGGCGTCGCAGCGCGAGGTCGCCAACGCCCTGCGTCAGAAGGGCTACTTCGTAACCGAGATCAAGGCCCCCAAGACAGGCCTCAACGCCGAGATCAAGCTGCCCAAGTGGCTCGACATCGGCAGCATCCCCAACGTGCGCGACATCACCATCTTCTCGCGCCAGTTCGCCACCGTCATCAACGCCGGCCTGCCCGTCGTGCAGAGCCTGGCGATCCTGCAGCGCCAGGCCGAGAAGCAAGGCCTCAAGGACGCGCTCCGGCAGGTGCGCGAGGACGTCGAGACGGGCCTGCAGCTCTCCGACGCGCTCGCCAAGCACCCGCGCCTGTTCAACAAGCTCTACATCTACCTGGTGCGCGCCGGCGAGGTGTCGGGCAACCTCGACGGCATCCTCGACCGCATCGCCGCCTACATGGAGAAGCAGGCGGCGCTGCGCGGCAAGATCAAGACGGCGCTCACCTACCCTACGGTGGTGCTCGTCATCGCCCTCGCCGTGACCTGGTTCCTGCTCACCGGCATCGTGCCGCAGTTCGCGCAGATCCTCGACCAGCTGGGCGGCGACCTGCCCGTCATCACGCGCATGCTGATCGCCATCTCCGACTTCCTGCGCTACCAGTGGTACATCCTGCTGGGCATCCTCGTGCTGCTGGTGGTGGGCACGGCCCTGTTCTACCGAACACCGCAGGGGCGACGCGCCATCGACCGGTTGCTGCTACGGCTGCCGGTGGTGGGCACGCTGGTGCAGAAGAGCGCCATCGCCAGCTTCTCGAACACCTTCGGGCTGCTGCTGCGCTCGGGCGTGAACATCATGGAGTCGATCGACATCACCAAGGGCACCGCCGGCAACGCCATCGTCGAGGACATCCTCGACGAGACGAAGGCCAACGTGCAGCGCGGCGAGCAGATCAGCACCACGCTGATCAAGTACCCGCAGGTGTTCCCGCCCATGGTGTCGTCGATGATCGCCATCGGCGAGGAGACCGGCGCCGTCGACAGCATGCTGCAGAAGGTCGCCGACTTCTACGAGCGCGAGGTCGACGAGGCCGTCGACAGCCTCACCGCCGCCCTCGAGCCCATGCTGATCGTGTTCCTCGGCGTGATCGTCGGCTTCATCGTGGCCGGCATGTTCCTGCCGATGTTCTCGATCATCGGGCAGCTGAGCGGTTGATCGTGTTGATTCTCAGAAGTCCCTGCAGTCTGTCGCAAATCGCTGCAATCGGCTGCAGGCGGCTCGGAATCTTGCAGTTTGAAAGAGATTAGATAGAAAGTTGATAGAAGAAGCCCGGCTGACACCTCAGGTGTCAGCCGGGCTAGTTTTGGTGGTGCTAATTGTGGCTACAGAGGCTGCTACCGACCTTATTGGCGGAGGCCATAGTCGAGGAGCACGGGAATCGAGACCCGGACTCCCTCTTGAGCCAACTGAGCAACTCGACTGAAGAACTTCTTCCAGCCCGAATCTGCTTCTACTGCCTCGACGAACGCTTGGCCCTCGGCCGTCACGCGCCGCACCATGTATAGCGGGTAGGTGGCTCCCCAATGGGTCTCGGACACCCTAACGGCTTCTAGAAGGCCTTCATCCACTAGCCAGGAGATGTGGAGCATGGTTTTCGCTTCCCCCACCTCTTGGGAAATGGCTCTCACGGTCTTGTCAGGGTCGCCCCCATAATCG
>Ga0123332_1001455_pt1 | contig 23219 bp, 13 predicted proteins | sample BioC12SIPDNA_4_FD_89958 | JGI IMG/M metagenome (GOLD analysis project Ga0123332, IMG submission 89958) | Anaerobic biogas reactor microbial communites from Washington, USA - Biogas_R2_A C12 SIP DNA | ecosystem: Engineered > Bioreactor > Anaerobic > Unclassified | place: Washington, USA... | reverse complement strand
TCTCTACGACGTTGACAAAAAGCCCGGCTTTCGCATGGAAAAACTGATAACCGCCACGGTCAGCGTCAAGCCGGCCGGTGCCAACCAATTGGACGAGGAGCGGGTATCGGCCATTCGGCATCTGGTGGCCGGGGCCATTGCCGGCTTGAAGCCCGAAGACGTCACCGTTTCCGACCTGAACGGCTGCACTTGGCACGGGGCCGGGGCAACCGGCGGCGGCGAAAACCGCTACCTCGCCTTGAAACGGACCCACGAAGCGGACTTGAAGGCGAAGGTGCATAACGCGCTCGGTTTTATCCCCAACGTCACGGTCGAGCCGAGCGTGACGCTCGACCGCGAAAGTTTCGCGCCCCTCGCGGCAAGGGTGTCGATCGGCGTTCCCGGCGGATACTTCAAAAGAATCTGGCGAGAGCGGGCGGCAGTTTGTTCTTCCGGCGGCGCAGCGCCCGACCCGGCCGCACTGGCGCGAATTCAAACCGAAGAAATCGCCAAAATCCAACGGCACGTCGCGCATTTGCTGCCCTCGCCCGGGGAAGGGATCGACTCGGCCGATCTGGTCGCCGTCACAATGTTCGATGAGATCGGCGACGAGGGGGACGTCTCCGTTTCGGCGACCGCGTTCGAGGCGATCGGTAGTTTAGGCGCGTATTGGCGGCCGATCGGATTGGCCGTATTCGGCTTGATCTGCGTATTGTTGTTGCGTTCGATCTTGCGGAAGGCGTTGTCCGTCCGGGGGCAATCTTCAAGGGTTGAATCGCACGAAGCGGCCGTGGTGCCGGCCCCGCACTGGGAGCATCGGCCGGAACCCGCCCGAACGCCGCGCGACGAACTTGCCAAACTGGTCGTCGAAGACCCCGAGGGGGCGGCGAACGTACTCCGCAACTGGATCGGACAAGCGAGCTGACGAATGAATCTTGCCTCGACGTGCGTCAAAGACTCTGGAATCCGCAAGGCGGCCGTGCTGGTGGCCGGTCTCGACCACGTTTCGGCCGACCTGCTGCTCGATCAACTCGACGAACGCCAGGCGGACATGGTTCGTCAGGCCGTGATGGAATTGGACGAAATCGACGAGGACGAGTTGCGCCGAGTGATCAACGAGTTTCGCGGAATATCGTTCTGCGTCCCCGATGCCTCGCCGGCCGGCATCGAGCTGACCGATTTGCCTCCGAGGCGCGAGGGTTATGGCCGGCGGCATGAAACCGAAGGGGAGTCGCCGCGGCCGTTCGGATTTCTGCACGATGCCGAGAACGAAAAGCTGTTGGAATTGCTCGAGGACGAGCGTCCGCGAACCGTCGCGCTCGTGTTGTCGCATTTGCCGTCCGAGCGGGCGGCCGAAGTGCTGGACAATCTCGCCCCAGCGGCGCAAGTGGAAGTAGTCCGACGGTTGGTCGATCTGGACAATACCGATCCGGAAACATTGCGTGAAATCGAACAGGTTTTGGAGACGCGGTTGGCTCGGCTGTTCGACGTCGAGTGCCGCCGCTCCGCCGGTCCGCAAACGCTGGAAAGGATGCTCGATTCCTGCGAGGGTTCGACGCGTTGCCGGATATTGGAGAACATCGCGGCGGAAGATCGTTCATTGGCCGAGCGGTTTGGGCGTCGAGAGCCGAGTTTCGACGACGTTTTCCATTGCAGCGACGCGGTGCTGGCGGAGATATACCGCAGCGTCGAGCCGGCGGTGTTCGAGGCGGCGTTATTGGGAATGCCATCGATGTTGCTCGAACGGTTTCTTCGCTGCATGAGCATTGACGAAGCGAAAGCCGCGCGGCGGAAACTGGCCTGTCCGGGACCGATCCGATTGAGCGACGTTGAGGAAGCGCGGCGGGCAATCGCCTTGGAGGCCGGACGGCTTGCCGGCAACGAATTGAGCAAGTCGGCCGCATAGAGTGGCGACTTACGGCGCGGGCTGGGCGAAACGTGACTTTACCACCGCCTGATTTACACGATCTTTCGCACGATCAACGCACAATGGCAACCATCATTCGAGCCGCCGAAGCGCACGATTGCCCTCGGACGGCGTCTTTCAACTTCGAGGACGTCGCCGCGGAGGCGGATCGCCGCATAGCCGAGTTGCGAACGGACGCCGCGCGCATCGTCGCCCAAGCAAAGGCCGAGGCCGAGGCCGTCCGCCGACGCGCGGCCGAAGAAGGACGCCGGGCGGCGATGCTGGAAATCGACGCGATGGTCGAGCAACGGGCGGCTTCGGCGCTGAAAGCGCTCGAATGCGCGGCCGCCGAAATCAAGCAAGCAAAACAGGCTTGGCTCGCGCATTGGGAATCGGCTGCCGTGCGGCTCTCGGCCGCGATGGCCGCGAAAATCGTCCGCACCGAGTTGCGCGATCGGCCGGAAATCACGCTTTCGCTGGTCAGCGAGGCGTTGGAACTTGCCGCCGGAAGCCCCGACGTGCGGCTGAAATTGGACCCGTCGGATTTTCGGTCGCTCGGCGGCGAGGCGCGGCGAATCATCGAATCGATGCCGGCCCTGGGCAATGCGGAAGTGGTCGCCGACGAATCGGTCGGCCCCGGCGGATGCCGCGTGGAGACCCGATTCGGCGCGATCGACCAGCGGATCGAAGTGCAATTGGACCGCATCGCGGATGAATTGCTCGGTTGAAGCTCATTGGAAACTGCTGGAAATAGAACAAACATGCCCGACTACATCGCACATCTCGACCGGATCATGCCGACGGCCATATCGGGCAGCGTCGCGCGGACGGGCGGCACGACCGTTTCCGCGGCCGGATTTCCCGCGCCGGTCGGGGCGTTGGCCGAGGTGCGGCGGCACGGCGGACCGCCGCTATTGGCCGAGGTGGTCGGATTCCGCGACGATCTGACAATCCTTTTTCCGCAGAGCGAACCGAGCGGCGTGCGGCGCGGCAACCGCGTCCGGCTGATCCGCACGGATCATTGGCTGCGAGTCGGGCCGGAGCTTCTGGGGCGCGTGATCGACGCCGAAGGGCGGGCGATCGACGGACTCCCCCAACCCATGCCGAACGACCGCGCGGCCTTGAACAATCAACCGCCCGACCCTTGCTCGCGGCCGCGAATCGACGAACCTATTTGCACCGGCGTCCGCTCGATCGACGGCCTGTTGACTTGCGGCAAGGGGCAACGCATGGGAATCTTCGCCGGCTCGGGCGTAGGCAAAAGCGTGCTGCTGGGGATGATGGCCAGATACACCGACGCCGACGTGATCGTCATATCGCTGATCGGCGAGCGCGGCCGCGAGGTGAACGAGTTCATCCATCGCGATTTAGGCCCGGCGGGCTTGAAAAAAAGCGTGGTCGTGGTCGCCGCCAGCAACGAGCCTGCGATCGTCCGCGCCCAGTCGGCCGTTGCGGCAATGAGCGTCGCCGAGTATTTCCGCGATCGGGGCAAGAATGTGCTGTTGCTGATGGATTCGCTTACGCGTTTCGCTTTGGCCCAGCGCGAGATCGGACTTGCGGCGGGCGAGCCGCCGGCGACGCGCGGATACCCGCCCTCGGTGTTCGCCAAGCTGCCGAAGCTGATTGAGCGCGCCGGGCGGTCGCCAGCGGGAAGCATAACCGCCTTCTACACCGTGCTGGTCGAGGCCGACGATCCGAACGAGCCGATCAGCGACGCGGTTCGCGGCCTGCTGGACGGCCACGTCTGGCTCGCCCGCGAATTGGCCTCCCGCGGCCATTGGCCGGCAGTCGATGTGTTGGAAAGCGTCAGTCGGTTGATGCCCGAAGTGACCGCCGCCGAGCACCGGCTGGCGATTCAAGCGGTGCGCGAGTTGTCGGCCGCTTACCGCGAACACGAAGACCTGATTTCAATCGGGGCCTATCGGCGCGGCGCGAATCGCACGGTCGATGCCGCCATCGATTTGCGCGAAGACATCGACCGCTATCTGCGCCAGCCGGTTGAGCAGCCGGCGGCGCTTGCCGATGCACGCGAGGAACTGATGAAGATTTTCGAGAAATATCGGAATTACCAATCGCCAACTACAGGAAGGTAACGGCGGCCTGATGAAAATGGGGACAGGCGCCGCGAATAGATAAGATGGCCGAGTTTCGATTTCAACTGGCGACGTTGTTGCGGCTCCGGCAGACGGCGCGGGATGAGTGCCGGCTGCGGCTGGCCGAAGCCCGACGCAATGAAGAAGACCTCCGCGACCGTCTGACGCGGCTGGCCGACGAGCGGAAGCGGCTGCAGAGCCGGCGGCGCCGCGCGGCGCCGACGGGCGACGTCGACGTGGACGGAGTCGTCGAAATCGAGCGATATGCAGCCATGCTCGATTCGGAAGAATCGCGTTTGAACACACGGCTCACAACGCTGGCCGGAGAGATAGACCTGCACCGGCAATCGCTGCTGAAAGCCGATCGAGAGGCGCAAAGCCTGGAAAAGCTGCGCGATAAACAGTTGCACCGTCACCGGCGCGAGGAAAATCGAAAAGAAGAAAAACTACAAAACGAAACGGCATTGGCTGTACAAAGCCTCGGCCGCTAGCCGTGCGATTAAGGAGATAGACGACCATGAACGAAGGCATGCTGGCTGATTTATTGACCGAGTCCGAGCTGGCGTTAAGCTCAATCCTGCCGTCGGCGGGCGACGCCGCGCCGCGCGGGATGAGAAGTTATTCCCTCGAAGAATTCGCCGACAAGCCGCCGCGGGCGGCCGCCGGCGAAAAACTGGAGTTAAGAATCGAGTTGGGACGCACGCAATTGCGGTTTGACGAAGCACGCAATTTGCGGAACGGGTCCGTCGTGGCCTTTAACGATATGACCGGCGAACCGGTGTCGGTTTACGCCGGGCGGCGCCGCGTGGGCCGGGGCGAATTGTTGGTCCGCAACGGCAAGATCGCCGTCCGCATGGTGGAAATCGAAAAAACCTAACGCTCCGTCCAAATTGTTTCCAGCGCGATATTCAACGCAAGATTTCATGGGTCTTATCATGTGGCAATCAATGCGGCGAGGCATATTGACGACGATCGTCGCGACGGCGTTATTCGCCGGTTGCGATGGTGCGGCTTTCGCTCAGGCCGCGCCGTCCAACGATCGTCACGCCGCTCCGGCGCTGACGCCGCGTCAAGCCGATTCAGACGCCCGCGCAGAACGGAAACCGGCGGGTTTGCCGACGATCTCGGTCGTCGGCAGTCTGGCGCTTGTTTTGGGAGTTTTCTTCTTGGGTATGTGGTTGTTTCGCCGCACGGCGCCGGCCGTATTCGGCGTTTTGCCCCCGGAGGCGTTCGAACAGCTAGGCCGCGCGCGGCTGAACGCCCGGCATCAGGTGCATCTGCTGCGATGCGGCGACAAGGTATTGCTGGTCGCGGTCGGCGCGGTCGGCGCGGCCGGCGCGGCGACCTTGACCGAGATCAGCGATCCGGCGGAAGTCGAGCGGTTGACGGCGTTATGCCGCCGGCCCCGTTCCGGTTGCGCGGCGGCCGGCTTGTGCCAAGCACTGCGCGGAGGGGAGGCGCGAAACGATGGCTGACTCTCTCCTGATCCGATGCGGAATGGTCCGTCTGCCGGCGTTGCTGATTTGTATCTGCGTCTGCGCGCCGGTTCTTGCCGGCGATTTGCCCGAAGTTGCCGGCGACCGGCCGCAACTCGAGCTTCCCGGCATACTGGGCGGTGGTCCGAAATCCTGGACCAGCCCCGACGGCATCGGTTCGTCCCTGCAAGTGGTGCTGTTGTTGGCGGTGCTCAGTTTGGCGCCGGCGGCGCTGCTGATGACCACTTGTTTCGTGCGGATCGTGGTGGTGCTCAGCCTGTTGCGGCAAGCGCTTGGGGCGCAGAACATGCCGCCTACGCAGGTAATCACCACGCTGTCGCTGTTTCTCACGCTGTTGATAATGACGCCGGTCTGGAAACAGGTCCACAACGAGTCGATCGTGCCGTACACACAGCATGAGATCGGCGTCGACGAGGCGTGGCGGAACGGCGCCGCGCCGATTCGCCGCTTTATGAGCATGCAGATCGAGCGTACCGGCAACACCGAGGACGTTTGGTTGATGATGAGCTACATGCCCGAGCAGCCGACGCCCGAAAGCTACGACGACGTTCCCTTGCAGGCGTTGTTGCCGGCGTTCATGCTCAGCGAGCTGAAGACGGCGTTTTTGATCGGTTTTCAGATATTTTTGCCGTTTATGATAGTCGATTTGGTCGTGGCCAGCGTAACGGTGTCGATGGGGATGTTGATGGTCCCGCCCGCGTTGATTTCGCTGCCGTTGAAGCTGCTTTTGTTCGTCTTGGTCGACGGCTGGCATTTGGTCGTGGGCATGTTGATGGAAAGTTTTCAACCGTTTTTATAATGGACGCTCAACAAGCCATAGACCTCGGTCGAGAAGCCTTGTGGACGATGTTCCTCATCGGTTCGCCGGTGCTGGTTGCCGGGCTGGCGGTCGGTCTATTGGTCGGCCTGTTCCAGGCGTTGACCCAGATACAAGAGCAGAGCGTCGCCTTTGTCCCCAAGATTGTGGTTATGTTTTTGGTGCTGAGCGTGTCGCTCCCCTGGGTTCTGTCGCGGATGTTGCAGTATACCAGCGAAGTGATCGGCGGGATTCCGGGCAAATTTTGACAAACTCGCACAGCTATGTTTTTGAGCAATCAATGGTTTGAGTTGTTCACGCTGGTCCTCGCCCGAGTCGGCGGGATGGTGATGACCGCGCCGATTTACGGAACCGTGGCGGTTCCGGGCCGCGTGCGCATGCTGCTGGCAGTCGCGCTTTCGCTGTTGATCTCGCCCGTGCTGGGCGTCGAATCGGCCGCGCGGATCGGCGGAACCGCGCAATACTTCATCCTGCTCGGCGGCGAGGCCGTCGTCGGGGCCTGTATCGGGCTGGGCATCTTGGTGCTGGTGCATGGCTTGACGATGGCCGGCGCGTTGATTTCCCAATCCGCCGGGCTGGGAATGGCCGAAACATTCGACCCTGCCCAGGGAGAGAACTCGCCGTATTTCTCGCAGATGCTGTTTATGACCGGCATTTGCGTTTTTTTTCTGATCGGCGGCCACCGCGTCGCCACGGCGGGGCTGCTCGACTCGTTTCGGGCGATCCCGCCCGGCAGCGGCGCCTTGCCCGACTCGCTCGCCGAAGGCTTTTCGACCCTGGCCGCGCAGAGCTTTTCGCTCGCCGTCCGCGCCGCCGCCCCCGCGCTGGCCGCTTTGATTTTGGCTACGCTGATCCTGGGGCTGATCGGGCGAACGCTGCCGCAGTTGAACGTGCTGGCGCTAGGGTTCGGGGCCAATTCGCTGCTGGCCTTCGCCACGGGCGCCGTCACCTTCGGCATCGTCGTTTGGGCGTTCGCCGACCAAATCGCTTTGGCCCTGGAACTAATATTCGACTCGCTGAAGACGCCGCTGAGAATGGAATGGCTGGCGTGAGTATGGTTTTTTGATATATGCCGCTTTTCGACGGAATGCTAAACGTTCGTCATGTCCGAATACCTAGGCGATAAAACATTCGATCCGACGCCTCATCGGCGTGAGCAGGCCCGGCGCGAGGGTCACGTCGCTCGAAGCCGCGACCTCGCCTCGGCCGCCATGTTGCTGCTGGCGCTGGGGGTGTTGACGGCGCTGGGCGGCTCGCTGGCCGCATTTCTGGTCGAGTTCTGCCGCAACCAATTGGGCGGGCAGGCTTGGCTCGCCGCCGACGCCGACTTCGCCCTCTCCGAATCGCATTCGCTGCTCTGGAACCTGGGAAGACGTCTGCTGCCCGTGCTGGGTTTGATATTTCTGGCCGGCATTGCGGTAAACGTAGTGCAGACCGGATTCCATTTTCTGCCGCAAAAATTGAATCCCGACCTGAACCGCGTCAATCCGCTGGGCGGGTTGTCGCGGCTATGCTCTTCGTCGAATCTGGTCGGACTCGGCTTCGGCGTCGTCAAGCTGATCGTCGTCATCTCGGCGGCCTGTGCGGTCGTCTACGGCGAGCGCGAGTCAATCGCCGGCCTTGCTTCGCTCGCCCCGTCGGCGCTTGCGCTGCGAATGGCACACCTGATCTTCTGGACGGCGCTGAAATTGGGCGGAGTGCTGTTCGTGTTGGCATTGCTCGACTACGGCTACCAGCGCTGGCGCTACGAGCGCGACCTGAGGATGACGCCGCAAGAGCTGCGCGAAGAAGCCCGAAACCTCGAAGGCGATCCGCAATTGGCCTCCCGCCGTAAACAATTGCAGCGCGACGCCGTATGGCAACACGCGACTCTGCCCCTTCCTACCGCAACGCAAGCCGATCGGCTGAGAGAGTTGCGCTGATAGACGGCCGCCTTGGTCGTTCTGATGAAAATGGGGATTGGTTCCGCCATTAGTCGCTGAAAACGCCGTATATTGCGGCGCCATTCCCCATTTATACCCCCCCGATATTATTACGAGGGCGCGTTTTTATCTAATCTAGGGAATTTAATGTCAAATAATAACGTCTATAGTAATTGCGTCGTTAAACTAAACGTATATTATGTAGTCGTTTCCCTGCATAATGGTAGGTGCAAAAATAACACGCTGCGCCCCTTCTTCGGCAGGGGCGCCGGCCGTCTCGTTTCATTCTCAGCGAGGATTCTAAAAATGAACCGCAATATTCGCTTTTTGTCGTCGGCGCTTGTTCTGTTGGGCATGGCAGTTTTTTTTGCCGCCGTTGCAAATGCCCAAGACCCAGCCGGCAACGAAACAAAATCCGAACGGTCGATTCTCGAGCAGGACATCTATATCCCTTATGAAAAACTCCGCGAGGTTTTCGAGAAACACGGCCGCGGCGTCTTTCTGCCCTACGAAAAGTTCCAGGAGTTGTGGCAAGCCGCCCGCGAAAAGACGCCTCGGGCGGTGGACGAAAAACCGCCGGTCGATGCGCTGATTGCCGAAATCGAAAACCACGCCACCGTCGAAAAAGACGTGGTCCGCGTAGACGCCAAGCTGAAGATCGAAGTTCTTGCCGAAGGCTGGCATCGCATCCCGTTGCGATTGAGCGATGCGGCGATCACCCGCGCCACTTTGGGCGACAAGCCGGCCCGCATCGTCGGGCAACCGGGCCAGGACTACACTCTGTTGATCGAGAAGAAGGGCAAGGAGCCGGAAACGCTCGAATTGAACCTTCAGTACGCAAAGTCCATCGCCCGATCTCCGGGGCAAAACGAAGTCTCATTCCAAACGCCGCAGGCCCCGGTCAGCCGCTGGAAGATCGTCATTCCGCAGTCGGGCGTGAAGGTCGATCTGCATCCGCTGATCGCCGCCACCGAAGCGCCCGAGGAGAAAAACGACCAAACCGTAATACTCGCCTTCGTCGGCGCGGCCTCGACGGTTCGCATCAACTGGACGCCGAAGGCCGAGGGAGCCGCCGGAATGGAAGCAATGGCCAGCGTCCAGGCTGAACAGCAGGTCTGGATCGACGAAGGCGTCGTTCGCAGCCGGACCGCACTTTCATATTCAATCAGCCGGGCAGAGTTGAAACAACTCGAAATCGACGTGCCGGCGGACCAGAAAGTCGCCAACGTCTTCGACGCCAACGTCCGCCAATGGACGGTCGCCGCGGTCGAGGGCCGTCAGCGGATCACGGTCCAACTGTTCGAGCCGGCCAAGGAATCGCAGCAGGTGGTCGTCGAGTTGGAAAAATTCTTCACCGATAACGACAGGAACACGATCGACGCGCCGGTCGTCCAAGCGGTCGGGGCCGGCCGCCAACAGGGCGCGCTGGTCGTCAGAGCGGCCGAAGGTCTGCGGGCCGAGGCCGTCAAGTCTAGCGGGCTGTTGCAGATCGACGCCGGCGAGTTGCCCTCGGCGTTGGCCAGGGCGAAGTGGGACTTCGCCTATCGCTACGCCGCCGTTCCATTCGCCCTGACTTTGGAAGTCGAGAAAATGCGGCCGAAAACGGCGGTCGATTCGCTCCTGCAAGTCCATCTTCAGCCCGACCGGCTCACGCTCGACCTGACGGCCGTCTACACGATCGAGAAGGCGGGCATATTCCGGCTCGAATGGGACATACCGGCCGGTTACGAGGTTCGCCACGTGCGCGGCGAGCCGATCGAGGGCGCGGCGGCCGTGCAGGTCGAAAATCATACGCTCGCCCCCGCCGGCCCGGAGGAGAAAGCCGACGGCCTCAAACGCCTTACGGTCAATCTATCCCGCAAGGCGATCGGCAAAGTCGCCTTGGACGTGCGGCTGCAGAAGGAGTTGCATCTGCCGGAACTGCTGTCGCCTACCGGCAAGTCGGCGCAATTCACTTTGCCGATTCCGCAAGTGCCCGAGGAGGCCGAAGCTGACCGTTCGCAGGGCCGAACGATCGTCTACGCGCCGGAGAGTCTGCGGCTCATCCCAGAAAAAACGGAAGGATTGCGGAGCATATCGTTCCGCGAGGCGTTCGAGACGGTGCGGCCCGCGCGGCAGCCGGCCGAGGCCGATCAGCGGCCCGTGCTGGCGTTCGCCTATTCTCGGGAACCGGCCGAGTTGACCTTCGCCGCAGAACGACGCAAGCCGCATGTAACCGTGCGGCAACTGCTGGTTGCGCGGGTCGAGGAGGGAGTAGCGAAGTACGAAGACACGCTCTTTTACGACGTTCGCTACAGCGGCGTGAAGTCTCTGCGGCTCGACGTGTCGGAGGCGGCGGCCGCCGGGCTGCGAGTGGCGTCGCCGGGCGTGCGCGAAGAAACGATAGCCCCGCCGCCCGACGATCTCGAAGAAGGCCGCGTCGCCTGGCGGCTCAGCGGAGACGCCGAATTTTTCGGCCGGGGGCAGATCAAACTGACCTGGGAAACGAAGATCGACAAGCTGGAAGTGGGCAAACCCGTCGAGTTGGACGTACCCCGCCTGATACCCCGCGAAGTCGATCGCGCATGGGGGCAGATCGCCCTGATCAAGTCGGAGACAATCGACGTCGGCGCGGCGGGCGAGCCGAAAAATCTGCGACCCATCGACCCGCGGAGCGACCTGATCGAGCCGCTACCCTCCGCCGCCCGAGCTTTCGAATTCCAGGACGATTGGGAGTTGAAAATCGCGGCCACCCGCTACGAGTTGGAAGAGATCAAGCAGACGAGCGTCGAGCTTGGGCTGGTGCGGATGGTGGTGACGCAGGCCGGCACGGTTTCCGTGCAGGCGCTCTACCGGATGCGCAGCGCCCGGCAGAGGGTGGCAATCGCCCTGCCCGCCAAGGCAACCTTCGACGCGCAGCCGTTGCGAATCAACGGGCGAGCGGCGAATCTGGAAAAGGGGAGTGAAAATGAATACTTCATCCCGCTGGTCGGGGCCGACGCCGAAAGACCGTTCCTTGTCGAGCTGCGTTACACGATTCCGGGCGACGGTCGCCGGCTCGACGCGCCGTTCTTCCCGCTGGAACCGGCCGTGGCGAAGGAATATCTGTGCGTCTATCTGCCCGAAACGCGGAGGCTCCTGGCGGCTGGGGGGCCTTGGGCCAAAGAGTTCCGCTGGCAATGCGGCGAATGGCTACGCTGGCATCCCCACCCTCGCCCGAACGCGGCCATGCTGGCCAACCAAATCCGAGGCGACTTGGCCCCGGCAAGCATGGGTGACGATTTCGCCGCCGACGGCGATACATACCTGTTCTCGACGCTTCGCCCCGCCCCGCCGCCGGAAGGTTCGTTGCGGCTGAAGACCATCGACGGCCGCCTGTTTAGCGGGCTGATCTTCGCGACGGTGGTGTTGCTGGGCGTGCTGCTGCTCCCCGCTCCGGTCCCCTGTAGGGCGTTCGTGGTCGGCGCGGCCATCATCGGCGTGATCCTCGCCGGCGTATTTCTGCCGATCCTTGCCATGCAAATCCTCGACGGCGTATTGCTGGCGGCGATTGTCGTCGTGGCCGTGATGTGGACGGTCGGCGCGATAGCGAATTGCGCGGGCCGCTGCCGAACGAAGCCTGAACCCGCCCGGCGCGACCACGGCGTCGATCTCTCGCAATATCGGCCCGAGCCTCCACTCGCCGAAGAACCCGCCGCGGAGAATGCTGATGCACCGAAGCAGCAAGACGCGGAAGGAGGGAAAGACAATGCGTAGTTTATTGCACATTGCAAAGAGCACGGCTTTGCGTTCCCAAGCAGAGCTTGGGAACGAGCGTAACGGCACGGCTTTGCGTTCCCAAGCAGAGCTTGGGAACGAGCGTAATAGCACGGCTTTGCGTTCCCAAGCAGAGCTTGGGAACGAGCGTGTTGGTTATGTTATTGCCGCGGCAGTTCCGCTCATCCTGCTTTTTGCGGCAGGGTTCTCGGTTGCCGAGGAGCGGAGCGCGCGCCAAATCTACGTTCCTTTTTCCGACCTGCACGTGCTGCTTCAGAACCAGCCGAAGCGGGTGTTGATCGATAAGAAGGATTATGAAGAGTTGCTCAAAAAGGCCGAGCGCGCGCCCGACCGAGACGCGCCGCTCCCGGCCGTGATCGCAGCCGCCGATTATTCGATCGCGGCCGACCGTCATCGGGCGGAAATCTCCGGCAAGCTGACCATCGACGTGCTTCGCAAGGGCCTGCACGCGCTGCCGTTGGACTTGGCCGGAGTGGGGCTGCGCGCCGCCAAGCTCGACGGCCGCCCCGCGCCGATCGGCCTCGGTTCCGGCGGCCGGCTCATGCTGTTCGTCGAGGGCGTCGGCCCACACTTGTTGGACCTGGACATGACCGCTCCGTTGGCGAGCACTGCTGCCCGGCAGGTGTTGAACTATCGCCTTCCGCGTCCCGCCGCGGCGACTCTGCGGCTGGAAGCGCCCGGCGACGTGGAAATCAAGGGGGGAGCCGACGTAATCAGCCGGCAGGTCGACGCGGCGGCGAATCTCACCCGATTCGAGCTACTGCCAATGCCCGGCGACGTTTCGTTGGTGATGACGCTGAACAGCCACCTGCTTCACGCGGAGCGGGCGGTGATCGCCCGCAGCGCGGTCGTCGCCGCCGTCTCGGAAGCCTCCGAACAGTTGCACGCCGCGGTGACGATGTCGATTTTGCATCGTCCGGTCGATCGGTTTCGCTTCGCAGTGCCCGATGGTTTCGAGATAATCGACGTCGCCGCGCCGCTGCTCTCGCGGTGGGACGTGGTTTCGGAAGACGGCCGCCGCGTGCTCGAAGTCCGGCTCAACGAACCGACCACCGAAAAGGCAACGCTCAACGTGACGGCGATCCGCGCGCCGGCAAAGCTCGACGATTGGACAGTGCCGCGGCTCGAACCGCTGGACGTGATCGGTAGCGTCGGAGTGATCGGGCTGAAGGTAGACGATCGCTTGACCGTCGAATCGCTCGCGGCCGAAGGCTTGATTCCCTTGGACACGTCGGTTCTGGGCGGCGACGCGAGGGTGCTGGCGGCCTATTATGCCCCGTCGGGCGACTATGCGTTGAAGGCCCGCTTCGTGCGACCCCCGGCCGAAATTGCGGCCACGGCCAGTCTGTTGCTCGTCGTCTCGGACAAGGGACTTGAATTGCAGGGGGGCGCGGCCATCAGCCCCTTGATGGAAAATCGGTTCTACTTCGACATCGCCGTGCCCGCCGGTTGGCAAGTCACGAGCGTCACCGACGCCGGCGGCCGGCCGCTGCCGTTCGAGTTCTATCCGGCGATCCCCGGTGAACGCAACGGAGGCGTCGATAAAGGCAAAATCGTTTATAAGTACGTCGAAAGAAAATCTCCGGCAATGCCGACGCGGTCGGCCGACGATGATTTGAAGGCTCGGGTGTTGGAGCCGGGTCAATATGTGATCTCGGTGGCCCCCGCGGCCGGGGCCGTTCCCAACCGGGCCGACAAATCGCAAGAACCGCAAGAACAAGTGCCCGCGGAGCCGACCCGCGAGCCTGACGCCGCGCAAGCGCCCGGGCCGCACATGGCCGCCGTTGCAGACGGCGTGGAAAAAGCCGGCCGCGTCCGCGTATCCGTACCCCGGGGAATGAAGGTCGGCGAGGTGTTTTCCGCGCGGTTCACAGCCGTCAGCACGCCCAGCGGATGGCTGGGCGACTGGCAGGAGGCAACGTTCGCGTTCCCCTACTTCGCCGTGCTCGATGCGACCGAAAGCGAAACGGCGATCGCCGTCGAAACGCGAGACGACTTCGCCGCGCGGCCCGAAAAACTCGCCGGTCTGATCCCGCTAAGCGCCGACGAACGAACAAGGTTCGGCCTGTCCGATCGGTCGATTTCGTTGGCCTACCGTGGCTCGGCGGCGGATTTTACCGCCGCGCTGACCGCCGAACGCACCGAACCGCGTCTGACCGCCCGCTCGATTTCGTTCTTCCGCGTCGATCGCGATGCGTTGCATTGCCGCGGCGAGATTCACTACGCTGTCGATCAGTCGCGCGTGCGGCAATTCGTTCTTTCGTTGCCGGAGAACACGCCGGAGACGATCCGCATAGACGGCCTGGACGGCGTCGAGTTGAAGGAATACACCGGCAAGCTTGTCGGCGGACGGCGCTGGTGGACGGTTCTCTTGGCCGAGCCGCGTCGCGGGCGGGTGCGCCTGGCGTTCGATTTCCAACAGCGGTTGACCGCGGCCGATGGGAAAAGCCACCCCCTGCCGATCGTCGAGGCCGAAGGCGTTTCCTATCAATCGGGGCTAGCGGCCGTCGAGGGCTGCGCGGAACTCGAAGTTGACGTGAAGGCCGCGCTCCCCCGCGTCGACGTCGGCGAATTGGCCGAGGCCGACTATCAGCCGGGACGCCGGCTGCTGGGGGCTTATGAGTTCGTCGGCAACCCGCCGCCGATCGAGATCGGCGTGGTCCGCCGCCGGGGATACGCTATCCCGCCGGCGATCGTCGAGAAGTGCGAGTTGGACACGGTCATCTCGACCGAGGGTTGGCGCCGGCACCAGGCGCGGTTCCGGCTGCGCACGGCCGCGCTGTTCCTTCGCGTCGAACTGCCGCGCGGGGCCGTGCTTTGGGCGGCGGAATTGGACGGTCTCCCCCTGAAACCGCAACGCGACGACCATGGCATCCTGGTCGATCTCTCGGCCGGCAAAGACGCTGCGGCGGAACTGAAAATCATCTACGCCGACGGCAAGCACCGGCCGATCGCCGCCCGCGGCACGTTGAACATACCCGCCCCGAAGTTGCATGTTCATTTGGGCCTGAATGCCGGCAACAACAACGTAGGACAGGTTGATAACCTGTCCCACAAACTATCGCCGGGACAGGTTGACAACCTGTCCTACGAAGTGCCGCTGGCCGACATGGTTTGGCGGCTGCATCTGCCGAGCGGCTACGAAATCGTCTCGGCCGCCGGCACGCTCTCGACCGCCGAGGTCTCCCGGCCGATGCCGGCCGCGTTCCAAGTGGCGGGCATTCTCTATGCAATGTCGGGCGGGATCGGCAATTCTCCCGCGATTCCCTTCCCCAGCGGAGGATGCGGTTGTTCGGCTCCCATTCCCAGGATGCGTCCCCCCAGCGATTATGATGCGCCGCCGCTGACGCTAGCGGATGGAGCGGGAACCAGGGTGACAACATCACCCGAAGGATCGCCACACGCCCGTCCCGCTCCGGCCTTCGTCGGCCGCATCACCGGCACTGCCGGCGCGAAATGGTCCGACGATCCAGATTACATAGCACCAATCGGCGTCGGAGTCGCGCTCGACCGCACATACAAGCTGAATTCCGGCCTAATGGAAATCACCTACGACAGCGGCGCGAAAGTGATTCTCGAAGGCCCGAGTAATTACGAAGTTGAAACTCTCGCCGGCGGATACTTGGCACTCGGCAAAATTTACCTGAAGAACTCGAACCCAACCGGCGACTACATTCTCCGCACGCCGACCACAGTCGTTACGGCCGATCCTTATGCGGAAATCGGCGCCGAGGTGTCGTTAGACGGCTCGACGTTCGTCAATACATATTCCGGCCGAGTGCATGTGTTGTCGAGTGCCAACGGCAAGGAATTGGTCATGGATAACCACGGCGGCGCCGCGGTTCGGGTTGGCGACAAAGACGCTCCCGTGCCGGTCGATTCAACACGCTCCCCGGCATTCACCCGGCGGCTGCCCGAACCGGTAAAACCCCTCGAACTACAAGACATCGTCGCCGGCGGCGGCGGAGAGCGGTGGAAACGCGACCCGGTCAGAATCCCCGAACCCAGCGCGGTGGAGAAGCAAATCGAAGCGGCCCTCGATTCGTCCACGCACTTTGAATTCATCGAAACTCCATTGCAGGACGTTATCGACTATCTCAAAAAGTTCCATCATATCGAGATTCAGATCGACAACCGCGCCATGACCGACGTGGGTATCAGTGCTGATGTACCGGTTACGAAGAACCTGAAGGGCATATCGCTTCGCAATGCACTGCGTCTGATACTCAAAGAGTTGGGATTGACATATCTGGTCCAAAACGAAGTGCTCCTGATCACCACGCCCGAGGAGGCCGAAACCCGAATGACCACGGTCGTTTATCCGGTAGCTGATTTGGTGATGGACTATCGCACCAAGTCGGGCGAGGTTTGGACCGATTACGATTCATTGATCGAAATCCTGGTTTCCTCGATCAGACCGACGACCTGGGACGAAGTCGGTGGACCCGGCTCGATAGCCCCCGGAAGAATCGGCAATACGAAAAACGTGATTATTTGCCAGACCAAGGACGTGCATGAAGAGATAGAGGAAATACTGAAACAAATACGGCGAGTCGCCCAAACCGGGGAGCCGAAAGGCGAGCCGCCGCTAAGAGAAAGACCAGTCGAGGCGAAGAGCGGCAGAGAAATGGGATACGGCAACTTCGGCGGAGGAATGGGCATGGGCGGAATGGCCCCAACCGGCCCCGGCGCTCCAGGCGACATCGACGGGCTTGATGGCGAGAAAAAACGGGAAGCGGGAATAGACCTCGGCGCCGAATCCCTTCGGGAAACACCCGAGGAGAAACCAGCCGCGCCTTCACCAGCAGTCGATGAAAACAAAGACGTCAAACAGGCGGCAGAACCCATAGTCGAAAAACCAAAAGAAAACATTCCGCCGGACCCATTCGGCGATGATTCGAGCGCGGAACAAGCTGAAAAAGAGTCGGCCAAACGACCCGGACCGGAAACAGAATTTATCGACTCGCAAAGCGAGATCGAAAAAAGAGCCGTTCCTTTCGACGATGAAAGGCCCCTTACTTACCCAGATGCGCAAATGTGGAAAGACCTGGAGGGCAGGCGCGGTCGCGAACCTTCGGACTATGATAAATCGGACTTTGATAAATACGCCGACCTTTCAGGCATGAGGAGCCTGAAAATCGACCTGATGCAATCCCTGAGCGATTCGGGGCAAACCGTTACCTTTCAAGGACTGGGCGCCAGGCCGCGGCTGTCGGTAACCCTGGCCGACGACTCGCGGTTTTTCAAGCTGCGGCTGGGACTGGCCCTGGCCGTCGCGCTTGTCGGCGCGGCGATTACCCGGCGAACGCTCCGCGTAAAAACCGAATACGTCCTCGCCGTAATGTTGGCAACCACGCTCGGCGCGTTGATCGGCGGAGTCGAAATCGCCCGGGCATCGAACTGGATGTTCTTCTCCGCATCGCTGCTGGCGCCGCATTACCTGCTCGCCGGCTTCATGCGGTGGTTATATCGGTTGTACCGCCGGGCGTGCGCCGGGGTCTGCTCGGCCCTGACCGCGAAAAACGCCGCCGCAACCTTGCTGCTCGTCGTGACGGCGCTAAGTGTGTCCGCGTCGTTTGCCGGTGAAGACGCGAAACAGCAAGCGGCCGAGGGGCCGTATTTCATTCAAATAGCCAAGCCGCCCGCGCCGATCGAACTGCCCGACGACGCCATCATCATCCCCTACGATCCCGAGTGGAAAAACGGCGTCAAGGACGCCGACAAGCTGCTGGTTCCCTACGACAAGTACGTCGAGCTTTGGAACCGCGCGCATCCGGACAAGCAGATCGAGAAGAAGGCCCCGCCGGCCGATTACGCGCTGGCCGACGCCGCCTATAAGACCACGCTCGATGGGGACGATTTTCTGACGTTCACCGGTCGGATGCAAATCGATGTTTTCGCCGAAGGATACGTCCGGATTCCGCTCGGTCTGGCTGGCGGGGTGATTTCTCGGGCCGAACTAGACGGAAAACCTGCCCGGCTCAGCGTGCCGGCCGCGCTGCGTTCGGATACGCCGGAGCAAGCAAAACAGCCGCCCGCGAATCAGCAGAAATCGCCCGATCGCTCGGTAGTCATATTGCACGTTTCCGGCAAGGGGCGCCACGTCTTGGAGATTGACGCGCGGATGAAGCTCCGGCGGCAAGGCGGCTGGCGCGTGGTCGACGGCGTGTTGCCTTCCGCGCCCGCCGCCGCGCTCGATCTGATTGTGCCGAGGGCGAAGACCGAATTGCGGCTCGACGCCGTGGCCGATTGCCGCCGCTACGATACCGAACGGCCCGACCAGGCGATCCGCGCCGCCCTGGGCGAAAACGGCGCGGTCCGGCTCCGCTGGCGGCCGGAAGCCGTCTCGGGCCAGATCGACCGCGCGCTGACCGCCGCCTCCGAAGCGGTCTTCGACGTGCGCGAACACGGCCTGGGCCTCGACTGGCGGCTGACCCTCGAATTCCGCAACGACGAACGCGACCGCTTCGACGTCGATCTGCCCGAAGGCTATCTGCTCGAAAAGGTCGACGGGACCAACGTCCGCGGCTGGCGGCTGCGGACAAACGCCGGCCGACCGGCCGTTGAGATCGAACTGTTGCAAACGGCCAAGGACCGCGAGCAATTCACGCTGCGATTGTGGCGCGGCGGACCGATCGGACGCAGCGCGCCGGCCCGGTTCGACGTGCCGGTGGTTGCGGTCCCCGACGCGGCCTTGCAAAGCGGACGGCTGCTAATCCGCCGCGGTCCGCTGCTCGAACTGCAAACGCTCGACCGCAAGGGCGCGGCGCGGATCGACCTGCCGAGCGGCGAAGCGCCGTCCGACGGAAAGGCCGTACCACTGGGAATCCAACCCTTCGAGTCCTACAGCTTCGCCGCCGTGCCTTTCACCATTCAGCTTTCGGCCGCCGAGGTCGAGACCAGGGCGTCGGCCGTCGTCGAGTCGGTCTTGAAGCTGGCCGAATATGAGCAAATTTTGGAAAGCCGGGTAACGTTCGACGTCCGCCGCCGGCCGATCCATCGGCTGCGCGTCTTGCTGCCCGAGGGTTATAAGCTCGACGCGATAAGGCTGCCCGACGTGAAAGCCGAAACCGGCTCGGTCCCCAGCTTCCGCCATACGATGACGAACCAGCACGGTCGGCCGCTGCTGACCGTCTATCTGGCCTCGGGGCAAGAGGGCAAAACGGCTTTGCTGATCGCCGGCTCGTTGAAACGCCCGCTGGCCGAGCAATCCCGCGAAATGCCCCTGCCGCGCGTCGAAGCGCTCGACGTCGATCGGCAATCGGGCGACGTGGCCGTGCAGACCGACCCCTCGTTCGACGTTGAATTGCTCGATCCGACCGGCTGCGAATCGGTATTGCCGGGCCGGCTGCACGGCTGGCTCAATCCGGCCCAGCGCGAGCTTACCCGGCTGGCCCTGCACACCGACGGCGGCGATTACTCGGGCAAGTTGCGGCTGACGCCGCGCGCCCCCGATGTGGCCTGTGATACAATAACCAACGTTCGCGTCACTCCCCGCGCCCTCGAAGAAACGATATTGCTGAATTACACCGTGTCGCGGTCGGGCGTGCGGCGGCTCGAATTCCTCCTGCCCGACGCGATGGCCGACAGCCGCATCTCCGCCCCGATGATGCAGCGGAAGACCGTCGCTCCAGCCGGCGAGGCGTATCCCGGCATGGTGCTGGCGACGATCGAACTGCAACAGGAAGCGATGGGGGAGATTCGCGTGCTGATCGAGAACGACCGCCTGCTGACGCCCGGCTCGCACCAAGCACCGATGCCGATAATCGTCGGTGAAAACGGCTCGCACACGGGGACTGCCGCCCGTTACGCCGTGAGGGTCGATCGGCGCTTCGCGGTCCTCGAAAACGCCGGGCGCGGCGAACTCGTGGTCGAACGCGAAAAATCGCTCGGCATGGAAGCACTCGGCTCGCACGGCAAGGACTGGGCAACGCTGAAGGGCATCCTGGGCGAAAATATTACTATGGCCTATGCCGCCGCCTCGCACGCCAAACAGCCACGCCTGACCTTCCACGTCGCTTCGCACGAGGCCGTCGATACGGTGAAAGCCGCGATCGGACTGGCCGAGACCACGATGATGGTCGACGCCGCCGGGGCATATCGCGCCGAGGTCGTGCTGAAGGTCAACAACGAAACCGAGCAATTCCTGGACGTCGAATTGCCCCCGGGCGCGTCGCTCTGGACCGCTCATGTGGCCGGCGAACCGGTCAAGCCGACGCTGGCGCCGCACGGCGAACGCCCCGCGTTAGATGCCCGATTGGCCAGAATCCCGCTGCTGAAGACTGCACCGGGCGACCTGGACTACGAGGTCGTGCTCCGCTACGGCGGCCGGATGCCGTCGCCCGGAACGATCGGCGCGGCCGATTTCCCCATGATCCGCTGTCTGAACGTCACTCCCGCGACGTGCCACGCCACGCTCCATCTGCCGGAACAATACCATTGGTTCGATTTCGGCGGCACGATGCGGCTTATCGCCGACAAAAAGGAGTTGGACGCGGGCGTGTTGCAGTATCAATACAACAAGCTCCGCCAGATCACCGAAACCATTAAAAGCGGCGACAAATGGTCCCAGTCCCGTGCAACGGCAAATCTCGAACGGCAACTGGGCCTGGCGACCCAGTCGGCCGCCCGCGTGGAAGCAGATGGCTATGCTCTGAATGATACCGTGGTCGCCGGCCGCCGGTTGCTGGAAGAGTCTAAACGGCAGGCGGCAGTCGCTGGGCAAATGCCGCCGTCGTCCGAACTGGCGGATAACCGTCAAAAATTGAGCGAGGCCTTCGCGGCGCAGGATGTAAATCCGTCGAAAAACGTCGCCATCGACGCGGGCAGGAATTGGGACGCGCCAAGCCAAACCCCGGAACCGGCGATGGGCCGGAAAACTCAATCTATGAAAATGATGGTCGCGCCGAGAACCATCGTTCAGGAAAAGGAAGAAGAAAAGTTGGGAGTGCAACGAGTTATTTCTGACGCGGAAAAAAAGCCGCAACAAGCTCAAGACGCCCAGGCATACGATCGCTATCAACAACGGTTGGCAGCGCAAACCGCAATCCCCGACGCCGGACGCGGGCCGGTTTACGCCGCTCCGCCGCCGCCGCCGCAAAAACCGCCGTCCGAGCCGGCCCATCGAGCGGATTCTCCGGTTGCCTTCAGCCCGCCCGCACAACCGAAGCAAACCATCGAGACGCCGCAAGCGACCGGTCTGGCGAGTCTCGATTTCACGCTGCCCGCCCGGGGCCGGGTGTATTGTTTCACAGCGCCGCGGGGCGATCAGCGAATCACCTCCCGATATGTCTCGGACGACCTCGCCCGGCGGATGTGCGAGGCGGCCATCGTCGCTCTCGCCGTCGCCGCGTTCTTGCTCATCGCCGGCATGGCGCGCCGCGGCCGGTTCGACTGGCTCGTCAACCCCGCCGGCACATGGCTGATGCTGGTGCTCGGCCTAATTTCGTTGTTTTCGGGAATCTTACCCGGCGTGGGAATCGTGCTGATTGCGACGGCCGTCGTGCTGAAGATTCGCCGGCTGGCGCGTAGATTGTCCGCCCACCGACAAGCAATAGCCGGATAAATAGCCCGAGGCTAACAACCTCCGGTGCCGCCGCATGACAACAGGCTATAAAATAGCCGGAGGCTAACAGCATCGGGTGTCGCCGCATGACAACAGGCTATAAAATAGCCGGAGGCTAACAACCTCCGGTGTTTCGGAGAGATGCGCGTTGTTCCTGGCTCAATTCCAGGGCACTCTCTACTACTTCTTTCGATGATCCCCGATTTCGGGCATGTTTTTATGCGTCGCGGGACCAAAGTAGCGCAGGCCGACCAGCGGCTCGCCGCCGGTGTTCTCGATTTCGATGCCGGCCAGGGCCGCGTCGTGGGAAATGAACACCTCGTCCCACGGCTCCTCGCCGAAGTGGATCATCACCGGGGCCTGGATCATTAGTTTTCCCAGCCGGCCGCAGCCTTGGACGGTGATCCAGCCGCTCGCGCCCGGGTCTTTCAAGACACACTTCACGCCGGGCATCAGCGTCAGTTCCTTGGCCGAGACCAACTGCTCGCCATCGAAACGGCCGTAGTCGATCCAGCGGTCGATATAGCCGGGGCCGGATTTTTCCTCGTCGACGATCGGCTCGACGTAGTTGTTTTTCACGAAGTACGGATCGACGTTCTTCTCCCAGTCGAGCTGCTCGACGATGAAATCGAGGTTGCGGTGCTTGTCCTTCGGCACGTCCTTGACGAGCAGTTCCCAGGGCACCTCGCGCCCCTCGACCAGCGATTGATACATGCCGAACACATCGGAACCCCATTGCGGCTCGTAGGTGCACATCGAGCCGGGGGCGTGGAGCACGCCGGCGGGAACCATCCAGCCGGTGCCCGGCTTCAGGCGGTAAGCCTTGCTGAGGTCGAGGATGCCGTTGTCGCCCTTGTTCCAGTTCTCCAGGCAGCGGCGGACGTCATCTTTCGTAGTGCCCGGCTCCAGCCCCATGAACGTGTAGTCGAAGTGGTTTTCGGCGGCGTTCAATTGCGGGGGAAAGTAGTAGCACTCGGGCTTGCCCTGCTGGCCGGTCAGGGCGGCGTGTTCGGGCCGCTGGTGCATGTGATGCGGGATCGGACCCATGTTGTCGAAAAATTTCGAGTAGACCGGCCACCGCTTGAATTTCTCCCAGATGGCCGGGCCGACGATCTTCGCCCCCGCTTCCTCGACGGCGTCTTTCAACAGGAATCGCTCGCCCTCGAAGACGCAGTAGCTCAGCCCTTCGTCCGGCGCGCGGTTGTCGTTGGCGGCCTCGGTAGTGCTGGCGAACCACCGTTCGTCGATGCCGCCGCGATGAGTGCCCAGCGCGTACCAGTCGGTCGGGGCCAGCTTGATCCGCTTGCCGGGATGCAAGAAATTGCGCGGCACCCAGTTGGGCGTCAGACGCAAAACGCCTTCGCCGGCGTCCATCGCGCGGCCCAAAATTGCTCCGACGTTGTCCCGATTGACGATTTTCGATGCACACATGACGTTGGGGTTCCTTTCGTTTTTCTAGCGCCGCGATTGTGGAATTCGATTTTTTCGGCGGAAAAGCCGATTACTCCTCGCTCCCAAGCTCTGCTTGGGAACGTACTGTCCGAACGCTCTGAGGTTGTGAAAAAACTGTAGGGTGCGTGAAACGCACCACAACCGGTAGTGCATGGTGCGTTTCACGCACCCTACATATTGTGTTCGCAATGAATGGAAATCAATTTTTTCACACGCTCTCTGCGTTCGCCCCC
>Ga0123332_1001446_pt1 | contig 23265 bp, 20 predicted proteins | sample BioC12SIPDNA_4_FD_89958 | JGI IMG/M metagenome (GOLD analysis project Ga0123332, IMG submission 89958) | Anaerobic biogas reactor microbial communites from Washington, USA - Biogas_R2_A C12 SIP DNA | ecosystem: Engineered > Bioreactor > Anaerobic > Unclassified | place: Washington, USA... | reverse complement strand
GGGTAGGGCTTGAAGAAGATGCCCGGCAGCTCCCAGTGCTCGCCCAGCCGGTCCACCACGGCGTCGGCGTCGGAGCGCTCCCCGCAGTGGGCGTAGAGGAAGCCGAAGCGGCCCTCGATCACCGTCGGGGGCCCGGTCAGGCCGTGGCGCGCCATCTGGGCGGCGGTGACCCCGGCGTGGGCGGCCCACCCGCAGTGGATGCGCTTGACGGTGCCCCCGGTCCGGTTGGCCTCCAGCAGGCCGGCACCCATGCTGCACGCGATGCCGGCGGCATGGGCGATCCCGTCGGCGTCCAGGCCGCTGAGCATGGCGGCCGCCACCGCGGCCCCGACCGTCCCTGTGATGGACGTGGCGTGCAGGCCCCGCTCGAAGAACTCCGAGTTGCCGAGCTCCTCGTCATAGCCCCCCATGCCCAGCCGCACCGCGACCTCGATGCCGACCCCGGCGGCGTCGAGCACCTGGGCTCCGGTCGCGCCGGCGGCCTCCCCGGCGGCCAGTGCTGCAGGCACGACGGAGGAGGAGGGGTGCAGCACCGAGGGCAGGTGCGTGTCGTCGAAGTCCAGGCTGTGCGCGAGCGTGCCGTTGAGCAGCGCCGCCGACGGGGCCGGCAGCCGCAGGCCCGTCCCGATCGCCGTCGCCTCGGGCGTGCCGCCCCACCCGGTGACCAGCGCGGCCACCGACTTCCCGGCCGGCTGGCCCAGAGCGCCGAGGCTGTTGCCCAGCACGTCCAGCACCCGGCGGGACACGTCCTCGCGCAGCTCGGCGGGCAGCCCATCCCGGCGCACGTCCTCGGCCAGCGTCGCGAGGCGCTGGACGACCGTGGGGGCGCTCATGCCGAGACCGCGGCCAGCGGCCGGATGGGGGAGCCGGTGCCCCCGACGATCCGCAGCGGGGCCATCAGGAAGACGAACTCAGTCAGCCCCTGGGCGGCGGCCTCCTCGAGGTTGAGGTGCTCGATGATGTAGATCCCGGCCTCGACGAGCAGGATCCGGTGGACCGGGAGGACGCTGTGCCCCTTGCCGGCGGGGATCTGCTCGTATGCCGTGGTGTCGGCTCCCGTGGTCACCACCCCTCGCTCGACGAGCCAGCGGGCGGCCTCCACGGTGGGGCCGGGCACCCCGTTCTGATGGCCCTGGTAGACGGCCGGGTCGTCGAAGTTGCGTGCCCAGCCCGTGCGGATGAGCGCCACGTCCCCCTGGCGGACCTCGACCCCGGCGCGGTCGGCCGCGGCCTGCAGATCCTCGGCGGTCACGCCGTAGCCCGGCTCGAGGGTGTCGACGCCGTGCACCGCGGCCACGTCCAGCAGGACCCCGCGGCGCAGCAGCGGCGGGGTGTGCTCCGCGCCGTGGTGGAGGAACTTGCCGCCGAGCTGCGCCTCCTGGGCGTCGATCCCCCCGTGCAGCAGGCCGTCGTGGCTGACGTGCGAGAGCGCGTCGACGTGGGTGCCGACGTGCCCGCCGGTCACGATGATCTCGTTGGACGCCGACCCGCCGTCGGGCCGCACCATGTCCCCGTGCCGGCGGATCAGCGTCATCCGGAACCCCGGGTGGTTCGGCGAGGTGGGCATGCCGGTGAAGTGGGGATGGCCCAGCTCGATGAGGCGCACGCCGCTGCCGACGGCCGCCAGCAGCGGGTCGGTGCTGGCCGGTGCGGGCGCGGTGTCGGGCGACGATGTCATGGGTTCTCCTGTGCGTTGAGGGTGTCGGCGGTGCGGTCGTCGGTGGGGAGGGTGTCTGTGACGTGCGTATAGGTGGCGAGGGAGTCGGCCAGGTCGGTGATGACGGCGGCGCGGTCCACCACGGCCGGGTCGATGAACCGCCCGGCCTCGTCGAGGATCGCTACCTCACCCTGCTCGCGTGCGGCCTCGGCGGCGGCGATGATCGCCCTCGCGGACGCCACCTCTTCGGCGGACGGGGTGAAGACCTCGTGGACGGTCGGGATCTGGCTGGGGTGGACGACGGAACGGCCCAGGAAGCCCATGGCGCGGCCGCGCAGGGTCGACGCGCGCAGCCCGTCCAGGTCCCGGACGTTCGTCCAGACGCTCTGCACGGGGGAGGGGAGACCGGCGGCGCGGGCCGCCACTACGATCTGGCCGCGGGCCCAGTCCAGCCCGGCGTCGTCGGTGACCCGCAGGTCGGCGCCCAGGTCGCTCTCTCCGAGCCCGATGCCGGCGACCAGCGGGTGCGCCGTGGCCAGCTCGACCGCCCGGGTCAGCCCGGCCGCGGTCTCGACGATCAGCTGCAGCGGCAGCCCGGTGGCCTCGGCGACCTCGCGCACCTGCTGCGGGTCGGCGGCGCGGGGCAGCCGTAGTCCCGCGAGCGGGAGGCCTGCCACGGCCGCGACGTCGGCACCACCCCAGGGGCTGGTCGGCGCGTTGACCCGGACCCACACCCGCTCGAGCGTCGAGGGGTCGGAGTCCGCGACGAGGTCGACGACCGTCTGCCGGGCCAGGTCCTTGCGGGCCGGCGGGACAGCGTCCTCCAGGTCGACGACGACGGCGTCCGCGGCGGAGGCGATGGCCTTGCCGACCCGGTCGGGCCGGTCGCCGGGGACGTAGAGCCAGGACCGGTGCACCGTCACGACGCACCCCCGGCCGCGGACAGCGGCAGGTCGCCGTGCCAGCCGAGCGCGCGGGAGATCTCGTGGGAGGCCTTCAGCAGGTGCGGCACGAAGCGGTCCCGCGCCTCGTGGTCGAAGCGGGCCAGCGGCCCGCAGACCGAGATCGCCCCGACGGCCGAGCCATCCACCCCGAAGACGGGTGCGGCCACGGCGCCCGCCCCGACCTGGCGCTCGCCGTCGGAGTGGGCGTAGCCGACCCGGCGGATCTCCTCCAGCCGTCCCTCCAGGACCGCCCGGTCGGTGACCGTGGCGGGGGTGAGTGGCTCCAACGGCCCCTCGAGCACCGCCTGCTGCTGCTGGCGCGGCAGGAAGGCGAGGATGCAGGTCGAGGAGGATCCGACATACAGCGGGAATCGCCGGCCCACCTCGACGGTCATCTTGATCTCCTTGGTGGAGGCGACCTGGTCGAGATAGACCCGGCCCCCGGCCACCAGGGCCGAGACGGTCGTGGTCTCGCCGGTGAGGTGCTGCAGGCGACGCAGCACCGGGATCGCGGCCTGCCGGAGGTCGGACTCGCGCAGCGCCCGGGCGCCGAGGGCGGCGCTGGCCGGACCGAGCAGGTAGCCGCGGGTCGCCGGGTCGGCCACCAGGAGCCGCCGGTCGACGAGGGTCTGCAGGATCCGGTGCACGACGGCCTTGGAGAGCCCGAGCTCGCGGGCGATCGCCGAGACGCCCCACGCGTCCGGGCCGTCGGTGAACAGCAGCAGCACGTCGGCCACCCGTGCCGCCGCCTCGGTGCCCTGAGGGAGTGTCACGTCCTCAGTCCCCTCTCCACGCGTCTACCGCGCTGTCGGATCTGCGTTCCGCTAGCAGGAACGCAGAAGTTCCTCTCTATGGTGGACCCAATCGCCTGTCAGGCGCAAGAGGCCAGCGGAAATGAATTTCTTGCACGAAAAGTCTTGACCAGAGGGCCATCTGGCTGTCAGGGTACATCTCAACGATGTTCCGATCACCGGAACTCTGGACACATGGGAGTGCAGATGCGCAAGACCTGGACCGTGGCAGCGGCAGCTGCCCTGGCGCTCGTGATGAGCTCCTGCGGTGGCTCAACGCCCCCGGGCGCCGACACCGACGACAACGCCGATGGCACTCAGGGTGGCGGCGGCTCCACCGAGACCATCAAGATCGGCTCGCTGCACCCGCTCACGGGTGGAGCCGCCGCCGACGGGCAGCAGATGGACAACGGCGCCCAGCTCGCCGTCGACGCGATCAACGAGGCCGGCGGCATCGAGTCGATGGGCGGCGCCAAGCTGGAGCTGGTCAGCGCCGACACCCAGGGCAAGCCGGAGATCGGGCAGAGCGAGGCCCAGCGGCTCGTCCAGGAGGGCGTCATCGGCCTGGTGGGCACCTACCAGAGCGCGGTCACCGCGAACGTCTCGACGGTTGCCGAGCGCGCGAAGATCCCCCTGGTCATCGACGTCTCCAGCGCGGACTCGATCCTGCAGCAGGGCTACTCCTTCACCTTCCGGGTGCAGCCCAGCTCGCAGGTGCTCGGCACCGGCGGCGCGCAGTACCTGGCGGAGGTCTCCGAGGCGGCCGGCGAGCCGGCGCAGAAGGTGGCCATCCTGCACGAGCAGGGCCCGTTCGGCAGCGGCGTGCGCGACTCCTTCGTCGCCGAGGCCGAGGCCCGCGGCATGGAGATCGGCCCGGTCATCTCCTACGACGCCGCCAGCGTCTCCGACTTCACCACCCAGATCACCCAGGTCAAGGCCGCCGAGGCCGACGTCCTGATGGTCGCCGGCTACTACCGCGACGGCGTGCTCGTCGCCCAGGCCGTCGACACGGTCGACCCGGGCCTGAACGCCGTCTGGGGCGTGGCCAACGGCGCCTTCGACCTGCCGCAGTTCCCCGAGGAGGTCGGCGACGCCGGTGAGGGCTACTTCGACGCCAACTACCACCCGGACATGACCAACCCCGACATGCAGGCCCTGGCGGACCTCTACCGGGAGACCTATGACGACGAGATCCGCACCGGTGCGGTCCTGGCCCACGACGCGGTCTACGTGCTGGCTGCCGGGCTGGAGAGCGCCGGTGAGGCGGACGGCCAGAAGGTCCGCGACGCGATCTCCGAGAACGAGGTGCCGACCCTCATCGCCGGCAACGGGCCGATCAGCTTCGACGAGGTGGGCGAGAACACCAACGCCTTCCCGATCCTGATGCAGGTCCAGGACGGCGTCGTGGTGCAGGTGCACCCGGAGCAATTCGCCGAGGCCGACCCGATCTTCCCGGCGTTCCAGTAACCAGCAGAGCTCGATGACCTCCCAGCCCATGGTCGCCGACCAGGAGACGCGGACCCCCACGCCCAGCGCGTGGTGGGCCCGCCTCCCCTGGCTGCGCATCGGCATCGTCCTGGCCGCCGTGGTGGCCGCGATCGTGCTCGCCTACCTTCGGAGCGGCAGCACGGTCGTGGTCACCCAGGCGGTCGTGACCGGCATCCTCATCGGTGGCGTCTACGGCCTCGTCGCGATGGGCCTCACCCTGATCTTCGGGGTGCTGGACATCGTCAACTTCGCCCACGGCTCCTTCCTGGCGATCGCACTCTTCCTCAGCTACTACCTGGTCGCGGGGATGGGGATGCACCCCTACCTGGCGCTGCTGATCGTGCTCCCGGCGATGTTCCTGCTGGGTGCCCTCGTGCAGCGCTTCGTGCTCGCCGGCGCCATGGGCAAGCCGCTGGAGAACCAGCTGCTCATCACCCTGGGTATCTCCCTGGTCATCGAGAACTCGTTGCTGCTCTTCTTCGGCGCCAACCCCCGGTCGGTGTCCCTGCCGGGTGACCAGGGCGTCGCCATCCTCGGCGCCGTGGCCGAGCTCAGCCGGATCCTGGCCTTCGTCGGCGCCCTCGTGCTGGCCGGCCTGCTCTTCCTGCTGCTGCGCCGGACCAGCCTGGGCACCGCCATCCGGGCCGTCGCGGCCAACGACGCCGGCGCCCAGATGGTCGGCATCGACACCCGCTGGATCTACATGCTCACCTTCGCCATCGGCACCGCGTGCGCCGGTGCGGCGGGTGTGCTGGTCGCGCCCCTGGTGACGATCGAGCCGGTGACCGGCGCGCTGTTCAACATCATCGCCTTCGTGGTCGTCGTGCTGGGCGGCATGGGCAACGTGGTCGGCGCGCTCCTGGGCGGGCTGGTCGTCGGGCTCGCCGAGCAGCTCGGGGCCCTCCTCCTGCCCGGCCAGAGCCCGCTCCTGGTCGTCTTCATCGTCTTCGTGCTCGTCCTCCTGCTCCGACCGCAGGGTCTCTTCGGGAGGTCGGGCTCATGACCACCACCACGCAACCCGCCGCGGCCACCAAGGCGCTGCCCAAGCTCCCGTGGAGCCGGCACCTGCTCGTCACCGCGGTCCTGGCCGTCGTGCTCATCCCGCTCCCGATGCTGCTGGACCCCGCGGCGGAGGCCGTCGCCATCCGGGTGCTGCTCTTCGCCATCATGAGCATCAGCTGGAACATCATGAGCGGCTTCGGCGGCCTGTTCAGCTTCGGTCACGCCGCCTTCTTCGGCATCGGGGCCTACAGCACCGCCTGGCTCCAGGTCGAGAAGGGCGTCTCGCCCTGGATCGGCATGGCCGTTGGCGTGGTGATCGCCGCCCTGTTCGCCCTGGTGATGGGTGTGCTCGCGCTGCGCTACAAGCTGAAGGGCGCCTACTTCGCGCTGGTCACCCTGGCGTTTGCGGAGATGCTGCGCCTGTGGGCCACCAACAGCGACCTGGTCAACCGCGCCGTCGGCTACCACGTGCCGCTGCGGCCCGAGGAGTCCTGGTGGTGGATGCAGTTCGCCCCCGACTCGGCCAACTACTTCTTCATCGCCCTCGGCCTGATGATCCTCGGGCTGCTGGTGAGCATCCTGTTCCTGCGCTCCCGCGCCGGGCAGTTCGCGCTAGCCGCCCGCGACGACGACGAGGCGTCGGCCGCCCTGGGCATCCCGGTCGTGCGCTATAAGGTCCTCACGATGATGGTGTCCGCCGCCCTCATGGCGACCGCCGGCACCCTCTACCTGCAGTACTACCTGTTCATCGACCCCGACCTGGCCTTCGGGTCCGCGATGTCGATCCAGGCGATCCTGCCCGCCGTCATCGGCGGGGTGGCGACCATCTGGGGCCCGGTCATCGGCGCCGTCGTGCTGGGCCCGCTGACCGACATCACGGCAACGCTGCTGCGCAACCCGCCGCCGTTCCTGGACTTCCTGGCCGGCCGCGGCGGGCTGGACGTCGTGGTCTACGGCATCCTGCTCGTGATCATCATCCTGGTCCTGCCCAAGGGCATCTACGGCGCGCTGCGCGACAGGTGGTCGAGACGATGAGCCTGCTGACCGTCGAGGGACTGAGCAAGTCCTTCAAGGGCCTCCGGGCCGTCGACGACGTGAGCTTCGAGGTCGAGCAGGGCGCCATCCTGGGCATCATCGGCCCGAACGGCGCCGGCAAGACCACCGCCTTCAACCTGATCGCGGGGGCCATCAAGCCCGACGCGGGCACGGTGACCCTGGACGGGAAGGACATCACCGGGCACCCGCCGCACAAGATCGCGGCGGCCGGGATGGCCCGCACCTTCCAGCTGATGCGGCCGTTCTACTCGATGGACGTGCTGCAGAACGTCACCGTGGCGGTGCTCGCCGGCGGCGCGTCCGAGAAGTCGGCGCGCGACCAGGCGGCCGGGATCATCGAGCGGATCGGCCTGTCCCAGTGGCGGGACTCCCCGACCGAGGGGCTGCCCACCGCCGCGCTGAAGCGCCTCGAGCTCGCCCGCGCGCTGGCCATCAAGCCCCGCGTGCTGCTGCTCGACGAGGTGCTGGCCGGTCTCGTGCCGGCCGAGCGGGAGCCGGTGCTCGGCCTCCTCGAGGAGCTGCGCACGCAGGACGGCGTGACGCTCGTCTTCGTCGAACACATCATGGCCGCCGTCATGCGGCTCTCGGACTCCGTGCTGGTCCTCAACCTCGGGCAGGTGCTCACCCAGGGCAGCCCGCAGGAGGTCACCAGCGACCCTCGGGTGATCGAGGCCTACCTCGGGGAGGAACCCAGTGCTTGAGGTCAAGGGCCTGTCAGCGGGCTACCACCACCTGCAGATCCTGCACGAGCTCGACCTGGAGGTCCACGAGGGAGAGATCGTCGCCCTCGTCGGCGCCAACGGTGCCGGCAAGACGACCACCCTCAAGACCCTCTCCGGGTTGGTCCGCCCCACGGCCGGGAGCATCACCTTCGGCGGCGACCAGGCCGTCGGGGTCCGCCCGAGCGAGCTGGTCGCCCGCGGCCTGGTCCAGGTCCCCGAGGGGCGGGCGCTGTTCGGCCCGCTGACCGTCGAGGAGAACCTGCGGATGGGCCTGTGGACCCGCCGCAAGGAGGCCCGGGCCAGCGCCGACCTCGAGGAGGTCTTCGAGCTCTTCCCGATCCTGCTCGAGCGGCGCAAGCAGCTGGCCGAGACGCTCAGCGGCGGGCAGCAGCAGATGCTGGCCATCGGCCGGGCGCTGATGACCAGGCCGAAGCTCCTCATGCTCGACGAGCCATCCACCGGCCTGTCCCCGAAGCTCACCTGGACCGTCCTCGACGCCGTCAAGACGATCCGCGACCGGGGCGTGGCGGTGCTGCTCGTGGAGCAGAACGCCGCGCAGGCGCTCAACCTGGCCGACCGCGCCTACGTGCTGGAGAGCGGGTCGATCGTGCTCAGCGGGACCGGCAAGGAGCTGGCCACGGACGAGCGCGTCCGCAAGGCCTACCTCGGTCTCTGAGGAGAGGTCCGTATGCCGTCACTCACCCCACCTGGTCAGGTCGCCGCCCGCGAGGCGACGGCTCGGCTCGGTGCGTGGGCCGCGGACCTGACCTGGGGCGACGTGCCGCAGGAGGTCCGCGACCGGCTGGGCCTGGTACTCCTCGACTCGCTCGGGGTCACCGTCGCCGGTGCCCGGCAGAGCGAGCAGCGGTCCCTGGTCCGGGCCTGGGACGTCGCCCCCGGACCAGCGCCCCTGTTGGGCGGCGGAGCGGTCACCACCGTGGAGGCCGCGGCCTGGCTCAATACGACCGCGCTGGTCGGGCTGGAGCTGGACGAGGGCCACAAGTACGCCAAGGGCCACCCCGCTGCGCACGGCCTCCACGCGGTGCTGGCGCTGGCCGCCGCCACCGGGGCGAGCGGCGAGGACACCCTCACGGCCCTGCTCGTCGGCTACGAGGTGGCGGCACGCTTCGGGCGGGCGACGGCGCTCCGGGCGGGTGCCCACCCGCACGGCAGCTGGGGCGTGGCCGGTGCCGCCGCGGGCTGTGCCCGCCTGCTCGAGCTGGACGCGGAGGCCACGGCGGCCGCGATCGACGCCGGTGCCGGGCTCCCCGTGGCCGGGCACTTCTCGACCGCGCTGGACGGCAACCCGGTCCGCAATGCCTGGATGGGCGCCTCCAACCTCTCCGGCCTGGCGGCCGCCCGGATGGCAGCGGCCGGCGTGGCCCGCAACACCGGCACCGCCGCCGGGTCGCTGGGCGAGCTGCTCGGCGCGTTCGACCCTGCGGAGCTGACCGGGGGGTTGGGAGACCGCTGGGACATCCAGCACGGCTACTTCAAGCAGCACGCGGCCTGCTCCTTCACCCATCCCGCTGCCGACGCCGTCCTCGACCTGCGCGACCGGATCGGTGACCCCAGCCGGGTGGAGGACGTCCTCGTCGAGACCCACTCCCTGGCGGCCGGTCTCACCCGGACCGCCTGGGACACCCAGCTCGCCGCGCTCTTCTCCACCCCGTTCGTGGTCGCGACGGCGCTGGTGCACGGCGCCGTGTCCCCCGACCAGTCCGACGAGCACAGCCGGCACGACCCGGCCGTCGCCGCCCTGGCCGAGCGGGTCCGGGTGGAGGTCGCCCCCGACCTCGAGGCCCGGCTGCCCAGCGAGCGCGCGGCCCGCGTCACGGTGCGCGCCGGCGGGACCGTCCTGCAGGCCGAAGTGCCCAACCCCCGCGGCGATGCCGACCACCACCCGTTCGGCGAGGCAGAGGTCATGATCCTGCTCCGCACGATCCTCGACCCGGCGACCGCGACAGCCGTCCACGACGTGGTGACCGCGCTGCCCGCCGCCGCGGACGTCGCCCCGCTGCTCACCGAGCTCGCCTCGGTCTGACCCACCTGAGACAGGAGAACCTGTGCGTATCTACAGCGTCACGCCGATTCACGTCGACGAGGCCGAGCTGGCTCGTCGGCAGGCGCGCTACGACCAGCTGTGCCCCCCGGGGGTGACGGTGGTCCTCGAGGACATCGGCGAGCAGGCGCCCACCGCGCTGGACACCGCCGAGCAGGTCCGCGAGAGCGAGGCGCTGGTCGCCGACCGGCTCCGCGCCGCGGCGGCCGCCGCCGGCGAGCGCGGCTACGACGCGGTCATGCCCGACTGCGTGCTCGACCCGGGCGTCGCCGACCTGGCCGACGAACTGGAGGTCCCGGTGCTCGGGCTGCTGCGGCTCAGCGTCGGCTACAGCGTGCTGACCGGCCGCCGCAGCGGTGCCGTGGCGCGCAACCAGGCGATCGCGGACGAGATCCAGGCGCGCGTCGACGTCTACGGCTGGGGTGAATCCTTCTCCGGCGTCGAGGTCCTCGACCTCGACGTGCACGCCATCGCCGACACCGAGCGTTGGGACGCGGCGCTCGCCGGTGCCGTCCAGACCCTCGCGGGGGCCGGGGTCGCCGACGTCGTCAACGGCTGCTCGGCGGTCGAGGTCACCTCCGACCACCTCGGCGGTGCCCGGGTGGTCGACCCGACCGGCCTCGCGCTGCGACTCGTCGGGGCGGGAGGGCTGGCATGAGCGAGAACGGACCCGACCTCGTCGTCGCCGGCGCCGGTGGCGGCCTCGTCGCCGCGCTGCGCGCCGCCCAGCGCGGCCTGGACGTCCTGGTCGTCGAGGCCAGCGAGCACTTCCGCCGCGGCAACAACACCTCCATGTCCACCGCGATGATCCCCGGCGTCGGCACCCGCTGGCAGCGGGCCGTCGGCATCGAGGACACCCCCGACACCTTCGTCGCCGACGTGGAGCGCAAGACCAAGGGTCACGGCGACCTGCGCCTGGCCCGGGCGCTCGCGGAGGTCAGCGCCGAGCTGGTCGAGTGGCTCGCCGACGACCAGGGCCTCCCGCTGGAGTTGGCCACCGACTTCCACTACCCGGGCCACTCCTTCGACCGGTGCCACACCATCGAGGGGCGGCACGGCACCATCCTGCTGGACCACCTGCTGGGGCGGGTCCGTGAGAACGACCGGATCGACCTGCTGGTCCCGGCCAAGCTCGTGGACGTCGTGCTCGACGATGCCGGGGCGGTCCGGGCCGCCGTCATCGAGCAGCCGGACGGCTCCCGCGAGGAGATCGAGACGCCCGCGGTGCTGCTGGCCACCAACGGCTACGGCGCCGACCGGGGGATGATCGCGAAGCACTGCCCCGACATCGCCGCGGCGGTCTACCACGGCAGCGAGACCTCCCGTGGGGACGCCCTGCGCATCGGCGAGCGCCTCGGGGCCAGGTCGGACTTCCTGGACGCCTACCAGGGCCACGGCGCCCTGGCCCAGCGCACCTCCACGCTCGTCGGGTGGGCCACGATCATGCACGGTGGGATCATGGTGGACACCACCGGCCGCCGGTTCGGCGACGAGAGCACCGGCTACTCCGAGTACGGCCCCCAGCTGGCCGCTCGCCCCGGCGCCACCGGCTGGATCATCCTCGACCAGCGGGTGCACGACCTGTGCCTGCCGTTCACCGACTTCCGGCAGACCGTCGACGGCGGCGCCCTGGTCTGGGCCGACGACGCCGCGGGGCTCGCCGAGGCCACCGGGCTCCCCGCCGACGCGCTCGCCGAGGAGCTGGCCGCCACCGAGGAGACCGCGCGCGGTGAGGGCAGCGACCGGTTCGGCCGCACCTCCTTCGAGGCGCCCCTTACCCCGCCGTATGCCGCGGTGAAGGTCATGCCGGCCCTGTTCCACACCCAGGGTGGCCTGGTCGTCGACGGCCACGCGCGCGTGCTGACCGCGGACGACACGCCGATCCCCGGGCTCTACGCCTCCGGCGGCGCCGCCACCGGCATCTCCGGCCACGGGGCCGCCGGCTACCTGGCCGGCAACGGGCTCCTGCCCGCCCTCGGCCTGGCCTACCTGGCCGCCAACGATCTCCCAGCCTGACGACATACGACGCCCAGCGCCGACCACCCACCCAGCCTGACGACATACGACCCGCCTGAAAGGACCAGAGCGATGAAGCCGCTGCAGACCCTGATCAAGAACGTGACCGTGGTGCGCCCGGAGGCCGACGCCTCCGCGGACGGCGACCGCCTCGACATCGGCATCAAGGACGGCACGGTGGTGCGGCTGGAGGCCGACATCCCGGCCGAGGACGCCGAGGAGGTCATCGACGGCGGGGGCAGGATCGCGTTCCCGGGTGCGGTGGACGGCCACCAGCACTGGGGCATCTACAACCCGCTGTCGGAGGACACCGAGACCGAGAGCCGCGCGAGCGCGCAGGGCGGCGTGACGACCGGTCTGACCTACATGCGGACGGGGCAGTACTACCTCAACGAGGGCGGCCCGTACGCCGAGTTCTTCCCGAAGGTGCTGGCGGCCTCGGAGGGCCGGTCCTACATCGACTACGCCTTCCACCTGGCGCCGATGAGCAAGCAGCACCTGACGGAGATCCCGGCGATCGTCAAGGACTTCGGGGTCACCTCGTTCAAGATCTTCATGTTCTACGGCAGCCACGGGCTGCACGGGCGCTCCTCGGACCAGAGCCAGTTCCTGATGATCCCCGAGGGGGAGCGCTACGACCTGGCGCACTTCGAGTTCGTGATGCGCGCGATCCAGGCGGCCCGGGAGGAGCTGCCGGAGCACGCGGACGACATCTCGTTGTCGTTGCACTGCGAGACGGCCGAGATCATGACGGCCTACACCAAGCTGGTGGAGGAGGAGGGCGCGCTGACCGGGCTGGCGGCCTACAGCGCCTCGCGGCCGCCGCACAGCGAGGGGCTGGCGATCACCATCGCCTCGTTCCTGGCCGACGAGACCAACCTGCCCAACATCAACCTGCTGCACCTGACCTCGGCCAAGGCGCTGAAGGCCGCGATGACGATGGCCAAGACCTTCCCGCACGTGAACTTCCGCCGCGAGGTCACCATCGGGCACCTGGTCGCCGACATCACGACCGCGCACGGGCTGGGCGGCAAGGTGAACCCGCCGCTGCGTCCGCGCGAGGACGTCGAGGCGCTGTGGGAGCACCTGCTGGCCGGTGACATCGACTGGGTCGTCAGCGACCATGCCTGCTGCAAGGACGAGATGAAGTTCGGCGACCCGCGGGACGACATCTTCGCGGCCAAGTCCGGCTTCGGTGGCGCGGAGTACCTGCTGCCCGCGCTGGTCAGCGAGGGCCGGAAGCGTGGTCTGTCGCTGCAGCGCATCGCCCAGCTGGTGTCGTGGAACCCGGCGCAGCGCTACGCCCTGCCGAGCAAGGGCTCCCTGGCCGTGGGCTACGACGCGGACATCGCGCTGGTCGACCCGTCGGCCACGTGGACGATCCGCGCGGAGGACTCCCTGTCCACCCAGGAGTACACCCCGTTCGAGGGCTTCGAGCTGGACGCGAAGGTGACCGACACCTGGGTGCGCGGCCAGCGTGTGCTGCAGGACGGGTCGATCGTCGGCGAGCCGACCGGTCGCTACCTGCACCGCCCGGCCTGACGGCCCACGGACCAACCCACCCGGCCCCACGGCATACGGCATCCCCGCCTGCCCCCTGGAGGAGAGCACAGTGACTGACCGACCCACCGACGGCCCGCTGACCGGCCTGCGGGTGCTGGACGCCTCGACGATCCTGGCCGGGCCGCTGGCCTGCCAGATCCTGGGGGACTACGGCGCCGACGTGATCAAGGTCGAGCACCCCACCCGCGGTGACGGGATGCGCGGCCACGGGCTGGACAAGGACGGTGAGTCGCTGTGGTGGAAGATGATCAGCCGCAACAAGCGCACCGTCGGGCTCTACCTGGGCAGCCCCGAGGGGGCCGAGGTCTTCCGGGCGTTGGCGCGCACCGCGGACGTCGTGGTGGAGAACTTCCGGCCCGGCACCTTCGAGAGGTGGGGGCTGGGCTTTGAGGAGCTGTCGCGGGAGAACCCGGGGCTGATCATGCTGCGGGTCACCGGGTTCGGGCAGTCCGGGCCGTACGCCGCGCGGCCGGCCTTCGGGACCCTGGTCGAGTCGATGAGCGGGTTCGCGCACCTGACCGGGCAGCCGGACGGTCCGCCGACGCTGCCGGCCTTCGGGCTGGCCGACTCGATCGCCGGGATCGCCGGCGCGGCGGCCGTGTCGATGGCGCTCTACCAGCGGGAGAAGGACGGGAAGGGCCAGGAGATCGACCTGGATCTGCTGAGCCCCATCATGACCGCCGTCGGGCCCGGTGTCATGTATGCCGACCAGCTGGGCATCGACCAGGAGCGCACCGGCAACCGGTCGCAGAATAACTCCCCGCGCAACACCTACCAGACCTCCGACGGGCACTGGCTGGCCATCTCGACCAGCGCCAACACGATCGCCGAGCGGGTGCTGCGGCTGGTCGGTCACCCCGAGGTGATCGACGAGCCATGGTTCGCCACCGGGCGACAGCGCGCCCAGCACGCCGACCTGCTGGACGGGTATGTCGGTGACTGGATCGGCGCCCGGACCCGGGAGGAGGTCATCGCCGCGTTCGAGGAGGCCGGCGCGGCGGTGGCGCCGGTCTACAAGCCCAGCGAGCTGCTGACCGACCCGCAGGTGCAGGCGATGGAACTGGTTACCACGGTGGAGGATGAGACCTTCGGCCCGATGAAGATGCAGAACGTCATGTGGCGGATGGGCCGCACCCCCGGCCGGATCCGTGCGACCGGTCGGGCGCTGGGGGAGGACACCGACATCGTGTTGGCCGAGGCCGGCCTGACCGAGGAGCAGGTCGCCGAGCTGCGCGAGGGCGGCGTCGTTGCCTGAGGCCGGGGTCGCGGCCGGGGACGGCCGGGCTGGCGGTGCGCCTGGAGGTGGCGCGGCCGCCGAGGCGGCTCGCTTCGTCGCGGGTCTGCGGCTGGGGGACGTCCCTCAGGAGGTGGTGCAGCACGCCCTGCTCGTCGTGCGCGACACCCTCGGCGTCCTGGTCGGGGGCTCCCGCCAGCCGGAGAACGCGGCGGCGGCGCGGATGGCTGTCGGTCTTGGTGGCCCTGGGCGCTCCTCGGTGGCCGGTGCCTCCGAGGGCACCAGCGCGCACGTCGCCGCGATGCTCAACGCCACCTCGGCCGTCACCCTGGAGCTGGACGAGGGCAACCAGTTCGCGCTGAACCACCCCGCCATCCACGTCCTGCCTGCGGCGCTGGCCGTCGCGGAGGAGGTCGGCGCCACGAGCGCGCAGTTCCTCGAGGCCTTCCTGTGCGGCTACGAGGTGGCCGTGCGCTTCGGCGCGGCCACGCGGCTGCGCGACCAGGTGCACCCGTTCGGCACCACCGCGGTGGTGGGAGCGGCCGCGGCCGGGGGCAAGCTGCACGGGCTGTCGGAGGAGGAACTGCGGGGGTGCCTGCTCCTCGCTGCGGGGACGGCGATCGCCTCGTCCCAGACCGCCGCGAACTCCGGCGCCAGCGTGCGCAACCTCGCGGCAGGGTTGACCGCCCACAACGGCGTCCTGGCCGTGGCGCTGCACCGTGCCGGGTTCACGGGGGAGGAGCGGGTCTTCGACCGCGTCTTCGGGGAGATCCTGGGGACGGAGTGGCGCGAGGAGGACGTCGCCTTTGGGCAGGACGACTTCTTCATCACCCGCAACTACTTCAAGCTCCACGCCTGCAGCCGGTGGAACCACGCGCCGATCGAGGCCGCCGGCGACCTGCTGCGGCAGGGTCTCTCGCTGGACGAGCTTGAACGGGTCCGCGTCTGGACCTACGACCCGGCTGTGCGGCTGGCCGCGCCCTTCCCGAAGAACGGGTATGCCGCGAAGCACTCGATCCCGTTCAACGTCGCGGCCGCGCTCCTGTGGGGCTCGAACGACCTCGTTGTCTTTACCGACGAGGCCGTCCGGGACCCCCGGATCCTCGAGCTGCAGGCGCTCATCGAGGTGCGGGAGGATCCAGGGCTGACCGCTCTGCTACCGGCGGTGCGTCCCGCGCGCGTGGAGGCGGAGCTGCGTGACGGCCGGACTTTGACGGCGTATGCCGATCGGTTGCCGGGAGGCTTCGACCAGCCATTCTCGGAGGACGAGCTTCTCGCGAAGTTCCGTCGGCTTGCCGGCATGGGACTACCCCGACGCCGAGTGGACGACCTGCTTCGGGCGTGCACCTACCTTGGGTCGGCGCCCAGCATCGAGCCCTTGACGACAATCCTGCGCGACGTCGCGCCGGCGTTGCGCTGACCTCCGCACAGTCCGGACTACTCCGACGTGAGCCAGGCCGCGCGGGCGTCGTCGAACGACAGAGTCTCCTCGACGAAGACGATCGGGCTCTCGACGGCATCCTGCGGCACGTCGAAGCAGAGGTCGAAGGTGGCCTGGCCGCCGGTGGCCAGCGTGGGCAGGTCGAAGACCGGGTTCTCGGTGACCGCCGAACAGGACGACGAGTCGTAGATCCTGGCATCGGACCCGGCGAGCTCCACGGACAGGTCCAGCCAGGGGTCTCCCTCTTCGTCGCCCGTGTAGGTGACATCCAGCGACACGAGGACGTACTGCCCCTCCGGGGCGTCATTGAACGGGTTCGCCTGCTGCACCGCGTCGTTCGCGTCGAGATTGACGCCGGTGACCGTGACGGAGTAGTTCCCTACGTCTGCCGATTCTCCGAGACGGAGCGCGTCCTCCGTGCCGGGAACGGCGGGGCTATCTCCTGGCTCATCATCGGGGGCAGCATCCCCGGAGTCAGGCGCACGCTCGTCCGTGCGCCAGACGGCCTTGGTGTCCTCGAAGGACAGTGACTCCTCGACCGAGATCTTGGGGTTGTCCAGCGCCTCCTCGGGCACGTCGAAACAGAGGTCGAACGTCGCCTGGCCACCCGAGGTCAGGGTCGGCACGTCGAAGACCGGATTGGGCGAGACTGCTTCACAGGAGCTTGAGTCGTAGATCCGCGCGTCCGAGCCCATGAGCGCGACTGACAGGTCGAGCCACGGGTCTCCCTCGTCGTCGCCCGTGTAGGTGACATCGAGCTCGACGAGGACGTACCGGCCTTCGGGGTCCTCGTTGAACGAGTTGGCTTCCTTGATCGCATCGTTGGCATCGAGCTGCACGTCTGTCACCGTGACGGTGTAGGAGCCCACCTCTGCGGAGGCGCCCAGCGCCAGCTCGCCAGAACCGGAGTCGTCGCTCTCCTCCTCCTCGGGCTCGGACGCCGTGTTTGACGGCTCCTCCGTGGCCTCCGGTGTAGCGGCCTCAGTTTCGGCCTCGCTCGGCTCGTCGGACTCCGTCTCAGCCGCCGGGGGGTCGGCGTCCTGAACTTCCGGAGCGTCCGACCCGCAGGCGGACAGGGTGAGAACGGTGGCGGCCGCAGCCGCGACGAGTGCCGTGCGCATGATCTTCCTTCTTTGGGACGCGATGAGCTGACTCACTGTAAAGGAAAACTTGACCGTTGAATTAATCGCAATCTGCGGAATCGGGCGCGGGCCAGAGGGCATCGAGGGGCAGGCTCACGGAGGTGACGCACACGGTGTGCCCGGTGAGGGTGACTCCTCCGCAACGCGGCGCGCTCGGTGGGGTGATTTCTCGCAACACCGTGCGCTCGGTCGTCAAGGGGTGGCGGCGTCGTCGTCGACTAGTTCCAGGCGCGCCACGGCCTCGTCGTCGTCCATCTCGCCTGTGAGCACAAAGCCTGCCTTCAGGTAGAACGGCTCCGGCCCGCCTGGAGCCTGCACCCAGCTCGCCTCGACCGCCGTGTGCCCGGCGGCGCGGAGCTCCTCGGTCCACTGGTCGAGCGCACGCCGGCCGATGCCGCGGCCCTGGTGGGCCCGGTCGATGAGGAAGCGCCAGAGATACGGGTCGGGCGTGCCCTCGTTGATCGCATCGGCCCACATCAGGAAGCCTGCGGGCTCACCGTCGGCCTCGATCCCGCGCAGCACCGGCACGACCGGGTGTCCACCTTCCGGCTCGGGGAAGAGTGCATCGGCGAAGGACTGGTCCATCGTCGCGACGAAGCGCTCCTGGGTGCGATGGGTGCGCAGCCGCCGGTAGGCCCAGACGTTGTCGTGGGTGAGCTCGACGAGCCGCACCTGGTCCGGCGGAGTGAGCAGCCGGTCCCGCCAGGCGCGCCGCTCGTCCCCCGTCATCGAGTAGAAGAGGTTGTCATCCCAGGCCCCCCGCCACCAGAACGACTTCTCCGCGAAGTACTCGAAGGTCATCCCCAGGCGCTCCAGGAGACGGGCCGAGGCCAGGTTGTCCGGCGACAGCTCGGCCACGATCCGGTGCACACCCAGCCGGTCGACCAGGTCGTCGATCACGGCAGAGGCCGTCTCCACGGCATACCCCTTGCCGTGGTGCTCGGCGGCGAGGCTGAAGCCGATCTCGGCGATCCCAGCGTGCTCGTCCAGGCCGACGTAGATGTCTCCGATTAACTGACCGTCCAGGTCGATCGCGAGCTGGGTGCCCTTCCCCGGCAGGACGTCGTCACGATCGGCGTGGGCCGCCACAAGATGCGCGGCCCGCTCCCGTGGATAAGGCAGGTCCCAGTCCTGCAGCGCTGACACCTGCGGGTCGTTGCGGTAGGCGGTAAGGATGTCGATGTCTTCCTCGCGCAGCATGCGCACGAGGAGCCGCTCGGTTCGCAGGGGATATGCCGTGTCAGTCACGACCTCATCGTTGAACGGTGACTTGGGTCGATGCAACAGCTTTCCCAGCGCGAGGTTCGGCCCATCACCTACGACGTGGGTTCGATCGGAAGCGCGCGCTGGCCGATGTCACGCAGCGTCTGGGTGAGGGTGTTCGCACCCTTGACCGACACGATGCACTCGACCGACTGGCCGGTCCGTGCCGCGAGCGCCAGGTTGTTCGGCAGACTCGAAGCGCTCCGTCCGAGGAAGTCTGTCGCGACCGAGATGCAGTGCGCTGTGTCGTCCGTCTCGCCGACGACCTCGCCGTGGTGTGGATCTGCGCAACTGACGGGCCGGAGGTCGATGTCGACGCAGTGTCGGGCCTGGGCAGCCACGGGGCTCCGCGGCTCCTTGAAGGCCGCCTGGAGGGAACCGGTGAGTTGTGAGCCCTCGGCGAGGAGGAGTCGGCAGCCCGATCCTTCGGGAAGGGCGGTCGGGGTCAGGTCTGGTCTCAGCACGTCCCTCTCGGACAGTCCGAGGAACTGGCTGACGACGGCCTCGTCGCAAGCGGCAGTGGAACTCACGACCTGGCTTGCGTGCGGGGCCAGGCAGTCGGTCACCTGGTCGTCGGCGGCCAAGCACTCGCCCACCGGGCGCGCCGCAGGTGTGTCAACCTCTGCTTCGGTGGAGGCGGGTGGATCGGTCCCCAGGACGGGGTCTGCGGCATCGGCCGACTGCGATACGTCAGCCTCCTCCGACGAGGACGCGGCGTCAGTCCTCGATCCGGTCGCGGGCGCGGAGTCGTCAGTTGGTGGTGCAGTCCCACCAGGGATGCTGCCTTCGGCCGCTGTTGGCGAGGGGTCGCCCGACGGGTCACCCTGGTTCACGATGGCCACCAGGACGGTGGCCACCAGGGTGAGCGCGGCCACGATCACTCCGGCCTTGACCCAGGGGCCCTCCGGTGTGGTGCGGGGCGCGGTTGGCGGTATGGCTCCCGATGGATCGGACTGTGCTTCATCCTCCACGGGCGGCTCACTCCACCTGGATCCTTGAGAGCACGACGCGAGAAGTTCCTCCAACGCACGTGTTGGACACGATCAGTTTGATCGCGTTGCCATCGGAGATGTCTACGTCTTTGAAGGGCTGGATGACATTGAATTCAAACGAGTGAGTCTCGCGCAACTCGCCATCGACCAAGATGTCGATCTGGGTGGTGCACTCTGAGCTCTCCGAGTCGTTGGCGTGTCCGGCGTCAAAACTCAGGGTGGAGAACCGATTCTGGAGCCGAAGCTCTAGATCGTTTGCTCGCCTGATCGTTGCGGCTATCCCTTGCTCATTCTCCCTATCCGCGACATTCCACCGCCCTTCTTCCCACTCACCCCTTGGGTTGAAGAAGTCGTCCAGGCCCAAGGGACGATTAGCCGACGGAACATCCAGTGTCTCGAGGCCGGCCTCCCCACTCTCCGGCTCGGACGCCGCCATCGTTGGGGTAGGAGTTGGCTCGCTCGCGGTTGCTGTGACCTCGACGGTCACGGTCTCAGGGGACAGCGTCACGGTCTCAATCGTCGGCTCGAGGGTTACCGTCTCGGTCTCGGTCACGGTCGTAGTCGGGAGATCTGCCTCCGCCGCTGAACCCGTCCCGCCCTGCGAACAAGCCGATAGACCGAGGGCGACAACAGCCCCCACCACAACCCACCGCGCAGTCATGCGTGCCTCCCGTATCAACCCTGTGGAAATGGACCCCCGACCGATTGCTCGTGTCGGTACCCGCATAGTGCAGGAGTAACGCGCCCGACACAAGTCTCCTCGCGCAGCGAGCATTTACCTTCGAGGGTTCCTCAATATGCGAGAAATCCCGATGTCTCTGGATCAGGCGGTGAAGGCGCGCATCACCTGGAGCACCTGCTGGCGCGCCACGTCCGCCCACCCGGAGAGGACCTTCTCGAGGTTGGCGCCGCCGTCGAGCGCCACAGGGGCCGCGGTGGCCAGGTGCTGGAGCACGGCCCGCCGCAGTTCGGTGTTGACGTTGATCTTGCCCACGCCGGACGCGACCGTGCGGCGGATCGTGTCGGCGGGCAGGCCGGAGGCGCCGTGGAGGACGAGCGGCACGTCGACGGCAGCGGCCACGGCATCGAGCCGGTCGTGATCGAGCACGGGGTCGCCGACGTAGGTCCCGTGTACGTTGCCAACCGACACCGCCAGCAGGTCGACACCGGTGCGCTCCACGAACTCCGCGGCCTGCGCCGGGTCGGTCAGCTCGCCCGCGTCGGAGGTGATCAGGGTGGCGACGTCCTCGTTGCCCTCGATGCGCCCCAGCTCGGCCTCGAGCACGACGTCCCGGCCGGCCAACCGCTCGCGGGCCTGCAGGATGAGGGCGAGGTTGCCGTCATACCCCTGCTTGGAGCCGTCGACGAGCACCGCGTCCGCGCCGGCCTCGACGATGCGCTCGATCAGGTCCAGGTCGCTCGCGTGGTCCAGCTGCACCGAGACCGGCACTGCGGCGTCGTCGGCCAGCGCGCGCAGCGACCGCACCAGGTGCGGTCCGTGGGGCCGGGCCGCCGTCGAGGGGGAGACCAGCAGCACCACGCCCTGGCCCACCTCGGTCGCCGCGTCCACCACGCCGTATGCCGTCGCCAGGTCATAGCAGGTGAAGGCACCTGCTGCGCGGTCCTGGCTGAGGGCGGAGCGGGCGATGGTGTCGAGGCGGGCGCGCATGGTTTCTCCTGCGGGGGGTTGCGGAACGTCCTGGGATGGAGCTACCTAGCACTCATCAGAGGTCTGAGGACAGAGGAGTTGGCAACGATGGCCCGCACCAGTTTGGTCGAGACGGTGACCGAGCGACTGCTGGAGCGCGTCGTGGCCGGCGAGTTCCCCGAGGGGGTGGCCCTGCCGCCGGAGACCGAGCTGGCCGAGCAGTGCGGCGCCTCCCGGCTCACCGTCCGCGAGGCCGTTAAGGTCCTCGCCTCCCAAAACGTCCTGCGCCCCGTCCAGGGTCGCGGCACCTACGTCAACTCTGCGGACAAGTGGACCTCGCTGGAAGCCCTGATCCGCGTCCAGCGTGGCGACGCCAGCAAGGCCATCGCCCAGCTCGTCGAGGTGCGCGCGATGATCGAGGTCGGCGCCGCCGAGCTGTTCGCCTCGCGCAGCACCGACGAGGAGCTCGACGCGATGGACGCCGACCTGGAGAAGATGCGGGCGGCCCACGCCCGCACCGACGTCGACGCCTTCGTCGCCGCCGACCTCACCTTCCACAACCGGGTCCTGGAGGGGTGCGGCAACCCGTTCGTTCCCGCCGCCTTCCGGCCGATCGCCAAGACCCTGCAGAGCGCGCGCTACCGCACCTCCGAGGTGGGCGAGATCCGCAAGCACGCCATCGTCGAGCACGGCAACATCGTCGAGGCGCTGCGCACCGGCTCGGCCTCGGCCGCCGGCGCGGCGATGCGCGCCCACCTGATCCAGACCCGCGACGACGCGCGGCAGTACCTCAGCGTCAGCCCCGACGGGCCCAGCAGTGACGAGCCCAGCAACGACGAGCCCAGCAACGACGAGCCCAGCAACGACGAGCCCAGCGCGGCCGAGGCCTAACGCCCAGATCCCGGGCGCACCGCCCACGCCGGCCCGACTCGGCTAGCCAGCCCCACGACATACCCCTTCCCTGCCCGCCCACACATCCCAGACAAGACATCAGAGGTCTGAGGAGAGATCAAGGAGACACCGTGTCCGACGACGTACCCGGCACCACCCTGAACGAATTGCTCGACGGCTACCCCGAGCCCACCGGGCTCACCGCGGCCGACGTCCGCGAGGCCCGCGGCACGGCCGCGCGCCAGCTGGTCGTGCTCGACGACGACCCCACCGGCACGCAGTCGGTCGGCGACCTGCCGGTGCTCACCGACTGGACCGAGGACGACCTGGCCTGGGCCCTCGGCACGGGCGCCCCCGCCGTCTACGTGATGACCAACTCCCGCAGCCTGGACCCCGAGACGGCGGCGCAACGCAACTGCGAGGTCGCGATCCACGCCCTGAACGCCGCGACCCGGCTGGGCGTCGAGATCGACTTCGTCTCGCGGTCGGACTCCACGCTGCGCGGGCACTACCCGCTCGAGCCGGACGTGCTCACCCAGGCCCTCGGCCAGGCCGACGTCCAGGTCGACGGCGTCATCATCGTCCCGGCCTTCGGTGACGCGGGACGGATCACGGTGGGCTCGGTCCACTACGCCGGCTCCGAGGCGACCGGCTACCTGCCCGTCGGGCAGACCGAGTTCGCCAAGGACGCCTCCTTCGGCTACGCCGCCTCCGACCTGCGCGAGTGGGTCGAGGAGAAGTCCGAGGGCCGGTTCGCCGCCGCCGACGTCGCGGCCATCACCCTTGACGTCGTCCGGCAGGGCACCAGCGCGGTGGCCGAGGCGCTGCTCGCGCTGAGCAACGCCCAGCCGGTCGTGGTCGACATCGTCGAGGAGAGCGACCTGCGCGCGCTGGCCCTGGGGATCCTGAGCGCCGAGCGCCTCGGCAAGCGCTTCGTGCACCGGGTCGGCCCGCCCTTCGTGCGCGCCCTCATCGGCCAGGACGTCCTCGAGCCGCTGACCGCCACCGACGTGGCCGCGATCCGCGAGGGCGGCGTCGGCGAGCACGCCGCCCACGGCCTTGTCGTCGTCGGCTCCCATGTCGCGCTGACCACCCGCCAGCTGGACGCCCTGCGGGAGCGCCGCACCCCGACCGAGCTGGAGATCGACGTGGCCCAGGTGCTCGGCGCCACCCGCGACGCCCACCTCGGGGAGGTCGTCGCCCGCGCGGTCGAGGCGCTCACCGACGGCACCGTCGTGGTCCGCACCTCGCGCACCCTGGTGACAGGTGACGACGCCGCCAGCTCCCTGGACATCGCGCGCACGGTCTCCGACGCCGTCGTCGAGGTCGTGCAGCGCATCCTGGCGACCACTC
>Ga0123332_1001445_pt1 | contig 23281 bp, 22 predicted proteins | sample BioC12SIPDNA_4_FD_89958 | JGI IMG/M metagenome (GOLD analysis project Ga0123332, IMG submission 89958) | Anaerobic biogas reactor microbial communites from Washington, USA - Biogas_R2_A C12 SIP DNA | ecosystem: Engineered > Bioreactor > Anaerobic > Unclassified | place: Washington, USA... | reverse complement strand
GGTCGACAGCATGCCCGTTGCTGCCACGAGCATGCGACCACCTGGAGGTGTTGAAAATTACTGGTCTGTCAGGAGCGTGTCGGCGGTGATGGCCTGGCCTTCGGGGGGCTCGCGTTTGGGGGTGACGATCGTGCTGGCGCGGCGGCTCGCCCCCGCGACGAGTTCCTGGAAGTCGTTGATGTCGGTGGCGTCCAGGGGCGGAGGGCGAAGTCTGCCGCTCACCATGATTTCCTGCCAAGGTGGACCAGGTTGGCCTCATGCGACGCGTCGCACCGAGCACCGAGAAGGGACCCCTAGTGCCGCACTCCGAGAACATCGAACAACCGCAGTCGCTGAGCCTGGTGAACCAGCGGCCGTCATTGTCGGCTTCGACGGCGGCCGAATGGCTCGCCCGCGACTGGGGTTTCCAGATGGACGTCCGGGCCTTGGAGTCCGAGCGCGACCAGAACTGGATGGCGAGCGTGGACGGGGAACCGCGTCTGGTGTTGAAAGTCGCCAACGCAGGCGAGGACCCGGCCGTGCTGGAACTGCAGCAGGTCATGCTCGCTCGAGCACGCGCAGCGGGGCTTCCGTGCCCAGAGGTCGTGCATACCAGGTCATGCGGGTCGACGGCGTCCTGGGACGGCAACCTCGGATGGGTGATCACGGCACTCCCCGGGAGGAAGCTCGCTGATGAGCCGTTGCCCTCAACGGATCTCTGGAACCACCTCGGCACCGTCCTTGGGCGTCTTGCCATCGTGCTGGCCGAGGTCGAGCACCCGGCCGCCCACAGGTGGCTGCAGTGGGACGTGGTGAACGCCGAGGAGGTCCTGGCCACCTATCGCAGCTCGATCGTGGGTGCCCGCCGTGGAGAGATCGCCGACGCCGTGCTTGCGCAGTTCCGCGACCTCGTCGTCCCGGTGATCGACGATCTGCCCCGCAGCCTCATCCACAACGACGCCAATGACCACAACATCCTGGTGCAGGGTGACCGAGTGTCCGGCCTGATCGACTTCGGTGACGCCCTGCACACTGTGACCGTCAACGAGCTGGCCATCGCATGCTCGTACGCCATGCTCGGGCGTGCTGAACCACGGGAGGTCGCCCAGGCGATCACCCGTGGCTATGAGGCGCAGCGCGAGCTGTCTCAGCTGGAGCGGGAGGTCCTCCCCGTCCTGATCCGCACGCGACTGGCGATGAGTGTGTCGATCTCCGCGTACCAGCAGACGCTCGAGCCCGACAATCCGTACCTCCGGATCTCCGAGCAGCCTGCGTGGGACCTCCTTGAGAGGCTGATGGAAGAGACCGCCGATGGCCACGACTGACGACCTGCTCCGGCGCCGCGCCCAACACATCTCGCCGAGCTTGTCGGTGCTGTACCGAGACGACCCCATCCACGCCGTCTCCGCGCGCGGACAGTACATCTACGACGCGGATGGGGTGGAGTACCTCGACTGCATGAACAACGTTCCGCACGTTGGTCACAGCCACCCGAAGGTGAACCACGCCATCGCCGACCAGCTCGCTCGCCTGAATACCAACACCCGGTTCCTCTACGAGCCGCTGGTCGACTACGCGGAACGTCTCTCCGCCCTGATGCCGGGCGACCTCTCCGTGTGCTTCTTCGTCAACTCGGGTAGCGAGGCCAACGAACTAGCCCTCCGTCTGGCGCGGGCGCACACCACGAAGAAGGGTATCGTCGCTCTCCGTGGCGCCTACCACGGCAACACAACCTCCTTGGTCGAGGTCAGCCCCTACAAGTTCGAGGGCCGCGGAGGCGCTGGTCGACCCGAGCACGTCCAGGTAGCACCGACCCCGGATCCCTATGCCGGCGTCCACCGTGACACGGACGCGGCCCACGCCTACATCAGCGAGGTTGACGACGCCTTTTTTCGAGCCGACGCGAGTGTGCCTGCGGGTGCACTCATCATTGAGGCCATCATGGGCACGGCCGGCCAGGTCGAACCACCGGCCGGGTACCTTCGGGGCGCGTACGCCGCTGCTCGAGCGCATGGCGCGGTTGTCATCGCGGACGAGGTCCAGATCGGCTTCGGGCGTATCGGGACCCACTTCTGGGGCTTCGAAGCTCAGGGTGCCCAGCCCGACATCGTCACTCTCGGCAAGCCGATCGGCAACGGATTCCCGCTCGGGGCTGTAGTGACCACGCCGGAGATCGCCGAGTCTTTCCACAACGGCATGGAGTTCTTCTGCACCTTCGGAGGCACGCCCGTGGCCTGCGCGGCGGGACTCGCTGTGCTCGACGTGATGGAGGAGGAGAACCTCCGTCAGCACGCCCGTGACGTGGGCGAGCACCTCACGGCTGGCTTCCGCGCCCTTGCGGACGACCATCTCGCCATCGGCAACGTCCGCGGCAGCGGCCTGTTTCTGGGTGTCGACTTCGTCACCGACCGAGGGACACGTGGACCCGACGGCGAGCTCGCACGTTGGCTGGTCATGCAACTGCGCAGGCACGGCGTGCTCTGCTCCACCGACGGGCCAGGAGACAACGTCCTCAAGCTCAAGCCTCCGCTTCCTTTCACAAGGGACAACGCAGACCGCCTCATCACCTTGACCGGTGACCTTCTCACGATGCGGGACTGAGCCCCAAGGCACCGGCTTCGCCACGATCACCGACGTCGCAGGACCGATCGGCCTCCGACCCGTACGATCAGTGGTGGCCGTTGACGCGGTCACCACTGATCGTGAAGGGAGCACGATGACCAGCGTCGTCCGAGGCATGTCGTGGATCGCGATCTTCATCGGGGTCTGCGTCGCCCCGCTGGTCTTTGCCCTGGTGGGCGCCAGCCAACCGGGACAGGGCTTCTGGACCGACTTCTCGGTCGCCCTGGGCTTCGTCGGTCTGGCGCTGATGGGCATCGAGTTCGCGCTGGTCGCCCGCGTCCGGCAGATCGCCGAGCCGTTCGGGACGGACGCGGTGATCGACTTCCACCGCTACATCGGCACGACCGGGCTCGTCTTCGTCCTCGTGCACGTGGCACTGTCGGCCGACTGGAGCCAGGCGAACCCGTTCACCCCCAGCGACACGCCCGCCCTGGTCGTCGTCGGAGGTCTGGCCGTCGCGGCGCTGCTCCTGCTGATGGTGACCTCGCTCTGGCGGCGCCGGCTGCGCCTGTCGTATGAGGTGTGGCAGGTCCTGCACTCGGTCCTCGCGGTCGTGGCGGTGGTCGCTGCCGTGGTGCATGTCATCCTCGTGGACCACTACGTCGACACGGCGTGGAAGCGCGTCCTGTGGGTCGTCATGACCGCGGCCTTCGTCTGGGTGCTGCTGTGGGTGCGCGTCATCCGTCCGCTGCGGCTCCGGCGCCGCCCGTGGGTGGTCCACGAGGTGGTCGCCGAGCAGGACCGGACGACATGCATCACGCTGCGGCCGCAGGGCCACGACGGGATGGAGTTCGCACCGGGGCAGTTCGCGTGGATCTCCATCGACCGCTCTCCGTTCCTGGTCACCTCGCACCCGTTCTCGTTCAGCTCCAGCGCGGAGCGGCCTGGGGAGGTGTCGATGGCCATCAAGGCGGTCGGCGACTTCACCTCGAGCGTCGCCGGGGCCCGGCCGGGGACCGTGGTGCACCTGGACGGCCCGCACGGGGTCTTCAGCCCGGACCAGTACGAGGGGGCCGGCTACGGGCTGATCGCCGGTGGTGTCGGGGTCGCCCCGGCGCTGAGCATGGTCGAGACGCTCGCCGACCGGTCGGACGCGCGCCCTGTCGTGCTGTTCGTCGGCAGCCGCGACGAGGACAGCATCATCCTGCGCGAGCGGATCGAGGAGCTCCGCCAACGGCTCGACCTGCACGTCGTCTACGTGCTGGAGAACCCGCCGCCCGGCTGGACGGGGGAGAGCGGCTACCTGGACGCTGACATCCTGGCCCGGCACCTGCCTGAGGGGTTCCGCCGCTTCCAGTACTTCGCCTGTGGTCCGGTGCCGGCCCTGGTCCTTCCCCGGCCGTTCCCGCGTAGAGGTAGACCCCGACCACCTGTGGCGTCTGGTCCAGGTGGAGCGTGATGTCCTGCTCGGCCACGCGGGTCATGCCCTGCCGCTCGTAGAACTGGTAGGTGCACAGCGAGTCCGTGTAGAGGTAGAAGTCGGTTCGGCCGTGAGACCGCAGATGGTCCAGGAAGTTCTGGTAGAGGGCCCCGCCTACCCCGAGCCCCCGGGTGGAGGCGTCCACGGCGAAGAGGGTGAGCTCGTCGGTGAGCGGCCCGGAAGTCATCGTTCGGAGCTTTCGGTAGACCCTGTTGAAGCTGAAGTACTCGACGAGGGTCTTGCGCTCAGCGAACCCGGTGAGAGCGATCTTCGCCATGTGCGCCCACGTGCGCACACGATTGGCTGTCGCACCAGGCAGCCGTGGCTGCCCTTGGACGCGTCCCATGAGGATGCCGACAGCCCGCCCCTCCACGACCGCCACCTCGGTGTAGCTGCTGGCGGCCAGGCACTCACGCAGGTAGACCTCGAGCGCACTGCGGAGCAGGTGCGGCGCGCGGGCGTATTTGTGGATGGAGAAGGCGTCGTCGATCATCGCCTTGACGTCACCCGCGTCCTGAGGCCCGTAGGGCCGGTACTCGATCGTCGACACGTGTCCCGCTCCGGTCAGCGCAGGACGACAGGCACGGTGTCGAAACCGCGGGACGGGAAGGGATAGCGCTGCGGCGCCTCCGCAGGGTCGAGCTCGATCGTGGTGGTCGCCCGCAGCAGCGCCGCCAGTGCACCGCGGATCTGCAGGGTCGACAGCACCCGGCCGGGACAGATATGAGGCCCGGCGCCGTAGACGATGTTGTCCGCCCGGTGCTCCGCCGGTCGGTAGGCGTCCGGCTCGGGGAACACGCGCTCGTCCCGGTTGGCCGCGGTCCAGTTCACGACGACGGGTGTGCCCGACGGCAGCCGGTAGCCGGCGAGCTCGGTGTCCTGCACCGTCATCCGCCGGTTGGACGGGAACGGGTCGTTGAGCCGGAGCATCTCGTCGACCGCGGCGTCGAGCTCGTCGGCGTGCTCCTCCTCAGCGCCGGAGAGGTCGCGCAGGCGCTGCTGCTCCTCGGGGTGTGTGGCCACGTGGTGCACGACCACGCCGATGCAGGCGGCGATCGACCCGAGGTCACCGGCGGTCCAGTTGCGCAGCATCGACACCAGCTCGGGGTCGGTGAGCGGCCGCGAGCCGCCGGGGGCCTCCGGGTCGGCGACCGTGTCGTGGAGCAGCAGGGTGGTCGGGTCGTTGGGCAGTATGCCGCCACTCGCCTCCCGCTCCCGGCGCTCGGTCACGAGGTCGGTCACGATCCGGTCGAACCACGCGGCGACCTCCGCGTTGCGGGCGCCGTCACCGGAGCGGGTGGCGGCGAAGTTGGCGTCGATCCACTCGAGGAGCTCCTCCTCCAGCGACTCCGGCCAGCCCAGCCACTGGCACTGCACCCGGACCGCGACCTGGCGGCCGTAGTCGTGCACGACCTCGACGGTCGTCCCCGGCTCGAGCAGGTCAGCGGCGGCTTGGTCGCAGACCTGCGTGATCATGCCGCCCAGCGGCAGGATCCGGCTGTCGTCCAGGTGGCGGTCCACCACGTCCCGGAAGCGGCGGTGCTCCGCGCCGTCCATGCCGTTGGGGACGTGCAGGTGGCGGCGCGCCGCGCTGGAGAACACCTCCGGGGTTGTCGCGACGTGCAGCACGTCGGCATGGCCCCGGACCGCCCAGGTGCCGTCCTCCAGGGCGACCACCGGGCACTCCCCGGGCGTGGACTCCAGCGCGGCGGCGGGCGGGGTCTCGTCGGGCGAGGGCGGGCGGTGCAGGTCGGTCATAGTCGGTACCCTTCCAGGCCTGCGGGCAGGCTGCGAGTCGGTCAGCCGGCGGCGCGGGCCGCCACCAGCTCCGGCTCGGCCGGGACCTCGGCGGCGACCTGGTCCTCGACGCTGGTGCTCAGCGCCTTCTCCTTGACGAAGAAGAGCGCGACGGCCGCGAGGAGCGCCAGCGGCACCATGAAGAGGAAGACCGGGATGAGCGCCTCGTTGTAGGCGTGCACGATCACCTCGCGCAGCTCGGCCGGCATGGCGTTGACGACCTCGGGGGTCAGCGAGTGCGCCCCGTCCTGCGGGCCCGTGCCGGTCGGCACCGAGCCGGCGACCAGCGAGACCAGGCGGCTGGTGAAGACGCTACCGACGACCGCTGTCCCCAGCGTGGCACCCACCTGACGGAAGTAGTTGGTGGCCGCCGTGGCGGTGCCCACCTCACGCACCGGGAACGAGTTCTGCACGATCAGGGTGAGGATCTGCATACTCATCCCCAGGCCGATGCCCATGACGGCCATGTAGACACAGACCAACCAGGTGGGGGAGTCCCACTCGAGCGTGGCGAGCAGGCCCAGGGACAGGGCCAGCAGGAAGGACCCGACGATCGGGTAGACCTTGTAACGGCCGGTGCGGGAGACCGCCTGGCCCGAGACGGTCGAGCTGATCAGCATCGACCCCATCATCGGCACCATGAGCAGCCCGACGACCGTGGCGGACAGGCCGGTGGTCATCTGCAGGTAGGTCGGCAGGTAGCTGATCGCCCCGAACATGGCCACGCCGGTGAACAGGCTGGCGATGGTGGTGAGGTTGAAGTTGCGGTCGCGGAACAGGTGCAGCGGGATGATCGCGGCCTCAGCGCGCGACTCGACCCACAGGAAGAGCGCCCCGGCGACCACCGCGGTCGCGGCCAGCCCGATGATCATGGGGGAGGACCAGGCGTACTCGGTGCCGCCCCAGGTGCCCACGAGGACCAGGGAGGCCGTGGCCAGCGCCATGAGCGTCATGCCCAGGTAGTCCATGCGCGGGCGCCGCTCGTCGGTCCGGGGGTGGGTCGGCAGGAAGAGGATGGTCGCCAGCGCGGCCAGTATGCCGAGGGGCAGGGCGATCCAGAAGACCCACCGCCAGCCGGGTCCCTCGGTGAACCAGCCGCCGAGCAGCGGGCCGGCGACCGAGGAGAAGGCGAAGACGCCGCCCATGATCCCCATGTACTTGCCGCGCTCCCGCGCGGGGATGACGTCGGCGATCGCGGCCTGGGACAGGATCATCAGCCCGCCGCCGCCGATGCCCTGGATGACGCGGGCGACGATGAGGGCCTGCATGTCACCGGCGAGCGCGCCCATGACCGAGCCCACGACGAAGACGGTGATGGCGAACAGGAGCATCGGCTTGCGGCCGAGCAAGTCGCTGACCTTGCCGTAGATCGGCATCATGATCGTCGAGGCCAGGATGAAGCCGGTGATCACCCAGAGCATCTGGTCCACGCCGTGCAGGTCGCCGACGATCGTCGGGAGGGCCGTTGACAGGACGGTCTGGTTGAGGGAGGCCAGCAGCATGGTGATCATGAGGCCGGCGAAGAGCAGCGTGATGTCCCGCTTCTCGTGCCCGGGGTGCCGGGTCGAGGGGACCAGGGTCTGCGTCTGGGATTGGGTCTGGGGTGGGGTCTGGGTCTGGGTCATAGTGCGGAGCGAAGAACCTCTCGGAACGTGGCGATGCCCTGCCGCAGGGTCTCCTTGTTGGAGGAGGTGACCGAGCCGGGCTGCGACTGGTAGGTGAAACGGATGACGGCGGCGGCGAGCGCGGTGAGCACCCTCGCGGCCTCCGGGGAGTTGGGGAGCGACTCGGGCTGCTCCTCGATGGCCTGGAGGGCCAGCCGCTCGGCGTCGGAGATGCGCATCATGAAGCGCTTGCGCAGCTCGGGGTACTCCACGGTGAGCTCCTTGCGCCGCACCGGGTCGTCGCCGGGGATGAGCGCGGTCCCGATGACCGCGGCGAGCAGCTCGACGGCGCCGCTGAGCAGGTCGTCCCCCAGCTGGCTGCGGAACGACGCGAGCAGCTCGTCGGTGAGCTCTGGGGTGCGCAGGCCGACGACGGCGTCTTCCTTGGTGGGGAAGTAGTTGAAGAAGGTGCGCGCGGACACGCCGGCACGCTCGACGATCTCGTCGACGGTGACGTTCGTGAGGCCGCGGTCCAGGACCAGTTCGGCGGCGGCCTCGTGGATGGAGCGGTAGGTGTCGATGCGCTTGCGCTCACGGAGTGAGACGGAAGTTTGCACAACTGCACTTTATGCAGTTCTGCACAATTATGCAAACTCGGGCATGATGGGCCGCGTGACTCGTGAACGTGTGGGCGCTGAGCTCGTGGCCGTGGTGACCGCGGTGGTAGCGGGGCGCCCGGTCGTGCTCACGGCCGAGGGCGGGCAGCACCTGCCGTTCGGTCCGTTGCGCACCGAGCACCACTCGATGCAGGCGGGGCTCCAGACGTGGGTCGAGCAGCAGACCGGGCACCGGCTGGGGTATGTCGAGCAGCTCTACACCTTCGCCGACCCCGACCGCGCGAGCGCGGCCGGGCGGGTGGTGTCGATCTCCTACCTCGGCCTGACCAATGCGGTCGGGGACCGCCCGAGCGACGCGTGGCGCGACTGGTACGCCTTCTTCCCGTGGGAGGACCAGCGGGTCGGCAGCGCGGGCCCGGGCCTCGTGACGGAGGTCATCGAGCCCCGACTGGGTGCGTGGGTGGAGGCAGCACCGCCGGCCGAGCGCGAGGCGCGGCGACTGCGCGCCGACGTCTGCTTCGGCCTGGGGGGACGGGGCTGGTCGCCGGAGCTCGTGCTGCAGCGCTACGAGCTGCTCTACGAGGCGGCCCTCATCCCGGAGGCGCCGTCGGCGACCCCGGACCGGCTCGTGCCGGGGGAGCGGATGGCGGGCGACCACCGCCGCATCCTGTCCACGGGTCTCGCCCGCCTGCGCGCCAAGATCCAGTACCACCCGGTCGTCTTCGAGCTGATGCCCGAGTCCTTCACGCTGGGGCAGCTTCAGGTCACCGTGGAGGCTCTGGCCGGCCAGGCGCTGCACAAGCAGAACTTCCGACGTCTGGTCACCCAGCAGGACCTCGTCGAGCCCACCGGGGAGACGCACGCCGAGACCGGCGGACGGCCGGCCCGGATGTACCGCTTCCGCCGGGCGGTGCTCGACGAGCGCCAGGTGGCCGGGACCAAGCTCCCGCGCACCCGCTGACCACCCCGCGCGCCCTTCTTCTACCCACCTCCCTTCGATCACCTCCTTTGACCTGCGCATTTGGTTATGCTCAGTTGCGAGATATATCCTGCTCCCCGTTACCTATGCTCAACTCAAGCATAAGGATTCAGGACGGAGACAGGCATGACGACACTCACGCACAGCGGCTCGGCGGTGCAGCGCACCGCCCACCTCTACGACCGGGTCCGGCACATCGTCCCCGAGGTCGAGTGGCCCTTCTTCGCCGAGGACGCCGAGGCGATCCTGCGACTGAAGGAGGAGCACAACGCGGTGGTCCTGGCGCACAACTACCAGACGCCGGAGATCTTCCACTGCGTGTCCGACATCGTGGGGGACTCGCTCGCCCTCGCCCGCGAGGCCCAGCACGTGGAGGCCGATGTCATCGTGCTGGCCGGCGTGCACTTCATGGCCGAGACCGCCAAGCTGCTCAACCCGGCCAAGACCGTCCTCATCCCCGACCCGCTCGCGGGGTGCTCGCTGGCCGAGTCGATCACCGCCGCGGACGTCCGGTCCCTGCGGGCGGCCCACCCCGGCGTGCCGGTCGTCACCTACGTCAACACCTCCGCCGACGTCAAGGCCGAGAGCGACATCTGCTGCACCTCCGGCAACGCCGTCAAGGTCATCGAGTCCCTGGGCGTCGACCGCGTCATCATGATCCCGGACGAGTTCCTGGCGCGGAACATCGCGGCCCAGACCGGCGTCGAGGTCATCACCTGGCCCGGTCGCTGCGAGGTGCACGAGCGCTTCACCGCCGACGACATCCGCAGCGTCCGTGCCGACCACCCCGGGGCCGTCGTCCTGGCCCACCCCGAGTGCCCGCCGGAGGTCGTGGGGGAGGCCGACATGTCCGGCTCGACCGCCCAGATGCTCGACTTCGTGGTCACCCGTCGGCCCCGCCAGGTGGCGCTCATCACGGAGTGCTCGATGAGCGACAACATCGCCGCTCAGCACCCGGAGGTCGAGTTCGTCCGGCCGTGCAACCTGTGCCCGCACATGAAGCGCAACTCCCTGGCCAAGATCCGCCGCAGCCTGGAGACGATGACCCACGAGGTCACCATCGACGACGCTGTCGCGGACCGTGCCCGGGCCGCCGTGGACCGGATGCTGGCCGTATGACGACCGCACCCGTCATCGTCGGCGCCGGCCTGGCCGGGCTGGTCACCGCGCTGCGCTGCGCCGAGTTGGGGCTGCCCGTCACGGTCCTGAGCGCCGGCCCGATCGGCGTGGGCGCCGCGAGCGCCTGGGCGCAGGGCGGCATCGCCGCCGCGGTGGGCCCGGACGACGACCCGGCCCTCCACGCCGCGGACACCCTGGCTGCGGGCGCAGGTCTGTGCGACCCGCAGGTCGTCCGCCTGGTGACCGAGGCGGCACCCGGCGTCATCGACTACCTGACGGGGCTCGGCGCTCGCTTCGACCGCGCCGCCGACGGCACCCTGCGCCTGGGGCTCGAGGGAGCCCACAGCCGGCACCGGATCGTGCACGCGCACGGGGACGGGACGGGGGCCGAGGTGATGCGCGCCGTGGTGGCCGCGGTCCGTGCGACCTCCGCCATCACGGTCGTGGAGCGGGCCCGGGCGGTCCGGCTGCACGTCCGCGGCGGGCGGGTGGCTGGCGTGCTCGCCGAGGTCGCTGGGGGCCGGGTGACGTTCCCCTCGGACGCCGTCGTGCTGGCCACCGGGGGAGCCGGGGGTCTGTGGCGGCACACCACGAACCCGACGGGGTCGCGCGGGCAGGGCCTGGCGCTCGCCGCCCGCGCGGGGGCCGTGCTGCGGGACCTGGAGATGGTGCAGTTCCACCCGACGGCGCTCGACGTGGGCCTGGACCCCATGCCGCTGGTCAGCGAGGCCGTGCGGGGTGCGGGTGCGCTCCTGGTCGACGCCGACGAGCGGGCGCTGACCGACGACCCGCTGGCGGCCCGTGACGTCGTGTCCCGGGTCGTGTGCGAAGCCTCGCGCCACGGACAGGCCTACCTCGATGCCCGCGCCGCGATCGGCGCGTCCTTCGGCGCGCGCTTCCCGGCCGTGGCCGCGGCCTGCCTGCGCGCCGGGATCGACCCGGCCACGCAGCTGGTCCCCGTGCGCCCCGCCGCCCACTACCACTGCGGCGGTGTCGTGGTGGATGACCGCGGTCGCGCGAGCGTGCCCGGTCTCTGGGCCGTCGGCGAGGTGGCCAGCACGGGCCTCCACGGTGCCAACCGGCTGGCCAGCAACTCCCTGCTCGAGGCGGTCGTCTACGGCGGTCTCGTCGCGGAGGACCTGACACGTGGCCTGACAGCGAGCGACGCCTCTGCGTCCCCGGCACGCCCGACGGACACCCACCCGGCGACCGCCCGCGAGGGTCACGTCGCCCGAGGGGCCCACGTGGCCGGGCCCGACCTGCCCGAGCTCCGCACGCTCATGTCCGACGTGGTCGGGCTGGTGCGGTCCGGCGGTGAACTGGAAGGGCTTGCCGGCGTCCTGCGCGACGTCGTGGGTCAGGATCCAGACGCGGCCGACGACGCCACGCTGGTCGCGCTCCTGGTCACCCAGAGCGCGCTCCAGCGCCGCGAGAGCCGAGGCGGCCACGTCCGGACCGATCACCCGGCCCCGGACCCGGCCCCACGGCATACCACCATCAGCCTGTCGACCGCCCTCGCCGGAACCCCGACTCGTCCCGCCATGCCCACGCACGAACCATCTCTGATCGGAGCTGTCCGATGACGCTCAGCACGACGACCCGTCCCACGCGCGACCGCGGCCGCGTCACCACCCTGACCGCGCTGCCCGACCTGCTCCTCGAGCCGCTCGTGCGTGCCGCGCTGGAGGAGGACCTGGGCCGCGCCGGCGACCTGACCTCGACGGCGGTGATCCCGGCGGACGACGAGGCGGCCTTCCGGATCACCGCGCGGGACCACGGCACGCTCGCCGGTCTCGACCTGGCCCGGCTGAGCTTCACCCTGCTCGATCCTCGGGTGAGGTTCACGCCGCTGGTGCCCGACGGGGCCCGCGTCGCCCCCGGGGAGGCCGTGGCCCGCGTCGATGGCACCGCGCGATCCCTGCTGTCGGCGGAGCGCGTGGCGCTGAACTTCCTCGGCCACCTCTCGGGTGTCGCGACCGCTACGGCCACGATCGCCGACGCCATCGCCCACACCACGACCCGCGTGTGCTGCACCCGCAAGACCACCCCCGGCCTGCGAACGGTCGAGAAGTATGCCGTCCGCGCCGGTGGTGGCGTCAACCACCGGTTCGGGCTGGACGACGCCATCCTCGTCAAGGACAACCACATCGCCGTGGCCGGCTCGGTGACCGAGGCGGTCCGCCGCGTGCGCCAGAGCCTCCCGCACCTGGTGGCCGTCGAGGTCGAGGTGGACAGCCTGGCCCAGCTCGAGGAGCTGCTCGAGCACCCGGTGGACGCCGTGCTGCTGGACAACATGTCGCCCGAGACGACGGCCGAGGCGGTCCGCATGGTGGCCGGCCGGATGGTCACCGAGGCCTCCGGGCGCATCACGGCGCAGACCGCCCCGGCACTGGCCGAGGCAGGTGTGGACCTGGTGTCGGCGGGCTGGATCACCCACAGCGCCCCCGTCCTGGACCTCGGGCTCGACGCCTGAGCGCATCAGCCGACCGGGCGCGTGGGGTTGCGTTCTCAGACCCGACCGGGCGCACGGGATGGTCGGGTCGCCTGAGTCGGCGCCGTTCGCCCCGGGAAGGTCTGGGTCAACCCAGGAAGCGTTCCTGGGTTGACCTGGTCGTTCCTGGGTCAAAGGGCAGCCCGGCCCGCGCGGCGAGGAGTTGACAGTCGGAAAGCGTGCCATGGGGTGCAGAGTGCCTGTCGCCGACATGAATGCGCCGGCCACCGCCTCCACGCGGTGACCGGCCCCGGGCTGGGAGCGCAACCCATGCGCTCGGTGGGGGGTCTGGGAGCGCCGCCCCATGCGCTCGGTGGGGTCTGGGAGCGCAACACCATGCGCTCGGTGGGGTCTGGGGGAGCGCAACACCATGCGCTCGGTCGGCGGGGAGGCGCTCGGTCGGGAGGTGAGAGCCGCGGCCAGGGAGGGGCGGGATAGCCTCGGGGGATGACCACCGATGCCACCACCGTGCCCTCCCCGCAGGACGAGGTCGTCCAGATCTGCCAGGACCTGATCCGGATCGACACCAGCAACTACGGCGACGGGAGCGGGCCGGGCGAGCGGGCCGCCGCGGAGTACATCATGGGGCTGCTGACCGAGGTCGGGCTCGACCCGCAGTTGACCGAGTCGGACCCGGGCCGGGCCAGCGTCGTGGTCCGCACGCCGGGCCGGGACTCCAGCCGGCCCGGACTGGTACTGCACGGCCACACCGACGTGGTCCCCGCGGCCGCGGAGGACTGGCAGGTCGACCCGTTCGCCGCCGTGGAGAAGGACGGCTGCATCTGGGGACGCGGGGCCGTCGACATGAAGGACATGGACGCCATGCTGCTGGCCAACCTGCGGCACCTGGCCCGCAGCGGGCAGCAGCCGCCACGGGACATCGTGTGGGCCTTCTTCGCCGACGAGGAGGCCGGCGGCGTCAAGGGTGCCGGTCACGTCGTCGAGAAGCACCCGGAGTGGTTCGAGGGCTGCACCGAGGCGATCAGCGAGGTCGGGGGCTTCTCGATCACCCTGGACGGGAAGGCCACGGGTGCCCCTGAGCGCGCCTACCTCCTGCAGACCGCCGAGAAGGGCATCGCCTGGCTGCGGCTGCACGCCCACGGCCGGGCCGGGCACGGCTCGGTGCCTAACCCCGACAACGCCCTCGTGCGCCTGGCGGGGGCGATCACCCGGATCAGCGCCCACCCGTGGCCCCGCACCTACATCGCCTCGGTCCGCGAGCTCTTCGACGGCATCGCCGGCATCACCGGCGAGTCCTGGGCCGAGGACGACCTCGAGGGGATGCTGTCCCGCATCGGCGGAGCCCGCGGATTCGTCGAGGGCACCCTGCGCGACACGGCCAACTTCACCATGCTCGACTCCGGCTACAAGCACAACGTCATCCCGCAGACCGCCTCGGCATCCCTGGACTGCCGCTTCCTGCCCGGCCACGAGGACGAGCTGCTGGACACCATCCGTGAGCTGGCCGGTGAGCACGTCGAGGTCGAGATCGTCCACAAGGACGTCGCGCTCGAGGCGTCCTCGAGCGGTGAGCTGGTCGAGTCGATGAAGCGGGCGCTGCTCAAGGAGGACCCCGGCGCGCACGTACTGCCCTACTGCCTGTCCGGCGGCACCGACAACAAGCACCTGTCCCGGCTGGGGATCGAGGGCTACGGCTTCGCCCCGCTCCTGCTGCCCCCCGACCTGGACTTCGTCGGTATGTTCCACGGCATCGACGAGCGGGTCCCGGTGGAGGCCCTCACCTTCGGCACCCGCGTGCTGCAGCGGCTGATCGAGGACTGCTGACCGGACCGGACGGGCGGGCGACGGACGTGGTATGCCGGGCGCCCGGCATACTCCCTGCTCTCACGCTGTGCGCTGGACGCGGATGATGCGGCGCCGGAGCACCGCCTTGCGGACCCCACCGAGGTAGAGGCTGAGCCGCCACAGCTCCCAGTGGCCGTACTCCGCGTGCTCGGCCAGCGACTGCCGCACGGCCGCGCGCGACTCGTCGCGGCCGAACGTCAGCATGCGGTACTCGTACTCACCCATCGGGACAGATACTGCGCAGAGCGGCGCCAGAAATCAACTGTGGGTGCGGCGCGGCGGACGACGGCGCGAATAGCCAGCGCGCCGGAGGGGGAAGTTCGCTACCGTCATGCCATGACGTCAGACCCGCGGGCCGCGCTGTCCACCTTCGTCGCCGCCCTCGAGACCCACCTGGAGCTGTCCGCCGTGCGCCGCGGGGAGAACGACCCCGCCGTCGTCACGGCCTACAACAAGGTCGCCGACGCCTTCGTGGCCTACGACGACGCCCTGCTCGACGCCTACGGCGAGGTGACCCCGCTGGACGTGTACTCCGACGAGGAGGACGAGGACGTCGACGAGGCCAGCATCATCGAGGAGGGCGACTACGAAGACTTCGATGAGGGTGACGATGACGACCAGGACGGGGACGACGACCTGGACGACGACATCGCCGAGGAGGGTCGGGGCGGGCGTGGCTATCTCGGGCTCGACGACGAGGAGTACGACCTCGACGACGGCGATGACGATGACGGGGACGATGACGGCGATGACGACGGCGGCGATGACGGGGACGAGGACCGTGACGAGCGGGACGGGGCCTGAGGGGTGCGTCTCGGCCTGAGCTGCGGCTGGTGGGGACTCGGCAACGACGAGGAGCACCTGGCGCTCGTCCAGCGCGCCGAGGAGCTGGGGGTCCACGTCGTGTGGGCCTCGGAGGCCTACGGCACGGACGCCGTGACGGTGCTCGCGTGGATCGGTGCCCGCACCTCCCGGATCCGTCTCGGGGCCGGCGTGCTGCAGATCCCCGGGCGCACGCCCGCGATGACGGCGATGACCGCGGCCGGTCTGAACTCCCTGTCGGGCGGACGCTTCGACCTGGGCCTGGGCGTGAGCGGGCCGCAGGTCTCGGAGGGGTGGCACGGCGTGCGCTTCGCCAAGCCGCTGGAACGCACCAGGGAGTATGTCGAGATCGTCCGGTTGGCCCTGGGCCGGCAGCGGGTGGAGTTCCACGGCAGGCACTACGAGCTGCCGCTGCCCGACGGACCGGGCAAGGCGCTGCGCACGACGGCCGCGCCGTCCCCGCACCGGGTCCCGATCTACCTGGCGGCGGTCGGCCCGAAGAACCTCGAGCTCGCCGGTGAGATCGCCGACGGATGGTTGGGGCTGTTCCTCAGCCCCGAGTTCACCGGTGAGCAGGTGGCCTCGATCCGCGCCGGGCTGGCCCGCTCGGAGGACCCGGACCGGCCCTTCGACCTGGACGCCACGGTGCCGCTCAGCGTGCAGGACGACGTGTCGGCCGCCGCGGACGTGGTCCGCCCCTACACCGCGCTGTACGTGGGCGGGATGGGCTCTCGGACCCAGAACTTCTACAACGCCCTCGCCGTCCGGATGGGCTACGAGGAGGCCGCCGGCCAGGTCCAGGACCTCTACCTGGCCGGCAACCACCGGGACGCGGCAGCGGCGGTGCCGCAGCAGTTCATCGACGACACCTGCCTGCTGGGTCCGCGGGACCGGATCGCCGAGCGCCTGCAGCGCTACGCAGACGCCGGGATGTCCACGGTCACCCTCGCGCCGTACGGCCGGACCATCGAGGAGCGCATCGCCGCGCTGGAGACCGGCGTGGCCGCCGCGGAGCAGGCCGGCATCCTCTCCTGATGGGGGTCGTCGTCCTGGTCCGGCACGGGCGCACCGCGGCCAACGCCGACGGCGTGCTCGCCGGGTGGACGCCCGGCGTGCGGCTCGACGGCCGTGGGGAGGAGCAGGCCGAGCGCGTCGGACTCCGGCTGGCCCCCACCCCCCTGGCTGCCGTGGTGAGCAGTCCGCTCGAACGGTGCCGGCAGACCGCCGAGGCGATCCTGGCGGCACAGCAGGGGAGCGCCGCCGACCACACCGAGGACGACCTCGGAGAGTGCCGCTACGGAGCCTGGACCGGGCGCCCGCTCAAGGACCTCGCGCGCGAGCCGCTCTGGCGTGAGGTCCAGGAGAGGCCGAGCACCGTCCGGTTCCCGGACCACGCGCACTTCGAGGCCGAGTCGATCACCCAGATGGCGGAGCGCGCGGTCCGGGCCGTCACCCGCTGGGACGAGCAGGTCGTGGCGCGGCACGGTCCCGGCGCGGTCTGGGCCGCGGTGAGCCACGGCGACGTGATCAAGGCCCTGCTCAGCTGGTGCCTGGGAAGTCCGCTGGACGCGTTCCAGCGGATCGTGGTCGACCCGGGGTCGGTGAGCATCGTGCGGCTGGCACCCCGTCAGCCCTTCGTGCTGCGGGTCAACGACACCGGCGGGGACCCGGTGGATCTCACGGCCCTGTCCGCTGCCCTGGCCGCCGAGGCCCCTGGGGGTGGGGCCGCGGACGCAGCGGTCGGTGGCGGCGCCGGCTCGGACGCAGCGGTCGGCGGCGGCGCCGGCACCGATTAGGGTCACTGCTATGCCAGTGCACGAGTTCGACCCACCGGAGCGGTTCATCGCCGCCGCTGTGGGACCGCCCGGCCAGCGCACCTTCTTCCTGCAGGTCAGCGGCGAGGGGCGCCGCATGACAGTGTCGCTGGAGAAGGAGCAGGTCAAGATCCTGGGGGAGCGGCTGGCGGACCTGCTGGACCAGGTGGCCGGCGTCGACGGAGCGCCGGAGGCGGCGGAGGGTCTGTCCGACAACGCCCCGCTCGACACCCCGATCGAGGACGACTTCCGGGTCCAGGGTCTCAGCCTCGCCTGGAACCCGAGCACGCGACGGGTGGTCATCGAGGCCCACGAGGTCGCGCCGCCGGATGAGGGGGAGGAGGAGCTCCCGTCCGCCGAAGCCGCCATGATCGGGCACATCCGCGTCGTGCTCCCACCGCCGATGGCCCGTGCCTTCGCGCTGCGGTGCGCCGCCGCGCTGGAGGGCGGGCGACCCAACTGTCCGTTCTGCGGCCAGCCGCTCGACCCGGGTGGGCACATCTGTCCGCGGGCCAACGGCTTCCGCAGATGAGCGCTCCCGCCGCGGTCGAGACGCTGCTCCGGACCGCTGCGCTGGAGGTCGAGGGCGTGCTGCCCGACGCCTCCAACCTCACCGCCAGGGTCCTGCTGACCGACGAGGACGGGGTCCCGACCGGCGAGCGGGCGCTCTACAAGCCGGTCCGCGGGGAGGCACCGCTCCGGGACTTCCCGACCGGCACGCTGGGACGCCGGGAGGTGGCCGCCTACCACCTCAGCACCGCCGGTGGTTGGGACCTGGTCCCCGCGACCGTCTGGAGGGATGGCCCGTTGGGGCCGGGCTCGGTGCAACGCTGGGTGGACTGGGAGTCCGCGGGCCGGGCACCGGGGGACGGCCTGCTCGACGTCTTCGAGGGCACCGGGGTGCCCGACGGCTGGCTGGCCGTGGTCCGCGGCGAGGACGGGCGGGGCAACCCGGTCACCGTCGCGCACCGCGACTCCGACGACCTGGCCTCGCTCGCGGTCCTGGACCTCGTCCTGAACAACGCCGACCGCAAGGGCGCCCACCTGCTGACCGATGCCTCCGGGCGGTTGTGGGCCGTCGACCACGGGCTCACGCTGCACACCGAGGAGAAGCTGCGCACGGTGCTCTGGGGGTGGGGTGGGGAACGGATCCCGACCGCGGACCAGGAACGGCTGGAGCGGCTCCTTGCCCACCTGGACGACGGCGCGGAGACCGTCACGGAGCTGATCAGCTCCGCGGAGGTGGGTGCGCTGCGCCGCCGCGTGGAGACGCTGCTGCACGAGCCGGTCTTCCCGCACCCGCCGAACGACCGCTACGGGCTGCCGTGGCCCCTCTGGTGAACGGGCCGGCCGCGACCGGGGGACCGCCTCGGCGCCGCGCCCTCGCCGTGCCCGGTGGTCCGGGTCCCCGCGGTCGGACATTAGGCTCCCATCCGTGAGGACGTGGACTGACGCAGGTGTGCCCCAGATCGCCGGACCCGGGCGGGGCGGACCGCTGCGGGTGCACGACACGGCGACCGGAACCGTCCGGGAGGTGCACCCCGAGGGGGGACGCGCGCGGCTGTACGTGTGCGGGATCACGCCCTACGACGCCACGCACATGGGACACGCGGCGACCTACGTCACCTTCGACCTGCTCATCCGGGTGTGGCTGGACGCGGGCCTCGACGTCACCTACGTGCAGAACGTGACCGACATCGACGAGCCGCTGCTCGAGCGCGCCACCCGGGACGGGGTGGACTGGCAGGACCTGGCCGCCGGGCAGATCTCCCTGTTCCAGGAGGACATGGAGGCCCTCAACGTCCTGGCGCCGGAGCACTACGTCGGCGCCATCGAGGGGATCCCGGACGACGTCGAGGCGGTGCGGCACCTGCTCGCCGAGGGCACGGCATACTCCCTGCCCGCCGAGGACGGCAGGGGAGAGGACGTCTACCTCGACCTGGCCACCCAACCCTCCTTCGGTGCCGTCTCCGGCTGGAGCCGGGAGGAGATGTTCGAGGTCTTCGCCGAGCGCGGCGGCGACCCCGACCGTCCGGGCAAGCGGGACCGGCTGGACCCGCTGCTGTGGCGCGCCCACCGGGAGGGTGAGCCCCACTGGCCGGGAGGGCCTCTGGGGGAGGGCCGACCCGGCTGGCACATCGAGTGCACGACGATCGCCCTGCGCTACCTCGGCGAGTCCTTCGACGTGCAGGGCGGCGGCACCGACCTGATCTTCCCGCACCACGAGATGAGCGCCGTCCAGGCGCAGGCGCTCACCGGGGCGCCGTTCGCCGGTGCCTACGTCCACCAGGCGATGGTCGGGCTGGACGGGGAGAAGATGAGCAAGTCCAAGGGCAACCTCGTGCTCGTCTCGGCGCTGCGCCGCGAAGGAGTGGACCCGATGGCGATCCGGCTGGCTCTGCTGAGCCAGCACTACCGGACCCCGTGGGACTGGACCCAGCGGATCCTGGAGGAGGCCGTGGAGCGGCTCGCCGCCTGGCGTGCGGTCGTCGGGGGTCAGGCTGTCGCAGGTGGGGCCGGTGCGGACTCGGCTGACGGAGGCGTCAACGGCGCACCCGGCGCCGAGGGGTCGCTCGTCACCGAGCTGCGGACCGCCCTGGCCACGGACCTGGACTCTCCGGCAGCACTGCGCGCCGTGGATGCGTGGGCGGCCGCCGGAGGCCCCGGCGACCGGGCGGCCGTCGCCGTCGCGGTCGAGGCGCTGCTCGGCGTCAGGCTGTGACGCGGGTGCGACGCACGCTGCTGGTCACCAACGACTTCCCCCCGCGCCACGGTGGCATCCAGAGCTACCTCCACAACTTCGCGGCCACCCTGCCCGCTGGCGATCTCACCGTCTTCGCCTCCAGCTACCACCAGGCCGACATGGCCGGCTTCGACGCCGCCCAGCCCTACGAGGTGGTCAGGTCGCGGCACACCATGATGGTGCCGACCCCGGACGTGGTCCGCCAGGCGGCCGATCTCGTGCGGACACACCGGATCGAGACGGTCTGGTTCGGCGCCGCCGCCCCACTGGGCCTCATGGCCCCGGCGCTGCGGCGCGCCGGGGCCGAGCGCGTCATCGCGTCCACGCACGGCCACGAGGTCGGGTGGTGGATGTCGCCCGGGACTCGCCAGGCGCTCCGCCGGATCGCGGGCGGTGCGGACGTGATGACCTACGTCAGCCAGTACACCCGGCGCCGCCTCGACGGAGCCTTCAGCCGGGCCGGGGCGACGGCCCACCTGCCTTCGGGGGTGGATGCCGAGGAGTTCCGGCCCGACGAGGGGGCACGGGCCGAGCTGCGCGAGCGCTACGGCCTGGGCGATCGGCCGGTCGTGCTCTGCCTGTCGCGGCTGGTGCCCCGGAAGGGTGCTGACTCGTTGATCCGCGCGATGCCGCGGATCCGGCAGGCCGTGCCGGGAGCCGTCCTGGTGATCGCCGGGGAAGGCTCGTACGAGAAGAAGCTGCGCACCCTCGTCAGCCAGCACGGGCTCGGCAGCGACGTGCTCTTCACCGGGCGCGTGGCCTCAGGGGAGATCGCGGCCCACTACGCGATGCCGGACCTGTTCGCCATGCCGTGCCGGACCCGTGGCGGGGGGCTGGACGTGGAGGGCCTGGGCGTCGTCTACCTGGAGGCCGCCGCCGCCGGTGTCCCGGTGATCGCCGGGACCTCCGGGGGCGCGCCCGAGACCGTCCTGGACGGCCGGACCGGGTTGGTCGTGGACGGCCGGGACGTGGCCCGGCTCGCCGAGGCGGTGAGCGGCGTCCTCGGGGACCCCGACCGGGCCGCCCGGATGGGCGCCGCCGGCCGGCGCTGGGTGCAGGACAGCTGGGGCTGGGAGCACCTGGGCGCGCGGCTGCGTGGGCTCATCGACGGTGAACCGGCCGCCGAGGATGGCCACGCCGGCGCAGGGGGTCGTGAGGCGACCGCAGGGGACGACGCGGGCGTCTAGCGGTCGACCGCCGCTATCCGGCCTCGTGCCCCCCGCGGCGCCTGAGGTACTTCTCGAACTCGCGCGCGATGGCGTCGCCGCTGGCCTCCGGCAGGTCGGCCGTGTCCTGGGCGTCCTCCAGCGCCTCGACATACTCCGCGACCTCGGAGTCGGAGGCGGCGAGCTCGTCCACGCCACGCTCCCAGGCGCGAGCCTGCTCGGTCAGGTCGCCGTCGTCGATGACGCAGCCCAGCAGCTCCTCGAGCCGGCCCACGAGGGCCAGCGTCGCCTTCGGCGAGGGCGGACCACCGGCATAGTGTGGCACCGCCGCCCAGACCGACAGGCCGGGCAGCTCCGTCTGGTGCGCCTGGTCCATGAGCACGCCGACGATCCCGCTCGGCCCCTCGTAGGTGCTGCGCTCGACGTCGTGCACCTCGCGCAGACCAGGGTCCTCCGAGGTGACGGAGACCGGGATCGGGCGGCTGTGCGGCACGTCGGCCAGCAGGGCTCCGAGGGACACCAGGAGGGTGGCGCCATGGTCCAGCGCCAGGGTGAGCAGCTCGTCGACGTAGCTGCGCCAACGGATCGACGGCTCGATGCCGAGGACGAGGATGACGTCCCGGCCCAGCGGCGTGTCGCGGGCCAGGAGCACCCGGGTGGTCGGCCAGGTGAGCTGGCGGGTGCCGTTCACGAGGGCGACCCGCGGCCGGTTGACCTGGAAGTCGTAGTAGTCCTCCGGGTCCATCACCGCCATCAGCTCGGCGTCCCAGGCCTGCACCAGGTGCTCCACCGCTCGCGTGGCGCTCTCACCTGCGTCGTTCCAGCCCTCGAAGGCCGCGATGACGATCGGGTCGTTCAGGTCGCCAACGTCTCCCACGTCGATCATGTTCAGCCTCCGGTCGGACGGTTAGGCGTCAGCCTACGAGTCCCGGCCGGGAATCTCGCGCACCCGGGGTCCCCGCCGTGTGGGAGAGCTGTCGCCGCGGCTCGTTAGGATCGGCCGGGTGACCGATCCCCGACCCCCTCGTTCCTGGCCCGTGGCACTGCCCGCTGCGGTCCTCTGGGACATGGACGGCACCCTGATCGACACCGAGCCCTACTGGATGGCGGAGGAGGGTGAGCTGGTGGCGCGGGCCGGCGGCACCTGGACCCAGGAGGATGCGGTCGAGCTGGTCGGCAACAGCCTGCTGCGCTCCGCGGAGATCATCCTGGCGCGCACCCCCGTGACCGGGACCCCGGAGCGCGTCGTCCAGATCCTGCTGGACGGGGTGGTGACCCGCACCCGGGCGAGTATGCCGTGGCGGCCGGGGGCCCGGGAGCTGTTGCTGGAGTGCGCCGACCTTGGGGTGCCGTGTGCCCTGGTCACCATGTCGTATGCCGCGCTGGCGGACGTGCTGCTGGAGGATCTGCCGGTGGGCACCTTCGCCGCCGTCGTCACCGGCGACCAGGTCGCCCACGGAAAACCCTCTCCGGACCCCTATCTGCTGGCGGCCGAACGCCTCGGCGTCGACCCGCGGGACTGCCTGGCGCTGGAGGACTCACCCACCGGCGTGCGCTCGGCGACGGCCGCGGGTGTGCCGACCATCGGCATACCCCACGTGGTGCCGATCCCGGACGTGGCGGGGATGGTGAAGGTCCCCGGGCTGGCGGGCCTGGGCCTCCATGATCTCGCCGAGCTCGCCGCCGACCTGCGCTGACGTGCCACGCCGGGCGCTCGAGCCACAGACGGACCTCGCGCCGCGGCCGGTGGCTTGAGCCACAGACGGACCCGCAGCGTGAGGCGTGCCTACTCCGCGGCGTCGTCGGCGGGACCGGTCTGTCCGGTGGCGCTGGGGTCGAGCGCCCGGCTGCGGGCATCCTCCGGCAGCGGTGGGGGAGTGCCGCCGAAGGCCGGGCACAGCGCCTGGTGGGCGCACCAGGCGCACAACCGGCTCCGCCGCGGCCTCCAGTCGCCCGTCGTGGCGGCCGTCTCGATCGCGGCCCACAGCGCCCGGACCTTGCGCTCGGTCGCGCGCAGGTCCTGCTCGTCGGGCGCGTAGCGGAGCACCTCGCCGTCCCGGAGGTAGACCAGCTGCAGCAGGGTGGGAACCACCCCGCGGGTGCGCCACAGCACCAGGGCGTAGAACTTCATCTGGAACAGCGCCTTGCCCTCCCACTGTTCCGAGGGTGAGCGGCCGGTCTTGTAGTCGACGACGCGGAGGCGACCGTCGGGCGCGACGTCCAGACGGTCCACGTAGCCGCGCAGGACCAGTCCGTCGACTTCCGCCTCGACATACAGCTCGCGCTCGGCCGGCTCGAGCCG
>Ga0123332_1001426_pt1 | contig 23436 bp, 12 predicted proteins | sample BioC12SIPDNA_4_FD_89958 | JGI IMG/M metagenome (GOLD analysis project Ga0123332, IMG submission 89958) | Anaerobic biogas reactor microbial communites from Washington, USA - Biogas_R2_A C12 SIP DNA | ecosystem: Engineered > Bioreactor > Anaerobic > Unclassified | place: Washington, USA... | reverse complement strand
TCGGAGTGCCAGCATCCGGAACGGCACATGGTGGCGTACGAACCCTGGATCGTCACGTTCGAGCCGCTGACCCAGAACCCGTCGGCGAAGCCCAGCACCCGCACGCGGCGGGCGGTGTAGTTCTCGCTGCCGACACCGTGGCGGCCGACGCACACGCCGGCCCGACCGACGGTGGTGTCCTCGACGGTGAACGACGTCCCGCCTTCGGCCCTCCAGCCGTCGATGCCGCCGTACACGACCGAGTTGCGGATCGTCACGTTCGACGCCCGGACGAGGAGGCGCCCGGTCACCCGGTAGCCGTCGATCACGGCGCCGGCACGCGTGACGGTGAGGTCACCCTCGTGGACCTGGAGACCCGAGGTCGTCGGGGCACCGGTGCAACCGTCGGTCGGGTACGCCGTCGGCGAGCACCGGTCACCGGGTTCGCTGGTAGGGGGATCGGTCGCCGGAGGATCGGTCGCCGGAGGGGCCGTGGCGGGCGGCGCCGTGGCCGGCGGAGCGGTCGCGGGCGGAGCCGTCGCGGGTGGAGCGGTGACCGGCGGGGCCACCGCCGGACCCGAGGGTCGGCTGGCGGTGTCGGTCCGGGGGGTCGTCGCGCTGACCTTGGCGGCCTTGCCGTAATCGTGGTCGAAGCGCACCCAGACCCGGAAGTAGTACTTCGTGCCGGGCTCCAGCCCGGTGATCTCGTGCGACCGCGTCGTCCGGGGTACGCGGGCGACCACCTTCCACTGCTTGGAGGAGGTGGCGATCTGGACCTTGTAGTGCTCGATCGCCCGGTCCGTCCTCGGCGCCTCCCAGCGCAGGGTGGCCGAGGTGCTCCGGACCTGGACGGCGAGGTTGCGGGGCTCATCGCTCTTGGCCTCACCGAAGCCGAAGACGCTCAGGTCGCATCCCGAGAAGGTGAACACGAGCGCGAGCAACGTCGCGATCGTCACGGTCCGACGGATGCGGTGACCGTGAACCGGGCCGGGGGGGACTGCCTGCATGGGTTCGCTTCCTGCCTTCGGGGGTCGGGGCTCGACGCCTGGTGGTGGTCGCCCGAGCCTCCGGAACCGTTACCGGACCGGAGACCATTCACGACCACTCCCCGGAGCCGACGGTGCTAAACGTCGGGCTCCTGCGTCGGCGAACCCATCGGCTAGGTCTCGCGGACTATGAGGAGTATCGCCGGACTCCTGCGCCGACGGTCACACCCGGAGGCTCCGGCTCAGCGCGCGAGACCCGCCCGGGGCACGGCGTCGAGCCACCGGCGGGCCCGGCTCTCCCACTCGGCCGGGACCTGGGCGCGCCGAGCCTCCGCCGAGCGGCGGGCCACCCACCCCGGGGCCACCGCGATGGCCGCCAACCGGGCGACCGCGGTCGGCGACCGCTCGGCCCGGGCCAACCGGGCGGCGCGCGCCACGGCCCGGCGCCGCGACGACGCCAGGTCGGCGGCCAGCAGGCTCCGGTGCAGCGCCGCCCGGTCCGGGGCGGTCGAGAACTCCCGGTAGAGCTCGGCGTGCTTGTCGATCACCGCATCGATCGCCGTGTCCATCCGCGATGTGTCCGTGCTCATCGAGGCCACGCCCGTCCGGTAGCCGACGAGGGGCTCGTCGAGCAGGTGCGGCGCCGAACGGTCGGCCAGCCGGATGCACATCTCCCAGTCCTCGGCGGCACGTAGCGCGACGTCGAACGGCCCCACCTCGTCGAGCAGGTCGCGTTCGACCAGCAGCCCCTGCGCGGCGGCGGGGATCGAGTTCCACCGCAGGAGCGACGGGAGGGTTCCGGTGCCCGGCGGGCAGCGCACGTGGCCGATGACCCGGAGGGCGTCGTCGATGTCGACCCGTCCCGCGCACGACCACCGGAACCGCCCGTCCCGGAGCGCCTCCCACTGCCGGCGCAGGCGATCGGGCGAGGTCAGGTCGTCGTCGTCGATCCAGGCCACGTGGGTGCCGGTGGTAGCCGCGATGCCCACGTTGCGGGCGGCGGGAAGGCCGACCGGATCGTCGTGGCGGACGGACCGGACTCCGTACCGGTCGCGGAACTCGTCGAGCACCCCGGGGGTGCCGTCGCTCGACCCCTCGTCGACGACGAGCACCTCGTACGCGGGACCGGGGTCGAGCGAGACCAGCCGGTCGAGCAGCCGGCGCAGGAGCGTGTCGCGGTTGCGGGTGGTCACGACGATCGAGACGTCGGGGTTCGGACCGTCGCTGTCCATCCGCCGGATGGTAGCGATCCGCGATCGCGGTCCCGATGCGCCCGAACCGAGGTGGCACCGTAGATTCGAGCCGAATGGTCCGCTCCGCACGCCCGGCGCTGCTGCTCGTCGCGATCGTCGTCGCCGCCTGCTCCTCCGACGACGGGCGCACCGCGCCGACCATCCCCGAGCGGGCCGACGTGCAGGCCGAGCGCTGCCTCGTCCGCGTCCACGGCCGGAGCGAGACCGGCGGCGCCCCGGTCGACCGGGGCGACCACGCGGAGGTGCTCCCGTACGGCAACGACACCGCCGGCGACGGCTTCCAGTGGCGCTACGGCACCGACGACGAGGTCGCCTCGGCCACCGCGAACATCGAGGGGTGGATCGACGCCGTGGGCTGCGAGCAGGTGATCCTCAACGGCTTCAGCAACGGCGCCGCCGCCGTCGGCGCGCTGCACTGCCGGGGCGAGACGTTCGACGGGCGGGTGGTCGGCGTGGTGATCGACGACCCGGTGCCGGACGACGCGGTGTCTGGGTGCGACGCCGACCCCTCGGTGGCGGTGACTCTCTACTGGACCGGCGGACTGACCGAGGCGGCCGCGGGGGTGTCCTGCGACGAGATCGGCTTCACCTGCGCCGGCGAGGAGCTGCTCGGCATCGACGCGTACGCCGAGGCCCTGGGTGTGACCGTCACCCCAAGCCCTCACGACCAGCACGTCTGGTACCGACAGGCACCGGAGAACAGCGTTTGGCCCGAAGAGGGGGGCCGCTGACGCCAGCTAGCCTCGCGCCGACCGGCGGAACAACCCCCTCTCGGGCCGCGAACCACCACCGATCCCCAGCCGGAGGCACCCGATGCAGGCCGATCCCGACACGACCGCAGCGCGCCCGTCGCTGACGTGCGCCCTGGTCGGGGCCGACTCGTTGCTGATCGAGTGCGGCGAGACGCTCCTCGCGGGGGGCCACCGGGTCGAGGTCGTCGCCGCCTCGTCGCCCCGGGTCGCCACCTGGGCGGCGTCACACGGCATCCCGGTCGTCGACGCCACCGGCCCCGCCTCGGAGTGGGCGGGCGAGCTGGCCGGCCACGAGTTCCAGTGGCTGTTCGCCATCACCCACCTGGCGATCCTCCCCGACGAGGTGCTCGCGGTCCCGACGGCGGGGGCGGTCAACTTCCACGACGGTCCGCTCCCCCGGTACGCCGGCCTCAACACGCCCGCGTGGGCGCTCCTGCGCGGCGAGGCCACCTACGGGATCACGTGGCACCTGATCACCGCCGGTGTCGACGAGGGCGACGTCGTCGCGCGCCGCGACTTCGACATCGCCCCCGGCGAGACGTCGCTCTCGCTCAACACCCGCAACTTCGAGGGCGCGCTCGAGTCCTTCGGTGAACTGGTCGACCAGCTCGCCGCCGGGACCCACCGCCCCGAGCCCCAGGATCCCGACGCCGAGCGCCACACCTTCAGCCGCCACGACCGCCCCGAGGCCATGGCGGTGATCGACTGGCGGCGGCCTGCGACCGAGGTCGACCGGCTGGTGCGCGCCCTGACCTTCGGGCCCTACCCGAACCCGCTCGCCGCGCCCAAGGTGCTCCTCGGCGATGGCCGGGTCGTGGCCGTCGGGCGATCCGAGGTCCTCGACGACGCCGGGACCCCGGGCGAGGTCCTGTCGGCCGACGACGGCACCATCGTCGTGGCGGCCGCCGATGGCGCGGTCGCCCTCTCGGACCTGACCAGCCTCACCGGTCGCCCCGTCGACGGCCTCGGAGTCGCCGAGGGCGACCGCCTGCCGGTGCCCGACGACGCGGCGCGCGCCGCCCTGACCGAGGCGGGGAGCGCGGCCGCACGCCACGAGCGGGCCCACCTGGCGGCGCTGCACGAGCTCGAGCCGGTCGAGGTCCCGTGGGCGCGCGCCGCCGGGGCCGACCACCGCCCGGCGCACCGCACCCGGCCGCTCGCGGTGCCCGCCGGCCTCGACGACGGCGCGGTGGTCGCCGGGGCGGCGCTGCTGCTCGGCCGCCTCGCCCGCAAGCCCCACTTCCACCTCGGCCTGGTGGCACCGGCCGCCCCCGACGCGGTCGCGCCCCTGCTCGCCCCGGCCACGCCGGTCGCGCTCTCGATCGACGGCCCGACGGTCGCCGACGTCGTCGACGCGGTGACCGACCGGCTCGGCGCCGCCGAGCGTCGCGGCCCGGCGCTGGCCGACCTGGTCGGCCGCCACCCCGACCTGGCCGCCGACCCCCGCCTCGCGGCGGGAGGGCTCGTGCCGGTCGCGGTGCGCCTCGGGTCGACCGGCGACCCGACCCCAGGGGTGGTGCTCGAACTGCGCCGCGACGAAGCCGGGTGGAGCCTCGTCCACGACGGGGCCCTGCTCGACGACGCCGACGCCGCCCGGTTCGCGTCCTCGCTCGAGGCGGTCCTGGCCGTCGTCGGCGGCGACCCCGGCGCGGCGGTCGAGGCGGTCGACCTCGTCGACGCCGCCACCCGGAGCCGCCTCCTCGACGAGTGGAACGACACGGCCCGCGACGTGCCGTCGACCACCATCCACGAGCAGATCGCGGCACAGGCCGACGCCACCCCCGACGCCCCGGCCCTGGTGTTCGAGGGCTCGACGCTCACCTACCGTGAGCTCGACGAGCGCGCCTCGCGCCTCGCGCACCACCTGCGCTCGCTCGGGGTCGGACGGGGCGACCTCGTCGGCGTGCACGTCCCGCGCAGCCTCGAGCTCGTCGTCGCCGTGGTCGCCACCCACCGGGCCGGCGCCGCCTACGTGCCGCTCGACCCCACCTACCCGCGCGACCGCGTCGCCCACATGATCACCGACAGTGGCTGCCGGGTGATCGTCACCGACGGTCCGGTGGCACCCCCCGCCGAGGCCCCTGCCGTGGTCGACCTGACCGCCGACGCCGCCGCCATCGCCGGGCGGCCGGCCACCCGCCCGGAGGCCGACGCCGGTCCCGACGACCTCGCCTACTGCATCTACACCTCGGGCAGCACCGGTCTGCCGAAGGGCGTGCTCGTCGAGCACCGCAACGTCGTGAACTTCTTCGCGGCGATGGACGACGTCGTACCCCACGACCCGCCCGGCACCTGGCTGGCCGTCACCAGCCTGTCGTTCGACATCTCGGTGCTGGAGCTGCTCTACACCCTCACCCGTGGCTTCGAGGTCGTCGTGTACCTCGACCGGGCCCGCACCGGCGACGAGGCCGACGGCTTCGCGGAGGCCCACGCGGGGCGCCCGATGGACTTCTCGCTCTTCTACTTCTCGGGCGACGCGTCCGGGGCCCCGGGCCGCGACCGCTACCGCCTGCTGCTCGACGGAGCCCGCTTCGCGGACTCCCACGGCTTCGCCGCGGTGTGGACGCCCGAGCGGCACTTCCACGACTTCGGCGGGCTCTACCCCAACCCGGCGGTCACCGGCGCGGCGGTCGCCGCCATCACCGAGAACGTCGCGATCCGCGCCGGGTCGGTCGTCGTGCCCCTCCAGCACCCGATCCGCGTCGCCGAGGCGTGGAGCGTCGTCGACAACCTCTCGGACGGGCGGGTCGGCATCTCGGTCGCGTCCGGCTGGCAGCCCGACGACTTCGTGCTGCGCCCCGAGACCTACGCGACCGCCAAGCAGACGATGTTCGACGAGGCCGAGGAGATCCGTCGCCTGTGGCGCGGCGAGGCGGTCGGGTACCCGCGCCCGGACGGCACCGAGATCGAGGTGTCGATCCTCCCGCGGCCGGTGCAGGCCGAGCTGCCGCTCTGGGTGACCTCGGCCGGCAACGTCGACACCTACGTCGCGGCGGGTCGCATCGGCGCCAACGTGCTCACCCACCTGCTCGGCCAGTCGGTCGAGCAGCTCGCCCCCAAGATCGAGGCCTACCGGACGGCGCGGGCGGAGGCGGGGCACGACCCCGACACCGGGATCGTCTCGTTGATGCTGCACACGTTCGTCGGCGACGACGAGGACGAGGTCCGCGAACTGGCCCGCCAGCCCCTGAAGGACTACCTGGGCACCTCGTTCTCACTCCTGAAGGAGTACGCCTGGGCGTTCCCGGCGTTCTCGCGACCCGAGGGAGCCACCGACGGCGGGCTGGCCGACGAGGACTTCAAGAACCTGAGCGACGAGGACCTCGACGCCGTGCTGGACTTCGCGTTCAACCGGTACTACGAGACCAGCGGCCTGTTCGGCACGCCGGAGCGCTGCCGCCGCACGATCGACGGCCTGAAGGCGATCGGCGTCGACGAGGTCGCGTGCCTCGTCGATTTCGGCATCGACACCGACACCGTCCTCGCCAGCCTGCCGGTGCTCGACGAGATCCGCCGGGCCGCCAACCGCGGTGAGGACGCCGCCGTTCCGGCCGTCGAGGTCGACCACTCCTTCGCCGCCCAGGTCGAACGCCACGGCGTCACGCACCTCCAGTTCACGCCGTCGATGGCCCGGATGCTGTCCCAGCACGACGAGTCGCGCGCCGCCCTGGCGACGATCGACCACCTCTACGTCGGTGGTGAGGCCTTCCCGGTCGCCCTCGCCGACGACCTCCGGGCCCTCGCCCCCGGTGCGACGATCACCAACATGTACGGACCGACCGAGACGACGATCTGGTCGACGACGCACCGCCTCACCCCCGACGACGCCGACATCCCGATCGGCACCCCGATCGCCAACACCTCGGTCTACGTCCTCGACGACCATCGGCGGCTGCTGCCGCCCGGCGTCGCCGGCGACCTGTGGATCGGCGGCGACGGCGTCGTCCGCGGCTACCACGACCGGCCCGAACTGACCGCCGAGCGGTTCGTCCCCGACCCCTTCCGCGGCGGGGGCCGGCGGATGTACACGACCGGCGACCTGGTCCGCTGGCGCGAGGCGCCCGACGGCGGCGGCGTCCTGGAGTACATCGGGCGGGCCGACCACCAGGTCAAGATCCGCGGGTACCGCATCGAACTGGGCGAGATCGAGACGCGCATGGGCAGCCTCGACGGCGTGCTGGAGTGCGTCGCGGTCGTCCGGGAGGACACCCCCGGCGACCAGCAGCTCGTCGGCTACGTGTCGCCCCGCCCGGGCCACGAGCTGACCCCCGACGCGGTCAAGGACCACCTGCGGGTCACGCTGCCCGACGTGATGATCCCGGGCCACGTCGCGGTGCTGCCGGCCCTGCCCCACACCCCGAACGGCAAGATCGACCGCAACGCGCTCCCGTCGCTCGCCGAGGTGCTCGGCGCCCGCGGCCGCGGTGCGGCACCGGCCCCCGCCGGCAGCGACCTCGAGCGGTCGGTGCTCAAGGTCTGGTCCGAGACGCTCGGCCTCGACGACATCGGCGTCGACGACAACTTCTTCGACATCGGCGGGCACTCGCTGCTGGTCGTGCGCCTCCACCGGCGCCTGCGCGAGGTCCTCGACGTGACCTGCCCGCTCACCGACCTGTACCGGTACCCGACGGTCCGCTCCTTCGCCGAGTCGCTGGAGTCCGGGCCTTCGACCGAGGTCGTGCAGCGCGGCCGCGATCGGGCCGCCCGGCGCCGGACCCGGCGGCGAGGGGCGCGCTGAGCAAAGATGTCCGCCCCGCACGACGATCACGACGCCGACGACGGCACCGACGACATCGCGATCGTCGGCATGGCGGCCCACCTCCCGGGCGCACCGTCGGTCGAGGCCTACTGGCGCGACCTCACCTCCGGCACCGAGCGGGTGCGCCCCCTCTCCGACGAGGAGCTCATCGAAGCGGGCGTGCCCCGCGACGTGCTGCTGCGCCCCGGGTACGTGAAGGCGGCCGCGCCGCTGGAGGGCGTGTACGACTTCGACCCCGACTTCTTCGGCCTGTCGCCGAAGGAGGCCGGGATCATGGACCCCCAGCACCGCCACTTCCTCATGTGCGCGTGGGAGGCGATGGAGGATGCGGGCCACGTGCCGTCCGGCTTCGACGGGGCGATCGGCATCTTCGCCGGTTGTGGCACCGCCGACTACTACCGCCGCCACGTCCTCTCCAACCCGGGCCTGGTCGACGACGTCGGCCTCTTCCTGCTGCGCCACACCGGCAACGACAAGGACTTCCTCGTCACGCGGGCGAGCTACCTGTTCGACCTCCAGGGCCCGGCGGTCAACGTGCAGACCGCCTGCTCGACCTCGATGGTCGCCGCCCACCTCGGCGTACAGCACCTGTTGAACGGCGAGTGCGACATGGCGCTGGCGGGCGGGGTGACCATCGAGATCCCGCACCGTCACGGCTACCAGTACGTCGACGGCGAGATCCTCTCCCCCGATGGCCACTGCCGGGCCTTCGACCATCGCTCGGCGGGCACGGTGTTCGGCAGCGGCGTCGGCGTCGTGGTGCTGCGCCGCCTCGACGACGCCCTCGCCGACGGTGACCACGTGTACGCGGTGATCCGGGGCACGGCGGTCAACAACGACGGGTCCCGCAAGGTCGGCTACCTCGCCCCGTCGGTCGACGGCCAGGCCGAGTGCGTGGCCGAGGCCCTGGCCGTCGCCGACGTCGATCCGGACACGATCTCCTACGTCGAGTGCCATGGCACCGGCACTCCGGTCGGCGACCCGATCGAGGTGGCGGCGCTCACCCAGGCGTTCCAGGCCGACGGACCGATCCCCGCCGGCTCGTGCGGCATCGGCAGCGTCAAGACCAACATCGGCCACCTCGACACCGCGGCCGGTGTCGCCAGCCTGATCAAGGCCACGCTCGCGGTGCACCACGGCGAGATCCCGCCGTCGCTGAACTTCGAGAAGCCCAACCCGATCCTCGGGCTCGAGGACACCCCGTTCACCGTCGTCGACGAGCTGCGCCCGTGGCCCGACGACCGCGACGGGCCCCGGCGGGCGGGGGTCAACTCGCTCGGTGTCGGCGGCACCAACGCCTTCGCCGTGCTGGAGGAGGCGCCCGAGGCGACCGCCGCGCCGGCGAGCGGTCGGGCGACGGTGATCGGCCTGTCCGCCCGCACGCGCAAGTCGCTCGACGCCGCCGCCGGCCGACTCGCCGCCCACCTGCGCAGCCACCCCGACCTCTCGCTCGATGACGTCTCCTGGACGCTCCAGGTCGGACGGCACCCCTTCCCCGAGCGGAGGGTGCTCGCCGCCCACGACCTCGACGAGGCCGCCCGCCTGCTCGAGGCGGGCGACAGCCGGCGGATCCACACCCACACCGCCCCGACCGGACCCCGGTCCATCGCCTTCATGTTCCCGGGCGGCGGCGCCCAGCACGCGCGCATGGCGGCCGACCTGTACGCGACCGAGCCGACGTTCGCCGCGACGCTCGACGAGGGGTTCCGCCTGCTCCTCGACGCGCACGACCTCGACCTGCGCCCCCTGCTGCTCGACGACGTCGACGGCGCCGACGAGCAGCTCGAGCGGCCCCGGTTCCAGATCCCGGCGATCTTCCTCGTCGAGGTCGCGCTGGCCCGCCTGCTGGTCGAATGGGGCATCGAGCCCACCGCGCTCGTCGGCCACAGCCTCGGCGAGAACACCGCCGCGTGCGTCTCGGGCACGATGTCGTTCCCCGACGCGTTGGGCCTCGTCGCCCTGCGCGGGCGCCTGTTCGAGCGGGCCGGCGGCGGGATGGTCGTGGCCCCGGTCCCCCCCGACGAGATCCAGGACCTGATCGACGAGCTCGCCCTCGACCTCGCCGTCGTCAACGCCCCCGACCTCAGCGTGGTGTCCGGGCCGCGCGACGCGCTGGCCACGTTCCGCGAACGCCTGGCGGCGACCGGTGTAGAGGCGCAGGCGGTCCGCATCGACACCGCGCCCCACAGCCGCCTGCTCGACCCGGTGCTCGACGAGTTCGGCGCCTACCTCCGCTCGATCGAGCTTCGACCGCCCACGATCCCATGGGTGTCGAACCGCACCGGCACCTGGATCACCGACGCCGACGCCACCGACCCCGACTACTGGGTCGCCCACATGCGCGGCACCGTGCGGTTCTCCGACTGCGTGGCCACGCTCGCCGAGGACCCGAACCGGATCCTGCTCGAGGTCGGACCGGGCAAGACGCTCTCGTCACTCGTTCGCGGCCACCCGGCGATCAAGGCGCCCCACGAGGCCATCCCGACCATGCGCCACCCCGAGGAGGACGTCGCCGACGACGTCGCCCTGCGCACCGCGCTCGGCCGCCTCTGGGCGTCGGGCCACGACGTCGACCTCGCCCTCCTCGTCGAGACCGACGGTCGCCGCCGGGTACCGCTGCCGACCTACGCGTTCCAGACCCAGCCGTTCCTGATCGAGCCGGGCACCCCGGCCGACGTCGGTCGGGCCGATGCCTTCGCCTCCCGCGACGACGAGGACGACTGGGACTGGGCGCCGGTGTGGCGCAGCCGCGACGTCGAGCCCGCCACCACCGGCCACCTCACGTGGATGCTGGTCGCCGACCGCACCGGGCTCGCCGACGACCTCGCCGACCGGCTGCGCCGCCGCGGCGACGACGTGGTGCTCGTACAGCCCGGCGACTCCTACCAGGCGGTGTCGGACCAGTCCTACGTGATCGCCCCGGAGAACGGCCTCCCCGAGTACGAGGCGCTGTTCCACGACGTGATCCTCGCCGGGCACACGCCCGACCGGATCGTCCACCTCGCCCTGATCGGCGACGACGACCGCCAGTTCCGCCCCGGGAGCTCGTTCTTCCACCGCAACCAGGAGCTCGGCTTCCAGAGCCTGGTGCTGCTCGCCCAGGCGTGGGACGCGACCGACCTGAAGCGACCGCTGCACATCTCCGTCGCGACGATGGGCTCCCAACGCGTCCTGCCCACCGACCCGACGCCGTGGCCCGAGCAGGCGACCGTGCTCGGACCCGTCCAGGTCATCCCGCGGGAACTGGCCGGGGTCACCGTCTCGACCTTCGACATCGACCAGCGCGACCTGTTCCCCACCGGCCGCCTCGACGTGGCCGCCCGCACCGCGGTCGACGCCCTGCGCGCCGCCCGCGACGGCGGCCTCGGATCGGTCCGCGACGCCTTGGCCGAGCGCGACCGGCCACCGAGCCGCGACGTCGTGCTGCGCGACATGGTGTTCGCCGAGGTCACCGCGCCGCCGTCGGACGCCATCGCCGCGATCCGCGGCGACCGCCGCTTCGTGCGGGACTTCCAACGCACCCGACCGACCGAGGCCGAGCCCCGCGTCCGCGAGGGCGGCACGGTGCTCGTCACCGGCGGACTCGGCGGCATCGGGCTCACCGTCGCCGGTGCGCTCCACCGCGACCGCGGCTGCCGCGTCGTGCTGCTCAGCCGCCGCGACCTCCCCGACCGCGCCACCTGGCCCGACCGCGCCGCCGTCGGCGACGCCCTCGGTCGGCGGCTCGCCGCCCTGCTCGCCCTCGAGGCCGAGGGGGCCGACATCACCGTCGCCACCGGCGACGTCACCGACGCCGACCAGATGCGCGCCGTCACCGCCTCGATCCGCGCGAGCCACGGCGGGATCCACGCCGTGGTCCACGCCGCCGGCGCGATCGACGACGGCCCGCTGATCGGCAAGGACCTCAGCGACCTCGACGAGGTCCTCGCGCCCAAGGTGTACGGCACGCTCGTGCTCGAGGAGGTGCTCGCGGACGACGACCTCGACCTGTTCGTCGCGTTCGGCTCCACCAGCACCGCCACCGCGCCGGTCGGCCAGGTCGACTACGTCGCCGCCAACGCCTTCCTCGACGCCCTCGCCGGCGCCCGCCACGCCCACGGCCGCACCGAGTACCTGACCCTCGGCTGGGGCGTGTGGGCCGACGTCGGCATGGCCGCCGACGCCACCGCCGCCCACGACGCGCCGGCCGACCGACCCGCCGAGCACCCGCTGCTCGACACGGTCGCCACCGACCACCAGGGCGTGACCCGCATCGGCATCGCGTGGGACGCGTCGACGACGTGGGTGCTCGACGAGCACCGCGTCGCGTCCGGCGAGGCCCTGCTGCCCGGTGCCGGGTACCCCGAGCTGGCCCGCGCCGCCCTCGCCGAGATCGGCGTCACGTCGCCGTTCGAGCTGTCCGATCTGCTGTTCCTCCGTCCCCTCGCCGCCCGCGACGATCGCGTCGAGGCCCAGATCGAGCTGACCCCCGACGCCGAGGGCTACCGGATGCGGGTGCGCCAGGCGATCGACGAGCCGACCACCACGGCCGAGGGCGGGGCGGCCGCTCCGGGCGGCGGCTGGGTCGTGGCCGCCGAGGCGACGCTGCGCCTGCGCCGACCCGCACCGCCCGAGCCCGTCGACCTCGTCGCCGCCGAGGACGCCGCGCCGGACGCACGACCGCTGCGCACCGCCCAGCAGGACCACCTCCGCTTCGGGCCCCGGTGGGACGTCGTCACGCGGGTGCGCCAGGGCGACGGCACGTCGATCGCCCGGCTGCACCTCCCCGACCGCTTCGCCGCCGACCTCGACGACGTGGGCCTGCACCCGGCCCTGGTCGACCTCGGCACCGGCTTCGCGATGGACCTCATCCCCGGGTACACGGGCGAGACGCTCTGGGTGCCGGTCCGCTACGACCGGATCCAGGTGCTCGACCGCCTCGGCGCCGACGTCGTCGCCCGGGCCCGGATCCGCCCGATGGGCCCCCACGACGAGGTCGCCACGTTCGACGTCGACCTGTGCCACCCCGACGGCTCGGTCGCGGTCGAGGTCCGGGGCTTCTCGATCCGGAGGCTCGACGGTCCCCTCGACGTCGCCCCTCCGACCCGCCCCGGCGAGGTCGAGCGCACCACCGATCCGGACGCCGCCCCGTCGGCGGCGGAGCTGGCGCTGCGCCACAACGTGGCGCAGGGGATCCAGGCCGAGGAGGGCGCCCGCGCGTTCCTGCGGGTGCTCCGCATGGAGCCGGTCCCGGTCCGGTACGTCTCGTCGATGGACCTGACCGCCCTGCGGGCCCAGGTCGCCGCCGCCGCGGCCGCCCAGCTCCGTGGCCCCGGCGAGCAGGACGTCACCTTCGCCCGGCCCGACATCGACACCGATTACGTCGAGGCCCGCGACGATCTGGAGCGCACGCTCGTCGGCCTCTGGCAGGAGCTGCTCGGCATCAGCGAGGTCGGCGTCCGCGACGACTTCTTCGACCTGGGCGGCCACAGCCTCATCGCCGTGCGCCTGTTCGCCCGGGTGCGCAAGCTGTTCTCGGTCGACTTCCCGGTGTCGGTGCTGTTCGACGCCCCGACGATCGAGGCGGTGGCCGCCCTGATCCGCGAGGCCCGACCCGGCGACGACGGTGACGAGCCCGACGGCGCGCCGGTCGTGGTCGCGCCCCGCCCCCGCTACCGCCACCTCGTGGCCATGCACCCCGGAGAGGGCGGCCCCGGCCTCCCCTTCTTCCTCGTGGCCGGAATGTTCGGCAACGTGATGAACCTGCGCCAGCTCGCCCACCGCATCGGTGAGGACCGGCCGTTCTTCGGCGTCCAGGCGAGGGGCCTGTACGGCGGCGAGGACCCCCACGAGGACTTCGTCGAGATGGCCCGCGACTACCTCGACGAGATCCGAAGCGTCCAACCCACCGGTCCCTACCTGCTCGGCGGGTTCTCCGGCGGTGGCATCACCGCGGTCGAGATGGCGCTCCAGCTCCTCGACGCGGGCGAGGAGGTCGGCGCGGTCGTGCTGCTCGACACGCCGACGCCGCTCAACCCACCCCTCACGTTCGGCGAGCGGCTCAAGATCCAGCGCGACAACCTGTCGCGCCAGGGCGTCGCCTACGTACGGGAGTGGGCGGTCAACCGCGTGAAGTGGCAGCAGGAGAAGCGGCGCCGCCGCGACGCGGTCACCGACGAGGCCGACGCCGGAGCGCTCCACTCGACCGAGATCGAGCGGGCCTTCTACCGCGCCCTGGAGCGCTACGAGATGCGCTTCTACGCGGGCACGCTCACGCTGTTCCGGCCCAAGCTCGATCCGCTCCACGTGTTCGGCCCCGACCGGCAGATCAACATCGACCGCCGCTTCATCTTCCACGACAACGGCTGGGGCCCGTGGTGCGACCGGGTCGACGTCACCGAGGTGCCCGGCACCCACGACAGCGCCGTGCTCGAACCGCACGTCCGGGTGCTCGCCGGACACCTCCGCGACGTGCTGGCCGCTGCCGACCGCGGCCCGAGCCCCGACGACCCCGTGTCCGAGCCGTCCGCGGGGGCCACCGCGCGATGACCCGCCCGGCGGCGGCCGTCGCGGCCTCGCTCGCCGACGCCCTCGCCTCGCTGGCCCCGACCGGAGTGCGGTGCGAGGTCCTTCCGATCGACGCCGTGCACCGGGCGTCCCTCTTCGCCGACGAGCGGGCGGCGATGGCCGCCGCCCGGCCGCGACGGCGTGACGAGTTCGCCACCGGCCGGGCCGCCCTCCGCGCCGCCCTCGGGCGGCCGGTCGCCGTCCCGGTCGGCGACGGGGGACGACCGGTCCTGCCGCCCGACGTGACCGGCTCGATCGCCCACGACGACGCCGTGGCGGTCGCGGTCGCCGGATCGAGCGCGCGGTGGGCGGCGCTCGGGGTCGACCTGGAACGGGCCGGGCCGATGCCGGCGGACGAGGCGGCCCTCGTCCGCCGAACCGACGAGGGCGACCTGGACGCGCGGATGGTCTTCGTGCTCAAGGAGGCGGCCTACAAGGCCTGGTCCGCGCTGGGCGGCCGCCTCCTCGACTTCACCGAGATGCGCGTCGAGGTCGCCGGGGAGGGCTCGTTCGTCGCCACGCCGATCGTGTCCGGTGCCCCGAACCTCCGCGGTCGCTACGGCCTGGTGGATGAGCGCTGGCTGGCGGTGGTGGCCTTCACCCGTCGGACCGGCGTCGGCTGCTTCGGAGCGGGCCTGGCTTGAACCCCCGCCGGCACCGAGGGTCGGCCGGGGCTGTGGTCGCCGCCATCGGACCGCGCCGCGCTCGCGCGGCGCTGCCGCCACGATCCGATGCGGTCGAAGATCTGGTGCCGCATCGTCGCGACCGGCAGCACCTCGTAGCCCGTCAGCTCCTGACCGACCGCGGCCAGCCCGGCGGTGTCCTGTCGCTCCGGCACCGCCACGACGATCGCGTCGCAGTGCCGCGCGAGCAGCACCGCGACCGAGGACTCGAGCAGCGGCCCGCCGTCGAACACGACGATGTCGAAGCCCCGCTGGAGCGCATCGGTCCGGATGCTGTCGAACGCGCCCCGCCCGCGCTGCGGACCGGCGACGTCGCGAATCGACGCGAGCTCGATGCGCCCGTAGGCCGACACCGCCTGGGCGCTCGGCCCCGACGCGACGGCGACGCCGGCATCGGGCGGGCGGCCCTGCCCGACCGGCCGGCCCCGGTGGACCAGATCGGCGTCGACGAGCAGCACCGCCGCGCCTGCCTCCGCGTAGCGCCGGGCCATGGCCGTCGCCAGCGACGTCGTGCCCGCGGCCCGCTGCGACCCGACGACGAGGACGCTCAGGAGGTCGCCTTCGACGCCGATGCCCTCGGTGCGGACGCACAGCCGTTGGACGAAGCTCCCGGCCGGGTCGGGCAGGTGCCGGTCGACCAGGTGGCCGGGCAGCGCCCGCATCTCGGGCTGGTAGGGCAGGCGGCCGACCACGGCGTGACCGATCAGCTCACGGACCTCATCGTCGCCGAGGACCCGGGACGACATCCGCGCCATGACGATCGCGGCGAACGCCCCGGCGAGGCCACCGCCCACGAGGCCCGCGACCCGGAACAGCTTCGTGGACGACGACGTGGGGTGGGTCGGCAGGGTCGCTCGCTGCACGACCTCGCTCGAGACCCGGAGACGGGCGTTGGTGTTCAACTCGTTCTTCGTGCCGAGCAGGTTCTCGTACTGCGACAGCAGGACGCCCTTCTCCGACGCCAGCCGGGGGGAGACCTGCTCGATCGACGGCACCGCGTCGCGGTCTCGGAACGGCTCGAGGGCGTCCTCGATCGCCTCGTCGATCTCGTTCAGCTGATCGCGGATGGTCGCGATCTGGGCGTCGAGCTGCTCGATCTCGGGGGCCTGGGTGTCCTCGATCTGGGCCCGCAGCGACTCGAAGTAGATGTCGAGGTACGCGTTGCCGATGGCCTGGGACAGCTCCGGGTCCTGTGAGGTGACCTCCACGTGCACGACGTCGGTCAGGGGCTCGTGGGTGAACGACACCAGGGAGGCGACCTCGGCCGGGCGCAGGTCGGGGTCGACCCGCTCGGCCACCCGCTGGGCGAGGACCTCCGAGTTGAGGACGTTGAGCTGGCCCTTCACGTAGCGGTCCGGGTCGTTGGACCGGTACGACTGGAACGAGTCGCTGGGCGCCTGGAGGAGCAGCACCGCCCGGGACGTGTACCCGGCCGGGCCGCTGGGCGCCAGCACCGTGGCGGCGAGGACCCCACCGAGGGCGCCCAGGATCACGACCCACCAGTAGCGGCGGAGGGCGCTCGTGATGAAGGGAAGCTCCATGAGGATCCTCGGAGGGGGTGGATGGTGTGGGCGGTTCCGGGCTCCGAAGCGCCGGACCGAGGAGGACCCGCCGACTGAGCCGCCCTACATCATTGCCGCGACGCGACCGCGGATCACGGCACCGCCGAGGTCCCGTGTCGGTCCCCCTCGGAGGCGTCGAGGGCCCGGTCGGCGCGTGCCTGGAGCACGACCAGCGCGGACCAGGTCATCAGGACCTGCATCGCCTCGGTGACGAGCGTGGCGATCGCCGCCCCCTCCCAGCCCCGGCCCGGGATCAGCACGATGAAGAGCACGACGCCGATCGCCGCGTTGGCGACCACGATCCCGGTGCGGATGCCCGTCCGTCCCAGTCCCAGCAGGGCGTTGAGCGAGTACAGGCCGAGCCCGCGGAGCAGCACGATCGGCGACAGCCATCGCACGATCTCGACCGACCCCTCGAACTCATGGCCCACCAGCAACGGGAACAGCGGTGCGACGACGATCACGGCGATCGCGAACACGACGCCGTAGGCGAGGGCGACCACGCTGTATCGGAGCGCGAGCTTCAGGTAGTGACGCGGCTCGGTCGACGGGCGCAGGAACTGGACGTGGGTCGTGTTCGCCAGGGCCCCGAGGGGGACCATCCCGAGTTGCACGATGCGATAGGCCGCGGCGTACAGGCCGGTGTCGGTGACGTACCGGTTGGCCGCCAGCACCACCTTGTCGCCGTCGTTGCCGACCGAGTCCGCCGAGATCGCCGCCGAGAACGCGAGGTTCGTGCGGATGTGCCTCGCGTGGATCCGGCCCGGTAGGGGCGCGAAGCCGAAGCGGCGCCCCACCCGGCGGAGCGCGACGGCGCCGAGCACGAACGACCAGGTGAGCTGGGCGACTCCCAGGTTGGCCACCGTGAGGGAGTCGGTGACGAACAGCCCGACGAGCAGGACCGTCCGTCCCATGATCAGGAGCAGCCGGATCCTCGCCGCACCCGTGAAGGAGTCCGCGGCCTGCACCGTGGTGGCCGCCACCAGCACGATCGGGGTCGTGAGCAGCTCGATGGTGATGATCGACACGATGGCGACGATGCTCAGGTGGTCGATCACGAGGAGGGCGGCCAGGGTCGACCCCAGGGTCAGCAGCCCGCCGAGGATCAAGACGATCGACACGCTCGACCGCGCCGTCTCGCCCAGCGGCTCGTCGCGCGAGACCGTGTGCTGGAGCATGGCGAGGACCACCCCCGACGCCGACAGCGTCACCAGCGGGCTGATGATGGCGTAGAGCGACGCGTAGGCGCTGTAGCCGTCGACCCCGAGCGAGCGTCCGAGCAGCATGAACGCCAGGATCGTGCCGACGATCGTCGCCAGCTCGAGCCCCATCGCCCAGAGCTGCTCGCCGGTGCGGCTGACGACCTGGGCCCGGATCCGGCCGGTCAACCCTCCCCCACCCACGTCAGCGGGAGGGCCTCGTCGTCGATCGGCTCACGTCCCGAAGGTAGGCCATCAGTGGTGGTCGACCCGGACTCCGGCCGCGCCGAGGACCCGGCCCACGCCCCTCAGGACCTCGGCGATCCCGTACCGCCACCACCACCCGCGCGCCGACGGGACCAGGTGGCGGAGCGCCCCGAGGCTCCGCCGGATCCCTCCGAGCGCGACGCGCACCCGTGACGACCGTCCGGCGAGGAGCGTGACGACCGCCTCGGTGTTGCCGTACCAGAAGCGCCGCCGGAGCTGGTACCGGAGCGACGTGCGCTCGAGCGGCACCTGTTCGCGCACGACGGCCCGGGCCGCGAAGACGTGCGCGACGTCTTGGGCGTGCATGTCGCGGAAGAAGATCGTGTCCTCGCCCCCGACCACGCCGAGGGCCTCCCGGAAGCGGACCCCGCCGGGCCCGACCAGGGAGGAGCGCACCAGCGTGTTCTTGATGTGGCCCACCTCGATCGGAGCCCCGTCCGGGAGGTCGCGCGGCCCTTCGAGGAAGGGCTCATCGGTGAGCCACGGCGGGGCACCCGGCGGTGCCTCGTCGACGCACGCCCCCGACACGCAGTCGGCGGAGCGATCCCGCTGAGCGTCGACCAGGTGCCCCATCCAGCCCGGGTCCGGCAGGCAGTCGTCATCGATGCACGCGATCCAGTCCGCCACCTCGCGGCCGCGGTCGAGCGCGAGGTTGCGCGCCCGGGCGATGTTCCCCGTGCCGGACGCCCCGAGCCTCACCCCCAGCTCGAAGCGGTCGGCGAACGCCTCGACCGTCGCGGTTGCCGAGCGGTCGGGGTCGTCGTCGATCACCACCACCCCGACCCGGGCGCGGTCGCCCACCTGCTCGGCGTCGTCGACGAGCCGTTCCAGGAGCCGTCGCAGCGCGTCGGTCCGACGGTAGGTGCAGATGCACACGGCGACCGTCGTCGAGCCCGCCGCCTCGTGCTCCGCCGCCTCTCCCGTCATCGCCAGGGCACGCTAATCGGCGACCGGGTGCGGCCCGGGTGCCGGCCGCGGCAGCTCCCAACGCCCGGCGAGGCTCGGGAACCGACCGACGACGCCGGCCACCACGGAGAGGTCGTCGGGGTCGAGGCGCGTCCGCCACCGCCCCCGCTCCTCCGCCGCGACGCGTTCGATCTCGTAGCCCTGCCCCGCCCGATCGCGTTCGCTCACCCACGTGGATGCGGCATCGGTCCACTCCAGGCCGAGCCGCGCGGCGACATCACGCAGGCGGGCGACCGGATCGGCGAGGACGTCCTCGTGGTCGACGACCGTCAGGCCGCGCTCACCGGCGGTGCGGACCAGCGCATCGGCGAGGAACGCGAACTGCCACGCGGCCCGCTCGACGAACGTCCCCGGTTCGCCGGGATGCCTCCCCGGGTCGGCGACGGCCGCCCACAACCGCTCGTCGCTCCAGGGGAAGGCGTGCGCAGACCACCCCAGGTCCCGCCAGCTCCCGATGACGTTGGCCGGGTGCCGCACGACGACCAGGCCGGCGTCGACGGGAACCTCGGTCAACAGCCAGTCGAGCGCGAGCGCGGCGTGAACCGACTTCACGACCGTCGCGCCACCGGTGACAGGACCGGGCACGGCGTCGCCGTACGCGGCCCGGAACAGCCGGGCGTAGGCCGGGGCGGGGTCGCCTGGCCGCAGCAGCGGGTACAGGCCGAGGTCCGCCTTCGCCACCGCCGCCTCCGGGTGGAGCCGGTCGTTGTCGGGCTCGTGCACGAGGCTGACGTCCGAGCACTCGCGCAGGGCGTGGGTGATCCAGGTCGTTCCGGACCGGGCGATCCCGGCCACCAGCACCCGCCGGACCGGCTCCCGCGACCCGATGCTGGCCATGTCGGCGGACCCTACCGGTCGGTGCCGTATCGACCGGCCGTCGACCATGATGACGCGGTGCAGACGCGACGACTCGGCCGCAGCGACCTCGAGGTGGGACGGATCGCCTACGGGTGCTGGCGCCTGGCGGGCGGCGTCGACGAGGCGCGGGCGAAGGTCGAGACGGCGCTCGACCTCGGCATGACCCTGATCGACACCGCCGACATCTACGGCGATCGGCGTCCGGTCGGGCACGGGGCGGCCGAGGAGTTGCTCGGTCGGGTGCTGGCGGCCGACCGGGGCCTGCGCGACCGCATGGTGCTGGCGACCAAGGGCGGGATCGTCCGCGGCGTCCCCTACGACTCGTCCCCCGGGTACCTGCGCGACGCCTGCGAGGCGTCACTGCGCCGGCTCGGCGTCGACGTCATCGACCTGTACCAGGTCCACCGGCCGGACCTGCTCGCCCACCCGGCCGACGTGGCGGCGACCCTGCTGGAGCTGCGCGACGCCGGCAAGGTGCGCGAGCTCGGCGTGTCGAACCACTCGCCGGCGCGCCACGCCGCCCTCCAGCGCCACCTCGGCGATGTCGCGCTGGCGACGACCCAGCCCGAGCTGAGCCTGCTGCACCTCGACCCGATCGACGACGGCACCCTCGACGGGGCGATGGCCGACGACGTCACCCCGCTCGCCTGGAGCCCCCTCGCGGGCGGCCGGATCGCCACCGGCGACGCGCCCCCCGAGCTGGTCACCCGGCTCGACGAGCTGGCCGAGCGCGAGGGCGCGTCCCGCGCCGCGGTCGCCCTCGCCTGGGTGCTCGCCCACCCCGCTGGGGTCATCCCGATCGTCGGCACCCAACGGCTCGACCGGATCGCCGACGCGGCCACCGCGACCTCGGTCCACCTGAGCCGGCCCGACTGGTACGCCCTCACCGCCGCGGCGGGCCGGGACCTGCCGTGACCGTCGAGGTGTCGTGGTTCGGCGCCCTGTGCGACGACGACTACGAGCAACTCGGAGTGGCCGACCCGGCCCGGCTCAGCTCGCCCGCCCACTGCGGCGCCATCGTCCGGGCCGCCGAGGCCGCCGGCTTCGACAACGTGCTGCTGCCGTCGGGCTACGCGCTCGGCATCGACGCGGTCGCCTTCGCCTCGGCCGTGGCGCCCACCCTGGACCGCATGCGGCTGCTCGTCGCCGTTCGCAGCGGCGAGATGTGGCCACCGCAGCTCGCCCGCCAGCTCGCCACGCTCGACCACCTCCTCGACGGGCGCCTCACCGTCAACGTCATCTCCAGCGACCGCCCCGGCGAGACGCTCGGGTCCACGGCGCGCTACCAGCGCACCCTCGAGGAGATGCGGATCCTGCGCGCCCTGCTCGACCGCGAGGCGGTCCGCCACCACGACGTCACCTACGACCTCGAAGTCGACCCGCCGCGCCTCGGCACCGTCTCGGGCCGCTGCCCGCCGCTCTACTTCGGCGGTCTGTCCGAGCCCGCCCGCGACGTCGCCGCACGCGAAGCCGACGTCTACCTGATGTGGCCCGACACCGAGCCCGCCGTCGCCGCGCTCGTCGCCGACCTGCGAGAGCGCGCCGCCCGCCACGGCCGCACCCTGAGGTTCGGGTACCGGGTGCACGTCATCGTCCGCGAGACCGAGGACGAGGCCCTCGCCGCGGCCGCCCACCTCGTCGCCCGGCTCGACGACGCCGTCGGAGCCGAGATCCGCGAGCGCTCGCTCGACAGCGCCTCGGCGGGCGTGCGCCGCCAGGCCGAGCTGCGCGACGCGTCCGGTGGCGACGGATTCGTCGAGGACCACCTCTGGACCGGCATCGGCCGGGCCCGCAGCGGCTGCGGCGCGGCGATCGTCGGCGACCCCGACCAGGTGCGGGCCAAGCTCGAGCGCTACGTCGAGCTGGGCATCGACGCCTTCATCCTCTCCGGCTACCCGCACCGCGACGAGTGCGAGCGCTTCGGCCGCCTCGTGCTCCCCCACCTCGACCACGGCCCGCTCGTCCTCGGCGCCGCCTGAGGCACCACCCCGGCCTTCAGCCCAGGTCGAGCTCGGCCAGGTCGACCGGGCGGCCCTCGTCGATCGAGCGGTGGGCGGCGACGCCCATCGCCACCGACCAGAGGCCGTCGTCGACGGTGACCTCCGGCGCGGTGTCGGCGCGGATCGCGTCGCGGAACCGGGCCAGCTCCACGTAGCTCGCGCCGTGGTGGCCGCCCAGGTACCGGATCTCGGGGTCGTCCTCGACCGCGCGCATCTCCACCGGCCACTCCGGACCACGGCTGCCGACCACCAGCTCGGCCCGCCGCCCCCGGGCCAGCTCCATGAAGCCGGGCAGGTCGGCCTCCAGCTTCCCCGCGTCGCCGACCGCCACCAGCTCCTGCTCCCACCGCGACCCCTCGGCGAACATGCACAGGTCGAGCGCGGCGCGGGCGCCGCTCGGGTAGTCGACGACGACGTAGGCGTTGTCGAGGATGTCGGGCACCTCGCCGTCGTAGACCTCGTCGAGGTGGTTCACGTCCTGTGCGCCGCTCGCGTACACCCGCACCGGGCGCTCGTCGAGCACCAGGTTCATCAGGTCGAAGAAGTGACAGCACTTCTCCACCAGGGTGCCGCCGGTGTTGCGGTCGAAGCGGTTCCAGTCGCCGACCTTCATCAGGAACGGGTAGCGGTGCTCGCGGATCGACACCATGCGCACCCGCCCGGCGTCGCCCGCCCGCACCCGGCGCAGCAGCAGGTCGACCGCGGGCATGTACCGATACTCGAGGCCGACCCAGACCAGCCCGTCGTGGCGCGCCGCCCGGTCGCGTACGGCGAGGCAGTCGGCGATCGTCGTGCACAGCGGCTTCTCGACGAAGAGGTGGAGCCCGTCGAGCCACAGGTCGTCGAGCACCGTCCGGTGGGTGTGGTTGGGCGAGGCGACGATCACCGCGTCGACGCCTCCGGCGGCGACGAGGTCGCGGTGGTCGGTGAAGACGGCGACGTCACCACCGGCCCGGGCGGCGGCCTGCTCCCGCATCGCCGCGTCGGGGTCGCTCAGCGCGACGACCCGAACGCCGGGCAGGGCGGCCAGGTTGGCGATGTGCTCCTGGCCCATCATCCCGGCCCCGACGATCCCGAACCGGATGTCCTCCACGGCCGCAGGACCCTACCGGAGCCCCGCCGCGCCCTCAGCCCCGCTGGGGGACGTACCGCGCCAGCGTCCGAAAGTCGTCGCGATTCGGGACCCTCGGCGCGGGAGGGTTCGGCGTCACCTGGAACCGGGTTCCGGGTGACGTCCCCGTCCACGCGAGGCCAAGGGGCCGCGCCGGGCGGGCTGGGCACGCCGCCGCCCGGGCGCGGGGAAGGGGCCGCCTGGGGCGGCCTCCTTCGTGGGGTGTTCTCGGGTGGGGTGGGTTGGTCCCGGTGGGTGCCCGCGTCAGGCGGCGGGCGTTCGTTCCCGGTTCGGCGGCGCCGCCCCCGCCGCGCTGGTCGCGCTCGCGCCCGCGGATGCCCCGGTCCCGGTCCCGCTGGCCCCGCCGTTGTCGGGGGACCGGGGGTGGGTCTTGGCGTAGTGGATGAGGTGCTTGTGGAGCCGTTCACCGGTCGGCCCGTCATACGGGGCGACGCGGGGCATGTCCCCGGGCAGCGGTGCCGACGGTTGCCCGGCGGGGTCGAGGACCAGGCCGT
>Ga0123332_1001425_pt1 | contig 23448 bp, 23 predicted proteins | sample BioC12SIPDNA_4_FD_89958 | JGI IMG/M metagenome (GOLD analysis project Ga0123332, IMG submission 89958) | Anaerobic biogas reactor microbial communites from Washington, USA - Biogas_R2_A C12 SIP DNA | ecosystem: Engineered > Bioreactor > Anaerobic > Unclassified | place: Washington, USA... | reverse complement strand
GCGCGAGGGTGTGGAAGATGTCGAAGTCGGTGCGCGTCTGCCACGGCGGGGAGATCGCAGGGCTGAAGGAGTTCACGAACGGGTGCATGTCCGTCGTGTTGAGGTCGTACTTCTCGTACCAGGTCGCAGCGGGCAGGACGACGTCGGAGTAGATCGTCGTGCTCGTCATGCGGAAGTCGAGCGAGAGCAGCAGGTCGAGCTTGCCGGTGGGGGCCTCCTCGTGCCAGACGACGTCGCGGGGGCGCCGGGTCGCGTCCGCCTCGCTCGCGCGAAGGTTCGAGTCCGTGCCGAGCAGGTGGTGCAGGAAGTACTCGTTGCCCTTCGCGGAGGAGCCGAGCAGGTTCGCGCGCCACACGGTCAGCACGCGCGGGAAGTTCTCGGGTGCCTCGGGGTCCTCCGCGGCGAAGCGCAGCCGCCCCGCCTTGAGCTCGGCCGGAACGTGCTCGGCCACCTCCTGCCCTGCCGCGGCGGCGTCGTCGGCGAGGTCGAGCGGGTTGCGGTCGAAGGTCGGGTAGGACGGCATCCAGCCCAGGCGTGCGGACTGCGCGACGAGGTCGGCCGTCGTCATGCCCGCGAATCGTCCCTGCGCACCCGCGGCCTCGGGGGCTGCGAGGGCGTCGGCCGCGAAGGTGTCGTAACGGTACTGGCTCGTGTTGAGGTACCAGAACGCCGTCTGGATCATGTTGCGCGGCGGGCGCTGCCAGTCGAGCGCGTTCGCGTAGTGGTTGAAGCCCGTGAGCGGGCGCACCTTCTCCTGACCCACGTAGTGCGCCCAGCCACCGCCGTTGACTCCTTGGCAGCCCGTGAGCGTCGTGAGGGCGAGGAAGGCGCGGTAGATCGTGTCGGAGTGGAACCAGTGGTTGGTGCCCGCCCCCATGATGATCATCGACCGGCCGCGGGACTCCTCGGCGTTCGCCGCGAACTCCCGGCCGATGCGTTCGGCCTTCGCCGCCGGGACCCCCGTGAACTGCTCCTGCCACGCGGGCGTGCACGGCTCGCTCGCGTCGTCGTAGCCGCTCGGCCACGTCCCCGGCAGGCCCGCACGCCCGACGCCGTACTGGGCGAGCATGAGGTCGAGCACCGTCGTGACGAGGTGGCCGCCGACGGTCCGCACGGGGACGCCCCGGCGCACGGTCCCCGCCGTGCCGTCGATCGTGTCGAAGCGCGGCAGCAAGACCTCCGCCGACGACGGCGCGCCGTCGGCCCTCGCGTCCGCGGCACCGCACGGCGTGGTCGGGACTGCCGTCGCAGAGACGTGCCCCGCGGCCGAGAGCATGGGGTCGACGTCGCCGAGCTCGAGGTTCCAACGGCCCTCGCCCTCCGCGCCGTAGTGGAAGCCGAGCGAGCCACCCGGGACGACCACCTGGCCCGTGACGGAGTCGAGCAGGACCGTCTTGAACTGCAGGTTCTCCTCCCCCGCCCCCGCGCGCTGCTCGGCCGGCAGGTCCGCGGCCGTGAGGAACTTGCCCGGCACGTACGCGCCGTCACGCTCCTCGAGCCGCACGAGGAAGGGCAGGTCGGTGTACTTCTTGACGTAGTCCGTGAAGTACGGGGTGTCCCGGTCGACGAAGAACTCCTTGAGCGTCACGTGCCCCATCGCCATCGCGAGCGCACCGTCGGTGCCCGGGGCGACCGCGAGCCACTCGTCGGCGAACTTCACGTTGTCGGCGTAGTCGGGGGCGACGGCGATCACCTTCTGGCCCTTGTAGCGCGCCTCGGCCATCCAGTGCGCGTCCGGGGTGCGCGTCACGGGGATGTTCGAGCCCCACATGATGAGGTAGCCCGCGTCCCACCAGTCCCCTGACTCGGGGACGTCCGTCTGGTCGCCGAACACCTGGGGCGAGGCGACGGGCAGGTCCGCGTACCAGTCGTAGAACGAGAGCATCGGGGCGCCGATGAGCGCGTGGTACCGCGCGCCCGCCCCGTGCGAGACCATCGACATCGCCGGGATCGGCGAGAATCCCGCGACGCGGTCGGGGCCGTACTTCTTGATCGTGTAGACCTGGGCCGCGGCAGCGATCTGGGTCGCCTCGTCCCACGTCGCGCGCACGAGCCCGCCCTTGCCGCGGGCCCGCTTGTACCGGCGCGCCGTCTCGGGGTCCTCGACGATGCTCGCCCAGGCCTCGACCGGGTCGCCCGTGCGCGCGAGGGCACCCCGGAACAGCTCGAGGAGCACCCCGCGCACATATGGGTAGCGGATGCGGGTCGGCGAGTACGTGTACCAGCTGAAGGCAGCCCCGCGCGGGCAGCCGCGCGGCTCGTACTCCGGGGAGTCGGGGCCCACCGAGGGATAGTCCGTCTGCTGGGTCTCCCACGTGATGATGCCGTCCTTGACGTACACCTTCCACGAGCACGAGCCCGTGCAGTTCACGCCGTGCGTCGAGCGGACGACCTTGTCGTGGCTCCAGCGGTCGCGGTAGAACACGTCGGCGTCGCGCCCGCCCTCGCGGCGCACGGTGCGCAGGTCGTCCGAGACCTCGCCCTGGCGCAGGTAGCGGCCGAGGCGGAGCAGGACGTCGCTCGCGGGTCCGTCGAGCCCAGGGCGAGCAGTCGGGTCCGTCGTGGTCATTCCAGCTCCCTTGCTTGCGGTGGATCTCGATCGGCCCTTGGCGGGGCTACCCGGGCTTCGGCGCTCCCGGCCGGGCGTACTGTCGCCACGTCAGCACGGTGCACACCGCGAAGAACACCGCGCAGCCGACGAAGAACGCGCGCGGCGTCCACATCGACAGCGCAACGCCCACGAGGAACGGCCCGAAGGCAGCGACCGAGGACGTGAACCCGATGACCCCGCCGGCCTGGCGGCGGTCGAAGATCATCGGCATCTGCTTGAAGGTCCCCGCGTTGCCGATCCCCGCGAACGTGAAGATCGCGAGCATCCCGGCGAGGAAGAGGCCGAACTGGCTCACGTCCGTCGGGGCCAGGAAGAAGATCGTGAAGACCGTCGAGACCGTCATCCCGACCCCGGCCACGAAGGTCCACAACGCGCCCCCGTACCTGTCGCACAGCGGTCCCCACAGCGCGCGCGTGGCCGAGCCGAGCAGCGGACCGAGGAACGCGTACTTGAGCGGGTCGGGCGCGTCGGCGAAGCTCCCGTACTGCGCGTTGATGAGCAGGCCGAGCTGGGCCGCGAAGCCCGAGAACGCCCCGAACGTCATCGTGTAGATCGCCGTCATGTACCACGTATGGCGGTCGCCGAAGATGTCGAGCTGCTCGCGGAAGTTCGCCGTGACCGGGACCCGACGCAGGTAGACGGCGGCGAGCACCATGCCGAGCACGACCCACGGGATGAGCACGAGCCCCGCGTTGTGCAGCCACATGTGGCCGCCGTCGATCTTCTCCTGCGGGGTGATGTGCGTGACCCCGAGGAGGCCGAAGCCCACGACCCACGGCGTGAGGAACTGGATGAGGCTCACGCCGAAGTTGCCGATCCCGGCCTGCAGGCCGAGCGCCGTGCCGGACATCCGCCGGGGGAAGAAGTAGCTCGTCGAGGGCATGAAGCCCGAGAAGGCGCCACCGCCGACCCCCGCCGCGGCCGCGAGCAGGATGAGCACGTAGTACGGGGTGTCGACGTTGCGCACCGCGAGGGTCCAGCCGATCATCGGCAGCAGCAGGAGCGTCGCGGAGCCGCCCACGAGCGTGCGCGTGCCCACGATCGGCGGCAGGAACATGTAGATGAGCCGCATCGCACCGCCCGCGAGGCCCGGGACCGCGACGAGCCAGTAGAGCTGCTCGCTCGTGAGGTCGTAGCCGATCGTCGTCAGCCGCGGTGCGATCGCGCTCACGAGGTACCACACGCAGAAGGCGAGCGTGAGGTTGTACGTCGTGATCCACAGCGTGCGCCACGCGAACTTCGGGTCCCAGCGGTCGGGGTCCTCGGGGTCCCACGTGCTCAGGTCGACCCGCGGTGACACTCGGAGCATCGCTGGCCCCCGTTCGTCGACGAACCCTGGCCCGCCCCAGTCTGGTCACGTCTGCGCCGGGCCGCAGCCCGAATCGCCGGTTTTATTCTCCGGCCGGCCCCTCGTCCTGGATCGCGAGGTGCAGGATGCAATGGCTCGGGCCCACGAGCGGCTCGAGCCGTTCGGCCTCGAGCGGGCCTCCCTCGTGCGCGAGGATCCCGCGTGCGACCCCGAGGTGGACCGAGCACACGACCTCGGTGCGGGCCCGCGCGAGGTCGAGGAAGGGGCAGCGCCGCAGGTGCACCTCGAGCTCGGCGACGTCGACCTCGGGCGCGAGACCGAGCTCGTCGAGGTGCACCTCGAGCGCAGCGAGCTGACGGCGTGCCGCCGCCTCGCGCCGCTCGTCGTCACTGGCCCTTGCGGGCTGCTCGGAGCTGGGTTCGCGTTCGTCGAGGGCCCGGGTCACCCAGCGGGCACCCGCGCGCTGCGCCTCCTCGGCGGGCGACTCGAACGCGGTGCCGTACCCCGCGACGAGCACCTGCATGAAGTGCTCGCGGAAGTTCTCGTCGAGGCTCTTGTGCCCCGGGGCGTCGGCGGGCCGGTAGAGGATGCGCGGACGGCCACGCGTCCCCCGCCGCTCGGGCCGGGACTCGACGAAGCCCGCCTCGATGAGCCGGTCGAGGTGCTCGCGCACCGTGTTGTGGTGCAGACGCACGGCCCGCGCGACGACGTCGAGGGGGATCTCGCCCTGTTCCTGGAGCACGTGCAGGATCGCGACGCGGCTCGGTGAGGCGAGCGCGCGGTAGGTCGTGACCGGTCGCGTCCCCATGCAGAGATTATTCCCGGGCCACCCCGCGAGAACCCGGGACCTTCGGGCTGTAGGTTGGCCGGGTGGACAGGGCCCGGGTGATCGTGGTCTCGGACCGCCGCTCGCGCGGCGAGTCCCCCGACCGATGCGGCCCGCTCGCGGTCGAGCGGCTCGAGAAGGCGGGCTTTCGCGCCGACGTCGTCGTCGTGCCCGACGGGGCCCACGAGGTCACCGCGGCCCTGCGCGACGCGCTCGACGACGGCGTGCGCCTCGTCCTCACGAGCGGCGGCACGGGTCTTGGCCCGCGCGACGAGACTCCCGAGGGGACCCGCCCCGTGCTCGCGCGCGAGGTCCCCGGGATCGCCGAGGCCCTGCGCGCCGAGAGCCGCGCGCGCGTCCCGGCCGCGGCCCTCTCGCGCGGCCTCGCGGGCGTGACGGCGGGCGGTGCGCTCGTCGTCAACCTGCCCGGCTCGCCGGGCGGGGTGGCCGAGGGCCTCGACGTGCTGCTCCCCCTCGTGCCGCACGTGCTCGACCAGCTCGACGGGGGTGACCACGCGTGACCCGCTTCGCCGCAGTGACCCCCGAGCCGATCACCGTCACGGCCCACGTCGCCCGCGTCCAGGACCCGCGCGCAGGAGCCGTCGCGACCTTCGTCGGCCAGGTGCGCGACCACGACCCGAGCGTCGAGGGTGAGGTCGTCGCGCTCGAGTACTCCGCCCACCCCGACGCCCAGCGGGTCCTCGGCGAGATCGTCGGACGGGTCACGGACGCCCATGATGCGCTCGCCGCGGCCGTGAGCCACCGCGTGGGTCGGCTCGTGGTCGGCGAGCCCGCGCTCGTGTGCGCGGTCGCGACTGCCCACCGCGCCGAGGCCTTCGCGGCGTGCCACGAGCTGGTCGAGGCGGTCAAGGCCGAGCTGCCCGTGTGGAAGCGCGAGATCCTCGCGAGCGGCGCGCACGTGTGGGTCGGGCTCACGTGAGCGCCCCGCTCGTCGACCGTTTCGGCCGGGTCCACCGGGACCTGCGCATCTCGCTCACGGATCGCTGCTCGCTGCGCTGCACGTACTGCATGCCGGCCGACGGCGTCCCGTGGCTCGCAGGGTCGACGATGCTCAGCACGCCCGAGATCGTCCGGGTCGCACGTGTCGCGGTCGAGGCGGGCGTGACGGAGATCCGGCTCACGGGCGGCGAGCCGCTGCTGCGCGCCGACATCGTCGACGTCGTCGCCCGGCTCGCGACCCTCGAGGGCGAGGAGGGCCGTGTCGAGGTGAGCCTCACGACGAACGCCCTGCGGCTGCCCGGGCTCGCCGCGCCGTTGCGCGACGCGGGTCTCGCCCGCGTCAACGTCAGCCTCGACACGCTCGACCGCGAACGCTTCGCGACGCTCACCCGTCGTGACCGGCTGCACGACACGCTTGCGGGGATCGCAGCTGCGGACTCCGTCGGGCTCTCGCCGATCAAGCTCAACGCGGTCGCGATGCGCGGCGTCAACGACGACGAGGTCGTCGACCTCGTGCGCTTCGCCGTCGAACGCGGCTACCAGATGCGGTTCATCGAGCAGATGCCGCTCGACGCCGGGCACACGTGGGACCGCACGACGATGGTCACGCAGGCCGAGATCCTCGAACGGCTGCGCGGCGCGTTCCGGCTCGAGGAGGTCCCGGGCCGCGGCTCTGCGCCGGCCGAGCTCTGGTACGTCGACGGCGGTCCGCACACGGTCGGTGTCATCGCCTCGGTCACGGCGCCCTTCTGCGGTGCGTGCGACCGCGTGCGGCTCACGGCCGACGGGCAGCTGCGCAACTGCCTGTTCGCGCAGGACGAGACCGACCTGCGCACCCTCATGCGCGAGGGCTGCAGCGACGCCGAGCTCGACGCTGCGCTGCGCGCCGCGATCTCGGGCAAGAAGGCTGGCCACGGGATCGACGACCCGGGCTTCCTCCAACCGCGCCGCCCGATGAGCGCGATCGGCGGCTGATCAACCGCCAGCGAAGGGCGGCAGGACGTCGACCGTCGCGCCAGCCTCGATCGGTGCGCTCGGGGAGTCGAGCCGGACGCCGTCGGCGAGCAGCGTGCACCGCTCGAGCACCCGCTCGAGCTCCGCGCCGTGCGCTGCGACGATCGCGGCGCGCAGCTCGCCCGCGGTGCTTGCGGTGAGCTGCTCGCTCTGGGTCCCGGCGGCCTCGGCCGCGCCCGCGAAGAACCGCACGTGCACCGTGCTCACTGCTCCTCCTCCCGCCAGCTGCGCGCCCGCTCGCCCACGTGCCCCGCGAGCCGGCGCAGGGCCGCGTGGTCGCCGCCCGCGCGCGCGACCGCGTAGCCGAGCAGATAGCTCGTGAGCGGCACCGCGGGACGTGCGACGCCGTGCGCGACGTCGCGTGCGAGGTCGAGCAAGAGCTCGACGTCGACCGCGTCGGGCTCGACGCCGAGGTCGTCCCCTGTCTCGAGCAACCATCGGTCCAGCTCAGCCATGTCCTCGGTCCTCCTCGAGCAGCGCGTCGAGCACCTCGACGTCGTCCCAGGTGTCTGCATCGCGACCGTAGCCGTGCTCGTCGGCGACGTCGACCAGGTCGAGCTCGGCGACGAGCCGCCGCACCGAGCACCCCCACGTGCCGCGCTCGGCACCGAGCCGGTCGAGCGCGCTGCGCAGCGGCGCCGCACGCAGCAGCATGACCAGCTGCGAGCGTCCCTCGTGGTCGGTCAGGTGCGCGCCGTCGGCCTCGGGTCGCGCGCCGAGGGCCCGACGGAGCCCCGCGAGGGCACGCGGCGAGCGCGGGACGTCGCACGCGAGGACCGCGACGAGCCCGTCCGGCGACGGTGCCTCGGACTCGAGGTGCCGCAGGGCCGCCTCGATGCCCGCGACCGGTCCCCCGCCCGGGGGGTGCTCCATGAGCGTCGTCGTCCCAGGGCGTGCGAGCTCGTCCGGTCCGACGACGACGACGCGCTGTGCCTGCCCCGCGGCGTCCAGGACGTGGTCGAGCATCGCGCGGCCCGCGACATGCACCTCGCCTTTCGCGACACCCCCGAGCCGGCGCGCCGCTCCCCCCGCGAGCACGACGAGGTCCATCAGGGCTCGCGGTGCCACTCGCCCGAGCGACCGCCGGACTTCGCGAGCAGCCGCACGTCGGTGATGCGGGTGCGCCGGTCGAGAGCCTTGACCATGTCGACGACGGCGAGGGCCGCGACGCTCACGGCGGTGAGCGCCTCCATCTCCACGCCCGTGCGGTCCGCGGTGCGCACGGTCGCGGTGACCTCGACCCCCGCGTCCACGACCCGAAGGTCGACGCTCGCCCCGTGCACGCCGATCGTGTGCGCGAGCGGGAGCAGCTCGGGCGTGCGTTTCGCCGCGGCGATGCCTGCGACGCGCGCGACCGCGAGCACGTCGCCCTTGGGCACCGTGCCGTCGCGCAGCGCCGAGACGACGTGCGGGGCGCACTCGACGAGGCCCGCGGCGGTCGCCTCGCGGACCGTCGGGGTCTTGCCGGTCACGTCGACCATGCGTGCGCGGCCCGCGTCGTCGAGGTGTGTGAAGCTCATCGGTCCACCCGCATGACCCGCACCCTATCGCCCGGCGCGACCTCCTCGACCTCGACGGGGACGAACGCGAGCCCGTTCGCGCGCGCGAGGCTCGCCGCGAGGTGCGAGCCCGAGCCGCGCGGGCTCGCAGGCCGCACCCGCCCGTCGGGGTCGATCACGACGGGCATGACCTGCGCACGCCCCGCGGGGGTGCGCCAGCCGTGCCCGACCTCGAGCTCGACCGGCTCCCGTTCGGGGCGTACGAGCCCGCGCAGCCGCTCGAGGGCAGGGCGCACGAACATCTCGAAGGACACGAAGACGCTCACGGGGTTGCCCGGCAGGCCGAAGAACGACGTCCCGCCCGGGAGTCGACCGAGGCCCTGCGGCTTCCCGGGCTGCATCGCGACCCGCACGAACTCGACCCCCGTGCCCGCAAGCAGCTCCTTGACGACGTCGAAGTCGCCCATCGACACCCCGCCGCTCGTGACGACCACGTCGCAGCCTGCCGCCTCGAGCTCGGCGAGCCGATCCTGCAGCTCGGCGGGGCGGTCGCCCACGGACCCGCCCCGGACGACCTCGCACCCCGCGGCCTCGACCGCCGCGGCGAGCAGGACGGAGTTCGAGTCGGGGATCTGTCCCCGGCGCAAGGGGGTCCCCGGGGCGACGAGCTCGTCACCGGTCGCGAGCACCCCGACGCGCGGCCTGCGGTGCACGTGCACCACGCCCAGACCCGCCGTGGCGAGTGCCGCGAGCCGGGTGGGCCCGAGCACGGTCCCTGCCTCGAGCACGAGCGCACCCGCCTCGAGGTCCTCCCCCGCTCGGCGCACGTGATCGCCCGCACGGGGGGACGCAGAGAAGGTCACGGCACGGTCAGTGCGCTCGACGAGCTCGACCGGCACGATCGCGTCCGCACCGGGCGGGAGGGGAGCGCCCGTCATGATCGCGACGCAGCGTCCCGGCTCGAGCGTCTCGCTCGCGCTCGCCCCCGCGGGCAGCTCACCGGCGAGCGGGAGGGACACGGGCCGCTCGGCGCTCGCCCTCGCAAGGTCGCGCGCGCGTACGGCGAAGCCGTCCATCGCCGAGCAGTCCCAGCGCGGGAGCGGCTCGTCGGTGCGGACGTCCGAGGCGAGCACGAGGTCGCGGGCCTCGGCGAGCGGGACCGCCACGACCGGGCCCGGGGCGCACAGCGCGAGGGCGGCCGCGCGGTGCTCGTCGATCGTGCGCACGGGCTCAGCCCGTCTCGACGCGGTCGCGCGCCGCGGGCGAGCGCAGCCACGCGACGATCCCACCGTCGAGGTTGTCGACCTCGACGAAGCCCCGCGCGAGCATGATCTGACCGGCCTGGGCCGAGCGAGCCCCCGAGTGGCAGTACACGACGACCGGGACCTGCGGGTCGAGCCGCTCGAGCGCGGAGCCGTCGACGACGTGCACCGGCGGGGTGAGCACCGAGCCGGGGATCGCGAACGCCGCCCGCTCAGCGGGCTCGCGCACGTCGAGCAGCACGAAGTCCGCCTCTCCCGCATCGCGCGCGTCGAGGCGCGCCGCGAGCTCCTCGGGCGTGACGACCCCCAGCTCGGGCGCCGCGGACCGCGGTGCGAGGTGCGCGGGCCGTGGTGCGTCCCGGGCGCCGTCGTCGGCGGGTCGCGGGGGCTGCTCCCCCGTGCCTGCGAGGGGGACCTCGTGCCACCGTGAGGAGAGCGCGTCGAGCACCGCGACGCGGCCGAGCAAGGGGTGCCCCGCGCCCGTGACGAGCTTGACGACCTCGGTCGCCATGAGCGAGCCGACCTGCCCGCACATGGGCCCGAGCACCCCGCCCTCGGCGCACGAAGGGACGGTGCCGGGTGCGGGGGGCTGCGGGAACAGGTCTCGCAGACCTACCCGCGGCGCCCCCGAGTGCGGGGGTGGGTCGGCCCAGAACACGGTCACCTGAGCGTCGAAGCGGAAGATCGAGCCCCACACGTGGGGCAGGCCGAGCCGTTCGCACGCGTCGGCCACGAGGTAGCGGGTCGGGAAGTTGTCGGTCCCGTCGACGACGACGTCGTAGCCCGCGAGCACCTCGTCGACGGTGCCCGGCGTGAGGCGCAGCTCGTGCACGACGACCTCGACCGCGCTGTTGAGCGCGCGCACCGCGGCTCGTGCCGAGCTCGTCTTGGACGTCCCGACGTCGGCCTCGGTGTGGATCACCTGGCGCTGGAGGTTCGTGGCGTCGACCTCGTCGTGGTCGACCACGCCGATCGTGCCGACGCCCGCGGCAGCGAGGTACTGGAGCACGGGCGCCCCGAGGCCACCTGCGCCGATCACGCACGCGCGTGCGTTGCGCAGCCTGCGCTGCCCGAGCTCTCCGACCTGGGGCAGCAGCACGTGCCGCGAGAACCGCTCGAGCTCGAGTCGGGTGAGCGGCGGACCGGGCTGGACGATCGGCGGGATGCGCACAAGGGCCATGAGGCCACGCTAGGGCTTCGGGCGACGGTGCGTCACACGCCCCGAGCCGGAGCGCGCGGAGGCACGCGCGTCATGAACCGCGCGCGCCTGAGGACTGCGTAGGCTCGCGTCGTGCCAGTCGAGCACCCGCGACCGCGAGACCCCGTGACGGGGCGGCGCGCGGTGCCCGGCGTGGCTCTCGTCCCCGCGGTGATCGCTGCGGCCTTCCTCGCTCTGCCCCTGCTCGGGCTGCTCGTGCGTGTGCCGTGGTCGCGCGTCGGGGAGGTCCTCGCGAGCGAGGTCGTGCGGTCCTCGCTCGCGCTGTCGCTGTCGAGCTCTCTCGTCGCGACGGGCCTCTCGATCGTCCTCGGCCTTCCGCTCGCGTGGCTCCTCGCACGCGGTGACCTCCCGGGCCGCGCGCTCGTGCGAGCCGTCGTGACCTTGCCGCTCGTGCTGCCCCCGGTCGTCGGGGGCCTCGCGCTGCTGGGTGCCCTCGGGCCGGACGGTCTCGTCGGCGCGGCGCTTCGTGAACGTCTCGGCGTGACCGTCGTGTCCACCTCCGTCGCGGTCGTGCTGGCACAGACCTTCGTCTCGATGCCGTTCTTCGTGCTGAGCGTCGAAGGCGCGTTGCGCGGCGCGGACCGGCGGCTCGACGAAGCCGCGGCGAGCCTCGGCGCCTCGCGGTGGACCACGATGCGGCGCGTGACGCTCCCGCTGCTCGCGCCCTCGATCGCTGCGGGCGCCGTCCTCGCGTGGGCGCGCGCGATCGGCGAGTTCGGGGCGACCGTGACGTTCGCTGGCAGCCTGCCCGGACGGACCCAGACCCTCCCGCTCGCGATCTACGCCGCGCTCGAGTCAGACCCGCAGGTCGCGAGCGTGCTCGGGCTCGTGCTGCTCGGGGTGTGCCTCACGCTGCTGCTCGCGCTGCGCGGCCGCTGGCTCGGGAAGGTCACGCGATGAGCGACCTGCGGCTCGAGGGCCGGTTCGGACGCGGGGACTTCGTCGGCGAGGTCGAGCTCGAGGTCCGCGCGGGCGAGGTGCTCGCGGTGCTCGGACCGAACGGGGCGGGCAAGTCGTCCCTGCTGCGCACGGTCGCGGGCTTCGACCCCTTGCACACCGGTCGCCTGATCCTCGGGGACCACGTGCTCGACGACGGCGCCCGCCACATCCCTCCCGAGGAACGTCGCGTCGGCACGGTCTTCCAGGACCACCGTCTGTTCCCCCACCTGACCACGCTCGAGAACATCGCCTTCGGACTGAGGACGCACGGCTGGCGCAAGGCCGCGGCGGCCCACGAGGCGTCGACCTGGCTCGAGCGGCTCGGCGTCGCCCACCTCGCGACGCACCGTCCGCACGCCCTGTCGGGAGGGGAGGCGCAGCGGGTCGCTCTCGCACGCACCCTCGCGGCGGACCCGCGGGCACTTGTGCTCGACGAACCGCTCGCCGCACTCGACGTGCGGGTACGCACCGAGGTACGCGCGCTGCTCGCAGAGCACCTCGCTGCCTTCGCGGGACCCTGCCTGCTCGTGACCCACGACGCCGCCGACGCACTCGCCCTCGCGGACCGGCTCGTCGTGCTCGAGGACGGACGGGTCGTGCAGGACGGCACGATCCACGAGGTCGCCGCCGCCCCGGGAACCGACTACGTCGCGCGCGTGCTCAGGGGAGCTGCTCGGTGACGCGCAGGATCCCGTGCGCCCCGCGCTCGGCGTCGACCATGAGGTGGGAGACGAAGGGGTAGTGCCCCGCCTCGGGCATCTCGAGCTCGACGAAACCACCCTGCGCGGGGTGCAGGCCGAGCACCTGGGACCCGCCGGTCGGGTCCCCACCAGCACCGCGCGGCCCCCCGAGCGTCCAGCCGCCCTCGTGGTAGACCGTGTCGAACTGCCCGCCGACCACGTGGAACGCGCTCGGTCGGTTGGGCCCGGCCGCGAGCACCCAGAACCGCACACGCTCGCCGACGCGCGCCTCGAGCGGTGCGTGGTCGTACTGGTGGGCCATGCCGTTGAACACGACCGCATCAGGCGTCTCGGCGACGATCTTGGCCGAGTCGGCGATCCCGCCGTCCTCACCGAGGTAGAACTCGGACTGCACGAGCAGGAACTCGCGGTCGACCTCGGGCAGGTCCGGCGGGTCGATCACGACCGCCCCGAACATCCCGTTGGCGATGTGCAGCGACATGGGCATCGTCGAGCAGTGGTACATCCAGATGCCCGAACGGGTCGCGGTGAAGGTGTAGGTGAGCTGCTCCCCCGGCTCGATCGTGCGCATCGGCTCGTCCGGCGCAAGCGCACCGGCGTGGAAGTCGATCGAGTGCCCGAGCGTGCCGTCGTTGACGAGCGTGATCTCGAAACGGTCGCCGACCTTGCCGCGCAGCGTGGGTCCCGGGACCGAGCCGCCGAAGGTCCACAAGGTCTGGCGCACGCCGGGGGCGACCTCCATGACCTGCTCGGCCACGCGCAGGGTGTGGCGGTGCACGGTCTCCTCGCCAGCGGGCGCAAGGAGCGGGTCGACCGCGACGAAGCCGGGGCCAGGTTCGCGGCCGAGGTCGACGCGCGGCCCGTGACCGGCGTGGTCGTGCGGGCCTGCCTCGACCACGTCCCCCGCGGCACCGGACTGGGTCGGGCTCCCGCTGAGCACGACGTCGAAGACCATGCCCATCTGTCGGTGCCCCGCGATCGAGCACCATCCCTCGAGCGCACGTCCGACGACGCCGACCTCGAGACGGGCGGTCGCGCCCGGGGCGATCCGGCCGGTGGTCGCGCCCGTGTCGAGCACGAGGTCGTGGACGGTCGTGTCGGTGTTCGTCACGACGAGCACGAGCTCGTCGCCCGGGGCGACCTCGACCGAGGACGGCTCGAACCGCATGTCACGCGCCTCGACCTCGACCTCGACGACGTCGCCGCTCGCCGGGACGCCGTCGTCGGCGGCCGCCCCAACCCCGACCGCAGCGGGGTCGACGCCGACCGAGACCGCGACCGCGAGCAGGAGCACGACGCCCGCCGCGAGCCCCGAGCCGTGCGTCGTGCGCCGCGAGGCTGCGAGCACCTCGGCGGGGCGCACCGTGGTCGGCCCCGCCGTGGCCCGGGCCCGCCGGGAGACGACGGCTGCGGCGACGACGAGGGCGAGCGTCCAGGCTGCCCCGACGAGGGCGAGCACCGAGGCGGTGACCCGCACGAGGCTCGGGGCCGGGAGCGCGAAGAGCACGAGCCCTCCGTTGACGAGCACGAGCCGTGCACCTGCGCCCTTCTCGACGACGGCGCGCGCCGCGCGGACCGCGGTGGGGCCGCCGCCGAGGATCATCGGGCCGAGGTGGCACAGCGAGCCGAGCAGGACCTGCCCCGCGAAGCCCGCCGCGAAGGGACCCAGGAGAGCCCCCGTGGCCTGCTCCGCCTCGGCCCAGCCGTGCGCGGTCACGCTCACGACGGCCCACGCGAGGACCGAGACGAACAGCCACAGCTGGGCTGCCGCGACCGAGCGGGCCGCGAAGGTGTGCGGGCGGCGCACCCTCGCCTCCGCAAGGAGCGGCCAGGAGGTGCGCACGAGTCCCGCCGCGTAGCCGAGCAGCCCCGCGACGAACAACCACCGCAATCCGCCGCCGACCGCGAGGACGAGCATCACGATGGCCGTGGCGAGCATCACGAGACCGTGGCGCGCGGCTCGGACCGAGTCCGGTGCGAGCCCCGTGCCGAGCATCGTGGGCCACAGCGAGACGAGCGTGCCGACGACAGTCAGCCCGACCCAGCCGAGCAGCATCGTCGCGACGTGCCCGAGGTAGGCGCGCGAGGCGAGCTCGCCGCCCGCCTTCGCGAGCACGACCCCGAGCCCCGCGCCGAGCGGGAGCGCGGCGGCCGCCGCGACGTAGAACCACGCGGTCCAACCGAGCTGCGTGCCGAGCCCGCGCCGCGCGTGCACGACGAGCACGACGCCGTGCCACACGGTCGCCGCCGCGACGAGGACCGCACCCGCGACGAGGGCGGGCAGGCGGTCCGCGACGAGCCCGTCGATCACCGCGAGCGAGCCGAGGGTATGCATCCCGAGCCGCACCGCCTGGTCGCGGTAGCCGCCCGGCAGGGGGTGGCGGCGCAGCGCCTCGGCGAAGTGGGCGCTCCACACGAGGATCGCGGTGCTCACCGCACCGAGCAGCAAGAGGTGGACCATGAGCCACTCGGCGCTCGGGACCCAGCGGTGCACGAGGGCGACCACGCCTGCGGCGAGCAGCCAGAGCGCGACGAGGGTGTTCGCCCGCAGGTGCCATCGGCTTCTCATCGGGTGGCCTCCACGGTGCTCGGGGGTCGGACGTCCACGGCGGTCGGCTGGGCACCCACGACGCCGCGCGCGCGGACCGCCGAGGTGATCGCGAGCACGAGGAAGAGCAGGACCGCGGCGATGTTGAGCGCGCCGCCGAGCTGAAGCGCCCACGGGAGGCCGCGCAGGTCGCCGACCGCGAGGCGCAGCGCGAGCGAGGCGTGCAGGAGCACGACGGGGAGGTAGAAGCTCGGGTGGTACGGCAGGGGTGTACGGAGCACCGCGGGGAGGATGACCGAGGCGTGCGCCATGATCATCGACAGGACGAAGCCCAGGAACACCGCGTGCACGACGGCGTCGTACGCAGGCCCCTCGTGGGCCCGCCCGAGCAGCAGCCACACGAGCCCGGCGACCGTGAGCCACGCGTAGCCACCGAGCAGGCACCACGCCATGAACCGGGTGGCACCGGCGGCGCGGACCGTGCGTCGGGCGACGTCGTGGCGCGCGAGCCACGCGACGAGCACGAGGAGCGACGCGCCGAGGAGCGCGTGACCGGCACCGGGCCACAGGGTCGCGGCCACCACGGCGCCCGCGAGGAGCCACGAGGCGCCGACCGCCCCGCTCGGGTCCGCGCCGCCGACCCGGGAGAGCTCGACCCGCTCCCCCGCGATCGTCAGGACGAGGAAGCCCACGAGCCACGGGAGCAGCGTCGGGACCGGCGCGCCCGCGCGCCACAGGACCGCTGCGCCCGCCCCTGCCCCGGCTCCGAGCACCTGGATCGCGAGCCACGCGCTCGGCTGCCGACGCCACAGCGCGGCGTAGACCCCGACGAGGGCAAGTGTCCCGGCGAGCAGGAGGCCCTTGCCGAGCTCGATCGGGGCGGGGCTCACGAGCGCGATCGCTCCTGCGCCCAGGGCGCAGGGTGCGGAGAAACCCCACCCTCGGCGCAGGGCGACCGCGCGCTCCGCGGCCACCATCGTGCCCACGAAGCCCAGCACGAGCAGCCCGCCGTGGATGTCGGGCAGGCGCTCGGTCACGACGGGCGCCGGCAGCCCGAGCAGGAGCAGCGCCGCGTCGAGCCCGAGCAGCAGCGCGATCCCGCCGGGCAGCAGGAGGGCGAGCCGCCGAGCCTTTTGCACGCCCCCTACTGTAGAAATTCTGAGTGCCTGGTGTCCAGGACGTCCGTCCCAGGTGCGAAGCGGGCGTCGCAGCGGCCCGTGGGCTCAGTCCTTCGCGGCGCGTTCCCGCAGCCGCTCCTCCTCCGCCAGCACCCGCTCGTGGACGGCACGCTCGGCACGCAACCATGCGGGCGGGTCCGCCCTGAGCGCGTCGATCTGCTCGGTCGTGAGCGCCTCGTGGATCCCGCCGCGCGCCAGTCCCGAGATCGACACGCCGAGCCGACCCGCGACCACCGGACGCGGGTGGGGCCCGTTCCGGCGCAGCTCGGTGAGCCACTGCGGCGGGCTCTTCTCGAGCTCGGCGAGCTCTTCGCGCGTGATCCCGCCAGCTCGGAACTCCTCGGGCGTGGCAGGCAGGTAGATGCCGAGCTTCTTGGCCGCGGTGGCCGGCTTCATGGCCTGCGGCGAGGGAGCAGGCCTCGCAGGATCCGTCGTCATGGTCCCCAGCCTAGGTGCCCCCTACCCTGGTGCGGTGGACGAGCCGAGAGCGAACGACGACGCACCCGCGGTGACCTTCCGGCTCGGTTTCGTCCCCGGTGCGACGCCCGCGAAGTGGGCCCGCGTGTTCCGGGCCCGCCACCCCGAGGTGGCGCTCGGGCTCGTCCCCGTCACCGCGGCCGAGGCGGAGCGTGCCGTGATCGACGGTGACCTCGACGCCGCGATCCTGCGGCCCCCGGTCGACCGGGCGGTCCTGCACGCGGTCCTGCTCTACGACGAGGAACCCGTCGTCGTCGTTCCCCAGGACCACCTGCTCGCCGCGCTCGAGGAGTCCGAGACGGTCGATCCTGCCCACCTCGCGGACGAGGTCCTCCTCCAGCCGGCCGACGACGTGCTGCGCTGGGCAGGGTCGCCCGACGCGCCAGACGACGCGATCGCCCTCCCCGGGCGACCCCCGGTCCAGGTACCTGCCACGACCGAGCTTGCGATCCAGCACGTCGCGACGGGGCTCGGCGTCCTCGTGGTTCCCCGGTCCCTCGCACGCCTGCACCACCGCAAGGACCTCACGGTGCGCCGCCTCGCGAACGGCCCACGCGCGCCCGTCGCGCTCGCGTGGTCGATCGAGCGCGAGGACGAGCTCACCGAGGACCTCGTCGGGATCGTGCGCGGGCGCACCGTGAACAGCTCACGGGGCGCGGCCCCAGCTCGGGCCGAGGAGCCCTCGTCGAAGCGCGGCAGGGGTCCTGGACCGCGCCGTCGTCGCGCCACGAGCAGGGGCCGACGGCGGCGCTGAGGGTCGGCCCCTGCTCGGTCGCGGTCAGGGCTTCGTGAATCCCTGCGCGAGCTCGGCGAGGAGCCGCGCACCGAAGCCGCTCGCGCCCTTGGGCCGGTAGCCCTCGGCGGACTCCCAGCGCATCGGTCCCGCGATGTCGAGGTGCGCCCACGGGGTGTCACCCGCCCACTCGGCGAGGAACAGCGCGGCCGTGATAGCCCCGCCCGAGTCGCCGCCGATGTTCTTGACGTCGGCGATCTCCGAGTCGAGCAGCTTGCGGTAGCGCCGGTCGAGCGGAAGGTGCCACACCGACTCGTCGCTCGCCTCGGCCGCGGCCTGCACCTGCTCGAGGATCACGTCGTCGTTCGCGAAGACGCCCGCGCTCATGGGGCCGAGCGCCATGAGGCACGCCCCCGTGAGCGTCGCGATGTCCACGACCGCGTCGACCTCGTCCTCGACCGCGAGGGCGAGAGCGTCGACCATGACGAGGCGACCCTCGGCGTCGGTGTTGAGCACCTCGATCGTGCGACCCGAACGGCTCACCGCGACGTCACCGAGCTTCTGGGCGTGCGAGGAGGGCATGTTGTCGGTGCACGCGAGGTAGCCCGTGACCGCGACCGGGACCTCGAGCTCGGCGAGCACGGACATCGCCGCGAGCACCGCACCGGCCCCCGACATGTCCATCTTCATCTGCTGGTGCGACGCGTTCGAGGGCTTGAGGCTGATCCCGCCCGAGTCGTACATGATCCCCTTGCCGACCAGACCGAGGTGCGCCGTGGCCCCCTCGGGACGGTAGGCGATCCTCACGAGGCGGGGCTCCTCCGCCGAACCGCGGTTGACGCCGAGCAGGGCACCGCAGCCCATCTCCTCGAGCGCGGCCTTGTCGAACACCTCGACCTCGAGACCCGTCTGGGCGCCGACGCGCTCGGCGAGCTCACCGAACGCCGGTGCCGTCAGGAGCGAGCCGGGCGCGTTCGACATGTCGCGTGCGATCGAGGTCGCACGTGCGAGCACCTTGCCGCGCTCGGCGCCCGCGGAGAGCTCTGCGTGCTCGCCCTCGTCGGCGAGCAGCGTCAGGCCCTCGAGCGCGGTCGAGTCGGCCTTCGAGCGCAGCGCGTCGTAGCGGTACCGGCCCAGGACGGCTCCCTCGACGACGGCCTGGCCGACCTCGCGGGCCGAGAGCCCTGCGGCGAGGAGTGCCCGCACGTCGATCGCGAGCCGCGCGTCGCGGCTCGCCGCCCGGGCGAAGGCGCCCGCAGCGTCCCGGACGACCGCGGCGTCGACCTCGCTGCCCGTCCCGACCGCGACGAGCGGGACGTCGTCGGCGCGCGGCACGACGAGCGTCTGTCCCTTCTTGCCCGCGAAGCCCCACCGCTCGAGCGTCGACCGGTCGAGGCCGAGAACGCCGGGGACGTCGCCCGTGTCGGCGACCGGAACCCCGAGGACCGTCGCATCGCCCGCGGGCTCGGCAAGGACCTCGAGGCGCAGCGCGCGCACGGTCTGGTCGGAAGGGATCGGGTCGAAGCTCATGCCATCTCCTCGTGGTCGGGGACTCCACGACTGACCCTAACCCCCCGTGGGGGCGTGCTCGCGCACGACCTCAGTCGTGCAGGTGCCCCTCGTGCTCGGCGTGCGCGAGCGGCTCGACCTGGAACGTCGAGTGGGCGACGTCGAAGTGGTCCGCGAGGCACTCCGAGAGCGCGTCGAGAACCCGTCCCTGCCCACCCCCCGCGAAGGCCTCGTCCGAGACCACGACGTGCGCCGACATGACCGGCACGCCCGAGGTCAGCTGCCACACGTGCAGGTCGTGCACGTCGAGGACGCCCTCGATCCCCATGACGTGCCCGCGCACCTCGTCGAGGTCGACGTCGTCGGGAACCCCCTCGAGCAGCACGTGCCCGACCTGACGCAGCAGGATCCCGGCGCGCGGGAGGATGAACGCCGCGATCGCGAGCGAGGCGAGCGGGTCCGCAATCTCCCAGCCCGTCGTCGCGATCACCCCCGCCGCGACGACGACCGCGAGCGAGCCGAGCATGTCCGAGAAGACCTCGAGGTAGGCGCCCCGGACGTTGAGCGACTCCTTCGCCCCGCGGCGCAGCACGAGCAGGCCCACGAGGTTGACGACGAGCCCGATGCTCGCGAACACGAGCATGACCCCGGGGCGCACCTCGGGCGGCGCGCCCCAGCGCTGGACGGCCTCGACCGCGACGAGCACCCCCACGAGGAGCAGCAGGAGCGCGTTGACGAGCGCCGCGAGCACCTCGAGGCGCTGGTAGCCGAAGGTGTGACGCTTGGTCGCGGGTCGCGCACCGAGACGGACCGCGACGAGCGCGACCGTGAGACCCGCGACGTCCGTGAGCGCATGCCCCGCGTCCGCGAGCAGCGCGAGGCTCCCGCTCAGCAGCGCACCGACGACCTGGGCGGCAAGTACGAGTGCGGTCGTGACAAGCACGAAGCGCAACCGTCCGGCGTGCCGCGCCCCCGCGCTCGAGTGGTCGTGCATGCCTGGCATCCTAGGGAGCCGTGCGCGCGCGTGGCCCGGACCGTCCCGGGGGCGCAAGGTAGCTGCCGTACGTCCACAGCAAGAACAGCGCGTAGGCGCGCCACGGTCGCCACGGCTCGGCGAGCAGCTCCGCCTCGGCAGCAGTCGCGACCCCGAGCGTGCGCTGGAGCACGAGGTCACCCGCGGGGAACGCGTCGGCGTCCTTGAGCACGCGCACCGCAAGGTACTCGACGCTCCACGGCCCGAGGCCCGGGAGCGCGAGCAGCTGCGCCCGGACCTCCTCGGGCGGCCCCGTCGGGTCGAGACCCTCGGCGAAGGCCTCGGCGAGCGCGACGACCGACCGTGCCCGCACCGCCGTCGTCCCGGTCGCGGCACGCAGCTCGACCGGGTCGGCACCCGCGACCGTCTCGGGACGCGGGAACTCGCGCAGCACCGTGCCCGGCGGCCCCGAGAAGTACTCGCAGAAGCGCGCCGCGAGCGCGCGGGCGGCAGCAAGGCTCACGCGTTGGCCCAGCACGGTCGTCACGCCGGCCTCGAAGGGGTCCGGGTGCCCGACGACGCGCAGCCCGGGCCAGCGCTCGACGAGCGGAGCGAGCCGCGGGTCGCCCGCGAGATGCGCGTGCACGGGAGCAAGGTCGCGGTCGAGGTCGAGCCAGCGCCGCAGCGTGTGCTCGACGCGCGCGAGCACAGCGTCCGGGAACCCCGCGGGCGGGCGCCAGGCGACGTGGCCGTCGGTGATCTCGATCTCGACCGGGACCACCGTGCCGTCGACCTCGAGGAGGCGGCGCACGGTCGAGCCCGAGGTCTCCTGGATCCCCGGGAGCGAGTGCGCGGCGAGCGCCGCGAGCATCGGGGCGGCGGGCAGCGGTCCGGTGGTCGCGAGCTGCTTCACTCGGGCCACACCCCTGAGGCGCCCCGGCGATGGCTGCCCACAAGGTGCGTGTCGACGATCCCGACGGCCTCCATGAGAGCGAAGACCGTGGTCGGGCCCACGAACCTGAAGCCGCGTCGACGCAGCTCGCGCGCGAGCGCGACGGACTCGGGGATCGTCGTGGGGACCTCGTCCGTCGTCCGCGGGACCGGGGTGCGCTCGGGGCGCGCGGACCACACGAGCTCGGCGAGGCCGCCGTCGGCGCGCAGGGCGAGGGTCGCGCGGGCGTTGCCGATCGTCGCGCGGATCTTCGCGGCGTTGCGCACGATCCGCGCGTCGCCGAGCAGGCGCGCGACGTCGTCGTCGTCGAAGGCCGCGACCCGCTCGGGGTCGAAGCCCGCGAACGCCTCGCGGAAGGCCGGTCGCTTGCGCAGCACGACGAGCCACGACAGCCCCGACTGGAAGGCCTCGAGCGACAGGCGCTCGAACAGACCCTGCTCGTCGCGCACGGGCATGCCCCACTCGGTGTCGTAGTACTCGAGCAGGAGCGGGTCGCCGTAGGCCCACGGCGTGCGGGCCTTCCCGTCGGGGCCGACGACGGGCCCGCTCACGCGGCGGACTCCAGCTCGAGCAGGAAGCGCTTCGCCTCGTGCCCACCCCGGTACGCGCCGAAGGTCCCGTCCGAGCGCACGACCCGGTGGCACGGCACGAAGATCGGCACCGGGTTGCGTGCGCACGCGCTGCCGACCGCACGGACCGCCCGCGGACTCCCGACCGCGGCCGCGACAGCCGCGTAGCTCTCGGTGCGCCCGAAGTCGATGCTCGGCAGGTGCGCGACGACCGCGGCGCCGAAGCCCCGCGCGAGGCTCAGGTCGACCGGGACGTCGAACCGGCGCCGCCGGCCCGCGAAGTACTCCTCGAGCTCACGCGCCGCCTGCGCGAGCCTGCCCGGCACCTCGAGCACGCGCGGGCTCACGCTCGCGGCCAGGCCCGCGAGCACCGCGTCGTGGTCCTCGTTCTCGAACGCGAGCCGCACGACCCCCGCCCGGCTCGCGACAAGCAGCACTGCACCGATCGGCGTGCGCACGGTCGCGTACGCCAGGTCGACCAGATCGGCGTCGGCGGCCCGCTCCGCGAGGTCTGCGCGCAGGCGCGTGAGCTCGCCGTCGTCGGGCTCGAGCCCCACGAACCACCCGCGCACCTCGCTCGCCTCGTCCCGCTCGATCTCGTTCATGGTTCCTGCCTCCGTCCTGGATCAGCCCCGAGCGCCCGGCGCAGCGCGGCGACGCCGTCCGCGCACGCGCGCCGCGCCGCGGCCTCCGTGCCCCCGACGATCTCGGCGACCTCGCGGTGCGCGAGCCCCGCGAGGAAGTGGTACGCGACCGCCTGGCGCTGCTTGGGTGCGAGCCGCGCGAGGGCCGCCCACAGGTCGAGGTCGCGAGCCTCGGCACGCTCGGGAGCCTCAAGGCCCGCGGCGCGCTCGAGCGGCTCGGTCGGACGCGCACGACGCACGACGTCGATCGCCTTGCGGTGCGCGATCGTCACGAGCCACGCCTCGAGGTTCGCCCCGGCAGGAAGGTCCGGGTACGCACGCAGCGCCGCGAGGAAGGTCTCGGACCACGCGTCCTGCGCGTCCTGGAGACCCAGGACCGCACGGCACACGCGCAGGACCGTCCTGCCATGGCGCTCGACCACGAGCTCGAAGGGAATCTTGGTCACACCCTGAAGACGCCCGGGCTCGCCAGGACGTGAGGTCTCGAGCGGTGGTCTGCGGTGCACACCCCTCATCCTTGCCCAGACCTGCGACGTCGCTCGAAAAGCGCGGACGGCACGTCCCTGGCACGCTGTGCTGATGGACCTGTGGCCCGGAGCTGCCTATCCGCTCGGTGCGACCTACGACGGGGCAGGCGTGAACTTCGCCCTGTTCTCCGAGGTCGCCGAACGCGTCGAGCTGTGCCTGTTCGACGACGACGGCTCCGAGACGCGCGTCGAGCTGCCCGAGGTCGACGCCTTCGTGTGGCACGGCTACGCGCCCGGCATCATGCCCGGCCAGCGCTACGGCTTCCGCGTGCACGGGCCCTACGCCCCCGAGCACGGCCACCGCTGCGACCCGAGCAAGCTCCTGCTCGACCCCTACGCGAAGGCGGTCGACGGACACGTGAGCCCGCACCCCTCGCTCTACTCCTACTCCTTCGACGACCCCGCCGTACGCAACGAGGAGGACTCCGGGCCGCACACGATGAAGTCGGTCGTCGTGAGCCCGTTCTTCGACTGGGGCCACGACCGCCCCCCGCGGCACGAGTACCACGACTCGGTCATCTACGAGACGCACGTGCGTGGGCTCACGATGCGCCACCCGGGGGTACCCGAGCGGCTGCGCGGGACCTACGCGGGCCTCGCCCACCCCGCGACGGTCGAGCACCTCACGGCGCTCGGTGTCACCGCGGTCGAGCTCATGCCGGTCCACCAGTTCGTCAACGACCCCGCGCTCGTCGAGAAGGGACTGTCGAACTACTGGGGCTACAACACGATCGGCTTCTTCGCCCCGCACAACGGCTACGCGGCCTACCGCGGGCCCGGCCAGGCGGTCCAGGAGTTCCGGGCCATGGTCAAGACGCTCCACGACGCGGGCATCGAGGTCATCCTCGACGTCGTCTACAACCACACCGCCGAGGGCAACCAACTCGGCCCCACCCTCAGCCTGCGCGGCATCGACAACCACGCCTACTACCGCCTCGTCGACGACGACCCGCGCTACTACATGGACTACACGGGCACCGGCAACTCGCTGAACATGC
>Ga0123332_1001424_pt1 | contig 23450 bp, 13 predicted proteins | sample BioC12SIPDNA_4_FD_89958 | JGI IMG/M metagenome (GOLD analysis project Ga0123332, IMG submission 89958) | Anaerobic biogas reactor microbial communites from Washington, USA - Biogas_R2_A C12 SIP DNA | ecosystem: Engineered > Bioreactor > Anaerobic > Unclassified | place: Washington, USA... | reverse complement strand
TCCTCCGGCTCGGTGATGGCCCGCAGGTAGCCGAAAAGCTCGTCCAGCGTGGCAAAGCCGCAGAGCTCCCCCGTGGAGGGGCACTCCAGGGACGCCCGCCAGCCGAGCTTGTCGTCGCCGCCCACCTGCCATAGCCGCAGCATGAACGCTTCGTACCGCTTTTCCATGCCCATCTCCAGACAGTGATTCCCAGGTGCCGAGTATAGCAGCGGATCGTGGCTGCAGCGTCAAAGAAACGTCAAAATCGCGGCCGGACTTGCAGTTGCCTCCGCGCGATTCGCGCCGTATAATGCATTTGAACCTAAAGGCGTTCACGCGGGGACATCCATGACGCTCTCGATCCATCTGCTTGGGCCCTTCCTGGCACGGGGAGGCCAAGAGCAGTCCATCCATCTCACCTCCAAGAAGGCAAAAGCGCTCCTCGCCTACCTCTCGGTGGAGGGCGCGCGGCCCCACTACCGCGACGCGCTCGCGGGGTTGCTCTGGCCCGACCACCCCGATCGGGCCGCCCGCGGCAGCCTCCGGCAAGCGTTGCAAGATCTGCGCCACGCCATCGGCGACGCTGTCCCCCAGCCTCTTTTCCTCGCCTCGCGCGAAGCGATCCAGCTCGACCCCCGGGCCGACCTGTGGCTGGACGTGGCCGCTTTTGAGGGCCTGGTGGCCAGCACCGCCCGGCAGCCCCTAGCCGGGCCGGAGGCCGAGGCGGCGCTCCGCTCGGCGATTGCCCTGTACCGCGGCCCCTTCCTGGACGGACTCTCCCTGGGCGATAGCCCGGCTTTCGAGGAGTGGCTCCTCCTGCGGCGCGAGCAGCTGGGCCGGCAGGTGCTTTTGGCGCTCAACGCGCTGGCCGCGCTGTATGAGGCGCGGGCGGCCTTTGCCGACGCACTGGCCTGCGCCCGCCGCGCCGTCGAGCTGGAGCCCTGGCACGAGGAGGCGCGCCGCCGGGTCATGCGCTTGCTGGCGCTTTCCGGCCAGCGCAGCGCCGCCATCGAGCAGTTCCGCAGCTATGAGCAACTGGTCCGGCGCGAGCTGGCCGTGCGCCCCGACCCGGAGACCCTGGCCCTCTATGAGCGTATTTGCCGCGGCGAGGTGGTGGCGCCGCCGCCCGCGCGCGCTGAGGAGGCCGCGCTTGCGCCGGCGCCCCTGGTGGAGCGCGTGGCCGTTCCAGCCCTGGTGGGCCGCGAGTCCGAGCTGGCCAAGCTCGCAGGCTGGCTGGCCCAGGCGCTGGCGGGCGAGGGCCGGGTCGCTCTGGTGACCGGCGAGGCGGGCAGCGGCAAAACGGCGCTCGTGGAAGAGTTTGGCCGGCAGGCGATGGCCGCCGAGGAGGGGTTGCTGGTCGCGCTGGGGTGTTGCAGCGCGCGCGGCGGCGTCGGCGACGCTTACCAGCCCTTCCGCGACATTTTGCGTATGCTCACCGGCGAGGCCGAGGGCGTCCTGGGGGCGGCGCATGCCCGGCGCTTGCGCGGCTCCTTGTGCCTGACCTTCGAGGCCCTGGCGCGACAGGGGCCCGATCTGGCGCGCCTGCTGGCGACCGACCCGCAGTTGGTGGCGCGCGCCCGCGCCTGCGCCGCGCCGGGCGCGGCCTGGATCGGCGAGTTGGAAAGCACGCTGGGCAAGGCGGATGCTCCAGGAGCGCTCATCGCCTTGCAGCCTCCGGCGCTCTGCGAGCAGGTGGCCCGGGTCCTGCACGCCCTGGCGCGTCAGCAACCGGTGCTGGTGCTGCTCGACGACCTGCAGTGGGCCGACGCCCCCTCGCTGGACCTGCTCTTCTACTTGGGGCGCCGCCTCCAGGGCCATCGCATCCTGATCGTGGGCACCTGGCGCACCGGCGAGGCCGACCCTCCCTCCCCCGGCGGGCCTCATCCTCTGGCGGCGATCGCCAACGAGTTCCAGCGCCAGTGGGGCGATATGCGCCTGGACCTGGCCCAGTCGGAGGGGCGCCGCTTCGTGGACGCCTACATCGACCGCTGGCCCAATCGGCTGGGGGACGGCTTCCGCGAGACGCTCTACCGGCACACCGGCGGGAACGCGCTCTTTACCGTCGAGCTGGTGCGGGCCATGCAGGAACGCGGGGACCTGCTGCGCGACCGGCAGGGCCGCTGGGCGGAGGGCCCCAGCCTGGCCTGGGCGCAACTCCCGCCGCGGGTGGAAGGGGCGATCTCCCAGCGCATCGGCCAACTGAGCGCCGAGCAGGTCAAGCTGTTGGAGGCGGCGAGCGTGGAGGGCGACGAGTTCCACGCTGAAGTGCTGGCCCGCGCGCTGGGCCTCTCCTCGGAAGCCGTGGCGACCACCCTGAGCGGCCCCCTGGGCCGGCAGGCGCACATCGTGATGCCGGGCAGCCTCGTGCGCGTCGGCGAGCGTCAGTTGGCGCGCTACCGCTTTCGGCACGGGATGTTTCAGAGCCATCTTTATGGGGGCCTCGACGCCGTGGCGCGGGCGCGCCTGCATGGGGCCATCGGCGAGGCGGCGGAGGCGCTCTTTGGCCAGGATGGGTCACGCCAGGCAGGCCAGCTTGCCCGGCATTTCGAGGAGGCGGGCCGCTTGGACAAGGCCGCCGCCTACTTGCTCAGGGCGGGTCAGCGGGCGGGGTGGGTCGGCGCGCACCGTGAGGCGATCGGCTGCTACGAGCGGGGGCTCGCGCTCCTGGGCCGCTTGCCGCCGACCGCGGAGCGAAGCGAGCTCGAGTTTGCGCTGCAAATGGCCATGGACTATTCGCTGGTGGGGACCCAGGGCTGGGGGGCCAGCGAGCGGCTGCGCGTCCTGGGTCGCGCGCAGGAACTGGGGCGGCAGGTCGGCTGGCCCACCCCGGTGATGTTGGGCGCCCTGCGGGGGCTGGCGGACCTCGCCGCCGCTCGCGGCGAGTACCAGCGGGCCATCAGCCTGGCTAACGAACTGCTGGCTGCGGGCGAGCAGGCGGGGGACCGCTTGAGCGTCGCCTCCGCGCACGCCATCCTCTCCCATTGCCTGGCCATGCAGGGCGAGCTGGCGCCGGCGTGGGAGCACGTCTCGCAGGCCACCGCCTTTGGCCGCCAGCTCCCCAGACGGCTCTCGGCGCAGGAATCGCTGGGCCTGCGCCCCCGCTGCGATATCGCCGAGTGCCTGCTGCTCCTGAGCCTCGGCAAGCTGGATCAGGCGCGGGGGCAAATGGCGCGGCTCCTCGCCAGCGACGATTGGGATGCTGGGCAGCGGACCATCATCCTCTGCCTGGCCGCCATGCTCCACGCCTTGCTGCACGAGGATCGCGAGGCCCGGCGGCTGGCCGAGGAAGGGCTGCGGACCATTGGCGGCGAGCCCTTGCCCGAGATGCGCGCCTGGGCCGAGGGGGTGCTGGGTTGGGCGGAGGCCCGCAGCGGCCAGCCGCGAGAGGGCGTTGCCCACCTTGCGGCGAGCATCCGCAGCAACCAGGAGCGGAACACCCTGACCTTTCGCTATCTCTTCCTGAGCCTATTGGCCGAGGCCTATCTGGCTGGCGGGGAGCTGGGCCTGGCGGCGCAGACCGTCGAGCAGGCGCTCTCGGACATGGCGGAAACGGGGACGCATTACCACGAGGCCGAGATGTGGCGCTTGCGCGGCGAGATCGCGCTCCGCGAGCGCGCCGCTGCCCCAGAGCCCGAACGCTGCTTCACCCGCGCCGTCGAGATCGCGCGCAAGCAGGGTGCGCGCTGGCTAGAGCTGCGCGCGACGGTCAGCCTGGCGCGGCTGTGGGCGCGCGCGGGCAGGCTCCCCGAGGCGCGAGCGGCCCTGGGAGCTTGCTATGCGACCTTTGTCGAAGGGTTCGACGCGCCCGACCTCGTCGAGGCTCGCGCGCTGCTGGCCGCCCTCGCCGAGCCCTAGATCACCCCGAGCTCCTTGCCCGCTTGGGCAAAGGCCTGCAGCCCCACGTCCAGGTCCTGGCGAGAGAGCATCGCCGACACCATCACCCGGATGCGCGCCAGCCCCTTGGGGACGGTGGGATAGCCGAGGGCCATGGCAAAGACCCCGCGTTCAAAGAGCCGGTTGGAGAGTTCCTTGGCCAGCGGCGCCTCCCCCAGCATCACCGGCGTGATGGGCGTCACGCTCCGCCCCACGTCAAAGCCGAGGCCCTTCATCTCCCCCTTGAAGTAGCGGGTGTTCTCCCACAGCCGGTCCACCAGCTCGGTGGACTCCTCCAAGAGCTCCACCGCCGCCAGGCAGGCGGCGGTGTCCGCGGGGGTCACGGCGCTGGAAAAGAGGAAGGGGCGCGCCTTTTGCCGGATATAGTCCACGATCACCTTTTTCCCGGCGATCGCGCCGCCCACTACCCCGAACGCTTTGGACATCGTCCCGATCTCGATATCGAACTGGCCGTGCAGCCCGAAATGGTCCACGATGCCGCGCCCGCCCCGGCCCAGCACCCCCTCGCCGTGGGCGTCGTCCACCATGGTGATCAGGTCGTGCGCCCGCGCCACGGCGGCGAGCCGGTCCAGCGGCGCGATGTCGCCGTCCATGCTAAAGACCCCGTCCGTGATCAGCAGCGCCCGGCGGTAGCTCTTGACGTTCTCCACGATCACCCGCTCGGCGTCGGCCACGTCGCCGTGCTCATAGACCAGCACCTTGGCCCGCGAGAGGCGGCACCCATCGATGATCGAGGCGTGGTTCAGCCGGTCCGAGATGATGCAATCCTCGGGGCCGACCAGCGCGCCGATGGCCGCCTGGTTGGCGCAAAAGCCGGACTGCACGTACAGGGCGTCTTCCACGCCCTTGAACTCGGCCAGGCGGCGCTCCAGCTCCAGGTGGAGCGCTTGTGTGCCGGCGATGCTGCGCACGGCGGCGGGCCCCACGCCCCAGCGGTCCACCGCTGCCTTGGCGGCCTCCTTCAGGCGCGGATGGTTGGCCAGCCCCAAATAGTTGTTGGTGCAGAGGTTCAGCACCCGCTTGCCGTTCACGATCATCCAGGCATCCGCCGGCGATTCCATGGTGCGGATGTTGATCAACAGCCCCGCTTGCCGGAGGCTCTCCATCTCGTCCACGATGAACTGTAGTTTCGGTTCGACCATCTGGCTCCTTTCGTTGCCCGCGAGGCTCCGTTGCGCTCGTTGCTGGCTCCATAGTACACGCCTGTGCCGGGGCGTCAAGCCGCACGGGCCTTTTGACAAACGGGCCATCCGGGTATACGATAGCGCCGCAAATCGGACCAATGGAGGTTCGTTCATGTCCGCGAGCGACATCGCCCGCATCCTTGTGACCGGGGCTGCGGGGCAGGTAGGCTGCGCACTGGTCGCGGCCCTGGGTCGGCGTTATGGCCCCGCCAACGTGGTGGCGGCCGATATCAAGTTTCCCCCCTCTTTTTCCGAGAGCAGTCCCCCGCGCGTGCGCCTGGACGTGACCGATCGCGAGGCCTTGGCGCAGGTGGTGCAGGCGCACCGGATCGACACGATCTACCATCTGGCCGCGATCCTCTCCGCCAACGGCGAAAAGAACCCCCAGGCGTGCTGGCAGGTGAACGTGGGCGGCCTGCTGAACGTGCTGGAGGTGGCCAGGGAGTACAGCCTGCGGCGGGTGATCTGCCCCAGCTCCATGGCGGTCTTTGGCCCCGACGCGCCGCGCCAGGGCACCCCGCAGGACACGCTGCTGCACCCCACCACCATGTACGGGGTCACCAAGGTCTCGGGCGAGCTGCTGGGCGAGTACTATTTCCGGCGCTACGGGGTGGACGTGCGCGGCATCCGCTACCCAGGGATCATCAGCAGCGAGGCCCGCCCGGGCGGCGGCACCACCGACTATGCCGTGGAGATCTTTTACGCGGCGCTGCAAGAGCGCCGCTACACTTGTTTCCTGCGCGAGGACACGGTGCTTCCCATGATCTACATGCCGGACGTGATCGAGGGGACCATCCAACTGGCCGAGGCCGACCCGGCCCGGCTGACCCGCCACACGGACTATAACATGACGGGGTTCAGCATCGCGCCCCGCGACCTGGCCGCCGAAATCCAGCGGCATCTCCCCGATTTCGAGATCGCTTACGCCCCCGACGCCCGCCAGGCCATCGCCGATTCCTGGCCTGCCGCCATTGACGATCGCGTCGCCCGCCGCGATTGGGGCTGGCGCCCGCGGCATGACCTCGCCGCCATGACCGCCGACATGCTGGCCAAGCTCGCCGCGCGGCAGCGCGCCGGCTCGCTATAGGCGGAGCGGCTTGACCTGATCCAGATCATGGCTCCCCCAACACTACCGGGTATTATGGAATCATTGCCGCTGCCATGCCGCAGTGGCATGAAAGGGAGAGCACCATGAACAAGACACATAACCGATCCCCTATACCGATCGTCGCTTTGCTTGTCGCAGCCCTGCTGATCGTGTCCTGCGGTAGTAGCCAGCCTGAGCAGGCGAATACCCCGCCGCCACCATCCGCAGCGGTCCAGCCAACCACGGCGACGCAGCCCACGACTGTCACACAACCGACTGCTGTAACGCAGCCGACTGCTGCAACGCAGCCGACCGCTGCAACGCAGCCAACTTCCGCATCGCAACAGGCTCCCGCGGCTCTGCCCTCAGATGACTTTGCCCCCATCGTGAACGCCTATCGGGCGCAACTCGACGCCGATAGATTCCGCATGACGATGGTCCTGGTGGACGACGAGGGGACCAGTACCCAAATCATCGAGTACGTCGCTCCCGATCGCTTTCGCCTCCAGATGGACGAGGAGGACCTTCTCGTGATCGGAGAAAGCACCTACGCGCTGAAGGACGGCGAGTACCGGCTCTATCCCGATGGCGGCATGATCGGGCGCATGGTCGTCAACCTCGTGAACCCGGCGCAGGTGGAGCAACTGACGCCATACCTCGTCTCGGTGACGCCGAAAGGCACCGAGACGCTGAACGGCAAGGCGATGCGGGTCTACGAGTACGTTGCCAACTTGGATGACGAGGTGGCTAGCAGCACCGTCTGGATTTCGCAGGCGGACGGCCGGCCTTATCAGGTGCGCCAGGAGCAATACGGCGAGCAGTCGACGATCACCTACGAGTACGATGCAGACATCGAGATCGAGGCGCCGGCAGTTGCTAACTAGGCCGCCAGATCAGCCTGGCACAAAACACGGCCTCCGGTCACTTGTGACCGGAGGCCGTGTTCTTGGCGGGCAACCGCTAGAGCCCTAGCATCAACAGCGCCACCCCGTGCAGTGGCAGCGTCAGCCTGACCTCCGCCGCCCCCTCGCGGACCTCGACGGGCTCATCGGCGCGGACCGCCTCCAGCCCCTCTCGCGCGCGCATCGCCGCGATCTGCGCGTCGTCCGGCCAGTCGGGACAACCCATCTGCTCCCAGACGGTATGGGCGTTGGAGTGCTGCTCGTCCACGCGATACTCGGTGATTCGGGCCTGCTGGGCCTGGCCCAGCCCCGCCACCCGCACCGTGACCTCGCGCGCCCCCCCGGCGGATGGGGCGGCGGCCTGGTTCCAGACCAGCACCTGCACCGCAGCGCCGCGCCTCGCCGCCAGCCCGTCCACGCGGGGGTAGGGGCGGATGGCCAGGCCGGGTCCCAGCTCGGCGGCGTCGGCCTCGTCGCGCGGGCGCCGGGCGCCGCGCGTCCCGGCCTCTTCCCCGGGGGCGATGTCGGCGCTGGTGTCGTCGGTGGCGAGGGCCAGCCGCTCGTCGCCCAGCTTGGCCAGCAGGGCCAAGCCGTTCATCAGCGGCTTGCGGATGCCCAGCGGGTCATAGATCGCCCGCGTCCCCTCGAAGCAGCGCATCCCGTGAAAGTAAAAGGCCCACTGGGTGATCAGCTCCAGGTTGATCCCCTCCCGCGCGGCCACGTCCAGCAGTTCTTTGACGCTGCGGATGACAAAGACGGGGTAATAGGAGGTGTTGCGGAAGCGAAAATCGGGACTGTCATAGATGCCCGCCGGCGACCGCACGTCGATATCCCACTCGTTGCAGAGGATCGGCAGGCCGCGGTAGGCGGGGAACCGGCGGACCACCTCCCCATAGCGCAGCAGCTCCCGGCGCGCCACCAGGTCGAAATCGGGGTTGGGCACCTGACGCCCTCTCCGGCCGGTCCCTTTGGTGTGGAACGAGATAAAGTCCAGCCGCGTGCCCGTCCGCCCTGTGGCGAAATTGGTCCCTGTCGCGCAGTGCGCCAAAAAGGTCTCCAGGAACTCGGCGCTGTGGGCGATATCGGGGCCGCCCACCCGCAGCCCCTCATCCGCCTCCAGGATGCCCGCCACCGCATGGTCGTGGACCTTGAGGAACATCTGGACGCGCTCCGCCTCCCAGGCGGCGTCCCTGGGTTGGGGCCGGTCATCGAGGTTGATCCATTGGGCCTGGTCGGGCTCGTTCCAGGAAGAAAAGTACCACGTCCGCACCTCGTCGCGCCCATAGCGCTCGATCAGGTGCAGCGCGAATTGCCTGTTCAGCTCCCGCCACTGGTTATAATCGCGCGGCGGGTAGCGGCCGCTCTGATAGAGGTCGGCCTGGGGGCAGGCCGAGAGGTCGTGCGGCATAAAGTCCAGCTCGGCCATCGGCTTGCAGCCGTTGTCCACATAGACGTCATAGATGCGGTCCACGGTGGACCAGTCGTAGCGCGGCTGGCCGTCCGGCCCCAGGCTGAAGCAGTTGGTGGAGGCGACGTAGGGGCTGCTGCGCAGGTTGCCGGAAGAAAAGATGTTGTGGTTGCGGATCCAATAGGGCCCATCGCCCAGCGCGGCGATCTCGCGGAAGATCCGCTGGCCCGTTGGCGTATAGGTCCAGTTGATCTCGTCGTAGCCGATGGAGCGCCAGATCCGCTTGAGCGGCCCCAGCGACGCGGCCGCGTTCACGGTGATCGTCACCGGCGCCTCGTGATCCATGGGAGACCCTCCTTCCGCTGCGTTCCGTAGCGCCCTGCGTGCCTTACCTCGTCCCTCTGCGCGCGATGACCTCGCAGGCGTACATCGCGAGCTTGTCCCAATCGAAGCGATAGGGGCGCGCCGAAGGGTACTCTTGGGGGAAGGCCTCTTGCAGCAGGCCAAAGGTGTGCGTCACGGCCAGCGTCTGGTGCGTGTTATCCAGGATGGTCGCTTGCTCCGCCGCATAGATGCGCCGCATGGCCTCGCCGAGCCGGCGCAGGCCCGCCGTGGCCTCGGCTTGCCGGTAACCCCCCAGCCGCGGCGGCAGCCGCACCAGCAGGTAGGCCGCATCCATGGTGTGAAAGCCCGGCAGCGGGTGGTCCCACAGGCCATTGTCCCTTTGCAGCCGCAGCGCCTCGTCCAGGATCTTTTCCGGCATGTTGGGCAGGCGCCCCGCCGATAGATGCAGGGCGGTGTAGGCAAAGGTGCGGCTGATGTTGGTCCCGGCGCGCGGCCAGGTGCCGACCTCGGGGTGTTGCTGCTTGGCCAGGTGGCGGAAAAGCGTCTCGGCCAACGCGGCATCGCCCAGGCTGGCGACGGCTGGCACGACCCCCAGGATCTCGTGGTGGTTGCCTCGTGGCAACGCGCCCTGACTGGCCTCGCCGCCCGCCTGGCTAGGCGCAGCCTGAGCCACCCACGGCGTGCCCGTCCAGCTCCCGTCGGCGCCGCCGCTCCAGTCAAAGCTGTCCAACCAGGCCTCCAGCCCCGCCGGCGTGAGCACCGGCTCCAGGTGGGCGGGAAAGTGCGGCAACTGGGCGTCGAGGATGCGCAGCGCCCGCACGGCCTGCCAAAAGGCGTGGCCGTCGCTGTGGTTCTGGCTCGCCGGGAAGGGGTCGTGGGGGACCTTGCCCGTGGCGGGGTTCTGTTTGCCCTGGATGAACCGCACGATGGCGGCGCGGTCCGGGTCGGCCAGGTTGGGGTCATGGTTGGCGTAGCGGATCCAGATCACGTCCGTGGTGCTCAGCACGTTGGGGCCGATGGCGGCGTTGCGGCGAAAGCCCCCGCTGGCCGGGTCATAGAGCGTCAGCGACCAGGCGTGCAGTTGATTGCGGAAAGCGTCCAGAAAGGCGGGGGACTCGACCACCTGCCGCCCCAGCATGGGATAGCTCGGCTCCATTGATCTCCTTTCCATCTAGGCGCCAGGGGAGGGGTTGCCCCCTCCCCTGGCCTTGGCGTTCCTGATGGGCGCTGGGCCCTATTGTTTCCAGAAGTACTGCTCGGTGGCCGTGTGTCCGGGGCCGCGCACCTGGTCGTCGAACAGGGCGTCCGCGGGCACGTTGCGGAAGCTGTTCTTGACCACTAGCAAGGTGGGCGCGGGCGTGCAGACGCCCAGGAACCAGAGGTTGTCATGGTTCAGTTCCAGGATCTGGCGGAAGAGCTTGACCTGCTCGGCCTCGTCCACCGTCACCTTGACCTGATCCCAGAGTTCCAGCACCTTGCGGACGTCGCCGGTGGGCTCTTCGCCTTCCTTGCCCTCGGAGGCCCACCATTTAAAGTATTCCAGGCCCCAGTTCCCTTGCTTGTCGTAGGGCATGAAGCAGCGCGGCTCGATCAGCGGGTCGAACTCGCCGCTGCCCGTCCAGACGCCCAGGTCGAGGCTGTTGGACTCTTCCTGCTCTTCGTAAAGCTGCCGCGCCACTTCCTTGGCGATCAGCTCGACGCCGATCTCTTTCCACTGCGGCGTGAGCAGCTCGCCGATGATGCCCCAGGCGCCGATAACTGCGGCATACTGATAGATGAGGGTCAGACGCTTGCCGTCCGGGCGCAGGCGGTAGCCCTCGCTATCCCGCTGGGTGAGCCCCATCTCGTCCAGGTAAGCGTTGGCCTTGGCCACGTCGCGCACGGTCATGTCCTTGGCCTGCGGCTCCCAGTAATGGGGCGAGCTCTTGAGCGGGGAGACCTGGCTGGGCTCGGTGAGGCCCAGGAAGGCCGCCTCGATGATCTCCGGGCGGTTCATGCCTAGCGACAGGGCGTAGCGGAAACGCTTGTCCTGCACGATCTGGCGCAGCACGGGATCCTTGTTGGTCTGGTTGACGCCGATGATCACGTCGAACCGCCCGGTGTTCCAGAGCAGGATGCGATAGTCGCCCTTCTCCTTGTTCTCCTGGAACAGCGGATAGTTGTCGATGGTCATGTGGCGGAGCTGCATGTCCACCTCGCCGGCCACCGCGCGCACCGCGGCCTGGGCGGCGGTCTCCACCAGCATGAACTCGATCCGGTCGATATACGGGAGCTGGTTGCCCTCGGGGTCCACCTTCCAATAGTAGGGGTTGCGCTCGAACACGATGGGCTGCTTGGTGTGCGATCCCTTCAGGCTCCAGGCGTTGATCACCGGCAGGTCCTGGTTGGTGCGCGGGTCGGTCTTGGAGTTGAAGAGCTGGTTCCACTGCTCGTATCCCGCGTCCTTGACCGCCTTGTCCAGCGCGGCCTTGTCGGCGTACTTGAGGTGGAACTGCTGGAGGTAGTGCTTGGGGTGCTGCTCCAAGGTGCCGCCGGCCAGCCCCGCCACCACGCGCATGAACAGGCCGTAGGGGGCGGCGAACTTGCAGCGGAAGGTCGAGTCATCGACCTTTTCGATGACGATGGGCTGCCCGCCCGCCTTGTAGGTGCTGGGGACGCTGGAGAGCTCTTTCACCAGCCACTCGTCCTCGTAGCGAAAGACGATGTCGTCGGCGGTATAGGGCTCGCCGTCCGACCACTTCATGCCCTTGCGCAGGCTAAAGGTGTACTGCGTGCCGTCCGGCGAGATCTCCCAGCTCTTGACGACGTTGGGGATCATGGCCGCGCCGTCCTTGTCGTAGCGCACCAGCCACTCGTAGGTCATCTTGGCCTGCATCTGGGTGTCGCTGGCGCCCGTGGCCAGGTGGTGCCAGGTCCCGCCGTACTGCCCGATCTCTTCCCAGGGCGTGATCACCAACGGCTCCTCGGGCAGCCGCTCGTCCACCGGCGGCAGCGCGCCCGACTGGACCAGCCCGGCGACCATGGGCGCCTCGCGGAACTTGACCGGGACCGGCGTGGCCGTGACCACTTTTTCGACGGCGACCTCTTTTTGCACCACCACCGTCTCTTTGACGACCTTTTCCACCGGCACTTGTTTTTCGATGACCTGAGGCGTGGGTTGCGCGCAGCTTGCCGCTGCCAGGCCCACCGCGGTCACCACGGTAGCCCTTAGAAATCCTCGACGATCCATTCTCGCTGCCATTTTTCCCCTTTCCTCAACCTTCTGGCGGGTGCGAAAGGCTCGCTACCCGTTTACCACCTTGGATACGTCCACCACGTAAACCTGACGCGCCCCCTCGTGGACCGAATCGAAAGCCACCATCGTGTCGTCCCGGTTCCAGCGCGGGTGCATGTCGCAGCGAACCTGGCCCTTGAACTGCGGCGCCGAATAGAACTTGCCCAGGATCACTTGCCGCTCCTCGGCCCAGTTCCAGAGCTTGAGCGTCTGCAGGCGCTGCTCGTCGGGGCCGGTGTCGGTGAGCACCCAGCGGCCATCCCGGGTAAAGCTGCAATGCCCATCGCGGGTGAGATACTCCTTGCCGATGCGGCGGTGTTCGCGCGTGTCGTCGTTATAGAGGTAATAGCCGGGGCCCTCGGGCGTGGTGTACCAGCCGAATAGCTCGTTGCGGCTCCGCCAGTCAAAGTGGGAGGCGCCCAGCTCGCTGATGGTGCGCAGGTCGCCGCCCTTGGCGGAGCAGCTCACGAAAATCGTGCGCTTGATCTCGATCCCCGGCTCGTTCCAACGAATCACAAAGCTCAAGCGGCTGTCGTCTCGGTTAAAGATGGTGTGGTTGTACCAGATCTTGTGGTCCTCCACCTCGGGGATGTGGCGCAGGTACTCGTAGCCTTCCTGGTAAGAGACGAGCATCTGGGCGTCGCCCGTTTCCAGGTCCATGAGGTAGATGCCGTCCTCCGCCGGGTGCAGCTTGTCGGCAAAGAGGTCGGGCAGCCCGGCATAGCCCACCACCGGGCGCAGCGAGGCCAGCCGCGCATAGTTCAGGCTGACCGCCCAACGGCCGTCGTGGCTCAGGCCGCTGACCGGGCGCGGCAGCACGCGTCGCTTGCCCGTGTGGATATCCAGCACCACCGAGACGAAGCGGTCGCCCTGACGGTCGTTAAAAACGATCTGCCGGTCGGGGGCGGTGGGGAGCCAATGCAGCATGGTGCCCTGTTGTAGGTTCCAGGCGTAAGTCTCGGCCAGCGGCTCGAACCGGCCCGTGGCCGTCTCCACCAACCCCACCACCGCCTTGTCCTGGGCCGTCGGAGGCCGCTCGTGGAAGGTCGATTCCAGGCAGAGCATGTACCGCCCCGTGATGTCCCAGGGGCAGATGCCATAGTAGCCGAAAAAGTGGTGCTTGGGCCCCTTGGTCACGGCGACGGGGTCGAAACCGAACTCGTTGGGCATGGTCCTTCCTTTCTGATGTAAGCTATTCTCGCTCAATTACCCGCACCGACTGAACGTAGCGGCGCGGCGGGCCTTCGTAGCCGCTGATCCGGTCCACCAGCATCTCGACGGCGCGCGCGGCCAGCGCCTCCACCGGCTCGTAGGAAAGATGGGTCAAGAGGCTGCCAAAGGTGGGCATCTCGCCAAAGACCGCCACCTCGATCTCGTCCGGCACCATGATCTGACGGCGCGCCAGGGCGTAAAGCACGCCGAAAGCGGCCCATGAGGCGGCGGCGACGATGGCTGTGGGCGGCTCGGCCAGCTCGAGCAGCGCCGCGATGGCCGCCTCGGCGTTGCCGCTGGGACCTTCCCAGATCAACTGGCGATCCACGGGCAGCCCGGCCTCTCGCAGGGCGGCGGCAAAGCCGGCGTGCCGTTCCACGGCGGTATAGTCCGTCGGCGCCCGATAGACCAGGGCGATCCGCCGGTGGCCCTGGTCGAGCAAGTGCCGGGTTAACTGATAGGTGCCCCCGGCCTCGTCCACCGCCACCGTGTCGTGGAGCGCGTCAGGGCCGCTGTTGAGCAAGACTAGGGGCAGGGCGTGCCCGCGCACTTGGGCGGGGAGGGGGCTATCCAGGCCGCAGGGAGAGGCGATGATGCCGCAGACCCCTCGTCCCACCAGGTGCGCCAACTGCTGCGCCTCCTTGACCTGGCTCTCTTCCGTGCCCACCAACAGGGATGCATAGCCCAGCCGCACCAGGTCGGCCTGCATGGCGAAGGAAACGCGAGACCAAAGGTAATGGGCGGTATTGTGGAGCATGATGCCGACGCGGTCGTTGGCCCGACCGCGCACCAACTGGCGAGCCGCCTCGTTCGGGACATAGCCCAACTCGGCGACCGCCTGGTCGATACGGCGCTTGGTCTCCTCGTGGACGGGCGCCGACCCGCGGATGGCGCGGGAGACGGTGATGGGGGAAACGCCCGCCCGGTCCGCCACGTCCCTGAGGGTCGGCCTGCTTCTTTCGGCCTGGTCTGCCACGGCGCCTCCTGCGCGTTGAGGAATCCCTGGCATGGTAGCGCTATCATGTCAGCGCTGTCATTATATCACATCTGGCCCATGATGGCAATACGGGCAGGGGGTACGGCCGACTGGCGCGCAGCACGCGCCGTGGTACAATGTCAGCAGGGAGGTTGCCGAACCGGGGGCAGGGAGGGAGCAGATAGATGATCGAGCGGCGCCTTCGCGAACGGGACATCCGCGATGAGGATGTGCTGGCGGCCATGGCCAAGGTCCCTCGCCACGAGTTCGTCCCGGCCGAGGTCCTGGAGGAGGCCTATGCCGATCGCCCCCTGCCTATCGGCTATGGCCAAACCATCTCGCAGCCCTATATCGTGGCCCTGATGACCGAGCTGCTGCGGCTCAGACGCGGGGACAAGGTGCTCGAGATCGGCACCGGCTCCGGCTATCAGGCCGCCATCCTGGCCGAGCTGACCGACGAGGTCTATACCGTCGAGATCATCCCCGCGCTGGCCGCCGCCGCGCAGGAACGGCTGCGGCGATTGGGGTACGCGCGGATCCAGGCTCGCCAAGGCGACGGCTATCTCGGCTGGGAGGAACATGCCCCCTACGACGCGATCATTGTCACCGCCGCGCCGGACCACATCCCGCCGCCGCTGGTGCGGCAGCTCCGCGATGGCGGACGGATGGTCATCCCCGTCGGCCCGGCGGGCGGCCATCAAACCCTCTGGCGGATCACCAAGGCGGGGCATGAGGTGCGCCGCGAGGACATGGGCGGCGTCGTCTTTGTCCCGCTGACGGGGCGGCATTAGCCGCCGCTCGCCTCAATCCCCCCCGAACGCGGCGCGGTTCCGGCGGCTGGCCAGGCGCTGCCGGACCCATTTGCTGGTCTCCACGGCGAAAAAGACGATGGTGCTCAGCGCCAGGCTGAGGGCGAACTGCTGTGGCGTGAGCGCCTGCGTGCCGAGCGCCCGCTGCAGGGCGGGCACATAGATGACCAATAGTTGCAGCACAAAGGTCAGTACGACCGCTCCCACCAACAGCGGGTTCGTCAGGAGCCCCAACTGGACCAGCAGCAGCTTGTCCGAGCGCGCCGAGAGCGCCCGGCCCATCTCGGTGAGGCAGACGGTGGTAAAGACCATGGTCTGCCAGACCGGGGTCTCCAGGTGCATCGCTGTGGCGAAACCCAAAAACTCGGGGAGCAGGGCGACCAGGGCCACCAGAGGGCCCACCCAGAGCATCTCGATCCCCAGCCCCCGGGCCAGCACGCTCTCGGTGGGCGGGTGCGGGGGGCGCGTCATGGTGTCCGGCGCGGCCGGCTCGACGCCCAGGGCAAGGCCGGGCGCCCCGTCCGTCACCAGGTTGATCCAGAGGATCTGCAGCGCGGTGAGCGGCATCGGCAGCCCGATCAGCGGGGCCACCAGCATGAGCAGCACCTCGCCGATGTTGCTAGAGACGGTGTACTTGATGAACTTGCGGATGTTCTCATAGATCGTGCGGCCCTCCTCGACGGCGTTGACGATGGTGGCAAAGTTGTCGTCCAGCAGCACCATGTCGGAGGCTTCCTTGCTGACGTCGGTGCCGGTGATGCCCATGGCCACGCCGATATCGGCTCGCTTCAGGGCCGGGGCGTCGTTGACCCCGTCGCCGGTCATGGCCACGATCTGCCCTTGCCGCTTCAAGGACTCCACGATCTTGACCTTGTGCTCGGGACTGACCCGCGCATAGACCGAGACCTCGCCCACGACCTCGTCCAGTTCGTCGTCCGATATCTCGGCCAGGCGCTGCCCGGTGATCACCTGGTGCGCCGCTTGCGGGCCGGCCCGGGCGATGCCCAGGTCGTGGGCGATGTGCAGCGCCGTCAGCGGGTGATCGCCGGTGATCATGATCGGGCGGATGCCAGCGGTGCGGCACTTGAGCACGGCCTCGCGCACCTCGGGGCGCGGCGGGTCGATCATGCCGGTGAGCCCGACAAAGATCTCGCGCGTCTCCAGCGCCGCCTCGTCCAGGCTCGCGCCGAGCTGGTCTAGCGGGCGCAGGGCCACCCCCAGCACGCGCATGCCGTTCTGGGCCAGGCTGTTGTTGGCCCGCTCGATGCGCTCCCGCCAGCCCGCCTCCAGCGGCTCGATCACGCCCTCGCTCAGGACGCGGTCGCAGGTTTCCAGCAGGCTATCCACCGCCCCCTTGGTGAAGGCGATATAGTCGCCCTCCGGAAGCTGCGCCAGCAGATGGTCCAGCGCCTGGCTCCCCGAGCCCGCGGCAGTCGCCGGGCGGCGGTGCACGGTGGTCATTCGCTTGCGCTCCGAGGTGAACGGCGCCTCGGCCACCCGTGGCAGCAGCGCCTCCAGGTCGGCCTTCCACAGGCCGAGCCGCGCGGCGGCCACCACCATCGCGCCCTCGGTGGGGTCGCCGACGGCATGATACCCCCGCGCGTCGCCGTCGTCGGGCTGCAGAATGGCATCGTTGGCGAGCGCGCCACCGGCCAGCAGCAGCGCCATCGCGGGGCCGGGCTCGGCAAGGGGCGGGTCAGCGGGGGAGAGGGTGGGGCCAGTGTGCTCCAGGTGTTGGGTCAGGTCCAGCCGGGACCCGGCCACGTCCAGGATGGTCACGGTCATGAGGTTCTCGGTCAGGGTGCCCGTCTTGTCCGAGCAGATCGTGGTCACGGCGCCCAGCGTCTCCACCGCCGGCAGCTTGCGGATCAGCGCCTGGCGGCGGATCATGCGCTGCGCGCCCAGGGCCAGGGCGATGGTGGCCACGGCGGGGAGCCCCTCGGGCACGGCGGCCACGGCCAGGCTGACCGCGGTCAGAAACATCTCTTCCAGCGAGCCGCCGCGCCAGAGCCCCACCACAAAGACGATGGCGACGAGGATAAAGGCATAGAGCGCCAGCCATTTGCCGAGCTCGGCCATCTTGCGCTGCAACGGCGTCTTTTCCTCCGTGACTTGCTGCAGCAGCTCGGCGACCTTGCCCAGCTCGGTCCGCATGCCGGTCTCCACCACCAGCCCGGCGCCCCGGCCATAGGCGATGGCCGTGCCCATAAAGAGCATGTTGCGCCGGTCGCCCAGGGACGCTTGCTCGCCGGGAAGGGCCTGCCCGACCTTGTCCACCGGCACCGACTCGCCGGTGAGGGCGGCCTCCTCGGCCCGCAGGTTGACCGACTCGAGCACGCGGGCGTCGGCGGGCACGCGGTTGCCCGCTTCGAGCAAGATCACGTCCCCGGGGACCAGGCTGGCCGCCGACACCTCTCTCACCTGCCCGTCGCGGCGCACCCGCACGGTGGGGACGGCGAGCTGCCTAAGCGCCGCCATGGCCCGCTCCGCCCGGTATTCTTGGCTAAAGCCGAGGGCGGCGTTGAGGATAACGATGATCATGATCATGATCGCGTCGGTGGTCTCGCCGATGGCGAACGACACCACGGCGGCGACCAACAAGACGATGACCATGATCTCGGTGAACTGGCCGGCCAGGACCGTTAGGGGGCTGCGCAGCCCGCGCTCCTGCAGCTCGTTGGGGCCATCGCGCTCCAGCCGTCGCGCGGCCTCGGTTGAAGCGAGCCCCTCGGGCGAAGCATCCAGTTGTTGGTAAAGCTGCTCGTGTTCCAGCGCGTGCCAGGCGGTCATCTTGGACTCCTTTGCGCGAGCCAGCCAACACCGCAGGGCCCAGCAAGCCCTGCGCGGCGCTCGCTTTCCGGGCCAAACAAAAGCTCCAGACCGAAGCCTGGAGCAAGCCTGCTCTATGCCTCTGCCTCTTTCATGGTGCCGGCGAAGTTAGCTGACGGGTTAGGGCTGAAAGATGCCCCCCTCGCTAATGCGAGATTCACCCCACGGGTGGGCCCTCCGCTTCCCAGGCGCTGGGCTGCCCGGGAATTAGGCTACAGATATGGTATTGATGATAGCTTATACCTATCTAGTGATCTCGTCAAGCGCGCTCCTGCGCCCCTCCTCCCCTCGGCCTCGGCCTGGTCGAGATGCTCCAGCTCGAGTATTCCTTTCAGCCGCGGATCTATTCGGACACGACCCCCAGGTCCACGATCTGCACGTCGTCGATCCAGACGGAGCCCATCCCCTCCGCGGTCACGGGCAAGATGACGGCTTCGGTGGGGTCATCCACCACCAGGACGGCCAAGTAGGGGTTCCAGTCAAAGCTCCCGCCCCATTCGCTCGTCCAATGCCCCTGGGGCACCCCTTCTGCCTGGGTCTCCCAGTAAAGGGCCCTCCCTTTCCACTGCTGATCCTCGACGGCGCGCAGCCGACACGCGTACGCATACGCATGGTGCCCGGCGAGGTCGATTCGCTGGTACCAGCCCCCGGCATACCCTGGGCTGGCGTTGGATACGCGGGCGCACTGGGCGCCCTCGTAGCAGTCGGCCGAGTCAACGGAGAGGCGTGCGGACGGCCCGGCCGCAAAGGCAAGCCACCCTTCTGACCCGGCCTCGAAGGCGCCGTTGCGAACCAGATTCGGCTGTGCTTGCAGCCATCGTTGTCCGCGCTCCTCCTGCAAGAACGCGGCCCAGCTTGCGCGACTGGCCACCACTTCCTGGTCTGGGCCCAGCTCGGACCTAAGCACCGTTACCGCTAGATCGGGCTGCAAAGCGGGGAATTCTGCTCTCTCGCGCAGGTGGCTCCGAGCATACGTATACGACACCTTGTCGCGAACGGACGTTATCGACGGAAACGAGTAGACATACCAGACGCGATGGCTGCCGACCAGCTCCTCCCAGTCCTGCGCAGACGCGGGCCTGGCCTGATAGCTCGATAGGTAAGCCTTGGAAAAATAGTGCTCCAGGACGACCCCGTCAAAGCTCCCGATGACGACGGCATCGCCCGGCCACGAGTTCTCTTGCACATATCGCGCGGCATCGCGATAGTTCTGCTTCTCTCCCGCATAGTACCGGGCGAGCGTCATGCTCCAGGGCACCGCCAGCGGCGCGCAGACGGCCAGGAACGCGGCGGCGCCGATGGCGCGCTTGAACGAGGGCCGGGCCCCTCTCGCTGCTGCCAGGCGTCTCGCCAGCGTCGCCAGCGCCCCGCCCAGGAAGGACACGCCCTCGGCAGCGAGGCAGCAAAGCGGCGGCAGGGCGAAGAGCAAGTGCCTTGGGTGAATCCAGCGGCGTGGGGGAAAGAGGATCAGAAACAGAAACGGGGCCGCGAACCAGGCCGCCAGCAATAGGGTGGCTGAGCGCCTTCGCAGGAACCCCGAGAGCACGCCCAGGACCAGGAGGGCGCAGGTCAGCGCCGCCAGTTCCGGGCCCGCATCCGGGAACAGGGACATCAACTGGTGGAAAACGCGCCAAAGCGCGGCGGGAGTGACTGCCCTTGGCGCTCCCTCGAGGCTGCGCAGCAGAAAGGCCTGCACCTGCGGCAGCCACGGGAGATACAGGACCCCGCATAGCCCGAAACCACCCGCGGCGATCCCCCAGTCCTTCCAGGAGGCCCTTCTCGCCGCGCAGACCACGGCCGTGCCCAAGGCCAGCACGACGAGCACCAGGCACGCCAGGTACGACGTGTAGGCCAGCAGCGCCGCGCAGGCGCCGAAAAGCAGCCACCGGCCCGCTCCGCCCAGCTTGATCGCGTTGTGCCAGGTCAGCACCGCGACCGTCGCCAGGAGAGACGCCATCGCGCAGGGCCGGGCTTCCTGCGAGTAATAGATGGCGAACGGGGATATCGCCAGGAACACGCCGGCGAGCAGAGCGGCCCGTCTTCCCAAGAGATGGCGCCCCAGCCAGTAGATCACGAGCACCGCGAGGCTCCCGGAGAGCGCCGACACCACGCGGGGCGCCCATTCGGCGTCCCATAACCGAACAAAGGGCGTCACAAGCAGGAAGAACAGGGGAGGGTGATCCCAGGAGATCCGATAGCTGAGCAGCTCGGCGCCCGAACGCGCATCGATCACCGTGGCTATCTCGTCCATCCACAGGCTCTTCCCGCCGAGCTCGAGAGACCTCAGCGCGACGGCGCTCGCCAGGATCGCCAGCGCCATGGCCGTGTGCAGCGTCCAACTGCCCTGCCTAGTCTGGCTCACCGCGCCTCCTATTGCCCACACTGGACGGGGCGAACCCAAGGGCGGCGAGCGCCCTCGTGTCCCGGTTCAGTCTGGTGCTGGTAGCTATGGAGCAGAGACTCGCCGGCAATACGCCAGGCCCATGGTCAGTCTACCGGAGCCGCGACAACCGGCGCCTCCGAGATGGTCTCGACGAAGCGCCGGTTGTGGGCTGGCCTCGGGTCAAGTTACCACTGGAAGGGCCCGGCCCCGCTTTCCACCGCCGAGATGGCCCGCTGCGCATCGTGGATCCTGCTAAAGAGCGTGGGTGTCCAGCCGACCTCCACGAGGTCGGGGTCGTTCGCCGCATTGTAGGCGCCTACCACGTCGGTGAAACCGCCGCCGGGCGTGCCGTTCACGCGCGTGCCGGAGGCGTGGATCACCGTGCCCTTATAGACCGCGATGAACTGCTCGGGGCTCGTCTTTTGGTCCGTCTTGAAATAATTGTTCTCGGCATAGATGGCGGATTCGATGCCGACGCCCCAGCTATAGGCATAGATGGGGTTGTTGATGATCTTGTAATAGTTGTTATAGATGTGGACCTGGCCGAAGCGCACCCGCGGCATGCGCTGGCCCACGCCCTCAAAGAGGTTGTGGTGCAGCGTCACCCGCAGCTTGTTCCGATCGGCCGTCGCGCCATCCGAGGAGCCGATGAGCATCACCTTGTCATGGTCCAGGAAGCGGTTCCAGGAGACCGTCACCAGGTCGGAGGCGTTGGTGATGTCCAGGTGCCCGTCATGCACCTGATACAGCACGCCAAAATAGCTCGGTTGCTGGTCATCGGCGGTCGCCACGTCCTGGAAGGTGCAATGGTCGACCCAGACGTGGTTGGTCTCGCGCAGCGAGATCGCGTCGTATTCGGCGTTCCAGGCGCCCAAGGCGCCATCGGTGGGCGACCAGGCCGGGAAGCAGTCGTGGGTGTCCTGGAAGGTGATATTGCGGATAATGATGTTGGTGCGCTGGGCGCTGGAGGAGCCGCGCAGGTCGAGCCACGCGCCGACGATCCGTGCGTTCTTGCCCAGGCCCACCAGGGTGGTGTTGCTGCCGACCCGGATGCGCACGCGGGCCTGCTGCGCGTTTCGTGATGTGATGCGGGCGGCCTCTAGCGGCCCGGTCGGCGCCGTGCGGCCCCAGACTGCCGGATCGTAGGCCGCCAGAAAGGCCTCCAGGGTGTAGCCATCCCGGTAATAGTCCTGGCAGACCAACGGCTGGTTGTTGTCGTCGACGTTGGCAGAGATGGTGCCCTGCACATAGATGATCTTGGGGACGCTAGAGGGGGTGGTTGACGGCGGGGGATACACCCCGTTGTTGAGCGCGGCGATCAGCTCTTGTCGATTGGTTACGAGATACACCTGCTCCGGCGCGGCCGCCGAGCCGCCGGTGGTGCCGGCGCCCTGCGAGGCCCAGCCATCCAAGGGCTGCAGCACTTCGCGCCCGAGGTCGCGGTTCCCTGCGGCCGCGGCAGGCAGCGCCGCCATGGCCGCGATGAGCACGCAAATCAAAAGGGTCGAGATCCGATAGGTACGCATCGCCTGTTCCTCCTCATCAGCGAGACCCCGCGTCGGCCGGCCATGCCCGCGCGGATAGTGGGCTGGTGGTCATCTATCCTGGCGCCTGCGCCTCTCCTTCTCCCGGCCTCGACCTTGCCGAGATGCCCCCCAATGAGATTGTACGCCCTAAACCTTCGACCGTCAAATCGGCGTAAGGGGCGTCTTTGCCGCTTGGGCGAGCCCAGCTATAATGCAGCGGCGCGCGATGGCCGCGCCAGCCCTTGGTGAAAGGAACCCCCATGATCGCAGAAACCCGTCACCCCCATCCGCACATCGATCCGCGCCAGCCCCGCGATGGGGCGCGCCCGGTCACCAACCCGCCGGTCCTGGCCTGGAAGCCGCCGCAGGGCGGTGGCCCCTACGACCTGGTGATCGCCCGCGACCCGGGGCTGGCGGAGCTAGCGCTGTGCGCTCAAGGCCTGGCCGATCCCGCCTATCTGCCCGAGAAAGCCCTGCCGGTCGGCACGTACTATTGGAGCTGGTCCCTGGCGGGCGAATGGGCGCCCACCTTTTCCTTCGAGATCACCGCGGACGCCGTGACCGTGGAGGTTCCGCCGGCCAGCGCGTGGCTGGCCAGCCTCTCCGGCGAGCATCCGCGCCTGTACGTGGGGGCTCGGGAGCTGGCGGCGTTCCGGGCCTCTCGCCATGGGGCCCGCGCCGAGCTGTGGCGCAACCTGCAGCCAGAGGCGGAGGCGCTGCTCCAGCAGCCGCACGAGATCGCCGAGCCGCCCTACCTCCCCGACCGGCGGCTCGATTACGAGGCCTTTTTCCGCGTCTGGTCCGTCGTGCTGTGGGATTCCCGCCGGTTCGTCGAGGGCGCCGAGGTCCTGGCGCTCGCCTACCTCGCCAGCGGCGAGGCCCGCTATGGCCGCGCCGCCGCCCAGCGCATGGCGTCCATCTCGCGCTGGGACCCGGACGGCTCCAGCTATTTGGAGCACAACGACGAAGCGCACATGTCGGTGATCTGGCACGGCCCCCACGCCTGCGACTGGGCCTGGGACCAATTCACCGACGAGGAGCGCGCGCGGGTGATCGCCCAGTTCCGGCGGCGGGGGCAGATTACCTACGAGCACATGCACAGCCAGGGCTCCTATGGCATCACCCGCTTCGACTCGCATGCCGGGCGCGAGATCGTCTTTCTGGCCAACATCGCCTTCGTCTTTCACGAGCACATCCCCGAGGCCGCCGCCTGGCTGGACTGGCTGCGGCCCGTCCTCTGCGGCATCTGGCCGATCTGGGCCGGCGATGACGGCGCCTGGGCCGAAGGGCCCTCCTATGGGCTGGCCTATGTGACGATCATGACCATGTTCGCCACAGCGCTCAAGCGCGGGGTCGGGGTGGACCTCTACCGGCGGCGCTTCTGGGCCAATCATGCCCGCTGGCGCCAATGGATCTGGCCGCCCTATGCCGAGTGGTTCGGCTTTGGCGACCACTCCGAGCGCTGGCGGGCCACCTGGGAGTCCAACGCCGACCTGGTGGAGCTCATCGGGCGCGAATCCGGCGCCGCCGAGTTCGCCGACTATGTGGCGGCGTTCCGCGCCGAGGCGCTGACCATGGACACGCCGGTCGAGCGCCAGGGCCCCGTCTCTAGCGCCACGCGCTACGTGGTGATGGGCGAGCC
>Ga0123332_1001411_pt1 | contig 23524 bp, 14 predicted proteins | sample BioC12SIPDNA_4_FD_89958 | JGI IMG/M metagenome (GOLD analysis project Ga0123332, IMG submission 89958) | Anaerobic biogas reactor microbial communites from Washington, USA - Biogas_R2_A C12 SIP DNA | ecosystem: Engineered > Bioreactor > Anaerobic > Unclassified | place: Washington, USA... | reverse complement strand
TTGTCCGCAGTGCCCGCTGCGATGCTCGCGGTCGTTCAGAAGCTCCCACAGCGCGTTGTCCGCGATAATCTCCTTGATCGTCTGCCTGCGGAGGTTGCCCATGACGCGGTCGGGCATATACACGCACGGCGTGACGTTGCCGTCCGGCTCGATACAGACGTACGTGCGCCCGGCCCCGCATCCGCCCAGATACTTGGCCACCACGCGGGCCTTCAAGCCGCTGCCCGACCCGGCGTGCGAAGCGGCGACCCGGCCCGAATAAACCGGCGAATGGGCCAGGCACACGCGGCCAAACTGCGGACATGTGCTCAGGACCCCGATGCGGCCGCCCTGGATGTACTCGTTGAGCAGCTCCAGAACCCGCTCCCGCTGCACCGGCGTTATGTCCTGATCCACCATGCCGCGCCCGCGGCCGACCGGAATGAAGTTGAAGTACGCAAAGCACGAAGCCCCCAGGCCGATCGCGAACTCGATCATGTCGCGGACCTCGTGGTAGTTGTCGCGATGCACGCACATCGCCACGCCAAGACGCAGACCCGGCGTGCCGACAATGGCCTTCATCCCATTCACCGTCTTGGCCCACGCGCCCGGAATCCCGCGAAACCGGTCGTGCCGATCCGGATCGACCGAATCCAGACTGACCTCCACGTACTTCAGGCCCGTCTCCGCCAGCCGGCCCGTAAGCTCCGGCGTGAACAGCGCCCCGTTGGTCGCGATCGACGTGTGCATGCCCCACTCGCGGCAGCGCTCCAGAACCGGAACCAGGTCCGGGCTGATCGTCGGCTCGCCCCCCGCGAACGCGATCATCGGCAGGTAGTTCTCGCCAAGCTGATCGATCACCGCCAGCTTCTCATCGAGCGTCAATTCGTCAGCCAGCGGCTTGCCCGCCGACTGGTAGCAGTGGCGGCACTTGAGATTGCAGCGGTTCGTGAAATTCCAGACCGCAAAAAGCGGATAGCTGAACCGCTGCGGAACCTGCAAACCGTGCGCCAGAACGCTTCGCGCCGCCAGCACCAACCCGCGCAGCACCGGCCCGTGACGGGCCACCCGCCGCTGAAACTCCTCAACCGGAGTCTGGCCGCGCATCCGGTCGATGAACCGATGCAGCAAGAAGTACTTGGCCCGCCACGCCAACGGGCTGGCCGGCTCCCGATAGCTGTGAAAAATCTCCTCAAGCCGAGTGACCGTCCGCCCGGGACGCGGGCGAACCAGCCATCTCAGCACCGGCCGCACCCACGACCGCCCAAGGTAGTCCTCAAGCGGGTGATGGTAATCGAGGTGAAGATCGCCGGACCCCTGCTCGCCACGGTCCGGGTCCAGACGATCCCGCATCTGCCGAAGGTACTGGTGCGAATCGGCGGCGAAAGATTCAGGTGTTCTATCCATCTCGTGAGCTTTCCACCAGGTTTCGCGGCTCGTGGGTGACCGCAGCGGGCTCGCCCGCCGAAGTCCCCGCCGAACGCGCGTGCATCTTCTCGACCAAAGGCCGGTAGTTCGGCCCGCAGTTGTAGGTGCAGAACGGGAATATCCCCTCCGGCGTGCTGTAGTGAATCACGCATCGGCGGATCCGGGCGCAGTCGAAATTGTAACGGTCCTGGAAGTGCATGCCTGCCGCCATCAGCGTCCGGTAGTTCCTCTCAGCCTGTGGACCGCGGCCGGTCTTCTTGTTCACCATCCCGCGAAGCGAGCGAACCATCCGGTAAAAGCTCAGGTCCTTCGGCGCGCGGTCGGGCCGGAAGTGGCGATAGAACAGCCACAACGCCTTCAACTTGTCGGTCCATCGCACAAAACCGCGGCGATCGGCCTTCTTCTTCAGGTCGTGCAGACCGCGGAAAAGCGGCTCAAGGTCGAACACCTGCGGAAAAGGATACAGCTTCTTGTCCGGGCTGACCCAGAAGAACGTGCCGTACGCGCACTCCGTGTGGCAGCTCGACTGAATCTTCGGCGCCCGACAGACCACGCTCAGCATCTCGCTGAACGGCACCGTGAAACTTAACGGGAAAAAATCGCGATCCAGATCCGCCCCGGAAGCGTCGGCGATGTCGTGCGCCAGATCGCCCAGCGTGTAACGCTTCCGGTGCAGCTCCGACCTGTCGATACGCCCGGTGAACGAGACCGGCTGATACGAAATCCCGCTGATCACGTCGGCGTTCTCCGCCGCGAAACGCAGAATCTTGCCCACCTGATCGTCGTTCTCCCCGCGAACGATCGTCGGCACCAGGCACACCTTCATGTCGAACTTCCGGGCGTTCTCGATCGCGGCCAGCTTGACCTCCATCAGCGGCCGCCCGCGCGTCCGCCGGTAGACCTCGTCGTCCACGCCGTCGAACTGAAGGTAAAGCGTGTGCAGGCCCGCCTGGGCCGCCTTCCGGGCAAACTCCGGATCGGCCATCTTCAACCCGTTGGTCGCGATCTGAATGTTCGAAAAACCGAGGTCCGCCGCCTTCGCCACGATCCGGAAAAACTCCGGGTGCAGCGTCGGCTCGCCGCCGCTGAACTGGATGCACGTCGATGGAATCGGCCGGTAGTCCCGAAGCCGCTGGAGCATCACCACGACCTGATCGAACGTCGGCTCGTAAACGTAACCGGCCACGTTCGCGTTGGCAAAGCAGATCGGGCAGTTCAGGTTGCACCGGTTGGTCAGGTCGATGTTGGCCAGACACGCAGCCGACTGGTGCGACGGGCACAACCCGCAATCCGAAGGGCAGCGCTGCGAATCCGCCACGTGCGGATGCTCAAGCCCGCGCGGCTCGTCGAAACTCTGCCACGCCGCCTTCGAAAAAAGCCGCACGTCCCGGTTGATGCAGTCGCTGAAGTGCCCATGGTCCGGGCACGTCTTCTCAATCCACACCGCCCCGTCACGCACGTAGTATCGGCCGAGAATAATGCAGCCGCACTGAGGGCACAGCGTCTCCACCGTCCGCGGCAGCTCGCGAACCATCGGCTCGATCGCCGATCCGCCGAACGTCTCCTCCCTCGATGAACCGGTGAAGATGTTGTCGTGGTGCACTTCCTGGTGACGCCCGTCGTTCGGGCAATGGTACGCCAGCACCACCCGACCGCCCGAAAGCCGGAATTCCGCAGCCACCACGTCGCCGCAACGCGGGCACTGGGCCTGAGTCGCCCACGGCAGACCCGCCCGACGCGGATCGTAGCGACGCAGCGAAAGCCGATACCGGTCCAGTTCCGTCCTGGCCGTCTCCTCGGTGACCGCCGCCCTGGCCGCCTCATCCAGCACCGGCGGATGGGCCTCCAGAAACGGCTGCAGATATGGCGGTATACTCGGTCTATGGCACGTCATGGTCGCCCCTCTCGGCTCATTTCCTCACTAGGTCTCGCGTTCTCAGTTCTCCACCACCGGTCCCAGCAGTTCCTCCACTTTGGCTGGGATGTCCCGCTCGCGCATCAGCGTCTCGCCGATCAGCACCGCGCGAACGCCCGCCTCCGCCAACCGGCGAACCTCGTCCGCCGTCTTGATGCCCGACTCACTGACCACCGCCTGGCGGTCCTCGTCCTCAAGCAGATCCAGAAGACGCAGCGTGTTCCCCACGTCGGTCGTCTGCGTGTGCAAATCGCGGTTGTTGATCCCAAGCAGACTGTAACGCTCGTGTGGAAAACCCACCGTCTTGCGAACGGACAAAAGACTGTCCGTGCTGTGCACCTCCACCAGACTCGTCATCTGCAGCGTGCTCGCCAGAATCAGCATGTCAATCATCTGGGCGGGCGAAAGCACCTCGGTAATCAACAAAATCGCGTCCGCCCCAGCCGCACGCGACTCGTATATCTGGTACTCGTCGATGATGAAATCCTTCCGGAGCACCGGCAGCGGACACGCCTGCTTCGCCTGGCGGATGTACTCCAGCTTGCCCTGGAAATACGTCTCGTCGGTCAAAACGCTCAAAGCGTCCGCCCGCGCCCGCGTGTAGGTCCGCGCAAGCTGCGGAACGTCAAAGTCCTCGCGGATCAGACCCGCCGACGGCGATGCCTTCTTGATCTCCGCGATCAGGTTCACCCGCCGAAGCGGCTGCTTGGTCACCGCAGCGTAAAAATTGCGGGGCCGGTCCACCGTGAGGATCCGATGCTGCAACTCCTCCACCGGAATCTCGTCGCGCCGGCGAGCCACTTCGGCCCGCTTGGTTTCGATGATTTGATCCAGCACCGATGCCACGTCGCGACCCTCCCGGATTACGCCCCTTCGACGTCCCCCGCACCGGCGTCTGCAAGCCGCTCCAACAGAGCCTCCACGATGCCCTGCCACTCCTTCGCCAGAGGGGCCAGCTCATAGTTCAGCAGATCCGCCAACTGCGTGAAATCCTGGTTCTCCAGGGCCGACTTGACGCCCTGAAGCTGCTCCATCAGCCGGTTCATCGCCGTGCCCGCGTTGCCGCTGGGTGTCTCCACGCTCTCCGCGTCAATGCCCAACAGCTTCAGCGTGTTGTGGACCCCGCGATACACGTCGTTCCAGGCCCCAAAAAGCTGGCCGAGGTGCTCCATCGCCTCGCGAACCCGCCCCTGCGTGAGCATCCCCGCCGACAGCTCGTTAAGCTCCTCGACCCGATTGAGCAGCTCCCCGGTGGCCCCGAGCGCCTCGCCGGCAAGCTTGGCCGGAGCGGACGTGTGAAAGTCAATCTGCCAGTACTTGTCCGCCTGCTCGCCGAGCGCCTGCTCCACCTGCTCCGGAGGCACTACCTGCCCGTCGCACTCGATGCTGACGATCATCCGCCCGCTGCCGGCCAGGTGCCCGCGCACCGCCTCCAGAACCTCGCCGAGGGTCCGACCCTCGCCGGTCACTTCCGTTTGCTGCTCACCGTCGATCGAAATCAGCATGATCCACTCCCTGGCCTCGGTCCCATTTGCCCGTATTATAAGAACCGATGAGGCAAACTTAAAGACGGTTTTGGAGGCGGAAAGACTTTACTGTCGCCGTTCCGGAAGGAATCAGCCCGCGCCCGGCCATCGTGCGAGGCAAGCCCCTCGTGGACAAGGGGTTGGCGGTGGGCTAGGACCGCCGATCCATATCGGAGGCGGAGCCGGCCTCATCGATGCGGCGGATCGGAAACGCGATCTGGAAACACGCACCATCATGCGCGCGCTCCGGACAATACCGAAGCGTCCCGCCCATCTCCGCGACCAGCCGACGGGCCAGCGTCAGCCCCAATCCCAGATTCCCTTCGCTCCCGCCGCCCAACGCCCCCCGCGTGGTGAAAAACGGCTCGAAAACCTGCTCGGACAGCTCCCGGGGAATCCCCGGCCCGCTGTCGAGGAAGTAAAGCCGAACGTCCCGATCGTCGGCTTCCAACTCGATCGTGATCCGCCCCCCCTTCTCGCCAAGTGCCTGCTCCGAATTGGCCAACAGGCTGTCGAGCACCTGGTGAATCTTGAACTGGTGAACCGCCAGAATCGGCGCCCTGCGAATCTCCAGCTCCACCGTCCGGTCCGCCTTCCGCAGCCGCTCGCGCGACTGCTCCACAAAACCGATCACCGCCTCGGTGAAATCCACCAGGTTCTGATCGGGAAGCTCCGGACTGGAAAACTCCATGAGCTTGCGCGTCAGGCTCACCGCGTTGGTCATGCCGTCCGAGATCAGCCGCAACGCCCGCTTCGCCGACGCCAGGTCGCTGCAACCCAGACCGTGATCCACCGCCGTCACGATCCCGCCCAGCACGTTGTTCAGATGGTGCGCCAACCCCCCCGCCATCTGCCCCAGACTCGCCAGCTTGTCGATCCGCGCCAGCCGCCGCTCCAACTCCATCCGCCGGGTCTGATCGCGAACCCACAAACAGATCCCGTCAATCCCCTCCTCGTTCGCGGGAATCGGGTCCACCGTGATCGTCAAATGCCGGTTGACCCCGTTCCGCGGATACAAAACCCGCAGCTCCACCGACCGCAACTGGGCCTTCGCCCGAACCAGAAGCCGCCGCGACATCTCGCGACGATGCTCCGGCATCAACTCGTCCACCGGCCGGCCCATCGACGACGTGCGATCAACGCCTAGCAGCATCGCCGCCGAGTCGTTCATCATCCGGATACGAAAGTCGGACCCCGTCACTACGATCCCGATCGACGCGCACTCGCAAAGCCGGCTGGTAAACTCGGTCGGCATGCTATCCATCTTCTCCCCCCTCCCGGTCCTCAACGACCGGGACCTCAGCGACGGGCTTCACCAAAACCAGGTTCGTATGCCGCTCGCCGTCCTCCCAGCGGACGAAAAGCTGCGATCCGATCAGCGACTTGGGCAGATCCGAAGCCGTCGGCCCCACCAGCGCGAACTCATCCAATCCCAGATCCGCCACGATGCTCAGGTTCTCCAACTCCCGGGCAACGCTCTTGCCCGAAACGGAACGCTCTGCCGCGCCGCGAAGCGGACTCGGCGGCTCCACCACCCGCGGCGAAAACACCACCCGCACACGCCCCTGACCCGTGCGACCCGGCGAACCCAACACCAACTCCAGCTTGCTGGGACCGTCCTCGCCACGCAGACGACCCGCCCGATCGTAGTAAAAAAGCGTCCTATCCTTTTGAAAATCATCAGATATCAATATGGCTGACGACATGTGCCCCACCGAAATCTGAAGCGGAGGATTCTCGCGGCTCGTCGTCGTCATTGACTCCTCGAGCGCCGCCTTGACCAGCGGCCAGTCCTCCGATCGACCAATGCCGCAGCGCAAACCATTGCGATTCAATGTTTTCCAATCCTTAACCTGCGCCGGAAGCAGCTCGTCAAGGTAGCTCCAGGCCTGCTCGAGGGCCTCCTGTTCCGGACCGCTCGTAAAGACCCACACCTCAAACACGTTCCCCGCGATCCGTGGCGGACCCGTATCGCCCTCCGAAACCTCCCCGGCCTCCCGGCCTCGAGCCCAGCCGAACCAGTCGGTCTTCTCGCCCTCGAACCGCCGCTCCTGCCGGCAACCCGCAGACCCCGCCAGAACAAGCACTAACAGCGGCAGCAGGGCCTTTGCATTCGAATTCATCTTGCCGTTTCGGCCGCGCCAAATCATCGAATCATCTTACCGGTGCCCCCGCGCGATGTCAATTCGCCCCAACCCCCGACCGCTCACGCGGACTTCCCCCTGTCAATAAGCAACCCCCAATGCCGCCTCCTCAGTGCCGCAGATGGACCTCAGCCTTCTCCAGATAGAGCTGCCGGCAGCAGTGCGGAACCTGGTGGCCAACGCTGATGGCAAGGTAATTGACGCCCGGTTTGACGAATGCGAGGTCCAGCGGGAAATCGACGCGGAGAAGCTTCTGCTTCGGATCGACCTGGTAGTCGCCGGGTCCGCCGGAGGCCCAAAGCGGCTGACCCGGCGCCGGAATCTGGGCGTCTTTCCACTCAGCGTCGTACGCAGCGTTTTCGAGAGGCCGCCCGTTCAATTCCGCGGCGATCCGGTCGCCGGCTTCACCATTCGAAACCGACAGCCGTAGGGTCATTTGGCCGCCGACTTCGCCGACATAGATTCGGACCGGGCATGGCCGACCGTCGTAGGGCAACTCAGCGGGCAGTTGGGCGTCCGCGTTCCGATTGAACGCCCCTTCGCCCCACGGATATCCCCCCCGCCGCTCGACCGGAAACACCTTGTCCTTGCCCGCCATTGTTTCAAGCCGGCCGAACTCGTGGTAGGACTGCCGCTCGGACAACGGCCCGGGATGCAGGCCGCGAGAGGTCAAGACATCGGGCGGCGCACAGGCCCAGTTGAACGTCATCACGCCGTCCGCCCCCTGGGCCAGCCAATTCGTCGCCACGCCGCGAAATACCTCGATCGGCGGATACCGATAGCCGTCCGTGGCGTGATGGTCGTCGATGCACGGATAGAGCTTCACCGCGTCGCCGAACGCAGCCCGGTAGCCCGCCACGTCCACGTCGAACGAACGTGAGCCGAGAGTCAGCATATCCACCAATCCCTCACAAACCCACCGCTCAACGTCAAACCCGTCGATCCGGCAATTCGTGAAGTTCCGCGGCACCTTCGCCGACAGCAGAATCGGCCGCCCGCGCCGCCCAGCGATCTCCAGCAACACCCGCCGCACCGACCGCATCAGGTCCGTCACGCACTCCCGCAGCTCCCACTGCCGGCCCATCGGCAAAATCGGCGTGTGGCGGGCAAAATCGATCTGAAACCCGTCGAAGTCGTACCGCTGGGCCAGATCGCGAATCGTCTCCACCTTCGCCTGACGGACCTCCGGAACCGCCAGGTTCCACAGCCCCTGCCACCACCACGTCCGCACGACCCAATCCGGATGGGCCGCCTTGACCGGATTCATCTCCGTCATTGCCAAGCCCTGCTCCTCGATGTCCACCTCGGCGATTCGATGATGGCAAAAAGCCTCCAATCCGCGACGATGGGCCTGCTCCACGAAGATCGCGGGCCAGTCCACGCCCGCCTCGAACCACCGCCTGGCCCGGGCGCAGGGCTCGGGATACAACGGACTGACCGGACAGACCTCGCCGGAATCGAAGTAGATGGCGTCGATCTGGCTGCCCGCCTCATCGGCGTACGCAAAACCGTACTCCAGCCAGTCGTCAATACGCTTGACCGACGGGTCCATGACCCCCTCGGTATCGTACTGAACGATGATCCGGCGGGAACGGTTGACCGCGTCGCGATGCGCAGCGGACAGAGACAGAAGGTTCATACGATGATCTCCAATCTGACCTTCGTCGACAATTGGGCGGGAGTCTACCGACCGAACCAGACCGTGTAAAGCAGTCAAGACAGCGGCGGTGTAGATGGAAACACCAGAATGCAGAACGCCACTCCGCCGCCGTAGCTCCGCCGCCCTCGGCGGAGTCTTCCTTCTTCATTCTGACTTCTGACTACTGGCTTCTGGCTTCTTTCCCTCCGCGTATTCCGCGTGCTCCGTGCAAGTCACTCCTGCCCGGTGATGGCGACCAGCGAGAGTATCGAGTGGCCATCGGCGTTGGACACAAAATCAATCTGGTCGATGGCGTTGTCCGGGTGCGGGTTCTTCCACGCGTAGACGTGCAACCCGATGTTGGCCAGCTCATTGATGCTCCGCCATCCGACGATCGTTTCCGTCCCGTCCACCGCGTTCCACCAGTCGCCGATGTTCTGACCGCCGATCAGCGGAATCACCTCCCGCTGATCGAGAGCCTTGGTGTAATGAACGACATACTTGCCCACCTCATCCCCGCACCACGCCGCCGCATGGAGAAAGTAGATCACCGACGCCTGCCGATGGCCAAAGTCGATCGAGACGGTGGTGGGAAAGTCCTTGACCCGGTTGCCGCCGCCAAGAATGACGCACGACTTCCCGCTGTTGGTCGCCGGATCGATGATATCGAACGGCACGCCCGTGATCTCCTGCCGCCCAAGCGGCAACACCCGCAGATCGTTGTTGCGACCTTGGTCCGTCCAGCCGCCCGCACCGTCATTGTCGACCTCGTCGCGAAACGCCATGTTGCAGTACGGCCGCAAATCGACCGTAAAGAACTTCCCGCCCGCCCGAAGCTCCGCGTCCCGGTCGGCCGTCACGCCCCCGAGATTGGTCAGAAGAACGTGCAAAGCAGCCTTCGAAGCCCCCACGATCTTGCCGTCGGCTGGACGCAACACGGTCACCACAAGCTGATCGCTTTCGCCCTGGCGGCGATGCGCGATCACGCCCGGCTCCGCCACCGGCGTCCAGCCGTTGGTCCGACGAACCTCGTAACGGGCCAACGCCGTGTCGTAGAGATCCATGTTGCTCAGCCCGTCCAGAAGACCCGCCTCCCGGTCAATCAGGGCCAAACGGATGATCTTGTCGGCTTCAATCACGTACAAATGTTCAGCCCAGCCGTCGGCATCGCCAAACTCCGGCGCATCGGCAATCGCAGGCAGCAGTTCTGCCCGCGAACTAAACGCCAGCAGCGAAGCCCCGCCGCCAACCGCGCGATCGGCCACCGCGGAAATCGCGGCCTCCGGAGCGCTCAACGGCATCCACAAAACCAGGTCCTCCGCCGACCAGACATGCTCGCCCGCCTCGGCCAGGTCGCTCATCTCCAATCCAAGCCGTCCGTCCAGATACCCTCGTGCCGCATCGTCGCCGACAAACCACACCCGTCGCGTCGGCCACGCCTCAGCCGGCGCACGAACCAGACGCTCCAGCAGCATGTCCGCCACCGGACAAATCCCGATCACCGGCTCGAGGTCCAACTGGCAAAGCCGGATCGAACCACGCCCTTCACGAACCTCCAGCAAAGCCGACCGGTCAAGCCGCTCCCCGCACTCCAACAGCGACCGCACGCGGCCCGCCTGCGGCTTGTAGTACGGATTCGACGCCACCGCACCCACCACCCGCATCGGATCGCCGCGGTCGTTCGGCCACCAGCTCAAGTCCTCAGCGACAAGATCGGCAAAAAGCGGATTGTCCGCCGCCATCGGCCAGACCGCTGGAACCCGCAAACCCGACTCAATCCGCACGCCGACCGGCAGCCACGGAAGGACCTTCTCCTGACCGAGACACAACACCGTCCGACCCTCGCGGACAAAGGCGAGAATAGCCTCGCGGGCCTCGACGACCCGTTCATCGAGTGATCCCCGCCCGATCACCAGCACATCAACGCCGTCAAGATCGCCAGGGTCTTCAACCGGTTTGACCGAAACGCCAAGAGCGGCAAGCGCTTTTCTCGTCTGACCCACCGGATCGTACAAACCCACCGTTTGCTTGGATTCCTCAGCGACCGCTCTGGCCGGGAAGATATCAAAGTCAAAACCGAGTGCATGAGTCGCGTGAGCCGGACCAGCCAACTCGATCTCGATCCGCCCAGCCCGCCGCCGATCGACCTCTGGCAGATCGAAACCCACCGGTACCTCCACCACGCCGCCTTGCCCCACGTCCGACCGGAACGGCGCGCGGGCCAGCACCTCATCGCCGTCCCTCAGCACCACCTCGCCCCGCATCAGCAGGTCGTCCATCGTGTCGTTGACCAGGCACACCGTCCGTGCAAACCGCGTCCCGCCGTACTGAGCCCGCGAACAATCCGGCAGAAACGCGAATCGCGGAGCCCTGAGCTTGGCGTACCGAAGCTCATGCTCGTTCAGATCGAAAGCGGGCAGATCGGCAAACAAAAAGTTGGCGCCTTGATGGCCGACCTGCGGAAACTTCACGCCGGGCCCGTCAAGCCGGTCCCACTGCACCGTCAAAAGGTCCGCCGGATCGCCCGGACCGTAACGCGGCGGCTTGTATCCCACCATCAACTCATAGCCGTGCCAATCGTTCGCCCCGCTGACCCCCATCCGCCGCCAGTGCGGAATGACCGCCTCCAGCGTCTCGTTCATGCCGCGATAGCCCATCTCAAACCCGTGCCCGAGCTTCCCGGTCATCTCAGCCAGTTCCTCGGTGAATCCCGGCCCGAGACTCTGCCGGCCCGGCGAGCCGAACTCGCCCCACTCCCCGATAAATAACGGCTTGGGCCGGCCCCGAGCCCACTCCGCCGGGTATTCCGCCGCGGTCAGCAGCGACCACGCCGGCAAACAGATGATCGGGTAGTGCGGATTGGCGATCGCAAACTCCGGACGCGGCTTGACCGTCCCATCCGCGCCATACAGGGCGTTGCCGTACGAGCGGTGGAAATCCACCGGCCGCGTCGGATCGAGCGCCTTGACCTGCTCCAATGCCCAGACCACCGTCTCCCAATGGCCGACCGGTTCGTTGCCCGCCGACCACATGATCAGACTCGGATGGTTCCGATCCCGCTGCACCCACTCTCGCAGCACCCGCCCCGCGTTCCGCTTGAACTCCTCGGTCAGCGGATTGTTCGGATGGATCCAGCCGTTCTGAGCCCGAATGAACATCCCCTCCTCGTCCGCCACGTCTAAAAAGACCTTCGACGGCTTGTCGTGCGGACGGATGACGTTCCAGCCGAACGCCTTGTAAAGCCGCAGCAGCGCCCGGACCGCCGGACGGTGCATCTTGATGTAGTCGCGCGAATAGAACGTCGTCGTCTGCTGATGAAAGTGGATGAGCTTCCCGTTGACGCGGAAATCCGCCCCGTCGATCCACGTCTCGACAAATCCGAACCGCTGGCGATGCGAATCGATCCGCTGGCCGTCACGCACGAGCCGCGTCTCCAGAACGTACAGGTACGGATCCTCCGGCATCCACAGGTGCGGATCGGGCCACGAAGCAGCCAGACGCACCACGGTCTCCTCGCCCCGAACGGGCCTCACCGTCTGCGGCCCAAGCGCCAGCGCGACCCTTCCGCCCCGATCGAGCACAACCGCCTCCGCGGTGACAGGAGCGTCCTCGCCGCCGTCGCTGACCACCGTCACATCCACCGCCAGTTCCTTGTTGCGGAAACTCGGCTGGCAGAACACCCGCCGCACCGCGACCACCGGCCGGGCCCGCAAATACAGATCGTCCCAGATGCTCGTGCGAGGACCGTACTCAGCCTCGATGAGCGTCTGGTGCCACGCCTCACCCCAGTGCACCTTGTGGTACCACACCCGAATCAGGATCTCGTTGTCCTGCCCGAACCGGCACGCCTCGGTGGCGTCGAAGGTAAATGCCGTCGTGTCGCCGCGGTGCCAGCCGATGCACTGCCCGTTGACGTAGGCCACGATCTCGTAGCCGGCGGCGGTGAAATCCAACTCGATCCGCCGATCCCGCCACGCCTCGGGGATAAAGACATTCCGCCGACACCAGAACTTCGCCTTCGTCCGATGGTCCGGCGCGTCCGGATGCTCCGGCAGCACCACCGTCCCCCACTCGCCATCCACGCTCGGCTGATCGTCCGTGATCACCTCAGGCTCCGGCGATTGCGGAGTCTCAAACAGATCCGGCCGCGAATACGGATCATACTGTTTGTCGTCGATCCATTGCCGGTCCCACACCCCGTTCAAACAGATCGCATCCCGCTCCGGCGTATCGCACAACGCCTCAACTGGATCGCCCGCCGCGCAGGTCCGAACCACCGTGTGCGGCACCGCGTGCGGCGGTCCGACCACCACCGACAGGTCATCCAGCTTGGCCCAGCCGTACACGCCGGTCGTGCACGTCACCACCAGCGCCACCCGCTCGCCCTTCCGCAGGTCGATCGCCTGAAGCGCCGCCACCTCGCCCACGTCCAGAACATTGACATTGTGCCCGGTGTAGCTGTACAGCACGCTGCCCGCCCCGTCCGCCAGACGAACGAACTTGAGCTGCACCCCCGCCCACGAATCCGCGCTGCACCAGAAACCGATCTTGCCCCGCAAGGCGTAACAATCGGTCCGACCGGCCGTAAACACCAAAGCGCTGGTGCCCGCGTCCGTGTTCGCCCCACGAAGGATCGGCCCGGATCGCAGCGATACGTTGTTCTCGCCCCAGTACCCGCTCTCCGCCTGGCCCGACCACGCAAGCAGTTCATACGTTGACCAGTCCTCAGCCGCCGACCACGCCGTCTGGTACACGCCCCACGAGTGCCCTCGCTCGACCACCACGGGATTGCCCTCGACCGACCCGTCGGCGACGCCCGTCCACCAGCTCAAATGCGACTCGGTTTCGATCTCGACGCCGCGGACCGCGCCAACCAACGCAAAGACCACCGTCAACGCACCAATACCGCCGAGTCGCCGATAGCGCATGAACAAGACTCCTTTGTGCGTCAGGACCTATTGCCCTGGCGGGTAGAAGTAGAGGGTGTAGATCGGACCGCCAAACTCCGAAACGTCACACCACTTGACCGACAGGTCGTTGTAAAGAACGTTGCCGCCCTCGCAATCGAGCGTCGACATCGACGAACCGAGCGGATGATTCGAAGTCAGCCAGGAGGTGTAGTAAAAACTCACGCGGTCGCTCGCGATGAAGGTCCACGGATCCGAGTTCGCGCCGCTGGCCGTCCGGCCGACCATGCTGTGATGCTCGTCGTTCTCCCACGACCAGTCGCTCCACGACCAGACGAAGTAGGAAACCTTGTTGGCCCACCCGGACCCGTCGACCGGCTCGCTTGTCGATTCGATCGGAAAGCTGGGACAGTACATCACCCGGCTGTTCTTGAGGTAGTCGCGAATCAGCCCGGTCCCTTCGGGACGATTGGCCTCCAGTGTCTCCCAGTGCCGCACAATATAGACCAGATACCAGAGCCCCTGCCCGAGGTGAGTGCGAACCCAGCGCTTCGGATACGCCCCGTTGTGATCGTTGCCGTAAATGCTCACCCCAATGCCCATCGTCCGCAGATTGGCCGCGCAGATCGCCCGCCGCGCCTGCTCCCGCGAACGCGCCAACGCCGGCAGCAAAACCGCCACCAGCACCGCGATGATCGCGATCACCACCAGAAGTTCAATCAGCGTAAAACACTTGGATCTCAATGCACGCACGATTTGGTCACCTCTTCCCGGGCTCCGCGCTGGTAAACCCGACGACCAGTTCCCCAACGACCGGAGCGGGAATCTCCGGCAACTTCCCGTCCATCAACTCCACGAGCGCCCGAACCGCCGCGACCGCCACCTGCGGCTCCGGCAGCGACACCGCCGTCGGCGGACGATCCACCAGCTCGAACTCCCAAGCCGACGCAAAATGGCATACCGACAGGTCGCGGGGAACGTTCAAACCGCGCAGCGAAGCGGCCCGCAGCATCCCCTCCTGAAAACCGCGATGATACGCGATCACCGCCGTCACCGGCTCCGACAAATCGAGAATCCGCTCCGCCATCGCCGTCGGCTGCGGCGGCCGAGGTCCTAGATACAGCGCCGACGTGTCCAGCCCACCCGCGACCAACTCGTCGCGGATGCCCGCGAACCGGCCCGTGGCCGAATAGTGCGGTGAACCGTAACCCGCATACGCGATCCGCCGATGGCCCAGGTCGATCAAATGACGGGCCAGCATCCGCCCGTGACGATACTCGTCACACACCACCGAAACCGGACACTCGCCCGGATTGCGATTCATCCACACCACCGGCGCGCCAAGACGCGCCAGGTGGTCGTCCACCTCCTTGGGCGCCAGCCCTCCCGTCGGCAATCCCAGCACCCCGTCAACCGCCGTCTCCGAGAAAAGCCGCGGCGGCTCAATGAACTCGTCACCCGCCTCAGCCAGGTGAAGCGGCTCAAACACCAGCGAATACCCATGCTCCGCCAACTCGTCTGTCGCCGCGTCCAGATACCCGTTGTTCGGCGAATAGACCGAACCCTTCGGGCCGTACTGGACCACGCACGCCGCAATCCGGTTGAACCGACCGCACCGCATCGCCCTCGCGCCCGCGTGTGGATAATAACCGCACCGCCGGCCCGCCTCGATCACCCGCTGACGCGTCGCCTCCGCCACAAGCCCGCTACCACGAAACACCCGCGATACCGTGATCGGGCTCACCCCCGCCAACTCCGCCACCCGATTCCGATTCATCGCCTTCATCAGCCCACCAGAGGGCCAACCGGCCCATTGACACCCAGTATACCAAGAATGACCACGTGGTCAAGAAGAAAATGGTCACGTGGTCATCAGCGGGCAACAAGAAACTGGTAATTTCCGCAAATATCTGTAATGCCAGCCCTTACAGACTGCCGGCTCAGAAACCGGTATCAATCAGACGGCGGAACCATCGGCGCGGCCTTCAGGCGAAAGGCCGCACTACTGCCCGCCGTGCGATCAAACGGCACGTCAACGGTCAGATCCCACCCACGCGGCGGTGCCGAGGCCTCCTGGCGATAGTCGAACAGCATGAACTCAGCGGTCGAGTGCTCAACCCCAAGACCACGACCATCGGGACCGCCAACAACAAACGGTGTCGCGCCGCGCCCGGCGGCAACGACTCGGCGGTCCACCTGCTGCGGCAGAGGCTGATTATTGAAAGCCCCGCCGGCAAGTTCCTTGCTCAGGTACACGTAGTACCGCAGGCAAACGAACTCCTCGGCCGCAACGTCGCGCAGCACATCAGCCCGCATCATCAACAACACGCGACCGTCCGGCCGAAGCACGATCTCCTGGCCCGCTTGCAGGTAATCATAAGTCCCGTCGATCAGAATCACCTTCGACCCGTCCGGCAGTTCGGTCATCCGCGTCTGGACGGTGGTGTTGGCGGGCAAATGCCAGTTGCTGTTGCACGGACCGAAAACCATCCGCTCGACAACGCAACGCCCGTCAACCCGCCAGTCCGTAATGTTCCCTTGCGAGTCGACCGTCAAAGACGTCGGACCGGCGCTGACCGTAACCGGCTCGCCGACCACCGCAAAGTCCAGCGGAAGCTGAGGCGGCGCCTCGCGAACCACCGCCATTTCCTTCCGGTCCAGCCACTCCGGAAACGCCGCCAACCCGGTAATACCCAGAACAAACGGCACGCCGTTGTCCTCGCTGACCAGATCGATCGCGGCGATTGCCTTCTCCGGCTGCGGATTCCGCCACGCCTGGACGTACAGCGTGACCGGGCTGCGCATCGCGTTCGCCCCGCTCCACCCAACCCGCGCGCCGGGCAACTCCGACGGACTCGCCCACCAATCCAGAACGTGAACTCCGCAGCGGACCTCAACGTCCTCAGCCGAACCGTCCGCATACCGAACCACGTAGCGCCAATTGACCGACTTATTGACCGACTTGCCTTGCCCGATCCATGCCGCGCCGTGAAGGAACGCCAACCCAACCGCCGTCCGACCCACCGGTACGCGCACCGACCGCGGCAGTTGATCCTTCAGCGGTCCGCCCGCCAGAATCACCGCCTGGTTCGGCGGCTCCGAAATGATATGGAACGGAATGCCCGCAAAAAGGTGCCTGCCCGTCGGCAACTGCCGCATGTCATTGCCGCCCTGATCCGTCCACCCGCCCGCTCCGTCGCCCGCCTGATCGTCGGCAAGACCGCGATTGGCCACACCGCTCAGATCGATGACAAACGCCGCCTCATCGCCGATCGCGTCCAACGCCTGCCAGCGACTCGTCAATCCCAGATTGGTCAAAACCGCATGGCCGACCCGCCGGGCCCGCGGCGAACGGCCGTGCAGCCAATCGATCTGATCGATGTAAATGGCCCCGTCGCCCAAAACCAGTTCCTGGAGCAGCGCCGGATCCGTCAACGCCCTGGCCCCCGAAATGCTCATCAGGTCCGCCCCGATCTCCTCCGGATGCGAAACCACGTCAAAACCGTCATCCTGCCAGCACAGATCCGAATTGCCCAACCCTTCCGTCAACAGACCCGCCTGCCCGCGAACAACCTGATGACCCCAAACCGGATCCCACGTCAACCCGGGCAAAAGATCCGTCAACACGTACTCCGCGCGAGCGGGAAGATCGTGGATGTACAGCCGGCCGCCACGCTGCACGAATGCCTTCAGCACACCAAAGACGCCCTCGCCGCGTTCGACCGCTTCGCGGAAAAGCCGCCCGCCTCCGGCGATCAACACGTCACAGCCCTCCAGCGACTCCGGCGATACCTCAGCCAAAACCGTCATCTGGTCCGTGCGCTGCCGGATGAACGAAACCAAACCCTCGTCCGCCCACACCGCGACCCGCGGCCTCCGACCGCTCGCCGCCGCCCGCTCAACCGCATACCGAACCGTCCGCCGCAACACCTCCGCCGCCATCGGCTCGGCCTCAAACTTCTCCACCACCTTCAACTGCGTCGCCAGCCAGCTTCCGCGACCGCGAACCAGCTCCACAAACGACGTGCCGTTGTTGCCGAAACCGCCATCGGCCAACACGCGAAACGCCCCCTCCTTCGGCTTGGCGAACATGTGCTCGCAGACCGCCAGATCGGAACCCCACCATCGCAAATCCTCATCGCCCACCGCCCACGGCGTAGACCAGATCGGATGGCCCGCCGAACGGACGAAGTTCACCGCGTGCGCCTCGGCACTGCTAAACAAAACCAGGTCCGGCGGGCAGAACGCGCGACCCTGATACAGCGAAACCACCACGCCACCCGCCTCGACGAACCGGCACAGAGCGGGAACGGCATCCTGCAACTCAGAATCGCCCGATCCCTCGCCGACAACGATCGGCCCGGCATCAACCGGCGGATTCCGCAGCATATCGAGACTCGCCGGAACGACCTTGACGCCCAACGCCTCCAGAGCGTCAGCCGTTCGGTTGCCCTCAGGTTCATACAGCAGAACGGTAACGTCCCGCAACGCCGCCTCGACGGCCGGACGCGGAAAGACACGATACGTCTGATCGACCGCATCGACGACTTCGCCGCCTTCACTGAGCGTAAGAACAAAACTCACAGCCGTCGGTTCCGACACCTCGGGAAACGCCAGCGTCCGATCCAGACGCTGCCGCCCGGCCGGAGCAAGCTCGAACTCCTCCTCGCCCTCGTCGAGCACCCGCTCGCCCATCTTCAAAGCCCAGGCGAACCGCAGCCGCCGCGACGATAGCGAATCGTTCATCGCCATGATCCGCCGCTCAACCGAACTCCCGCCATAGAAATGCGCGTTGACGTCGCGAACCACCAGCGCGATCGGCCGCATGCCGCGGCGATGAAAGTCCACGTACGGCGGCTCGTAGTTGAGCTGCTCGAACATCGTCCACGGCGCGATCCCCGCTACCCCCGTCCACCGATGCCCCTCAATGCAACGCTGAATGATCTCGCCTCGCGCCCCGCGCCGCGCCGCCCAATCCAAATACGCCCGGTCGCCCGCCAGAATCGCCAACGGGTCGCGCATGTCTATCCAATCCGTTGAAAACTCGCCGATGTACACCGGCTTGCCCCGCAACGGCAGATCGCCGACTTCACGATAGTCCTTGCGCACCGGCATCGACTCGAACCAGTACGTCGACTCCGGATACATCGGCTGATTGTAGTTCCACCAGGCATGAATCCCAATGATCGGCAGCACCCCGCCCAGATCGCCGTCGCCCTCAGCCGTGTACGGACGGCTGTCGTCAATCGCCCGAACCTCCTCGTAAATGCTGGCGAGAATCCCGTCCGTGATCCGGCCCGAACCGTCCAAACCCACCTCATTCGAAAGCGACCAGATCACGATCGAAGGATGATTCCGAAGCCGCCGAACCGTCTGACAGATGTGCCGCTGAGCCGTCTCGAAAAAAAGCTCCGTCTGCAGCGCGTTGTGCTGGTGCGAACCGTTCAACGACGACTCGCAGACCAGCAGCATCCCCGTCTCGTCGGCTATCCGGTACCACTTGTTCGGCCGGACCGCGCAGTGAAGCCGAACGATCTGCGCCCCGCCGCGACGCACCAGGTCATAAACGCCTGCCGGATTGAACGCCTCTCGCCCGCCTTCGCTATAGTGCAAACTCGTCCCGCGCAGAATAGTCGGCACGCCGTTAAGCCGAAACCGCTCCCCGTCCACCCGAAACTGCCGATAACCAAACCGCACCCGCTCCCGATGAACGACTTCACCCCTCGCATCCCGCACCGTCGCCGCCAGGTAATAAAGCTGCGGATCGTGCGGCCACCAGAGCCTCAACCGCTCGGCCACCTCAACTCCAGCCGAGATAGCCGTCTCCTCGCCAACCGCCACATTGCACTCAACCGGCTCAAACCGCAGAACCTCATTCCCCTCAACGTCCGTCACCGCCAACTCGACCGCGCCGTCAAAGCCGCCCTCCGCCGAACCATTCTCCACCAACACCTCCGCCCGCAGCCGATCCGCCTCCACCTCCGGAATCGCGTAGATATCCGCCACGCGAACCCGCGGAAAGATACAAAGCGTCACGTCATCCACAATCCCCCAGTACCAGGTGTGAACGCTCGTGCTCGGCCCGACAAACGCCTTATCGCCCAAACTGTGATCCTCCGGCAAAAACCGAACCCCCTTGCCGACCGGAACGCCCGAAACCCGGATGCTCTCCGCGTCGCCGACCCGAACCGCCAGCTCGTTCTCGCCCGCCTGAAGGAAATCGCCCGCGTCAAACTCAAACATCGTGCAGCCGCCGAAGTTCCGCCCAACCTCCCGACCGTTGAGAAACACCGTGCACGTGAAATTCACCTTCTCGAACCGCAAAACGTACCGCCGATCGGCCGACACCTCCCCCAGCTCAAACACCCTGCGATACCACACGAACGGACCGATGTTGCCGTTCTGCACTTCGGGAATCGTGGTCGTCTGCCAGGCCTCTGGCTTCTGGTTCTCCACAACCTCACGCGCCTTGTCCCACCGGCCGTTCAAACAAATCGACACCGTCTCGACCGCCGACGCGGAAGAGACCACAACGCCAACCCACAGGCATACCACAATGGCTCGAACCGAAATTCTCATCAGAAAGGTCCTTTCGCTGATCGCAGGTCTACAACGGAGGCAGATAGTATCCGGGCGCGGCAAACCGCAACTGGTAGCCCGGCCAATTGCCCCAGTACCACCACCAGCCGCCCTGCAACGCGTGAAACTCCGCGGCAAGTTCATCGGGAATGTCAATCGGCCAGAACGTCGCCGACCCGTCCGCCAACAGCACGTTGCTCCCCGTCCGGTGACAGGTGTTCCAGCAGTGAAAACTCCCGCAGTTCCCGGGGCTCGTCGATTCGAACGCCACCACCCAGTGACTCGTCGAAAAACCCGTATGCGCGCCCGCAGCCCCGAAATCGCTGTCGCTCGCCGAATAACCCTGATAGCCCGACGCCCCGCCTGCCCCAAGGCGACCGAAACCGTAAAGCATCTGCCCGTAAGGCGCCGAACTGTTGGGGCCATAGTACATGGAGTTATAGCGAAAACCATATCCCTCTCGGCCCGGACACTTGAGAATCTCCGGAACCACCCGGTCGAAATCCCACGCCTCCTGATCCGCCGCACTCGTCGGATCGTACGACCCATATCCCATATACGGCAGCAGCGCGTGATACCACCGCTGCCAGTGATCGACGAACGCCGCCGGATACCGCCCCGACGTGTCCGTCATGTAATTCTGCAACCCCAAACCCACCTGACGCATCTGCCCCAGACACGCGATCCTTTGTGCCTCAGCCCGCGCCGTGCTCAACGCCGGCAACAGCATGCTCACCAGCACCGCGATGATCGCCACCACCACCAGCAATTCGATCAGCGTAAACGATTTCGAATCTCGCATTCCGAATTCCGAATTGGCGGAAAGTCCTCTATGCCCACTCATGGTCGCACTCTTCCTCAATCAACAATCGGCAATCCCTTCACGATCATGCGCCGTCTACGGCTTCACGTCCTTCTCAATCCACACCATCGCCACGCTCAATCCATCCATCTCCACCGGAACCACCACCGGATCGATCTCCAGCCCCTCCGCCTCGAACGCCAACGCCCGCGTCCCGGCCGCGTCGATCATCACGCCGCCAACCCGACCGACCGACTTGGCCCTCTCGTTCTTGTCCAGCCGCACATCCGTGTCCAACGTCACCGCCCGCGGCGCCTCCGACTTGTTCACCACCAGAACCGCCCAATGCTTCCCGCTCTCCGTCGCGATCGCCTCCAACCCCTCATCCGTCCCAGCCACCTCGCACGCACGACCGCCCAACACGTTATTCGCGTACCGGTACAACTCACCCGCCGGCCTCACCTGACCCTCCAGCGACACCATCCCATACGCCCCTTCGTCGATGTGCCACGACGTCGCATGGTCGATCCCTCCGCGGATCAGGTGGTTAAACACGCTACCAAACCACACCGCGCCCACGTGGTCCTTCATTCGCGGGTCCGCGTCCTCCCAGTTGTAGTTGATATTGAACTCGCCCAGCAGCAGCTCCGTCTTGCGCCCCGGTCGAAGCCGATCCACCAGCTCCCTCACCGCCCGCGCGTCGCGGCCGAACTCCGGCGTCCGCTGCATCACCGCCGACGTCGGAACCCGCCGCAGCCCGATCGGATATGTATGCCACGTCACGCAGTCCAGAAGCGCCGGATCGACCCCGTCCACGTACGCGATGAAGCTCTTGAATATCCCCATGTGGCACTCGCACGGCGTCGGACCCACCAGCTTGAACGCCTCGTCCACCGCCTTGATCGCTTTGGCCGCCGCCACCCAAAGTCGCCACTTCGTCTCGATCCGACCTCGATCAAATTCCTCCCGAAGCCCCTCGTTCAGCGGCTCCCAGTACGTGATCTTCACCCGGCAGCGGTCCTTGATCAGCCGCGCCAGCTCGCCGCAAAATCGCCCGTACTCGCTCACCGCCTCGTCCGTCTTGCCCTCCGCCAGAATCGCCCCGACCCACACCGGCACATTGGGAATATTCAGGCAGTACACCGTCTTCCCATCCGCGTCCCACGTAAAACTCCCAAAACCCTCCAACACCCGATCCGCCGCCACCGTCCGATTCTCCTCGTCCGACAGCCACCGATACAACCCCCCCTGGTGAATCCGCACGAAACGAAAACCCGTCTCCGCCATGTAGCGGCCAAACGCCTCGCTCCGATGCTGCTCATCGCCCGGCGTCCGGAAAATGTTCGACCCGAAAACCCCCGGACTGATCGACTCCGACACCGCCACGTTCCACTGAACCCGAAGCCAAGCCGGTTTCGCCTCCGATACCGGCGACTCACCCCGAACCCAGCATGCACAGGCCACAACGCACGCCACAACCACGCCAAGATGCTGTCTCATCGGCAACCTCATATCCAACCTACTCAAACCTGTGGAGTTCGTTGAACAACTCCTCCCACCGCTGCGCGTCGTTATACGACTTCGGCCTCAGCTCCTCGACGGCTCCGTCATCGATCGAGGTGACGTGCCCGTCGAAAAAACATACGTTGACGCTCCCCGCGTGCGCGCCGGCGAACGAAAGCGCCCACGACGGCGGTACGTAATCGATCGCCAGAACCCGTGTCGGAGCAGTCTGGTCCAGCCTGCTTTCCAGAGTGAAACAATATGTGCTCTCCATGTTCCGCCACTGGCAGTTGCTCCAGTAAACCTCGCTGTCATTGCGCTGCGTATACGTGTCATCCTCGTGGCGAGCCATTGTCGGGCATACCAAAACCATCCCAGCCGCAACGTACCTCAGCCCGTACAGCTTTCCGTAGTTGCGCCACCCGTAATGAGGCGCCACGCCGGTCAGCGCCCCATCATGAACCCGAATCGTGTCCTGGATCTGCGTGTACGATGCCCACCACCAGTCGATGACGGGAATCCATTCATGATGCTCCTGTGCATAAAGGGCGGTTCCCACATAGACCTGCTTGAGATTGTTCAGGCACACCGCCCGCCGGCTCGCTTCTCGGGCACTCTGCAGCGCCGGCAGCAGCACCGCCACCAACACCGCGATGATCGCCACCACCACCAGAAGCTCGATCAACGTGAACCCGCGTCGTTTCATACCGGCCTCTCCGACTTCTCCGGAACGATCGAGGGATTGGCCACGATCCGCCCTCGCAGCGAAGCCGTCGGAACCCGCTGATCCGACGCGATCTTTCGCTCCAGAAGATCGAACGCCAGCTTCCCCATCTCCCACGCGGGCAGCCCGACGTACGAAACCCCCAAAGCCTCCAGCGACCGGCTCCCCATCCACCCCACCGTCACGGCGGCCACGTCGCTCCGCCGCAAACCCAGCCCCTCAAGAAGGTTCAGGCAGTACAGCAGTTGCGTCTCCTGTATCGTCTCGGGTTATCTGGAAACGGGTTGTGAGAGACTTCTGGGATGTGGAACATGGTAGAGGTCTTTATCCAAAGGAGTTTCTCGATGGGCAAGCACAGCGGTTTGAGCGTAACGGAAC
>Ga0123332_1001407_pt1 | contig 23566 bp, 17 predicted proteins | sample BioC12SIPDNA_4_FD_89958 | JGI IMG/M metagenome (GOLD analysis project Ga0123332, IMG submission 89958) | Anaerobic biogas reactor microbial communites from Washington, USA - Biogas_R2_A C12 SIP DNA | ecosystem: Engineered > Bioreactor > Anaerobic > Unclassified | place: Washington, USA... | reverse complement strand
GGCGCCTGACGTCACGAGCGGACCTCGGCGACGAGGCGGTCGAGCCGGGTGCCCGGCCAGGGGTCGAGGCGGAGGTCGGGCCCGGGCCGGTCGGAGCGGCGGGCGGGCACGATCAGGCCGCGGGCGGCGAGGTCGTCGATCGTCGGGGCGCCGTCGCCGGGGTCGAGGGGGCCGAGCTGCGCGACCGGTCGCCCGGCGACGGTGACGACGATCCGCTCGCCCGCCTCGGCGCGGCGCAGGTACGTCGCCGCCTGGGCCCGGAACGTCCGCATCGGGACCGATTCGCTCATCGCGGTTCGCCGTGGCGGCCGCACGCCGTCGATTCGGTACCGATTCGGTGGCGGAGGGTGTCCGGCGGCGAATCGCCGGCGAATCGCCGCCGGACGCAGTGTTCCCTGGTCATCCGGCTGACGATAGCCGCGGCGAGCTCGTGCGTACACGTGTGTACGCGACCCGGGCGGACGGCCCGGCCCGGCGTCGGTCACGATCCCGGTCATGAACTTCGCCTTCAGTGACGAGCAGGAGGAGCTGCGCAAGGTCGTGCGCCAGTTCCTCGAGAACAAGTCCCCCGAGACCGCGGTGCGCGAGCAGATGGACACCGAGACGGGCTACGACCCGGCGGTGTGGTCCCAGATGGCCGAGCAGCTCGGCCTCCAGGGCCTCGCCATCCCCGAGGAGTTCGGCGGCTCGGGCTTCGGGTTCATCGAGCTGGTCGTGATCTTCGAGGAGATGGGCCGATCGCTGCTGTGCGCCCCGTACTTCTCGACCGTCGCCCTCGCCACCCAGGCGCTGCTCCACGCCGGCGACGACGACGCCAAGGCCGCCCACCTGCCGGGCATCGCGAGCGGCGAGACGATCGCGACGGTCGCCTTCACGGAGGCGAACGGCAAGTGGGACGAGAGCGGCATCGAGGCCACCGCCACCGAGTCCGGCGACGGCTGGACGATCAGCGGCGAGAAGATGTTCGTGCTCGACGGCCACACCGCCGACCTGATCATCGTGGCGGCCAAGACGGGCGCGGGCACCAGCCTGTTCACGGTCGCCGGCGACGCCTCGGGCCTCACCCGCGAGGCGCTGCCCACCATGGACCAGACCCGCAAGCAGGCCCGCCTCACCTTCGACGGCACGCCCGCCCAGCTCCTCGGCACCGACGGCGGCGGCTGGGCCACCCTCGAGCGGGTGCTCGACCTCGCCGTGGTGGCCCTGGCCGCCGAGCAGGTGGGCGGCGCCCAGTTCTGCCTCGAGATGGCCGTCCAGTACGCCAAGGACCGCGTGCAGTTCGGCCGCCCGATCGGCTCGTTCCAGGCGATCAAGCACAAGTGCGCCGACATGCTCCTCGAGGTCGAGTCGGCCAAGTCCGCCGCGTACTACGCGGGTTGGTGCGCCTCGGAGCTCAACGACGAGCTGCCGTCGGTCGCGTCGCTCGCCAAGGCGTACTGCTCGGAGGCCTACTTCCACGCGACCGCCGAGAACATCCAGATCCACGGCGGCATCGGCTTCACCTGGGAGCACCCGGCCCACCTGTACTTCAAGCGGGCCAAGTCGTCGGAGCTGCTCTTCGGGGACCCGACCTACCACCGCGAGCTGCTCGCCCAGCGCATCGGCCTCTAGCCCGACGGCTCCGAACCACCCGAGGTGCCTGGCACCTCGGGTGGTTCAGCGGCGTGGGAGGGTCGCGACCATCGTGAGGGAGCCGCCGTCGTCGCGGCCGACGGGCTCGAAGCCGAGCGACCGGTAGAGCGCGGCGGCGCCGGGGTTCACCTCGTCGGCGACGCTGAGGCTCACCCGCTCGACGCTCCGCGCCGCGGCGAGGTCGAGCGCCCCGGCCACCAGCGCCCGGCCGACGCCCGCGCCGCGCGCCGTGGCGACCACGGCGACGGTCAGCTCCGGTACGTCGGGGGCGACGAACCCGTAGCCGGCCCGCTCCGGAGGCAGGAGCCGGGTCCAGGCCGCACCGACCCGTCGGCCGTCGATGCGGGCGACCAGGCCGACCTCCGGCCCGGCCGCGTCGACGTCGCCCCGCCAGCCATCCAGGTAGCGGGCGACGTGGTCGTCACCGAGGGGGTCGGCGGGGCGGTCGGTGCCGGGCGGGAACGCCGCCTCGACGAGCATGGCGTCGAGGAAGGGCCGGTCGTCCGGCCCGGCGGGCAGCAGGGCGGGCGACGGGGTCACCGCAGCAGCCTGCCACCGCCCGACCTCCCACGGCTCGGAACCACACGAGGTGCCTGGAGGCCGAGCCGATAGGCGAGGCCGACCCAGCAAGCACGGCACCGCAAGTTCCGGGCGCAGCGAGGAATCCGTCTCGCGACGACGCTCGCTTTCCGCTAGGGCTCCTGGCACCGCGTGTGGTTTTCGCGGGTTGTCAGCGGCCGAGGCGGGCGTAGCGGGCTTCGGTGTCGCCCTTGGCGGCCCGCCACCAGTCCTCGTGCTCGCGGTACCAAGCGATCGTGGCCGCCAGCCCGGCCCGGATGTCGTCGTAGCGAGGCTCCCATCCCGTCTCGGTGCGCAGCTTCGACGAGTCGATCGCGTACCGGAGGTCGTGGCCGGGGCGGTCGTTCACGTGCTCGAACCAGTCGGCCGGCTTGTCCATCAGATCGAGTAGCAGGGCGATGATCTCCCGGTTGGAGCGCTCGCCGTCGGCGCCGATCAGGTAGGTCTCGCCCGGCCGGCCCCGCTCGACGATCGTGATCACCGCGTCGTTGTGGTCGTCGACGTGGATCCAGTCGCGGACGTTCTCGCCGGTGCCGTAGAGCTTGGGCTTCACGCCGTCGATGATCCCGGTGATCTGGCGGGGGATCAGCTTCTCGACGTGCTGGTAGGGCCCGTAGTTGTTCGAGCAGTTCGAGAGGGTCGCCTCGATGCCGAAGCTGCGGACCCACGCCCGCACCAGCAGGTCGGCCCCCGCCTTGGTGGAGCTGTAGGGGCTCGACGGGTTGACCGGTGTCGACTCGGTGAACCGCTCCGGGTCGTCGAGGGCGAGGTCGCCGTAGACCTCGTCGGTGGAGATGTGGTGCAGTCGGACGCCGTGGCGGCGGACCGCCTCGAGCACCCGGAACGTGCCGACCAGGTTCGACTCGACGAACGGCCACGGGTCGTCGAGCGAGTTGTCGTTGTGGGACTCGGCCGCGAAGTGCACGACGACGTCGGCGTCGGCCACCAGCGAGTCGACCAGGTCGGCGTCGGCCAGGTTGCCGTGGACGAACGTGATGTCGTCCGCGACCGGAGCCAGGTTGTCGACGTTCCCGGCGTAGGTGAGCGCGTCGACCACGGTGATCTGCCAGTCGGGGCGCGTGGCGCGGGCCCGGTGGACGAAGTTGGCGCCGATGAAGCCGGCGCCGCCGGTGATCAGTGCTCGCAACGGGGGTCTCCGTTTCGGGGGAGGGTCCGGTCATGATGGCCGATCGGCGGCGGTCCGTGGGCACGCCCTCCGAGGACGGCGGTCCTCGGCGGCCCTGGCATGATCGGCCCGTGTCGAGCGTGCTCGCCGTCGTGATCGTCCTGGTGGCCGTCGCCCTGGTGGTGGCGGTCGCGCTCGGCGTCGTCGGCCGGGAGGTGGCCCTGCTCGCCGACCGGGCCCAGCCGTCGGTGTTCGAGATGGAGGAGGCGGTCGCCTTCATCGCCGAACGGCTCCCCGCCGCCGTCGCCGGCCGCATCACCCACGACGACCTGCGTTGGATCCTCCGCGCCGACGCCGACGCGCTCGAGCGCTTCACCGACGAGCAGGTCGCCGAGGGCGACGTCGACCTGGTGATCGACGAGGTCGACGCGGTGGCCCGGGTCCTCGCCCGGGTCGAGGAGGAGCGCCCCGACCTCGACGACGCCGACGTGGCCGCCGTCCTCGACGCCCGCACCGTCTACCTCCGGGCCATCGGCGCGATCGGGGTCCCCGCGGACGACGTCGACGTCGATACCGACTGGACCGACGACGACGTCGACGCCGAGCCCCGCCACTCCGACACCGAGCCTCGCGACTCCGACACCGAGGGCGACGGCACGTAGCCGTCGGCACACCGTCCGCGGGGAACACGGTGTGACCGGCGACATACGTACGTCGGTCGAGCCCCCGAAGATGCGTCATGTTCCCGATGTGCGCGACCCGTTCAGGGGATGACACTGGTGTCGTTCCCGGAGGTACCGGGGGCGGTGAGAGGAGGTCCATCGTGTTGACACCCGATGCACGCGATGTCCTGGCCGCCGATCGCCGGGCCCGCGTGGCCCGCGGTATCGGTGACGTGCGCCTCGGCCGTCGGGTCCGCTGGATCCGGCGGTCCGGCCGCGCCGGTGCCGCCGTCCGCCCCGCCGGTCGCCCCACCGCCCGTCCCGTCGGGAGCCCGGTGGTCGCCCCGGCCCCCGTCGCCGGTCGCCCCGAGCCGGTCGCGGCCCGTCGCCGCGGCCGACGTCCCACGCCCCGGCGCCCCGCCGCCGGCGTCCCCGCCCCGGTCGGCTGACCGCTCGGTACGCTCGGACCCGGTGTTGAGCGGACGCAGCGGCCTCAGCCCGGTGATGGTCGGACGCGGCGACGCGCTCGACCGGCTGACCGGCGCCCTCGACCGCCCCGGCACCACGGTCGTGCTGGTCGCCGGCGAGGCGGGGATCGGCAAGACCCGCCTCGTGCGCGAGCTGATCGACGCCGCCCCGCGCGGCAGGCGGGTCCTCTCCGGGCAGGCCGACCCCGGCAGCTCGGGCCGGGCCTTCGCCCTGGTGGCCGACCTGCTGACCGACCGGTTCGGACCGGGCGACGAACGGGTCGAGGCGCTCGCGTTCCACGTCGACGGGTCCGCCCGTCCCGAGGACGCCCGCAGCGCCGGGCTGGAGCGGATCAACCGGGCCGCGGGCATCGTGCGCGAGGCGGTCTCCGGCGCACCGGCGATCGTCGTGCTCGACGACCTGCACTGGGCCGACGCCGAGAGCGTCGCCGTGTTCGACGACCTCGCCGAAGGTTCCTCCGAGCCGCTGCTGCTCGTCGGGACGTACCGACCCGGGCCGCTCGACCACCGGCACCCGCTGACGTCCCTGGTGCCCAGCCTCGAACGGCGGATCGACCTGGTGCACCTCCGCCTCGGGCACCTCGACGAGACGGCGGTCGCCGACTTCATCCGGGCGGTCACCGGGGTCGAGCCGGGCCACCGCCTCGCCGCCGCCGTTCGGGCCCGCACCGGCGGCAACCCCTTCTACCTCGAGCAGCTCCTCCTGAGCGTCGACGCCGACGACCTCGACGACCTGGCCGCCCGGCCCCTGCCGTGGAACCTCGCCGAACTGCTCCGCGCCCAGGTCGACGAGCTCGACCGCGGCACCCAGCGGGTGCTGGAGACCGCCGCCGTGCTCGGTCGGCGCGTCGGGTTCGACCTGCTCGCCGAGGTCTCGGGCCTCGACGAGGGTGAGCTGATCGATCACCTGCGCACCCTCGTCGCCGACGGGCTCCTCGACGAGCCGGAGACCGACTGCTTCGAGTTCGTCCACGACCTGACGCGGGAGGCCACCGCGGACCGGCTGCTCGGTCGGGAGCGCCGTCACATCCACGCCGCCGCGCTCGACGCGCTCACCGCCGCCCGCAGCCGTGACTGGACCGCGCTCGCGCGCCACGCCGAGGGCGCCGGCTGCCCCGACCGGCTGCTCGCGGTGGCCGCCGAGGGGGTCGCCGACTACCTCGGCGGTGGGTCGAGCCTCCAGGCGCTCGGCCTCGCCGAGCGGGCCCTCACCGTCGCGCCCGACGATCCGACGCTCCTCGCCCACGCGGCCCGCGCAGCCTGGTTGACCGGGCTCCTCGACGATGCGCTCGGCCACTGCGCCCGGCAGGCGGAGGTTGCGACCCGGGCGGGCGACGCGGAGGCGTTGTCGGCCGCCCGACGGCTCGAGCTGCGGCTGCACTGGGAGCGGGGCGACGACGCGGCGCGTGCCGCCCGCCGGGACGAGCTGGTGGCCGGCGTCGACGATCTGCCCGACGGCGTCGAGCGGGCCCGGGTGCTCCACGTGCTCGCCCAGGACGCCATGCTCGACCGCCGCCCCGACGACGTCGAGCGCTGGGCGACCGAGGCGGAGGCCGCGGCCGGACGTCTCGACCTGCCCGACATCGCGGTGGCGGCCCGGGTCGAGCGGGCCAGCGCCGCGGTCGACCTCTCCAGCGGTGCGGCCGAGGCGGTCGACGCCCTGCTGGCGGTGGCCGACGAGGCCGAGCGCGTCGGCCAGGACGTGAGCGCGGCGCGGGCGATCCACAACGCGGCGTTCGCCGAGCCGGTGCAGCGCGACCCGGCCCGCGCCCGCCGGCTGTTCGAGCGGATGCGCGTCATCGCCGACCGGGCCGGGTTCACGTCGATGTCGCTCGTCTCCTACGCCGAGGGTCTCGGATCGGTGGCCCTGGTCGAGGGTGACCTCGACGCCGCGCTCGACTGGTTCCAGGAGGGGGTGCGGCGCAACCTCTCGACCGACTCGGCATCGTGGCTCGACCTCGTCCTGGTCGGCGCCCTGCTGGAGGCAGGCGACGTCGGTCGGGCCCGGCAGCTCCTCGACGACATCGACGTCCGCGGCCTGGGGCGGGGCTGCAACTCCGGCCGCCCGGACCCGACCAGTGGGTGGGGGAGCCAGAGCGTGACCGTCGCCCTCCAGCGGGCGACGCTCGACCTCCTCGCCGGGCAGCGGGACGACGCGGCGCGCCGCGTCGACGAGGTGATCGCCACCGGGGGCGCGCTCGACGCACGCGACGTCGGCCGCCTCCTACCGCGGGCGCTCGACCTCGGGCTCGACCTCGATCGGGCGGTCGCGCTGGTGTCGGCCATCGGCTACTTCGCCGGGGCCGGCCGCGACGCCGCCGAGACGTGGCGCGACCGCTACGGCGCCCACATCGCACTCGCCCGGGGCGACGCCGCCGCGGCCGCCGAGGGCTTCGCCGCCCTCCGGTCCGACGACGCCTACCGCGTGCACGGCCAGGTCTGGGAGCGGGGCATCGACGCCGTCGCCGCCGCCCGCGCCGAGCTCCAGATCGGCCGGGCCGACGAGGCCGCCCGCCTCGCCGAGGCCGCCGAGCGTGACCTCGTTCGCTGGTCCGGCTGGCGACACGAGCAGCTCGACGTGCTCGCCCGGCGGCTCGGCCGGGTGAGCACCGACGGCGGGGGCGACGACGGCTCCGGGTTGACCCGGCGCGAGCGCGAGGTGCTCGAGCTGGTCGCCGAGGGTCTCACCAACGGCGACATCGCCGAGCGGCTCTACATCAGCCCGCGCACCGCCGGGGTGCACGTGTCGAACATCCTCGGCAAGCTCGGCGTGTCCACCCGGACGGAGGCGGCCGCCTGGGCTCTCCGCACCGGAGCGGTGTCGCTCGGCGACCGCCCCGACGCCTGATCGGGCCCGGTCGGGCGCCCCGCGGGGGACGGTTCCGGCCTCCGGCCGCGAGGGGGAGGCGCACTAGGGTCGGCGGCCATGGAGCGGCCGATGAAGTTCGAGCACAACCGGTGGGTCGGCGACAAGCGCGTCCAGCGGGTCCACGACCTCGACCACTGCGAGCCCGACGTCATCGCCGAGTTGATGGAGGCCCGCACCTACCTCGCGTTCGGGCCCGACTCGCTCCCCGAGGCCCGCAACCGCGGCTACCGGCTCTGCTCTTGTCCCGGCACCGTCGCCGCCCATCGGGCCGAGGTCGCCGCCGACGCCACCGCCGACGCCTGACCGGCGCGTCGCCGCGTGGCCGTCGACGACCATCCGATCCGCTCCGCCGGCCTCGAACTCGTCGGCCACCTCGCCCGCCCGCGGGGACGGAGCAGCTCGGGCCGCCCCGGCCTGGTCCTGACCCACGGCCTGCCGCCCGCCACCGCGGGTGCGGCCGACACCGGCAACGACCTGCCGGAGCTGGCCGACCGCATCGCCACCGGGCTGGGCTGGATCGTCCTGGCGGTGCGGTTGCGGGGCGCCGGCGGCTCGCCGGGCGACTTCTCGCTCGCCGGGTGGCGCGAGGACCTCGCCGCCGCGGTGGCCGAGTCGGCGCGGCTCCCGGACGTGCGCGGCGCCTGGCTGGCGGGCTTCGGCACCGGCGCCGCCCTCGCCGTCGTGGTGGGTGCGGCCGACCCCTCGGTCCGGGGCGTGGCCGGACTCGCGGCGCCGGCCGACTTCGACGACTGGGCCGCCCAGCCGCGCCGCCTCCTCCAGCACGCGCGGGAGATCGGGATCATCTCGAGCCCCGGCTTCCCCCCGCAGCCCGAGCTCTGGGCCCGGGAGATGCGGGAGATCAAGCCGGTCGCCGAGGCGCGACGGTTGGCGCCGCGCCCGCTCCTCCTGGTGCACGGCGACGAGGACGAGGCGGTGCCGGCGTTCGACTCGCGGGTGATGGCCGACGCCCACGGCTCCGCCGAGCTGCGCATCCTGAGCGGGGCCGGACACCAGCTCCGCCACGAGCCCCGGGCGATCGCCCTCCTGCTCGGCTGGCTCGACCGGCAGGCGAACCTCGAACGCACCTGACGGGCGGGCGGGTCGGACCGCTCGCCGGCCTACGGGACGGTCGGCCGCCTACCAGCTCCCGCCGCCGCCGCCCCCTCCACCGCCGCCGGAGAACCCGCCGCCGGAGAAGCCCCCGCCGGAGAAGCCGCCCCCGCCGCCACCCGACGGCGCCGGCGCGGTGTGGGAGCTCTGGAACGCGCTCGCGTAGATGTACGGGGCCATGACGTTGCCGCTGGCGGCCTGCTCGGGCGGTGGGACCGACGACGCGGCCATCGCCCGATTCCACGCGTCGGCCTCCCCGAGGGCGACCGCCCAGGCGGAGTACTCGCGGAGCAGGCCGTTGTTCCAGGCCCACTCGACGTGCTGCGCCTCGCTGTCGTGGAGGAAGCGCCGGAACGACTCGGATCGGAGGGCGATGGCGGAGCCCTTGGCGGTGAGGCTGCGGGTGAGCGCCCAGTACGCCGCGGCGGCGACGGTCCCCGCGACCAGCACCGTGAGCACGACCGCCGCCGGAGCCGACTGGATGCCGAACACCGGGATCGACGCACCGCCCGCCAGCATCATGAACGGCACGATCAGGCACGCCAGCGCGGGGCCGAGACCCCGAACCGTCGTGACCGCGGCGGCGCCGCCGCCTCCGCTCGGGGGGCGTCGACGGAACGTGCGGGACGACGCGACCCAGACCGACACGTGGTTGGCCGCCTGGGCCCACGCCGACGCGAAGCCGGCGTCGTAGGAGCCGAGCCGGAGCTCGCGCCCTCCCGGCATCAGCTGGTTGAGGATCGCCGCCGTGGGCGGATCGGCCTGGTGCGCCTTCTCGCCGGGCCGCATGACGACCTCGCCGTCCTCGTTGCTCAGGTCGAGCACGTCTCGCGCCACCAGCGCCGAGAACCAGGCGCCGATCGTGCGCTCGTCGATGCGTTCGCGGAGCACCGCCGAGGCCATCCACGGCTCGACGCCGCCCGGCGGCACGAACTCGATGCCCGCCAGCTCGGCCATGTCCGCGTCGGCGACCATGCGGGTGCCGGGGGGTGGACCGTCGGGGGCGTCGTGGTGGGGGCCGAAGGACTCGTCGCCGAAGGGGACGAACGCGGCGTCGGTGGCGCCGCCGCCGGCGACCTCGTTGCGGCCGAGCTGGCGGCAGGCGAAGTAGACCGCGCCGGCCGTCAGGGCTCCGAGCGCCCCGACGATCGCCGCCCAGCGCAGCCGCTTCGAGCCGTCGCGGTCGTGGAACGGGGGCAGGTCGGGGAGCGTCGAGTCGGACCGGGCGGTGATGTCGCCGTCGATCGTGACCGCCTCGTTCGCCGGCAGCTCGTCGAGCGTCACCTCGTAGCCGCCGTCGACCTCCTCGATCGGGCAGCGGTCGGTCGAGCGCAGCGGACCGGTGAAGCACCGCGGCTCGTCGAAGGTCGCGCCGAGGATGCGGATCCGCACGTCGTGGCTGGCGACCGGCCACTCGTTGCCGATCGCGTCGAGCGCGAAGCGGTCGCCCCGGATCAGCGTCGGCAGGGTGTAGGTGATGACGTACCGGTGCCGGCCCGACACCGTCTCCGACGCGCTGCCGATGCGGTACTCGCTGGCGCCGCCGACGAGCGACGGGACGACCTCCGTGGAGGCGGTCGGCGACTCGACCGTCAGGTCCTGCGGGAAGCCGGCGTCGTTCGGGATGCGGCGGTAGATGCCGTGCTTGCCGGTGCTCAACCCGAAGTCCCAGTCGATCACCTCGCGGACCGTCACCGAGTCGCCCTCGGGGGAGACGGTGGCGACGACGTCGTACGCGGCGATGCGCTCCGGACCGACGGCGGGGCCGATCACGCCGATTCCGGCGAGGGCGGCGAGGACGGCGACGACGGCGGCGACGATCGCCGTGCGGAGGCGGAGTCGGATGTTCACGGTCGGCCGCTCAGCTCCCGGCGGCGCGCTTGGCGGCCGCCTTCTGCTCCCGCTTCCAGGCCCGCACCCGGTCGAAGGCGTCCCGAGAGTCGACGTCGGCCACCGACAGGCGGGTGCCGTCGGCGAACGGGCCGGCGGCCTCCTCCCAGCCGTCGGGGCGGACGCCGAGGCGCTTGGCGAGCACGGCTACGAAGATCCGGGCCTTCTCCTCACCGAACCCGGGGAGGGCGCGCAGCCGGCCGAGCAGGTCGGCCCCGTCGGCGGCCTCGGTCCAGAGGCGTTCCGTGCGGCCGTCGTAGGCATCGACGATCGTGGCGCACAGTGCCTGGGTGCGCTCGCCCATGCTCTTGGGGAACCGGTGGAGGGCGGGCGGGCCGCGGAAGATCGCCTCCATGTCGGCCGGGTCGGTCGCGGCGATGGCCGCCGCGTCGAGCGGCGCTCCCCCCATCCGGTCGGCGAGGTCGCGGGGCGACGTGAAGGCCTTCTCCATCGGGATCTGCTGGTCGAGCAGCATCCCGACGATCAGGGCGAGGGGATCGGTGACGAGCAGCGCGTCGGCCTCGGCGTCGCCGGTGACGGGGAAGGTGGGCACGGCCCAACGGTACCCACGGAAGCACCGCCGGGGGCGCGCCCCGATCCGCGCCGCGCCGTCGCGTACCGTCGGCGTCCGTGCCCGCCCCCGGTCCCCGACGCCCCGGCCGACACCGCGACCGCCGCGCGGCTCGGCCCGCCCTCCGGGCGTCGATCGTCGCGCTCGCCGTCGCCCTGGTCGCCGCGGGCTGCTCGAGCGGTGGCGACGACGACACGGCCAGCACCTCGCCGCTCGAGTCGACGACCGGCGACCGGGTCGAGGTCACCGCCGCCGAGCTGGGCCCCTTCGCCGTCGATCCCGGGCTGGTCGCCGGGCCCGGCACGCCGCTCGGTGGCGGCCTGTCGGTGCCACCGGGCGCGGTGCTGCTCGGCGTCGCCTTCCCCGACCTCCGCGGCGGGGGCTTCCGGGCCGCCCTGCTCGTGACGGGCAGCCCCGTCGAGGTGTTCAACGCGGTCGGCGACCAGGCCCGCGGTCTGGGGATGGAGCGGGCGGACGGGAGCTGCGCGGGCGACGCGGTGGCGACGACCTGCCGCGCCCGCTTCGTCGACGGGTCCGACGGTGAGGCGCTGACGGTCGACCTCCTCCGGCGCGTCGACGACCGGGGCGTCGTCTCCGGGCTCGGGCTGCGCTACCGCCCGCCGGGCAGCTCCGACGAGGACCCGCCCGGCGGCCAGTCGACGCCGACCCAGCCACTCGCGGATGTGCTGCTGCCCGCCGAGACGATCCCGGGGCCCGACCCGGCCGACGTGGGCGCCCTGCTCCGGGCGGGGGACGCCCCCGCCCGCTCGGTCGAGCGGGGCAGCGCGATCATCGGCCTGCCCGGACCGTGCGGCTGCGATCGGCCCGGCTGGGGGTTCGTCGCCGAGATCACCGGGGTCGTCCACGACGTCGTCGCCGCGTACGCCCGCCAGTTCTCCGACCTCGGTGAGGCACCCGACATCTCCGAGCACCGGCGGGGCGACGTGACCCTGTTGGGCGTCCGGGTCGGCGACGAGGACGGCGCCCACGCCGAGGTCAGGGCGGTCGTCCCCGACGACGGCGCGGCCTACCTCGCCGTCTCCATCGTCGGCGCCTGATTCCGCCCGACGCGGGTCGGCGGGGGCGTCGCGGGCCGGGTCGCCGTGATCAGCGCAGCCAGGGGGCGACCGCCTCGACGTCGATGCCGTGGCGGGCGGTGGCCTTGGCCACCTCGCCGACCTCGATCCGCCTGGCGCGTGCGAGCGACGACAGGACGGCGACGGTGACGTGGCCGGCGTCGACCTCGAAGAACGACCGCAGCGCCTCGCGGGTGTCGGAGCGGCCGAACCCGTCGGTGCCGAGGGCCGTGTACGGGCGGTCGACCCAGCGCGAGATCTGGTCGGGGACCGCCGCCATGAAGTCGGTGACGGCCACGACGGGCTCGGGTCCGTCGCCGAGCAGCTCGGTGACCCGCGGTACGCGGGGAACGTCGGCGGGATGGAGCCGGTTCCACCGTTCGACGTCCAGCGCCTGCTCGCGGAGCTGCTTCCAGCCCGGGGCGCTCCACAGGTCGACGCCGATGCCGTGCTGCTCGGCCAGCTCGTCGCGGGCGGCGCGGGCGGCCCCGTGGGCGGTGCCGGAGAACAGGATCGACGCCGCCCGTTCGGTGCCATCGGGGGCGTCGGCCCAGCGGTACAGGCCCTCGACGATCCCGTCCTCGGCACCCTCGGGCAGCGCCGGCATCACGTGGTTCTCGTTGTAGAGGGTCAGGTAGTAGTAGACGTCGCTCGGGTCGGGGCCGTACATGTCGGTGATCCCGTGGCGCACGATGGTGGCGACCTCGTACGCGAAGGCCGGGTCGTAGGCGCGGCACGCCGGCACGGTCGAGGCCAGCACGTGGCTGTGGCCGTCCTGGTGCTGGAGGCCCTCGCCGAGCAGCGTGGTGCGCCCCGCGGTGGCGCCGAGCAGGAACCCGCGGGCGCGGTGGTCGGCCGCCTGCCACAGCAGGTCGCCGACGCGCTGGAAGCCGAACATCGAGTAGAAGACGAAGAACGGCACCATCGGCACGCCGCGGGTGGCGTACGCGGTGGCCGCCGCGGTCCACGAGGCGACCGACCCCGCCTCGGTGATGCCCTCCTCGAGCACCTGGCCGTCGCGGGTCTCGGTGTAGGAGAGCAGGAGGGCGTGGTCGACCGGCTCGTACTTCTGGCCCTGCGCCGCGTAGATGCCGAACTCCCGGAACAGGGCGTCCATGCCGAACGTGCGGGCCTCGTCGGGGATGATCGGGACGACCCGTCGGCCGAACCCCTCGGTGCGGGCCAGGGCCCGGAGCAGTCGCGTGAACGCGGTGGTGGTGCTGGCCGCGGTCTGGCCCGAGCCTTCGAGCAGCTCGGCGAAGGCGTCGGTCGGCGGTCGCGGCAGGGCCCGCCGGGTGCGGACGACCCGCGACGGCAGCGGGCCGCCGAGGGCCCGGCGCCGCTCCATCAGGTAGCGGTGGAGGTCGCTGCCCTCCGGTGGCCGGTAGTAGGGCGGCTCCGCGTCGTCGGCGAGGGACTCGGCGGGGATCTCCTCCTGCAGGTGCAGGCGCTCGCGCAGATCCCGGAGCTGGAGCATCGTCATCTTCTTGATCTGGTGGGTGGCGTTGCGCGCCTCGACGCCCTCGCCGAGGGTCCAGCCCTTGATCGTCTTGGCGAGGATCACCGTCGGCGCCCCGCGCTGCTCGGTGGCGGCGCGGTACGCGGCGTAGAGCTTGCGGTAGTCGTGGCCGCCGCGGGGGAGGGTGCGCAGCTCGTCGTCGGACAGGTGCTCGACCATCGCCCGCAGGCGTGGGTCGGGCCCGAAGAAGTGGTCGCGGATGTGGGCGCCGTCGCTCACCGCGTAGCGCTGGAAGTCGCCGTCGACGGTGGTGTTCATCTTGTCGAGGAGCACGCCGTCGACGTCGCGGGCGAGCAGCTCGTCCCACCGCGAGCCCCAGATGACCTTGATGACGTTCCAGCCTGCGCCGCGGAACACGCCCTCGAGCTCCTGGATGATCTTGCCGTTGCCGCGGACCGGGCCGTCGAGGCGTTGCAGGTTGCAGTTGACGACCCACACGAGGTTGTCGAGCTGCTCGCGACCGGCGAGGGCGATGGCGCCGAGGGTCTCGGGCTCGTCGGTCTCGCCGTCGCCGACGAAGCACCACACCCGGGTCTCGTCGGTGGCATCGATGCGCCGGGCGTGCAGGTAGCGGTTGAAGCGGGCGTGGTAGATCGACGAGATCGGGGCCAGACCCATCGACACCGTCGGGTACTCCCAGAAGTCCGGCATCAGCCGCGGGTGCGGGTAGCTCGACAGGCCGCCGTCGGGGTCGAGCTCGCGCCGGAAGCGGTCGAGGTCGCCCTCGTCGAGGCGGTGCTCCAGGAACGCCCGGGCGTAGATGCCGGGCGCGGCGTGGCCCTGGATGTAGAGGGCGTCGCCGGCGCGGCCGCCGTCCTTGCCCCGCCAGAAGTGGTTGAAGCCGACGTCGTAGAGCGCGGCCGACGACGCGAACGTGGCGAGGTGGCCGCCGATGCCGTCGGCCGCCTTGTTGGCCTTGATGACCATCACGGCCGCGTTCCACCGGATGAACGCGCGCAGGCGTCGCTCGGCGTCCTCGTCGCCGGGGAACCAGTAGCGCTCCTCCTGTTCGCGGGCGGGGATCGTGTTGACGTACGGCGTCCGGATCGGGGCGGGGATGCCGAACTGGAGCTCGTGGCTGCGCTCCAGCAGCTTCTGCATCAGGAACTCGGCGCGGGCCCGGCCCTTGACGCTGGCGACGGCGTCGAGGGACTCGATCCACTCCCGCGTCTCGTCGGGGTCGGTGTCGGGGAGGCCTCCGACGAAGTCGTCGTTGATCGACATGCCGGTGCGCTCCTGTCCCTTGGGTGGTCCTGCGACCACTCTCGCAGCACCGGCGCCGGTTCGCACCCTCGGGCCGGTTCGGCGGCGGGTCGGCGGCACGGCCGTGCCGGTCTGCGATGCTCGGCGCCGTGGCCACCACCGTGTACACCGACGGCGCCTGCTCGGGGAACCCCGGTCCCGGCGGGTGGGCGTGGGCGGTGCCCGACGGTCCCTGGGCCCGGGGGCACGACCCCGACACGACCAACCAGCGCATGGAGCTGATGGCCGCGCTGAAGGCGGTCGAGATGCTCGATGGTCCGCTCGACATCGTGAGCGACTCGACCTACTTCGTGAACTGCTTCCGCGACGGGTGGTGGAAGGGCTGGCAGAAGCGGGGGTGGACCAACTCCAAGAAGGAGCCGGTCAAGAACCGCGACCTCTGGGAGCCGCTGATCGAGGCGCACCGGGCGGGCCGCTTCGGCGTCCCGCGGTGGGTCAAGGGCCACTCCGGCGACCGCATGAACGACATCGTCGACCGTCTCGCCGTCGCGTCGGCCCAGGGGGGAGACGCCGCGTCGGGCGACACCGCCCCGACCCCCGACGACCTGGGTCCGCCGGACGATCCGGCACGCGGGCGCGCCGGATCGTCCGGTACCGGCTCGGGGCCGGGCTCCGACTCCGGATCGGGGTCCGGTTCGGGGCGGCTGGCGGACCTCGACCGGGACGAGCGGCGGGCGGAGCGGCGCCGTCGCGACGGTCGCATCCCCGAGGGGACGCTCCTCGTCGTCGGGGGTCAGCGGGGCCTGCCGGACGATCCGACCCAGCTCCGGATCCTGCGCCGCCGGCTGGCGCAGATGGTCGACGGGTACGCCGAGCTGCACCCCGACCTGCTGGTGCTGACCGGCCTGCGCCCGGGCGCGGAGGCGCTCGGCGGTGAGGTGGCCGACGACGTCGGCGTCGGGTGGGCGGCGGTGCTGCCGTGGCCCGAGCCCCAGCGGTCGCTCGGCGCGGCCGACCGGCGTCGCTTCGACGAGCAGCTCGCGACGGCCCCGGCGACGGTCCTGCTGGAGAAGAAGGTGCCCGACGACCGGCCCGGGCGCGCGGCCTCGCTCAACCGGCGCGACGCCTGGCTGGCCGGCGCGGCCGACCTCGCCCTCCTGCTGTGGGACGGCACCGAGCCGACCGTCCGCGACCTCGTCCGCCGCTTCGAGAAGGCCGTCGGCGACGACCTCACCCTCCTCTGGCCCGCCCCCTGACGACCGACCGGTCCGGCCGGCGCGGCCCGACACCCGGTACCGGGTTCCACCTGTCGTCGCGGTCGGTTCCCGCTGGGGCATGCTCGTCGGGTGGCCGGCGCGTCCCGATCCCGAGTGGGCGTCGACACCGGCGGGACGTTCACCGACGTGGTCGGCGCCGACGGCACGGTCGTCAAGGTGCCGTCGACCCCCGACGATCCCGGTCGGGCCGTCCGCGCGGGGGTCGGCGCGCTCGCCGGCGCCGACGCGGGCGCGGACGACGGTCGGCCCGCGGTGCTGGCCCACGGCACGACCGTCGCCACCAACGCCCTGCTGGAGCGGCGCGGCGCCCGGGTCGCGCTGGTGACCAACCGGGGCCTCGGCGACGTGATCGAGATCGGCCGCCAGGATCGTCCGTCGCTCTACGACCCGTTCGCCGATCGGCCCGACCCGGTGGTCGCCCGGGCCGACCGTCACGAGGTCGCGGGCCGTCTGGCGGCCGACGGCTCCGAGATCGAGCCGATCGACCCCGACGAGTCGGCCGCGCTCGACCTCGCCGGGGTCGAGGCGGTCGCGGTCTGCCTGCTCCACGCCGACCTCGACCCCGTCCACGAGCGCGCCGTCGGCTCGGCCCTGCGCGGGCGCGGCCTCGACGTCACCTGTTCGCACGAGGTGTCGCCCGAGTTCCGGGAGTACGAGCGAACGGTCACGACCGCGGTGAACGCCTACCTGCGCCCGCCGTGTCGCACCTACCTCCGGGGCCTCGACGCGGTGGCCGACGACGTGCTGGTGATGACCTCGGCCGGGGGGCTCGTCCCGCTCGACCGGGCGGCCGACACGCCTGCCGCCCTCCTGCTCTCGGGACCCGCGGGCGGGGTGGCGGCCGCGGCCGCGGTGGCCGCCGCCTGCGGGTTCCCCGACGCGGTCACCTTCGACATGGGCGGCACCAGCACCGACGTGTGCCTGGTGCGCGACGGACGCCCCGAGCCCGCCGCCGAGCGGGCGGTCGCCGGGCTGCCGGTGCGCCTCGCCGCGCTGGACGTCCACACGATCGGCGCCGGCGGAGGGTCGATCGCGGCGCTCGACCCCGGTGGCGCGCTGACCGTCGGCCCGCGCAGCGCCGGGGCGGTGCCCGGACCCGCCTGCTACGGGCTCGGCGGCACCGAGCCGACGGTCACCGACGCCGACCTGGCCGCCGGCCGCCTGCCGCCCGACACGGTGCTGCCCGGCCTGGGCCCCGTCGACCTCGCGGCGGCCGAGGCGGCACTGGCGCGGGCCGGGGTCACCGCGGATGGCGTGATCGCGGTCGTCGAGGCGGCGATGGAGGAGGCGGTGCGGGCGGTCACCGTCGCCCGCGGCGTAGACCCCCGGTCCCTCGCGCTGGTCGCCTTCGGCGGCGCGGGTCCGTTGCACGGCTGCGCCCTCGCCGACGCGCTGGGGATGCCGACGGTGATCGTGCCGCCGCGGGCGGGCGTCCTCTCCGCGGTAGGGATGCTGTGCGGCGAGCGCCAGCACCACGTCGTGCGCAGCCGACCGACCCCCACCGACCACCGCGGCCTCGACGCCGAGCGGGCCGACCTGGCCGCGATCGCCGAGGCCGCCCTCGCCGACGACCCGGCCGTCTCGGGCGCCGATCCGGGCGTCGAGGTGACGACCGCGCTCGACTGCCGGTACGCGGGCCAGGCCCACGAGCTGCGCGTGCCCGACGTCGCCGCGTTCGCCGCCGAGCACCGGCTCCGCAACGGCTACGACCGGCTCGACGCACCGATCGAGGTCGTGGCGGTCCGCGCCGTCGCCCGCCGACCGGCCCCGCTCACGATCGAGGACCTCCCGCCCGTCGCCCGGGTCGGAGCGGTCGGGCCCGCGGTGATCCCCGAGGCGGACTGCACCGTCCACGTCCCCGCCGGCTGGCGGGCCGACCCCGGTCCCCTCGGGGCCCTCGTCCTGAACCGGGTGTCACGGTGACGGCCGCGGCCGCGGGTCGGCTCGACCCGGCGGGGCTGGCGGTGCTGGTCGCCCGGTTGACCGGCATCGCGGAGGAGATGGGGGCGGTGCTGCGGCGGGGCGCGTTCAGCCCGAACATCAAGGAACGGGCGGACTGCTCCGCCGCCCTGTTCACCGCGGACGGCACGCTGCTCGTGCAGGCCGAGCACATCCCGGTGCACCTCGGATCGATGCCCGCGTCGGTCGCCGCGGCCATCGACGCGCTCGGCCCCGACCCCGAGCCGGGGGTGCAGGCGATCGTCAACGACCCGTTCGCCGGCGGGACGCACCTGAACGACGTCACCCTCGTCGCCCCCTGCCACGCGCCGGACGGGCGGCTGATCGGGTGGGCGGCGAACCGGGCCCACCACGCCGACGTCGGTGGCGCCGCGCCCGGGTCGCTCCCCGCCGACGCCACCGACATCCAGCAGGAGGGGCTCCGCATCCCGCCGGTGCGGTTCACGCCGGAGGTCCGCGAACTGCTCGTCGCCGCCTCCCGCACGCCCGACGAGCGCCGCGGCGACATCGACGCCCAGGCCGGGGCGAACGCGGTCGGCGTCGCCCGACTCGCCGAGCTGGCGGACCAGCCGCTCGACGAGGTGATCGCCTACGGCGAGCGCCGCATGCGCGCCGCCCTGCGCGACCTGCCCGACGGATCGTGGACCGCGAGCGACGTCCTCGACTCGACCGGCGCCGGCCCCGACCAGCGCGACCCGGCCCGGGTGGTGGTCACCGTCACCGTCGCCGGGGACCGGATCACGTTCGACTTCACCGGCACCGAACCGCAGGGGGCGGGCAACGTGAACGCGGTCGAGGCGGTGACGACCAGCGCCGTGGTGTTCGCCCTGCGCTGCGCCATCGATCCGACCGTCCCGGCCAACGGCGGCGGCCTCCGGGCGGTCGAGGTGGTGGCCCCGGCGGGGACGCTCGTCGCCGCCTGCTTCCCCGCGGCGGTCGGCGCCGGGAACGTCGAGGTCAGCCAGCGGGTCGCCGACGTGTGCCTGGCCGCCCTCGCCCGCGCCGCCCCGGACCGCATCGGCGCCGCGTCCCAGGGCACGATGAACAGCGTCCTCGTCGGTGGGGCCGGGTGGGTGTACTACGAGACGGTCGCCGGCGGGCAGGGTGGCCGACCCGGACGGCCCGGCATGAGCGGAATCCACACCGTCATGACCAACACAGATCAAGTTGACTACCGATCAGCCGAACCCCGCCCTGGCCAGTCGGGAATTCACACCGCGATGACTAACACGCGGAATACCCCCATCGAAGCGCTGGAGCGGGCGTTTCCACTTCGGGTCCTGCGCTACCGACTGCGCCGAGGCAGCGGCGGGGCCGGGTGGTCGGCTGGGGGCGAGGGGATTGAACGCGACCTGATGATGCTCGAGGACGTGACCGTGAGCCTGATCACCGAACGGCGGGTGAGCCAACCCTGGGGCCTGGCCGGCGGCGAGCCCGGCGCGGTCGGGGAGAACTGGCTGCTGCCGGCCGGCGATGAAGCCCGAGCCGAGCTCCTACCTGACAAGTGCACGATCCAACTCAAGGCTGGCGATGTCCTCCGAGTGTCGACCCCGGGCGGCGGGGGATGGGGGGCGACGCCAGCCTCTCATGGAGGTGCTCGTTGACCTCCAACTGTCGTACCCCTAGCGTGTGACCTATGACCCACATGAGCGGTACTCGATCAGTGCTCGGGGCCTACCTGGGTGCATTCGTTCTGGTGGCGTCAAGTTTCGCCGCCCCCGAACAGGTGGCGGGCTCTCCCGATGCGCAGGCGACAGTCGAGTCGAGCACCGAGGACGTAGCAGGCTCCGAGGAGCAACCAGTAGACCCCGAAGATCCTGCCGTGACCTCCCTTCGGCGGGAGGGCGTCTCTGTCGAGCAAGCACGGGCGCAGATGGACGCTCAGGTCGCGGCCGGCGTGGCAGAGATGGAGCTACCCGGCGATCTTGAGTCCGCATACGGGGGTCGAAGGATCTTCCATGACCGTGGCGGCCTGGTCCAAATCACCGTGACTCAGGTCTCGAAAGCCGATGCGATTCGGGCGCACTTCGCCAGGTATGGGATCGACAATCTGGAGATTGCGTCGACACGGTACCCCGCGGCCGAGATGGAGCGAGTGGTCGAGGATCTACAGGTTCGAGTGCTTGAAAGCCGTACCGACGGGAGCGAGCGAGCCGTTGATGTTCTCTATCAAGAACTCGGCCACATCACGGTGGAGTTCGTGCCGGGTGCTGTCAATGAGATTGAAGCTGACATCGTCCGCACCGCCCAATCGGACCCGGAACTCTATTCGGTCATTCCCGTCGACAGCGTCAGCGAGGACGAGGAACTGGCCTGCGACATGACGGATCGCATCGAATGTGATCCGCCCTTGCGAGGCGGCCAGCTTACCCACACACCAAACGGATGTACCCTGGGGTTCGTGGTGCGCAGTGAGTCTGACAATCTCCCGTACGCGATGACCGCAGGGCATTGCGATGATTACGGACATTCAGTCAACTGGATTACTGACTTCTCCGACGAGTCAGATCATGCCATCGGCCCGTTTCACAACTCACGGAACGACACCCAAACCGACGTTGGCATCTGGCGAGTGAACAATCCCACGGGTTGGTCCTTCGGTTGGCCGCTGGTCACCGTTTCGCCGTATGGTGGAGGCCAAGGACGGAACGAGAACTACGTCATCGAACGTGTCCTCAATCCCGGGATTGGCGACCGCGTCTGCTGGACAGGCGGCAACAGCACCTTCACCTACTGCGGTGACGTGGACGTGTTGTACGGGACCGCTGGCGGCACGGCCGGGCTCTTTAGAGTGCCAGTGGGATGTCCAGATGGCGGTGATTCCGGAGGCCCGCACTTCGCAAGCAACGTTGCGTATGGGATCCTCTCGGCTGGCAATCCAGATGCCTGCGACGGTGTGTGGGCGGAGCAGGCACCGGAGGCAGCCGGTCATATGAACGTCTATATCCTCACAGCATGAGAGGCGTAGTTCGTCTGACGCTCATCGCTGCTGTGATACCGGTCCTCGCACTGGGCGGGTGTTCGTCGGACAAAGAGGGCGGGAGCCGGGTAGTCGGCCCGCCGACGACTACCGATGAGGCTGATGGTGAGTTGGGCGAGTTCCCAGGCGTACTTGGTGGAGAAGCCGACTGCTTGTGGCTAGAGACGGAGAACCAACGGCGCGCTCTCGTGTTTCCGCAGGGCACCACAGTACGGGACGCAGACGGCGCAGTCGTCCTGGTGCTCGACGGAGATGACGTGGCCAAGGTCGATGACGAGGTTGTTGTAACGGGTGGGTTCCGCGACGACGCTGAGTCTTGTATCGAAGGCGACAGCGGTGCGATCGTCGTGAACGACGTCCAGCTGGCTGAGTAGCGGAGCGGGCCGCCGGACGCTTCCCACGCTTGGGTGACCCGGTAGCGTCCAAGGTTCCAGACCTGATCCCGTTGTGCGCTGATCTGCTCGTAGATTGCTGCGTATCAGTCGGTCTCGTCATCGGTTGCGATTCCCTCGAGCGAGCTTGTCTCTGAGGAGCCTGCGTGGCGCTGCTTGTTGGTGTGTCGGGATGGCAGCTCGGTGTCCTGCGGAGACGATGCAGGGTGAACAGCAAAGACGATGCAGGTGTACAGCCGAGGCTTCTGCGGGCACCTTCTCCGCGCAGGTACGTCGCCATCCTGGCCCGCCGCGGGCGAAACGGACATGGACCGAGGTGAACTCTCCCTATCGAGTTTGATGGCTCTTCGCGTTGGCGTGGGGAGTTGAGGTAGGGGCCGGGGGTCCACCACGTGGGGCAGGGGCCCCGCCATCGTCACAGCTGTCGAAGGCAGCAACGATGGGAGACCCCTGCGATGGGCGACGGTATCGGCCTGGCCGAGGCCTTGTTGGGACTGGACGGCTTCCGGGTGCTCGAGGTCCACGAGACCCCGGCCGAGCTGGTCGTGAAGATCGAGACGACCGCGACCGTGGTCGGCTGCGACGGCTGCGGTGTGCGCGCTGAAGCCCAGGATCGAGTCGAGCGGGCCGTGCGCGATCTGCCCTGCTTCGGACGTCCGGCGCGGTTGGTGTGGGCCAAGCGCCGGTGGCGATGCCGCGAGGTCCTCTGCGCCCGCAAGACCTGGACCGAGATCTCGCCGCAGCTCGACGCGCAGCAGGTGCTGACCGACCGCGCCGGCGCCGAGGCATGCCGCCAGGTCGGTGAGCTCGCCCGGCCGGTGTCGAGGGTCGCCGAGGAGCTCGGGGTGTGCTGGTGGACCGTGATGAACGCCACGATCGAGCACGGCACCCGCCTCGTCGATGACCCCGCCCGGGTCGGAACCGTGCGCCACCTCGGCGTCGACGAGACCTCGTTCTTGAAGGCCAACCGGCACCACTCGACCCTCTACGCCACCGGGCTGGTCGACCTGCGCCGGTCCCGGTTGATCGACATGGTCGAGGGCAACAGCGCCGCTGACCTGCGCCGATGGACCGCCGGCGCCGACCCCGACTGGCTCGGGCGGATCCGGGTCGTGGCCACCGACCTGGCCCAGTCCTACCGCGCCGGGCTGTCGCCGCACCTCGATCACGCCCGGCGGGTCGCGGACCCGTTCCATATCGTGCGGGTCGCGAACCGCACCCTCGACCAGATCCGCCGGCGGGTCCAAAACGAGACCCTCGGTCACCGGGGCCGCAAGGCCGACCCGCTCTACCGGATCCGCAAGTTGTTGCTGTCGGGCGCCGAGCGGCTCGACGAACGACGGCACCGACCGGCTCCTGCTCGGCCTACGCGCCGGCGACCCGAACGACGAGGTCCTCGGCGGCTGGCTCGCCACAGAAGCAGTCCGTGACGTGTACCTCGCCGAGACCTGGGCCGACGCCCGGATGTTGTTGGACAAGGCCATCGCCGGCTGCCTGGCCGACCCGGTCCCCGAGGTCCGCGCTCTCGGTCGGACCCTCAAGTCGTGGCGGCGCGAGATCCTGGCCCACCACTCCACCGGCGCGTCGAACGGCCCGACCGAGGGTCTCAACCTGTGCGTGAAGAAGGTCAAGCGCTGCGGCCACGGCTTCCGGTCGTTCGAGCACTACCGGCTCCGCGTGCTCCTCCACGCCGGCGGAGTCACCTGACCCAACCGACCGACACCACCCCGGATCCGAACCCGCTCTCCCCACTCGAACGCGTAGAGCCAGTTTGATCCGACGACGAGCACACACTTGCACCGGGGGTGTCTGGTTGGCCGCCGGGTGGTCAACGGGATAGCCAGCGGGAGGTCGCCGGTGCGTTGCTGGCGCCTCCCGTTTGAGAAATTCGCGATCGATCGCGCGGTTTTCGTGGCCTTCAGGGGCCTACGTAGGTGTGCTGAGCATCGCGAAGTTCTCGGCGGCCCCGGATCCGGCGGCGTACTACCTGGAGGTCATCGCCAACGAGCGCGACGACTACTACCTCGCGTCGGGCGAGGCGCCGGGCCGGTGGATCGGCGCCGGGGCCGATCGGCTCGGGCTGGCCGGGGTAGTCGAGGCCGACGCTCTTCGCTCGGTGATCGAGGGACGCGACCCGGCGTCGGGTGAGGCGCTCACCAGGTGGCGCAAGATCAAGGGATTCGACCTGACCCTGTCGGCCCCGAAATCGGTGTCGCTGCTGTGGGGCCTCGGC
>Ga0123332_1001398_pt1 | contig 23634 bp, 18 predicted proteins | sample BioC12SIPDNA_4_FD_89958 | JGI IMG/M metagenome (GOLD analysis project Ga0123332, IMG submission 89958) | Anaerobic biogas reactor microbial communites from Washington, USA - Biogas_R2_A C12 SIP DNA | ecosystem: Engineered > Bioreactor > Anaerobic > Unclassified | place: Washington, USA... | reverse complement strand
GTGCCGAGTACGCCGAAGACGAAGCCGACCAGCTCCTCGCCGTCGTAGGCGCCGAGCAGCAGGCCGCCGTTGAACTGGATGGCGTGCATCGTCCGGCCGGGAATGATCTCGATGTCGGGCATGTCCCAGGCGCGCCGCTGGATTTCCTCCAGCTTGTGGGCGTCTTCGGTAGATTCGATGGTGCGAATCTCAATGGCCATAAGCGTTCTTTACTCTCTTCCTGTCTGGTCGGATCGTCAGCGCAAATACCAGCCCAGCAAGCCCTCGGCCCAGACGACGGCGACGATCCCGGCAACCGCCAGGAACGGGCCATAGGCCAGGTAAGAGCGCATGGTCAGGCGGCGGGTGAGCAGCAGCAGGGCCGTAATCAGCCCGCCGAGCAGGATGCCCAGGACGAGGGCCAGGAGGACCAGCGGAAAGCCGGTCATCGCGCCGATCATCGTCGCCAGGGTCACGTCGCCAAAACCGAGCGCCCCCGCGCCGAGCAGCCGGCTGCCCACCCAGTAGAGCACGAAAAAGAAGACGAAGCCCGTTACCGCGCCGAGTAGCGCCATCGGCAGGCTGTTGTAGCTGACGAAGAGGCTGCCCAGCAGCCCCAGCAGCGTGCCGGGAAAGGTCACCGCGTGCAGGATCAGCCGGTGCTCCAGGTCGGTAACGATGACCAGGATGAACAGGGCGACGTAGAGCGCCCCGAACAGCAGGTCGGCCGGCCGGTCGAGCAGGAAGGGCAGGGCAACAAAAATCAGGGCCGTCCCTATTTCCACCCACAGCTCGCGGCGGCGCACGGGGAAATCGCAGCTTGGGCAGCGCTCGCCGCGGAGGGTGCGCACCATCGCCAGCCAGCCGGAGGGCGCGCGGGGCGTGAGGCAGTTAATACAGCGCGGCCGTTGGGGCCGGATGTGCTGCGGCAGGTCGTCGGCCAGGACGTTGAGCGCGGCCCCCACCAGCAGGCCGAGCAGAGCAAAGAGGGCCGCGATGAGCAGGCCGGGCAGAGAGAGCAGCGAGTATGCCATGCTGCGGATTATAGTGGCAAATGAGGAGAGACGAAAACGATTATTGACGCCTGCCCGGCGCTCATGCTATCCTGTTCGCAACTGGCAGGGGCCGGCATTGGCCCTTGCCCACGTGAGGACGACGATGGCTACCGTCAGCAATTACAGCCGGCTTGAACTGCCGCTTCCTGGCTCGAACCAGGCACGTTGCTGGCGTTTGCCCGCCGTTCCCGCCTGACGACCGTTTGTAAGCGACGAGAAAGGCCACGGGCAGCCCCAGCCCGTGGCCTTTTTGGATCCCGCTCCGGCGTATCCGCGAGCGGCGCAGGCCACGGCAGGCTGTCCCCAATCTGGAGGACGTGATCATGACCGCACAGGTTGAGTTCCGCACACTGGAAGCAAAGTGGCGCCCCTACTGGCAGGAGATCGGCCTCTACCGCACCGGGGAGGCGCCGGACAGGCCGAAACATTACATTCTGGACTTCTTCCCCTACCCGTCGGGCGCCGGCCTCTCGGTAGGACACTGCCGCAACTACGTGCCCACCTGTATCGCCGCGCGCTACCTGCGCATGACCGGTCACAACGTCCTGCACCCGATGGGCTGGGACGCCTTCGGCCTGCCCGCCGAAAACCACGCCCTGCGCACCGGAACGCATCCGGCGATCAGCAGCCGCCGCAATGCCGACAACTACCGCCGCCAGCTGCAGCTCATCGAATGCAGCTACGACTGGTCGCGGGAGATCAACTCGACCGACCCGGACTACTACCGCTGGACGCAGTGGATCTTCCTGCTGCTCTACGAGCGCGGGCTGGCCTACCGCGCCGAGGGGCAGCAGTGGTGGTGCCCCAAGGACCGCACCATCCTGGCTAACGAGCAGGTCGAGGGCGGGCGCTGCTGGCGCTGCGGCACGCCGGTCGAGCGCAAGACGCTGCCGCAGTGGTATCTGCGCATCACGGCCTACGCCGACCGGCTGCTGGACGACCTGGCTATGGTCGATTGGCCGGAGCCGATTAAGGCGATGCAGCGCAACTGGATCGGCCGCAGCCCCGGCGCCGACGTGCAGTTCGCCGTCGAGGGCAGCGAGGAGACGATCACGGTCTTCACCACCCGGCCCGATACGTTGTTCGGCGTTACCTACCTGGCGCTGGCACCAGAGCATCCGCTGGTAGCCCGGCTGACCGCGCCAGAGGTGCAGGAGGCAGTCGCCGCCTTCGTGGCGGAGGCCCAGCGCGAGAGCGACGTGGAGCGGCAGGCGCTGGCTCAGGGGCCGGCCGGGCAGTTCACCGGTCGTTATGCCGTGCATCCCCTGACCGGCGCGCGGCTGCCCATCTGGGTCGCCAACTACGTGGTCGGCGGCTATGGGCACGGCGCGATCATGGGCGTGCCTGCCCACGACGAGCGCGATCAGGCCTTCGCCGCTCGCTACAACTTGCCGGAGGTCGCCGTGGTGCAGGGGCCGGAGGAAGCCGCGGGCTGCTACACCGGCGAAGGCATCCTGATCAACTCGGGCGCCTATGACGGGCTGCCTTCGCCAGAAGCACGTGAGGCTATCGTCGCCGAGCTGCAGCAGCGCGGTCTGGGCGAGGCCGCCGTCCGCTACCATCTGCGCGACTGGCTGGTCTCCCGCCAGCGCTACTGGGGCACGCCGATCCCCATCGTACATTGTGCGCAGTGCGGCATCGTGCCCCTGCCGGCCAGCGCGCTGCCGCTGGAGCTGCCGCCGCTGGACGATTTCGCGCCGCCGGGGGACGGCAGCTCGCCGCTGGCCCGCGTGACGGAATGGGTGGAGACGACCTGCCCGCGCTGCGAGGGTCCGGCTCGACGGGAAACGGACACAATGGACGGCACGGTCTGTTCGTCCTGGTACTTCCTGCGCTTCGCCAGCCCGCACGACCACGAGCGAGCCTTTGACCCGGAAGCGGTAAGCTACTGGCTGCCGGTGGACACTTACGTCGGCGGGGCCGAGCACGCCGTCTCCCACCTGCTGTTCGCGCGCTTTGTGACGAAGGCGCTGCACGACGCGGGGCTGCTGCCCTTCGTCGAGCCGTTCGCCCGGCTGCGCAACCAGGGCGTGCTGCACGCGCCGGACGGGCAGCGCATGTCCAAGAGCCGGGGCAACGTGATCACGCCGGACGAGGTCGTGGCCGAACACGGAGTGGACGCGCTGCGCACCTACGTCGTCTTCATCGCCCCCTTTGATGCCAGCGTCACCTGGGACGAGAGCGGCATCCGTGGCGTGACGCGCTTCCTGTCGCGCTTCTACGCCCTGGCGCACGACGTGGCGACGGGAGAGATTGGCCGGGAAGATGCGCCCGGCGACGAGGCGCTGCGGCGGCTGCAGCACGCCACCGTGGCCCGCGTCACAGACGACATGGAGGCATTCAAGTACAATACGGCCGTCGCCGCGCTCATGGCCTGGCTGAACGAGCTGGAAGCGGCGCGTGACCGGGAGATCAGCCCGGCCCAGTGGCGCGAGATGGCCGGCGTGATTACCATTCTGCTGGCGCCGTTCGCCCCGTTCCTGGCCGAGGAGGTCTGGCAGGTGTTGCTGGGCCACGGCGAGACGGTCCATCGCCAGCCCTGGCCCGCCTACGACCCGGCGCTGCTGGAAGGAGGCATCATAACGCTGGCCGTCCAGGTCGACGGCCGGCTGCGCGACACGATAACCGTGCCGGCAGGCGCCTCCGAAGAAGAGGTGCAGGCGGCGGCGCTGGCCCAGCCTCGCGTCCAGGTCCATCTGGACGGCCGGGCCATAAGCCGGGTTATCGTCGTGCCGGGCCGGGTGGTGAACGTCGTCACCGGCTGAGGGCGCATAAGCGTGTATGACCAGACGAACAGGTTGTTTCCGACCCCTGGTTGCCCTTCTCTCTGTCCTGCTTGCCGCTGGGCTGCTGGCGTATCGCTACGTGAGTAGCCGGGTTAATCTGGCAAGCATGGCTTCCCCCGCCGGTCAGGCCGAGGTGCAGGCGCCTCCGGGCTTCGCCGCCAACGTCTACGCCGGTGGGCTACAGGGGCCGCGCTTTATGGCGCTCGGCCCGGATAGGGCAGTCTACGTGGCCGAGCGCGGCGCCGGGCAGATCGTGCGCCTGCCGGACGTGGACGGCGACGGGATAGCGGATGGCGTCGAGGTCTATGCTACCGGGCTGGATAGTCCTCACAGCCTGGTCTATCACGAGGACGCCTGGTACGTAGGGGTGCCTACCGGCGTGGTGCGCCTGCGCGACACCGACGGCGACGGGCGGGCCGACGAGCAGGCGGCTGTCGTGGACGGCGTTCCCGGCGACGGCAACCACCGCACGCGCACGGTCCTTTTCCTGCCTGACGGGCGCATGGTGCTCTCCGTCGGCTCTAGCTGCAACGTTTGCGTAGAAGAAGATCCGCGCCGCGCGGCCATTCTCGTCTACGACAGCGCCGGGGGCGAGAACGAGCGCATCTATGCCTCCGGTTTGCGTAACGCCGTGGGCCTCGCCCTGCACCCGGAGAGCGGCGAGCTGTGGGCGACGAACAACGGGCGCGACCTGATGGGCGACGAGCTGCCTCCGGAGAATGTCTATATCATCCGCGAGGGCGCCGACTACGGCTGGCCCGCCTGCCACAGCGGCGACATCGTAGATCCCGATTTCGGCTCGGAAGGGGCGTGTGCGGGCGTCGGGCAGCCGGTTGTGGAGATGCAGGCCCACTCGGCGCCGCTCGGCCTGACCTTCTACGACGGCGAGACGTTCCCCGAGGAATATCGCGGCGACCTGTTCATCGCCTTCCACGGTTCGTGGAACCGTAGCGAGCCGACCGGCTACAGGGTCGTGCGCCTGCCCTTTACGGACGGCGAGCCGGCGGACGGCGTGGTGGACTTCGCGACAGGCTGGCTGGACGAGGCGAGCGGCGACGTGCCGGGCCGCCCGGTTGACGTGCTCGTCGGGGCCGACGGCGCGCTCTATGTCAGCGACGACAAGGGCGGCTATATTTACCGCATCCAATACGAGGGATAACGCCGATGGAAGAGATGACACCGGCCGAGCGCCGCGCCTTTCTGCAGGCAGGCGCGCGCACGGGCAAGCTGGCAACGGTCCGCCCGGACGGGCGGCCCCACGTGACGCCGATCTGGTTCCTGCTCGACGGCGACGACATTGTCTTTACGACGTGGCACGAGACGGTCAAGGCCGCTAACCTGACACACGACCCGCGTGCAGCCTTTGTCGTGGACGATCCGGAGCCGCCATTTGCCTATGTGCTGATCGAAGGCGTCGTCGAGATTACGAAGCAAGCGCCCGACATGCTGGACTGGACGACGCGGCTGGCGGGCCGCTACATGGGCGCCGATCTGGCAGAGAGCTACGGGCGGCGCAACGCTGTGCCCGGCGAGTGGCTGGTGCGGCTCCGGCCCACCCATATTGTCGCTCAGAGCAGGATTGCGGACTGAGCTTGGGGCCGGTTTTCAGGAGAGGGAAGATGGAAGCTACGATCCGGCCGCTCGTGCCGGAGGATGAAGAATGGGTGGTGGAGTTCATCGACAGACGCTGGGGATCGCCTTACGTGGTCGCCCACGGGAAGCTCTATTACCCGCACACACTGCCGGGCTTTGTCGCCGAGGCGGGCGGCGAGCCGGTAGGGTTGCTCACCTACCACGTGGACGGGGACGACTGGGAAATCGTGACCATCGACAGCGTGGAGCCCGGCGCGGGCATCGGCAGCGACCTGATCTACAGGCTGCGGCAGGCGGCAACAGAGGCCGGCGTGCGCCGTCTCTGGCTGATCACGACCAACGATAACCTTAACGCCCTGCGCTTTTACCAGAAGCGGGGCTTCACGCTGGTCGCCGTCTACCCGAACGCGCTGGAGCGCTCGCGCCAGCTCAAGCCAAGCATCCCGCTGGTCGGCGAGGATGGCATCCCCCTGCGCGACGAGATCGAGCTGGAGATGCTGTTGTGACGCGCCGTCGGTGAAGACCAGCGCACGTCTGACCGGCCGGGAGTGGGCGGCGCTGCTGGCGCTCCTGGCCCTTTTCGCGCTGCAGGCCGGCCTCAGCTCGCCGCGCAAGTCGGCCGCCTTTGACGAGGAGTACCATCTGGCGGCCGGCTATGCCTACCTGCGCACGGGCGACTTCCGGCTGAGCCGCAGCCACCCGCCGCTGGTGAACGTGCTCAGCGCGCTGCCGCTCCTGGGCCGGGAGGAGGTGCAGCTTCCCCTCGATCATGCCTCCTGGGCGGCAGGTGACTACTTCAACTTCTCCGACGTCTTTCTCTGGCAGGCCAACGACGACCCGCAGGCGCTGCTGGAGCTGGGCCGGCTGCCGGTCATTGCCCTGGGCACGCTGCTCGCTGCGTTGCTTTTCGTCTGGGCGCGACAGTGGGCGGGGCCGGCTGCGGGCTGGGTGGCCCTGCTGTTCGCCGTCTTCGATCCCAACCTGATCGCCAACTCCCGCCTGGTGACCACCGACCTGGGGCTGACCTTTTTTCTGGCGCTGGCGGTCTGGCGCTTCTGGCGCTGGCTGGAAGCGCCCGGCCGGGCCAACCTGATCCTGGCCGGGATCGCGGCGGGGCTGGCGATGGTCGCCAAGTTTACGGGCCTGCTCGTCTGGCCGATCTTCCTGGTGATTCTGCTGCTCCATCCCGGCGCACATGGGCGTCTGGCAGCGCTGGCCCGGCTGCTGCTCATGGGCTTGCTGGCCTACGCCACGATCTGGGCCATCTTCCGCTTTGACGTGGGGCCGATTGAGGGAGCGCCGATCTCCCTGCCGGTGCCCGCGCCGTTCTACCCCGAAAGCGTGTGGGAGACGTTCCGGGTCATCGAGGAGCAGCCGAAGACGACCTTCCTGCTGGGCGAAACGTCGCCGCGCGGCTGGTGGTATTACTTCCCGGTCGCTCTGGCAGTGAAGACGCCGCTGCCGCTTCTGATCCTTGCCGGCGCCGGGCTCCTGCTCCTGCTGCGCCGCTCGTGGCGGCGGGCGTGCTTGCTCTGGGCGCCGCCGCTACTGTTCATGGGGCTGGCGATGAGCGCGCGCATCGCCATCGGCTACCGCCACATCCTGCCGGTCGTGCCCTTCCTCATCCTGATTGCCGCTGTGGCGGCCTCCGCGTTATGGGCCAGTCGGGAGCAGAGCCGTCTCGTGCTGCCGCTGCTGCTGGTCGGGCTCGTCTGGCAGGCAGGCGGCACGGCGCGTCTCTTCCCCCATTACGAGGCTTTCTTCAACGTGCTGGGCGGCGGGCCGGCGCGCGGGCACGAGGTGCTGGTCGATTCCAACCTGGATTGGGGCCAGGACCTGATCGCCTTGCGCGCGCTGCTGGCCGAACGCGGCATTGAGGAGGTCAACCTGGCCTATTTTGGCACGGCGCTGCCCGAGGCCTATGGCATCCGTTACCGGCCGCTGCCGGGCTTTCTGCGCTTTCTCGTGGGGCCGGAGGTCAACGGCTACAATCCCTACACGCCGCCGCCCGGCTGGTACGCCATCAGCCTGACCAGCCTACGGCTCGGCCTCCTCTACCAGAACGTCGATATGTACGCCTTTTTCCGCGAGCTGAAACCGGTGGACCGCGCCGGCTACTCGATCAACCTCTATCACGTCGCCTATCCTGAGGAGAGCGAGGTCGTCCGCACCACCGTCACCGGCACGGCCGTGTCGGACGTGGCGCCGGAAGAGCTGGGCGTGGCGCCGGGGCGCCGCGTCATCGCCAAGTGGAGCGCTACGCCGGCCACGACGATTACGCCGGCCGGAGAGTGGGACGGCCTGCCGCCGGGCGCCAGTGCGGTAGACGCCGATTTTGGCGGCGCGTTTACGCTGCTGGGCTACGCCCTCGAAGGCGATACGGTGCCTCCCGGCGGCGCGGTGAAGCTGACACTGTATTGGGAGACAGGTAAGGCGGAAGTGGAGGCCCCGTCTCCGGCTCGGGCCGGCCCGCTGGCCGCTTTTGTGCATCTCTCGGCCGAAGACCCTGCGCTGATCGTCGCCCAGTATGACGGCTGGGAGGCGGCGCTTGCCGGGCTGGAGCCGGGCGACCTGATCGCCCAGGAGATCACGCTGCCCATCGCCGGCGACATGGCGCCGGGGCGCTACTTTCTGCGCGCCGGCCTCTACTCGCCGCAGACGGGGCAGCGCCTGCTCCTTGCCGGGGGAAAGGATATGATTACCCTGCAGCCGCTGGACGTGAAGGCCGCGCCCTGAGCCAGAACAAGAGGAAACGAGATCTTCATGACGATTATCCTGCATATCACGCCCATCCAGGATTGGCTCGCCGGCCGGGAGAGCGGCGAATACCGGCCGCCGTCGCTGGCACGAGAGGGATTTATCCACTGCTCGACGCCCGACCAGGTCGTGCCCGTGGCGAACAATCTCTACCACGGGCAGCGCAATCTGGTGCTTCTGTGCATCGAGCGGGGCCGTGTACGCGCGCCGGTGCGCGACGAGGATTGTTACGAGAGCGGGCAGTTGTTTCCGCATATCTACGGGCCGCTTAACCGCGATGCGGTCGTCCAGGTGCTGCCCTTCCCGCCCGACGCCAGCGGCAACTTCAGCCTGCCGCCGGCCCTGGCGGACGAGCGCGGGCTGTTGCGCTGGGACTATCCGATTCTCGAATTCGATCCCTCCGAGGCAGCGATTATCGAGCCGCGGGAGGTCTTGCGGCCCATCGACATCGCCGAGCACTGCGTGCTCTGCTTCTTCCAGGATGTGGTTGGCGCGCTACACGCCGAGGGGCGGCTGGCGTTCAAAAAGAATCTGAACTCGGAGATGGGCGACAACCCGCTCTATGAGCTGGACGTAGACGGGCGGCGGCTGGCTCTTTTCCATCCCGGGATTGGCGCGCCTTTGGCCGGCGCCTACCTGGAAGAGCTGATCGCCCTGGGCTGCCGAAAGTTCATCGCCTGCGGCGGCGCCGGGGCGCTCGACGCCAGCCTCGTCCTGGGCCACGTCGTCGTGGTCGATAGCGCCGTACGCGACGAAGGCACCAGCTACCACTACCTGCCGCCGTCCCGCGAGGTTGCCGCCAGCCCCCGGGCCGTCGCCGCGCTGGAGCGGATACTGCAGCGCGACAACGTGCCCTACGTCACCGGCAAGACGTGGACGACGGACGGCATCTACCGCGAGACCCGCGCCAAAGTGGGCCTGCGGCGGGCGGAAGGCTGCCTGACCGTGGAGATGGAGGCGGCGGCCTTTTTTGCCGTGGCTGCCTTCCGCGGCGTTACCTGCGGGCAAATCCTTTACAGTGGGGACGACCTGAGCAGCGATAGCTGGGACTCTCGCCACTGGCAGCGCGAGACGAGCGTGCGCGAGAAGCTGTTCTGGATTGCCGCCGAGGCCTGCCTGGAGCTGTAACGATGCTGCGCACGCGCCAGCACGGCGACGTGACCGAAATCCGCCTGACTACGGCCTTCCTCGGCCGCCCGATGTACAGCGTGTCGGCCTACCTGTTCGACGGCACGCTCGTGGACACGGGGCCGCCGCGCACCGGGCGCGAGCTGGCGCGCTGGGCGGCGGGACAGCAAATCGACCAGATCGTCAATACCCATCACCACGAAGATCACGTGGGCGGCAATGCCTTTCTGTCCCACCTGCCGGCCCTCGCGCCGCCGGATACGGTCCCGCGTCTGGTACGGGCGCCGCGCATCCCCCTCTACCGCCGGACAACGTTCGGGCAGCCGCGCCCGGCGACGGCCTCGCCAATGGGCGATGTGGTCGCCACGCACCGCCACACGCTACACGTCATCCCCACGCCGGGCCACGCGTTCGACCACGTCGTGCTCTGGCTGCCGGAGCGGGGCTGGCTCTTCAGCGCCGATCTCTATCTGATGGAACGGGCGCGCTACGTGCGCCGCCGGGACGACGTCGGCCTGTGGATGGAGAGCCTGCGCCGGATGCTGGGGTACGATTTCGACACGATGTTCTGCGCTCACGCCGGGCCGGTAGGCGATGCCCACGCAGCCATCCGGCGCAAGCTGGCCTACTGGGAAGAGCTGCAGGGCGAGGCCCGGCGGCTGGCCGACGCCGGCTACAGCCCACGGGCCATCCGCAGGCGGCTGCTCGGCCGCGAGGGCTTTCTGACCGCCTGGAGTGGGGGCAACTTCTCCAAAGAGAACCTGATCCGCGCGCTGCTGGCGATGGGCGCCGGGGAAAAAGCTGCAGCCTGACACGACCGCCAGGCTGCAGAGTCAGCAGTAGGGGAGGGCTATCCTACTGGGCCGTATAGCCGCCATCTACCAGCAGGACGGTGCCGGTCACAAAGCTGGCCTCGTCGGAACAGGCCCAGACGATGAGGTTGGCTACTTCCTCCGGCGTGCCCATCCGTTTCATCGCGTGGAGTGAGGCGATCTGGTTGTACATCTCACTTCCCTCGGTCATGCCGGAGTTTTCCAGCATGGGCGTGTAGATGAAGCCAGGGTTGACGTTATTGACACGGATACCCTGGGTTGCATATTCGATGGCGGCTGTTTTCGTCAGGCCGCTGACGGCGTGCTTGGCGGCAACGTAGGCGGGCGCCGTGGCGAAGCCCACCGTGCCCAGAATCGAAGACACGTTGACGATGGCGCCGCCCCCGCTCTGGAGCATCGCCGGTATCTCGTACTTCATGCACAGCCAGACGCCCGTGAGGTTAATGTCAAGCACGCGCTGCCAGTCCTCCAGCGTGTAGTCGGCGGTGAAGGCCGCAGGCCCGCCGATGCCCGCGTTATTCACGGCGTAATCGAGCCGGCCAAATTGCTCGACGGTCTTCTGCACCAGGTTCTCCACGTCTGCCTGTCTGGAAACGTCAGTCCGCACGAAGATCGCCTGCCCTTCCGGCAGCGACTGCACCAGCCGCTCCCCCGCTTCGGCGTCGATATCGGCGATGGTCACCTTCGCGCCTCGCCTGACAAAAGTCTCTACCGTAGACTTACCAATACCGGCGCTGCCGCCGGTGACAATCGCCACTTTTCCATTCATATCGGCCATATTGTTCTTGTTACCTCCACACGATGAGCTTAATTTGACACATCCGGTTGACCTCCCCACAATGAGCATTCTAGCGGCAGAAGCTAAAAAGTACGTTATTGCCAATGGACGAGCTTGAGAAGAAGCTGGAGATCTACCGGCGCGAGACGTTCCGGCTGGCCCAGGAACGCCGGCTGAAGGACGAGGAGGAGGCCGTCGCCTTCGTGCGCGAGCGCGGCTTCATCTTCTTCTGGCCTATCAAGGGCGTCTTGTTCCCCAGCCTGTGGGCAGCCGTCGCCGGCAACCGGCCCGTCGCCGACGCGCACGACGATCCGGGCCACATCACCTGGGGCTGGAAGGACAACCTGCTGGGCAAGCGGCGCTGGTATTACGCGAAAATCCTGCGCGGCAAGGCGACGATCATCGACCTGGAGATGGCGCCGGTTTTTTATGCCCTCAGCGAGAACTATGGCGAGCCGGAGGTCGATTACCTCCAGCTTTACGAGGACGGCCTGCTCTCGCAGCCGGCCCGCCTCATCTACGAAACGTTACTGCGCGAAGGGGCGATGGATACCGTGCATCTGCGGCAGGCTATCCATATGACCCGGCGCAGCAGTGACAGCGCCTTTGCCCGCGGGCTGACGGAGCTGCAGCGCGAGTTCCGCATCCTGCCCGTGGGCATCGCCAAAGCCGGTGGCTGGAACTACAGCTTCATCTACGAAGCTGTACACCGTCACTTCCCGCAGCTACCGGAGCAGGCGCGGGGGATCGGGCGCGGCGAAGCGCGGCAGATTCTCGCCCGGCGTTACTTTGAAGCGGTGGGCGCTGCCACCGAAGGGGAGATGCGCAAGCTGTCCCAGTGGAAGCCGGTTGACGTCAGACGCACGCTGGAAAGGCTGCAGGAAGCGGGCTGTATCGTCGCCCTGCCCGGCGACACGGCCGGCCAGACGCGATACGTGCTGCCCCAGCTTTCATCAGGCGGCTGACGCCCTCAGTTGTCCCAGCCCTCGGCGGCGGCAATGGCAGCGCCGATGATGCCGGCCTGGTTGCGCAGCCCGGCCGGCTCGACGCGCGTCTCCACGGTGAGCAGCGGCACGAACCGCTCGTGGTCTTTGCTGATGCCTCCGCCGATGATGAACAGGCGCGGCGAAAAAAGGGTGTCCAGATAGCGCAGATACTCGTCGAGTCGGGCGGTGTAGGTCTCCCAGTCGAGGTTGTCGCGCTTGCGGACGTCGCCGGCGGCGTATAGCTCGCCGCGCTCTTTGTGCCCCGGCAGGCGCAGCTTTCCGAACTCGGTATTGGGGACGAGATGCCCGCCGGTAAAGACGGCGCTGCCAATGCCCGTACCCAGGGTAAGGATGATGACGACGCCCTGTTCGCCCCGGCCGCGACCAAAGCGCATTTCGGCGATGCCCGCTGCGTCGGCGTCGTTGAGCATCGTCACCGGGCGATCGAGCCGCTCCCGCAGATAGTGGGCCACGGGGAAGCCAACCCACTCTTTGATGTGGTGGGCGGTAAACGGCGTGCGCGGCGTGCCGTCCACGACCACCGCCGGGAAGCCAATGCCGATGGGGCCGTCAAAATCGTCGAACTCGCCGGCCAGCTCGAGGACTGCCGCGAGCACCTCTTCGGGCATCAGCGACTCCGGCGTGGGGATGCGGTGGCGCTCGCTGATGAGCTGCCCACGCTGCGGGTCCACCAGCGCTCCTTTGATGCCCGATCCGCCAATGTCTACACCCAGTACGTTCATCCTTCTCTCCTTGGCCCTTAGCCGGTTCTCAGGCCAGAGCCGGCCCTTGCTGCCGGGTAATCAGGGTCGGGGCCTCGTCGCCGCGCTGGTCGTAGAGCCAGACGCAGCCTGGGGCTGCTTCACCCTGCAGATAGGCGAGCAGCGGCTCGCGCATAACCAGCCAGGGCATCTGGGCCAGCCTGTGCAGCGCCTCCGGCAGCGGCACAAAGGCAACGTCCAGAATCAGCTTTTCCGGGTCTGCGGGCAACAGCTCTCCCCGCCAGCCCTGAACGGCGAAAACGCGCGTGTGTGCCTGGTAGCCGTGCTGGGGGTTGTCCAGGCGCGCGGTAAAGATGAGCTGACCCAGCCGCACGATCTCCAGGCCGGTCTCTTCGCGTACTTCGCGCAGCAGGCCCGCCATCAGCAGCTCCCCACGGGCGACGCGCCCGCCGGGCAACGTCCAGTAGGCGTTGTCGTTCCCCGGCCCCTTCTGCTGCACCAGGAGCAGCTCGTCGTCCCCGGCGCCAGCGCCGCGCACCCAGATCAGGGCGGCGACGGTGAAGTAGACCTTGCCGGGCGCCGGGCGCACGTCACACCTCGCCCAGCGCGTCGTAGAAGAGAGGCAGGGGCTCCACCGGACTGTCGCCGAGGACGATAGCCTGCCGGACTTCGGCCTGCGCCTGCGCCAGCGAATCGCGGTCGGCGGCGTGCACGGTCGCGATCAGATCGCCTTTGTCCAGACGATCGCCCACCTTGACGGGCAGAACCAAGCCCACCGCATGGTTAATCTCCTCGCCCTTTTTCTCCCGCCCGGCACCGAGGCGCACCGATGCCCAGCCGATCGCGCCGGCGTCGATTCGCAAGACGGCGCCGGCCCGTTCTGCCCTTATCTCGCCCACGACCGGCGCTCGTGGTAGCCGCTCGGGTTCGTCCACCTGGCCCACGTCGCCTCCCTGGGCGGCGACCATCGCCCGGAACTTCGCCAGCCCCTCGCCCCGATCGCGCGCTGCCATCACCAGGGCCCGGGCTTCGTCCAGCGAGGCAGCGCGACCGGCGAGCCGGACCATGTGCGCGGCGACTGTCAGACAATGCTCCCAGAAGTCGGGCGGCACGACGAGCCCGTCTACAGGCTCGCCTCGCAGGGTTGCCAGCGCTTCCTTCACCTCCAGCGCGTTGCCCACGGCGAAGCCCAGAGGCTCGTCCATGTTGGAGATGAGGGCCACCATGCGCCGTCCGGCGTCCTCGCCAATCCCGACCATGATCTCGGCCAGCTCGCGGGCCGCGGCGACGGTGGGCATGAAGGCGCCGCTGCCCGCCTTCACGTCGAGAACGATGGCGTCGGCGCCGCCCGCCAGCTTCTTGGACATGATCGAAGCGGCGATGAGCGGCGTGCTCGGCACGGTGCCCGTCACGTCGCGCAGCGCGTAGATAAGCCCGTCGGCGGGGGCCAGGTCGCTGGTCTGCCCGGCGAGCACCAGACCAATGTCCAGAAGCTGATGCCTGAACTGCTCCAGGTTCAGCTCAGCCGACCAGCCGCTAATGGACTCCATCTTGTCGATGGTGCCGCCGCTGGGACCGAGGCCGCGACCGCTCATCTTGCCCACCGGTACGCCGCACGCGGCGACGAGCGGCTGCACGACCAGCGTCGTCTTGTCGCCCACGCCGCCGGAGGAATGTTTGTCGACGACCACCTCGACCGCGTCGTGCCAGTCCAATTGATCGCCGCTGCGCGCCATCGCCAGGGTCAGCTCGACCGTCTCCTGCCGGCTCATCCCCCGGAAGTAGATAGCCATCAACAGCGCCGCCGTCTGGTAGTCGGGGATTGTGCCGGCGACGACGCCCTCGACAAACCAGCGGATCTGCGCGGGCGTTAGCGCAGCGCCGTCGCGCTTGGCTTCGATGAGATCGACCATCCGATGGGCCATAGTCTGTCCTTTTGTGACGAGTGCCGAATTTACGCGCTGGTGCTGATACCAGTATAATGGCAAGAATACCTGGTGACCAAAGGAGCGGGGACGCACCGGAGAGGAGGTAGGAGATGAGGGAACAAGTCGATCTGGTACTGCGGGGTATGGTGCTCACGATGGACGCGGCAGCCAGCGTGTACGAGGACGGCGCCGTCGCCGTTCGCGGCGATACGATTGCCGCCGTAGGCGCTGCGGAGGAAATCGAGAGCCGCTACGAGGCAGCGGAGGTCATCAGCTACGACCGCCAGGTGATCATGCCCGGCCTGGTCAACGCCCACACTCACGTACCGATGACGCTGATGCGCGGCCTGAACGACGATCTGCGCCTCGACGTGTGGCTGGGCTACCTGATGCCGGTGGAGCGCGAGTTCGTAACCCCCGAGTTTGTCCGGCTGGGCACCCGGCTCGCCTGCGCCGAGATGATCCGCTCCGGCGTGACTACCTTTGCCGACATGTATTACTTCGAGAGCGCCATCGCCGAGGCGACCGAAGAAGTGGGCATGCGCGCGCTCCTGGGCCAGACGATTCTCATTTTCCCCGCTCCTGACGCCGCCGACTATGAAGAGGGGTTGATCCTCTGCCGGCGCTTCATCGAAAAGTGGAACGGCCACCCGTTGATCCAGCCGGCTGTGGCGCCCCACGCCTGGTACACTGCCACGCCGGAGCTGCTGCGCGCCTGCGCCGATCTGGCTCGCAGCTACGACGTGCCGCTACATACACACATCGCCGAAACAGCGTTTGAGGTAGACAACTGCAAGCGGGATAACAACATGCCCGTCGTCCCCTGGAATGCCCGCCACGGCATCCTGGAGACGAAGCTGCTGGCGGCCCACTGCGTCCACCTCGATCGGGGGGAGATGTACGATCTGAAGAAAGCCGGCGCCGGCGTTGCCCACTGCCCCAGCAGCAATTTGAAGCTGGCCAGTGGCCTGGCCCGGGTGGGCGACATGCTCTCCATGGGGCTGAACGTGGGCGTGGGCACCGACGGCCCGGCGAGCAACAACGACCTGGATATGTTTGCAGAGCTGCACCTGGCGGCTCTGCTGGCCAAGACGGTCAGCAACGATCCGACCGTGCTGCCGGCGCGGCAGGCGCTCGAGCTGGCGACGAGCAGGGGGGCGAAAGCCGTCCATCTCGACCATCTGACGGGCAGCCTGGAGCCGGGCAAACGGGCCGACCTCATCACCGTGAATATGGACACGATCCACAACTGGCCCCACTTCCGCAGCAACGAGGATGCGGTCTATTCGCGGCTGGTCTACGCGACGAAGAGCACCGACGTGAGGGACGTGATGGTGAACGGACGCTGGCTGATGCGCGACCGGGAGCTATTGACTATCGACGAGGAGCAGGTGAAGGCGGAAGCAGCGGAGATGGCCGTCCGGATCGACCGCTTTGTCAACGAGCGGGAATCGAGCCCCTACAACAAGCTGGTTATTCTCGCCGGTCTGCAGCGGCAGGAGAGCTACGAGATTCAGGTCAAAGCGCGTCTGGAGGACGATGCAGCCATCCTCTCTGGGCTGCAGAGCCCGGAGATAGAAATCACGAAGGAGTCGATTTACCGCCAGTACGACAGCTATTTCTTTTTCGACGGGCGCGACCCGGACGCCGACCGGCTGCGCTACCGGGAAGACGAGTTCATCGACAAACACGGCGAGGTCTTCCAGGCCCGCGCGCGGCTGACCCTCCTGGGCGAAAGCAGGCTGGAAGAATATCCCAACGCCGTGATGCTCTCTCGCTCGCGCTATCTGGCGCCGGCGGCGCAGAGCCTGCGCTTCTATCGCGAGTATTTCGACCCGGCGCGCGAAGTGGAAGTGCATAAGGAGCGGCGTCGCTGGCGGATCGTCTACCGCGAGACGGACTTCGCCGTGAACCTCGACACCGTGAAACGGCCCGCACTCGAAGGCTACTTCCTGGAGATCAAGTCGCGCACGTGGTCGCGCACCGACGCCGAGCGCAAGGCCAACCTCATTGCCGAATTACTGGAGCATTTCCAGGTTGCGCCGGAACAGATCCTGCGCGAGGAATATCCGCAGCTCGTCGCCGACGATACGCTGCTCTGACTGTCGCCGCTGGGACCCGCACATGAAAAAGGAGGCGCCGCGAAGCCACGCCTCCTTCCTGGTTAGCTACTGCTTTTGAACCGGCGCGGGAGCCTAGCCGAAGAGCGTCTGGAACTTCATCACGCTGTTGAGGTCGCCCTCTACCCGGACTTTGCCCATCATGAAGGCATTCATCGGATCGAGGTTGCCCGTCATCATATCCACGAAGTCTGAGGCGTTCATCCGAATGGTTGCCGCCGGCGCCTCGTGGAGCCCTTTGGTGACGACAGCGTTGCCCTCCGCCACATTCACGTACCACTGCCCTCCGTCGTCGCCGGCGAGATCAAACTGGATGGTGGCGTCGAAATCCCCGGCTTTGGCGGCGTCGAACTGGCCGGGCATTGCTGCGAAAATCTCCTGAACCGTTGTCATCTGTGTCTCCTTTCTCCCTGTGGGGCGATCTGACTACCTGCGCGACATGACGCAGCGCGCTAGACTTTGGGCAAAAGTATAGGTTGGCGCTCCGGCTGTGTCAAGAAACGACATTTTCCGGGGTGCGCTTTAGAACCTTGCGCGGCGGGACGATGGTAGGCGCGGGGCAGGGCGGCGACCACCCTGTCCGCGTCGGGCTTCAATCCCCAAGCAGTTCAACCGGCGTCCAGAGGTGCGGCTGCTGGCAGAAAAGCATCACCTGAGCCACAATAGTTCGCATACGGGGGCGCTGATGGAGATACCCGTCACCCCGCAGGTGGACTTTGTAACATGCATGACAGAGCTGTAACGGGTAGCAGCGACAGCGGTTCTTCTGGCAATGCGTTGGGAGTGACACCGGCGCTCGCCGCCCACAACCTGAGCCGACGCTATGGCGACTTCCAGGCGCTGGCCCCGACTGATCTGGCTGTACAGCCGGGCGAACTTGTCGTCGTGACCGGTCCGAACGGGTCGGGCAAGACGACGCTGCTGCTGTGCCTGAGCGGGCTACTCCCGCCCTCCACCGGCATGGTTCGGGTGTCGGGCTACGACCTGTATGACGACGAGCCAGAAGCGAAACGGCGTCTGGCCTTTGTCCCCGACGTGCCGCGTTTTTATGCCAGTCTGAGCGTCTGGGAGCACATTCAGTTCATCGCCCTCGCTCATGAAGTCACCGGCTATGAGGAAAAGGCAGGCCATCTGCTGCACGAGCTTGGGCTATGGCGCGCCCGCCACCTCTTTCCCCACGCCCTGTCTCGGGGTATGCGCCTGAAGCTGGCCCTCCTGTTGGCCCTCGTCCGCCCCTGTACCGTGCTGCTGCTGGACGAACCGACGTCGGCGCTAGACCCGGAAAGCATGACCCTCCTGCAAGAGAAGCTGTCAGCACTCAGCGCCGGCGGGGCAGCCATCCTGCTGACGACGCATGATACAGCTTTTGCAGCCAGCGTTGCCGCCACGAAACAGTGGCGGGTCGAAGATGGCCGGCTCATTCTGGCATAGCCTCCGCGCCGTCTGGGTGGCGCGCTGGCAGGAAGTGGCGCCCCGGCTCCAATTCTGGCTGTTGCTGGGCGGCTACGACGTGCGCGACCGTTCTCGCGCCGACATCTTCTATGTACCTTATCTCATTGCCTTCTGGTCCGTCTGGGCTTTTGCCATGTTCACGGCGCTGTCCGGAGCCGTCGCGGGGCTCCTCAAAGCATTGGACGCAGCTACTCCGGCCCTGGCGGCGGTCCAGCTCTATTTCTGGGCTCTGCTGCTGTGGGCAATCATCTCGCTCTATCAGGCGACTCGTCGAAGCCCGTTCGTCTTTTCGGCCGCCGACGCCGCCCTCCTGTGCCAGACGCCCGTAGACCGGCGCGCCGTCGCCCTGCTCTGGTTTATGAGCGATTGGCCGAGGCAGTTCCTGCCCTTTGCTGCCGGCGGCCTGGCGCTGGGCTTTGCCCTCTTTGAGGCGACTTATCCAGTCGAGGGCATCGATCCGGTCACGGTGATCGGTTACACCGGCCACGGCCTGCGCGCCCTCGGCATCGTACTGCCGCTCCACGTCCTGATCCTGGCCCTGATCTGGTCCGCCGGCGCCTTGCGCCTCCACGGCCGGGAGTCCCGGCCGCTCTTGCGCTGGCTACCAATTGTCGTCGTCCTGATTATGGGGCTGGCGCTGCTCTCGGGCTGGTGGCGGGCCGCGGCCTGGCCCCTGATGGCCGCTTTCGGCTTCTCCGCATGGCTGCCGGCGTTTCTCGCCCTCGTCATCGGTAGCCTGGCGGCCCTGGCACTTCTTCTCTCCGCTGCCCGCGCCCTCAGCCTGAGCCGCGCCGCCCAGGAGACGAGCCACCTGCATAGCGAGCGTTACCTGGCGCACGTAGGGGCCCGCGAGGCGGCAGCGCAGCTCAGACAGGCGCGGCAGCTGGGAGCGCAAAGTCAGGCCACTCGTCTGCCGGCCCGACCCGGCCTGTGGGCTATCGTCTGGAAAGAGCTGGTGCGGTCGCTGCGCGGCTGGCGACAAGGCCTCTGGTCGTGGCTGGGCGTCGTGGCGTTGAGTATCGGCCTCGTCGTCGCGCCGGATTGGGGCAGCCGGCTGGTCACGGTCGTCTTCTGGGTGCAGCTTGTGGCCAGGCGGGCTACGGCGACGTTGCGCGACGATCTCACCCATTGGTGGCTCTGGAGGCAGCAGCCGTTCCCGGCCTGGCAGCTGGTGGGCGGCGCGCTGGCCCCGCCCGCAGCGCTGCTTGTCCTGTTGGCGCTGCTGGCAGGCGTGATTGGCGCCCGCCTGCCATTCGCCGTCGATTCATCGTGGGCGCCGCTGTTACCGCTGCTGGGCGTCCAGGTGGCGCTCGTGGCGACGTGGGATCTGCTGGGGGAGATACGGCCCGACAGGTTACTGTCCGGAGAGGCGCCCAAGACCACCGTGGCAGGCCTCTTCCTGGCGCTCCTTCTGGCCGGCATGGAGTTGGGCGCCGTTTGGGCCGTCGCGCGCCTGGCGCGCTCGCCGTGGCCGGGCGTCGTCGCCGGTCTCCTGCTGAGCCTCGTTCTCTCTGTGCTCCTGGCCCGGCTGGTCGCCAATCGTGCCCGGCGCTACGGGTAACCGATTTACCCGGCAACCGCCTGCTGCGCTGACCCACGCCATGACCGACGCCTTTCGCTGTGTTGACAACACCATCGCTGTCCGCCGGCTTGCCCGGGGGCAGCGTGCCCTCACGCTCGCCAACTCCCCTCAGCGCAACAACGCGGGCGTGAAATCTTGAATCGCACTCCGTTTTGCGCCACTAACGCAGGGCTCACGGCGCACTCATCTTGCCTTTGTGAGCGTTGGCATCCATCAGGCTCTTTGCTAGAATCAGCCGCGCTTGTTATCTCACCGGTACATTCGGCGGCCGAGAGCCGCTCTTTCTTTGTACCTCGACGGCTCGTGGCTAATTTCCCGGCCGGGCTATTCCCCTCCGGCGGCTAACATGCCAGGGGGACGAGGTATTTTCCTGGAGGAATTCGATTATGGAAGAGGAACGTTCTCCGTACGAGCCTGGTAGTCCGGAGCCATCGACGATGGTGACGGCTAACGGCAACGGCGGGACGCAAAGCAGCGCCAGGCGGCTGATTGTCGTCGGGCTTGTGCTGATTGTCAGTTTGCTGATTGCCGGGCTCTTTTTGCCCCCCATCTCCCTTGCAGAGCGCCTTGCGGGCAACGACGGAGAGCAAGAGGCCGTCGCAGAGGCGCCGGACGCCGCGTCGGTCGAGGGGCTGACGGTTCTGGCCCCCGGCGGCGAGACGGTCAATGCGGTCGCGCTATCGCCAGAGGAGGCGGTCGTAGACGAACGCGCTGCGCCGATGGCTGCAGCAGTACCGGTGGACACGACTCTGGTGAGCGACATCTATCTGCTCGAACCGGCCGGCGACGCGCCGGTGGAGGGCGCCGTGACCGTCTCTGTGCCGGAGTCGGCGGGCGCGCTGCGCACGCTGGATCTCATCGGGTGGGATGGCTCCGCCTGGAAATTCTTGCCCGTGTCCACGAGCAACGGCGCCACGCTTACCTCGGCGCCCGGCGAGCTGCCTCAGGCGGTAGCCGTGGCCCGGGTGGCGCCGCCGGAGACGCCCGTCGCCGGCGCCGAGCTACTGCCCACACAGGAGCTACCCGACGAGCTGGCGCCCGCGCTCTCTGAGCTAACCGTGGGCACGCTGACGCTGCAGCCAGACGGCACGCTTGCGGGTGACGTGGTGGAAGCGCCGGCCGGCGATTATCGCCAGTTCGTGCGCGCTACCAACACCGGCATCTTTATCGACCAGGAAGCTCTGGCCAGCCTGCTGGCCGACGAAGCAGCGCGCGCTGCGCACCAGGAAGAACTGCTCGCGGCTGCCGAGCCTTACGACGGCGTGAACCTGGACTACCAGGGCGTGGCTATCGGCCAGAAGGCCGCCTTCACAGCCTTTGTCGGCGAGCTGGCGGCTACCCTGGATGAAGCCGGAAAAGAGCTGATTGTGACCCTAGACGCGCCCGCGGCCATCGGGGGCGGCGCGACGGACACCGGTGGTCAGGATTGGCCGGCTATTGCGTCTCTGGCCGATGCGGTCTACGTGCGCATGCCGCTGAACCCGGCCGCCTACGGCCCCGGCGAGCTGGCCGAAGAGCTGATCGCCTGGGCGGTGCGCCAGGCGCCGAGGCAGAAGCTGACCTTCGTCTTCAGCGCAAACGCCGTAGACGTGATCGGTAGCTCGTTCCAGGAGCTGCCCAACACGCTGGCGCTCGACCAGTTCGGCGAGCTGACGCTGGCCGACGGCGAGGAGACGATAGAGCCAGGGACGCCCGTCGAGGTCACGCTTACCGGCGACGCCAGTCCGCTGGAATGGGACGGCGCAAGCTTGATGTACAAGTACAGCTACGAGCAGGCCGGACAGATGCACGCGGTCTGGCTGAACAACGAGGCCGCCGTCAGCCAGAGGCTGCAGGTGGTGACGCCTTTTGCCGTGCGCGGCGTCGTCCTGCGCGGTGTGGGCGAGGCCAGCAACGGCGAGCGCTATGCCGCTGCTCTGGAGCGCTTCCAGATGGGCGAGAGCATTGCCGAACCCCCCGGCGCAACCTTCCTCTGGACGGTCGAGGAAGGTGAGGACAGCATTATCGCCAGCGAGAGCGGCGAGGCGCTGTCCTACCGCTGGGAAGGGACGGACGAGCCCGGCACGTACACGATCCGGGCCACCTTCACCCAGGGCGACACGCAGGCGACCCTGGGCACGGTCGAGGTGACGGTAGCAGAAGAGGAGGTCGCCGAGGTCGAGGAGACGCCGGAGCCGACTGCGACGGCGGAAGCGACCGAAGTGGCTGCGGCCGGGCCAACGCCGACCCCTGGCGCTGTGCTCGACCCCGGCGATGCCGACGCTATCGTCAACATGCCGGCGAACTTCCGCACCGGCCCCAGCGTCGCCTACTCCCCTATTCGCGTGCTCGACCAGGGCACGCGACTGCAGGTCATTGGCCGCAATGCCGCTTCCGACTGGCTGCAGGTCCGGCCGGTCAGCAGCCCTGACGAGGAAGGCTGGGTCTTCGCTTCGTTGTTGAGCGTCAACAGCAGCGTGAACGTCGGCGCGCTCACGGTGGTCGAGGTTGCCGGCCCGCCGCCGGTGTCCAACGTGGCGCCGCCGGTCGCCAGCAATAGTGGCTTCGAGTTGGGAGGGCAGGCTTTCGGCTCGCCCTACGGGCAGATGTCCTACGCCGGCATGACCTGGGTCAAGCGGCAACACAAGTGGGGGCCCGGAAATACGGGACAGGAAGTCGCCGGCCTGATCGCCGAAGCCCACAACGCCGGCTTCAAGATCCTGCTGAGCATGCCCGGTCCTGTGCGGCCCAGCTCCATCGACTTCGCCGCTTACGTCGAGTTCCTGCGCGCCGTGGCCTCGCTGCCGGACCCGCCCAACGCCATCGAAGTCTGGAACGAGCAAAACATCGACGCCGAATGGCCGGCCGGGCAGATCAGCCCGCAGGCCTACGTCCAGAACATGCTCGCGCCCGCCTATCAGGCGATTAAGGGCGCCAACCCCAACATCATGGTCATCAGCGGCGCGCCCGCTCCGACCGGTTTCTTCGGCGGCTGCGGTTCTGGCGGCTGCGACGACAACGTCTACATGCAGGGCATGGCTGCGGCCGGTGCCGCGAGCTACATGGACTGTATCGGCGTCCATTACAACGAGGGGATCATCCCGCCGTCGCAGGAAAGCGGCGATCCGCGCAGCGAGCATTACACGCGCTACTTCTGGGGGATGCTGAACACTTACTATAATGCTTTCGGCGGCGCGCGCCCGGTCTGTTTCACAGAGCTGGGCTACCTGACCGGCGAGGGCTATGGCGCACTGCCCGGCAGCTTTAGCTGGGCCGGGAACGTCACCGTTGCCCAGCAGGCACAGTGGCTGGCCCAGGCGGCGAGCCTGTCCGCCAGCAGTGGTAAGGTGCGCCTGCTGATTGTCTGGAACGTCGATTCGCAGACCTGGGGCTCCGACCCGCAGGCCGGCTACGCCATCATCCGCCCCGGCGGAAGCTGCCCGGCCTGTGAGACGCTGCACCAGGTCATGGGACGTTAGTGGCTGGCAAACCCGGAGAGGAAAGATGAAGCGATTAGTAACCCTGCTCTTGCTCTTGTCCGTCGCCGCCTTCGCGCTCGTCGCCTGCGGCGGCGAAGAAGCGCCGCCCGCGGAAGAAGTCATCGACACCGAGACGGTGACCACCACGGCGCCGGCCGAAGAGCCCGTGACCGAAGAGGCGACGCTGCCGCCGCCGGTCGTAGACGATGTACCCACGCCCACGCTGGCGCCCGACGCGCCCGGCGGCGATGAACAGGAGCCAGAGGCGCAGCCCGAAGAACCGCTCCAGCCAGAGGCGGAGCCGGGGACGGATGGCGGCGCCGACGAGGGTGTCGTCTTCCCCTGGCCCGAGGATCGTTTTGGCTATGGCATCCAGATCCATGGCAACGCCACCGTGGGCGACCCGGTCGCCACGATGGACGCGGTCGCCAATCAGCTGGGTCTTGACTGGATCAAAGTCCAGGTCGAGTGGCCGGC
>Ga0123332_1001386_pt1 | contig 23719 bp, 22 predicted proteins | sample BioC12SIPDNA_4_FD_89958 | JGI IMG/M metagenome (GOLD analysis project Ga0123332, IMG submission 89958) | Anaerobic biogas reactor microbial communites from Washington, USA - Biogas_R2_A C12 SIP DNA | ecosystem: Engineered > Bioreactor > Anaerobic > Unclassified | place: Washington, USA... | reverse complement strand
TCGCGACTCACCGGTCAACGATCACCAGCTCCGATTCGTCAACGATGCCCCGACTCAGCAGTCAACGGTCACCAGCAAAACCCGAGGCCAGAACTGTCAACGATGTCGTGCTCCTGAACACTGTCAGCCCGACCGAGAGATGCGACGAGCATCCGCGACAGCCGGATCCACACCGTGGGTCCGGCTGTCGCCGTTCTGGGATCGGCCCCCAGTCTCCCGGCCTCCCGGGCGCGCGCCGTGCGACCAGGTGGGCGCCAGGTGCGTGCCTGGACGTCGCATCGCGCCCATCCGGTCGCATGGCTCAGGGCTCCTGCGTGGGCGCCTGGTTCGAGTTGACTCCCTGCGCAGGTGCCTGGCTCAGGAACGCCCTGCCTGTCGCGCCTCGGTCAGCCGGCGTTCGCGGCGTCCATGGCGGCCCGGATCTCCGCGAGGTCGATGCGGGACTGCTGGAGCATGCACTGCATGGCGGCCCTGGCCCGCTCCGGCACGGGGTCGGCGAACAGGTCGTCGAGCTCAGCGGGGTAGATCTGCCAGGACAGGCCGAACTTGTCCTTCAGCCACCCGCAGGGTCCGAACTCGCCGCCGTCACCCAGCGCCTCCCAGAGCTGGTCGGACTCCTCCTGGGAGTCGCAGGCCAGCACGATGGAGATGGCCTCGCTGAAGCTGAAGTCCGGGCCTCCGTTGAGCGCCTGGTACGGCTGCCCGTTGAGCTCGAAGTCCACCGTCATCACGCTGCCGACCTCGTTGGGGGAGGGCGTCTCCACGGTGTAGGGGGTGACCTTCAGGACGCGTGAGTTGGGGATGACGGAGGTGTAGAAGTTCGCGGCCTCCTCGCCCTGGGTGTCGAACCAGAGGCACGTGGCGATCTGACGCATGGTGGTCCTTCTCTCGGTCCGCGACACCGGACGGTGCCGCTGTAGTACCGACCCGGCGCACACGGCATACTCATCGGTCCCCGCAGCACGGGCGGGAGTGTCCGGGCACGGCTGGTCGGTGCCGGAGATGGGGTCCCGGGAACGTAGGCTGTCCCCGTGAGCAGCGCGCAGGGTGACGGGGGTCGTCGCGGGGGTGTGTGGAACGTGCCCAACGTGCTGTCCATGCTGCGCCTGGCCGGTGTCCCGATCTTCCTGTGGGCCATCCTCACCCACCACGACCTGCTGGCGCTGCTGGTGCTCATGGGGTCGGGCGTCACCGACTACCTGGACGGCAAGATCGCCCGCCACTACGGGCTGATCACCAAGCTGGGGCAGTACCTCGACCCCATCGCCGACCGCCTCTACATCGCCTCCACCCTCTTCGGGCTGGCCTGGCGCGACATCATCCCCTGGTGGCTCGTCCTGGCACTCCTGGCCCGGGACGCCTTTATCCTGGCGATGTATCCCACCGTGCGCGCCTACGACCTGCCGGTGCCGCCGGTGCACTACATCGGCAAGGCGGCCACCTTCAACCTGCTCTACGCCTTCCCGCTGCTCCTCCTGGGGCAGTTCTCCGGATGGCTGGGCACCGTCGCGCTGCCGGTGGGATGGGCGTTCGCCTGGTGGGGGACGGGTCTGTACTGGCTCGGAGCGGTCCTGTACGCCTGGCAGGTGGGCGTTATGGTGTCTCGACGACGGCGACAGTGGCAGGCGGTGCAGGCGTGAAGTTCCTCCGCAGCCGTGTCCCCGACGACCCCGAGCGGGACCCGGCAGCGTCGATGGCGCTGCTCCAGGAAGTCATGGACCCACCGCTGGACCCCGGCTACACCTCGTGGTCGGAGGCACGCGAGAGCGCCGGGCTCTCGCGCAGCACCGGTGGTCGCACGCTGCTGCTCCTGGTCACCGCGATCGTGCTCGGGTTCCTGCTGTCCGTTGCGGCCCAGACGCTCCGCACGCCCGACCCCGTGGCTGCCTCGACGCGCCAGCAGCTGCAGGAACGCATCGAGGCCACCTCGCAGGTGGGTGACGAGCGGGTCGCGCAGATCGAAGAACTGCGCGCGGAGATCGCCGCGCTCCAGGCCGGCGTCTCGCAACCGCGGGCCGGGCAGGACCGGACCGCGGGGGCGGAGCAACGCGCCGGCGCCACGGCGATGGTGGGTGAGGGGGTCGTCCTGACTCTGAACGACCCGCCGCTGACCGCGGACAGCAAGGACGGCGAGCGCGTGCTCGCACGGGACCTGCAGGTCATCGTGAACGGGCTCTGGGCCAACGGCGCCGAGGCCGTGTCCATCAACGACCAGCGACTGACCTCCCTGTCCACGATCCGGTTCGCCGGCGAGGCGATCGTCGTCGACCTGCGCGGGCTCGCCCGCCCCTACGTCGTGCGGGCCATCGGCCCGCAGGATGCGCTGGTGAACGAGCTGCGCGTCGGCGCCACGGGCGACTACGTCAACGAGCTCCGGTCGCTCTACCGGATCAGCGCCGAGGTGTCGGCGGAGGACGAGGTCACGGTGCCTGCGGGCTCGCGGCTGAGCACCCGGGTGGCCCGGCCCCACGAGACCACATCAACCACGGAGAACTCCTCATGATCCCCCTCATCGGACTCGTCGCCGGCGTCGTCATGGGCCTGGTCCTCTCGCCCACGGTGCCTCTGTGGCTCGAGCCCTATCTGCCCATCGCGGTGATCGCGGCGCTCGACGCCGTGTTCGGTGGCATCCGCGCGGCACTGGACGGTGTCTTCAACGACAAGGTGTTCGTGGTCTCCGTGCTGTCCAACGTGATGGTCGCTGCCCTCATCGTCCTGCTCGGCAACCAGCTCGGAGTCGGCAGCCAGCTCTCGACCGGCGTGGTCGTCGTCCTGGGGCTGCGCATCTTCTCCAACGTCGCGGCCATCCGGCGGCACCTCATGGGGGCCTAGACCGTGGCACCCGGCAAGAAGCGCAGGGTCGCCAGGCGCCCCGCAGGGCCTCCGGCCACCGCCCCGGACGTTGCCACGCCTCAGGCCGCGGAGGATGTGGTGTCCCTACAGTCCGCGAAGCCCGCACAGGCTCCGGAGGCCCTGGAACCCGCAGAGCCCTCGGAGGCCCTGGAGGCCGCGAGGCCGGAGGAACTGGAGTCCTCTGGTCCTTCAGCCGAGGTGCTCGACCCGACCGACCAGGTCGATGAGTCTGAGGGACAGGTCGAGGAGTCTGAGGGAACCGCGGAGAACGAGGCGACACCGCCCATCCCCGCGTCCACCATGCCCACCTCCACGCGGCATGCCTGGCGGCGGCTGGGACGGCTCATCAAGCCGCGGATCAGCACCGGCAACCTCGTGGTCGCGCTGCTGACGATCGCGGTGGGCTTCGCCCTGGTGGCACAGGTGCAGGCCGCTCAGGACGTCGGGCTGGAGGGGCTGCGGGAGACCGACCTGGTGGCCCTCCTGGACGACGTCAGCGAGCGCGCCGAGACCCTGGAGGACGAGATCCGGCTCCTGGAGTCCGACCGCGCGGCCCTGCAGCAGGGCAGCGGCCCGGAGGCTGCCGCGGCCGCAGAAGCACGCCTGGCCAGCCACCAGATCCTGGCCGGCACGGTGGCCGTCGAGGGCCCCGGGATCACGATGACGGTGTCAGCCCCCGAAGGGGGGTTCACGCCGACCATGATGATCGACCTCATGCAGGAGCTCCGCAACGCCGGCGCGGAGGCGATCCAGATCGGACCGGTCCGGGTCGTGGCCAGCAGCTGGATCGGCATCAGCGACGGCGTGCTACAGGTGGACGGCCAACGCGTGGAGGACCCCTTCCGCATCGTCGCCATCGGGGATCCGCACACCCTGTCCGGTGCTATGGCCATCCCCGGCGGCTTCACCGACAGCGTGCGTGGCATCAACGGCAACGTCCAGGTCGTCGAGGGCGAACTTCTGGTCATCGACGCATTGCACCAGGCCGAAGAGCCTCAGTACGCTCGCCCCGTGCCGTCAGAGTAGGGTCGACGGCAACCGATCGTTTCGATGAGGAGACCGGAGACCCATGAGCGAGCTGCAGTATCCCGACGACCTGCACTACACGTCTGACCACGAGTGGGTCAAGGACCAGGGCGACGGCGTATTCCGCATCGGCATCACCTCCTACGCCCAGGACGCCCTCGGCGACGTCGTGTACGTGAGCCTGCCCGCCGTCGGCGACGAGGTCAGTGCCGGCGACGCGTGCGGCGAGGTGGAGTCCACCAAGTCCGTCAGCGACCTGTACGCACCCCTGGCCGGAGAGGTGACGGCCGTCAACGATGCGCTGGACGCCACACCGGAGCTCATCAACTCCGACCCCTACGGCGAGGGCTGGATGTTCGAGGTCAAGGTGTCTGACCAGGCCGACGTGGACAATCTGCTGACGGTCGAGGCCTACCGGGAGCAGACCAACTAGGCTGGGAAGCCGACGAGGAGGTAACTGGTGACCGACCGAGAGCGTGAGCACTACGGGTCCGGGGTGGACCCGACGGCCAACCTGCCCCATGGGTTGGAGGTGCCACAGCCGGGCCACGCCTTCGAGGAGGACGTCCCACGGCTCTCCGAGGCCGACCAGCGCACGGTCGACGCGCTCCGCCCCGGGACCGCGCTGCTCATCGTGCTGCGCGGACCCAACACCGGTGCCAGGTTCCTGCTGGACGACGACGAGGTGAGCTCGGGGCGTCACCCGAGCAGCGACATCTTCCTCGACGACGTCACCGTCTCCCGCCGGCACGCGGTGTTCGCCCGTTCCGAGCAGGGGTACGAGGTGCGTGACGTCGGATCGCTCAACGGCACGTACGTCAACCGGGAGCGGATCGACAACCAGCTCCTGGAGCAGGGTGACGAGGTCCAGATCGGCAAGTTCCGGCTGGTCTACTACCGCGGGCGGCAGTGACGCTGCACTCCATCGGGGCGGTGCTGCGTGAGCTGCAGCAGGAGTTCCCTGAGCTCACCGTCTCCAAGATCCGGTTCCTTGAGACCGAGGGCCTGGTGCTGCCGCAGCGGCGCGAGTCCGGTCAGCGGGCCTTCACCGACGAGGACGTCGAGCGGTTGCGGTTCGTGCTGCGCGCCCAGCGAGACAAGTTCTGGCCGCTGAAGGTGATCCGGAGCGCCCTGGACGGGATGGACCTGGGGATCACGACCGACGAACCACCTGAGGCCGGTCATGCTGCCGCGCCGGCCGCCCGGCCCCAGGGTGCCCGGCTGCCCACCGCCGACCAGCTGCGCCGCCGCCGGTCCGTCCGGGTGACCCCGGCCGAGCTGCGCGAGGCGGTCGGCATCGACGTCGCCGCCTACACCCAGCTGAAGGCCTTCGGACTGATCCGGGTCGACTCCGCCGGCCGGCACTCCGCCGACGACCTCGACATCGCCCGCGAGTGCACCGCCCTGGCCGAGTACGGCCTGGAGCCCCGGCACCTGCGCCTCTTCCGGGTCGCCGCTGACCGCGAGGTGGGACTGGCCCAGCAGATCCTCGAGCCGGTGCGGCGCCGGCGAGCACGGGGGGCCGAGGACGCCGACCCCGAGGAGTTGGAGACCGAGATCGTGGCCCGCACCCTGGCGCTGCACGTCGCGCTGGTCCGCGCGGGGCTCGGACAGGCGCAGTAGGGGCTGATAGGCGCAGGACTCGGCCACACGCAGCAGGTCATGGTCCGCGCGGGACTCAGACAGACCCAGTAGCCTTGAGAAGGTGAAGGAGTTGGACGTCCTGGGTGTGCGCGTCGAGATGCCGACCAACAACCCCATCGTGTTGCTCAGGGAGCGCGAGGGACACCGCTACCTGCCGATCTGGATCGCGGCCCCCGAGGCCACCGCGATCGCCTACGCGCAGCAGGGTGTCCAGCCGCCCCGGCCCCTGACGCACGACCTGATGGTCACGCTGATCGCCGACCTCGGACACCGGCTCGACGAGGTCCGGATCACCAAGATGGAGGACAACATCTTCTATGCCGTCCTGGTCCTGGACGGCACCACGGAGATCTCGGCCAGGCCCTCGGACGCCATCGCGCTCGCGCTGCGCGCCGCCACGCCGATCCTGGCCTCCGAAGAGGTCCTCGATGCCGCGGGCGTGGCGATGGCGGTGGAGGACGAGGACGAGGTGGAGCGGTTCCGGGAGTTCCTTGACCAGGTCTCCGCCGAGGACTTCGAGTCCGGCGAGGACGATCCACCGCGTGGCGGTGATTGACCCACGGGCCACAAAGGCCTACCGTCGAATCACACCAACGTAGTCTAGGAGGGGTGCCAGTGGGCACTGGAGCCGAAGTGCGCGGTCCGCAGGACGCGGCGACGCCAGAGCAGGGGCTGCTGTTCACCTCCGACGTGCCGGCGCTGGAAGAGGGCGTCGGCTACCGCGGTCCCACCGCGTGCGGTGCAGCGGGCGTCACCTACCGGCAGCTGGACTACTGGGCCCGCACCGGGCTGCTGGAGCCCTCCGTGCGCAACCCCAGCGGATCCGGCACGCAGCGCCTCTACAGCTTCCGGGACATCCTGGTCCTGAAGATCATCAAGCGACTGCTCGACACCGGGGTCTCCCTGCAGCAGATTCGCGTGGCCATCACCCAGCTGCGCGAGCGCGGGGTCCAGGACCTGGCGCACATCACGCTGATGAGTGACGGCGCCAGTGTCTATGAGTGCACCTCCGACGACCAGGTCATCGACCTGGTCCGCGGCGGGCAGGGCGTCTTCGGCATCGCCGTCGGCAGCGTGTGGCGCGAGGTCGAGGGCACCCTCGCCTCGCTGCCCAGCGAGAAGGCCGAAGTCCCGGGCACCGGGGACGACGAGCTGGCGCAGCGCCGGCGCGCACGCAAGACGAGCTGAGCAACCTGGGCACGCTGGCCGTGCCTGCCACACGGCTATATCCCGCGCGCACCCGCGCGAACCGTGCCCAGGGAGTGACACCGCACACCCGTGGCGGAGGCGGAGATCCTCGCCGCAGTGGCTAGACTGGCTGCGCTGTTGACACCCGCGTGAGAGTCCTCACTCGTTGGGGCGCCGAAGGGGCATTCTCCCCGCCAAGCTCTCAGGCGCAAGGAACGTGCGGTCGAGGCAACTCTGAACGGGACACCCGGACAGAGGGGGCCGACCTGAGGAGTCCTCTTGTCACCGCTGCCTGAGTTCGCCAGCCGGCACATCGGCCCCCGCGACGCCGACATCGCCACCATGCTCCAGACCCTCGGCTACGACTCCCTCGAGGCGCTGGTCGACGCGGCCGTGCCCGAGCGGATCCGCGCTGCTGCGCCGCTGGACGTGCCGGCGGCCGAGTCCGAGCAGGCGGCCCTGGCCGAGCTGCGGTCGGTGGCGGCCCAGAACACGGTGGTCTCCTCGATGATCGGCCTGGGCTACTACGGCACCCAGACGCCGCCGGTCGTCAAGCGCAACGTCCTGGAGAACCCCGCCTGGTACACCGCCTACACCCCCTACCAGCCGGAGATCTCCCAGGGCCGCCTGGAGGCGCTCCTCAACTTCCAGACCGTCGTGGCCGACCTCACCGGCCTGCCCACCGCCGGGGCGTCTCTCCTCGACGAGGGCACCGCGGTCGCCGAGGCGATGACCCTGATGCGCCGCGCCTCGAAGGTCGCCGACGACGCGGTGCTGCTGGTCGACGAGCACCTGCTCCCGCAAAGCGCCAGCGCCCTGGCCACCCGCGCCCGCTCGCTGGGTCTCGAGCTGGTCACGGGCGACCTGTCGGACCACGAGGCGCTCGCCGGCGGCAGGCCGGTCTTCGGCGCCGTGGTGCAGTACCCCGGCGCCGACGGCGAGATCCGCGACTGGTCCGCCCTCACCGAGGCCATCCACGCCGGGGGCGGACTGGTCACCGTCGCGGCCGACCTGCTCGCGCTCACGGTCCTCCGGGCACCGGGCGAGTGGGGCGCCGACGTCGCCGTGGGCACCACGCAGCGCTTCGGCGTCCCGATGGCCTTCGGCGGCCCGCACGCGGGCTACATGAGCGTGCGCGAGGGACTGGAGCGGACGCTGCCCGGGCGGCTCGTCGGTGTCAGTAAGGACGCCGCCGGAGCACCGGCCTACCGCCTGGCCCTGCAGACCCGCGAGCAGCACATCCGGCGGGAGAAGGCCACCTCCAACATCTGCACCTCCCAGGTGCTGCTGGCCGTGATGGCCAGCATGTATGCCGTGTGGCACGGGCCCGAGGGCCTGCGCCGGATCGCCGAGCAGGTGCACGCCAAGGCGCGCTACATCCGGGAGGCTCTGGTCGCCGGGGGAGTGGAGGTCCCGACCGGGAACTTCTTCGACACCCTGACGGTCCGCGCGAACGCGGACACCGTGATCGCCAAGGCCCTCGAGGGCGGTGTCAACCTGTGGAAGGTCGATGCCGAGCACGTGCTGCTGAGCACCGACGAGGTGATCACCGCCGCCGAGCTGGACGTGGTGCTCGGCGCCTTCGGCGTCGAGCCGGTCGAGGTGCCCGAGGGCGTTGCCTGGGACGAGTCCTTCACCCGCAGCAGCGACTACCTGACCCACCCGGTCTTCAACACCCACCGCAGCGAGACCCAGATGCTGCGCTACATCACCTCCCTGGCGGACAAGGACTTCGCGCTCGACCGCGGCATGATCCCGCTCGGCTCGTGCACGATGAAGCTGAACGCCACCACCGAGATGGAGGCGATCACCTGGCCGGAGTTCGCCTCGCTGCACCCCTTCGCGCCCCATGACCAGACGGTCGGGTCGCGGCGCGTCGTCGCCGAGCTGTCCCAGTGGCTGGCCGAGATCACCGGCTACGACAAGGTCAGCCTGCAGCCGAACGCCGGGTCGCAGGGCGAGTTCGCCGGTCTGCTGGCCATCCGCTCCTACCACCTGGCCAACGGCGACGACGCCCGCACCGTGTGTCTGATCCCGGCCAGCGCGCACGGGACCAACGCGGCCAGCGCGGTGATGGCCGGGCTGAAGGTGGCCGTGGTCAAGACGGCGCCCGACGGCTCCATCGACATGGACGACCTGCGGGCCAAGATCGACAAGCACCGGGAGGAGCTGGCCGCGATCATGGTCACCTACCCCTCCACCCACGGTGTCTACGAGGAGACCATCAGCGAGCTCTGCGAGCTGGTCCACGCGGCCGGCGGTCAGGTCTACGTCGACGGGGCCAACCTCAACGCCCTCATGGGTCTGGCCAAGCCGGGGGAGTTCGGCGGGGACGTCTCACACCTCAACCTCCACAAGACGTTCTGCATCCCGCACGGCGGGGGCGGCCCGGGCGTCGGACCGGTCGCCGTCCGCGAGCACCTGGCCCCGCACCTGCCGAGCCACCCGCTCGACAGCGAGGCCGGCCCGGAGACCGGCGTGGGGGCCATCGCCGCCGCGCCCTACGGCTCGGCGGGCATCCTGCCGATCTCGTGGGCCTACGTCCGGCTCATGGGCGGGGCGGGACTGACCCGCTCCGCAGAGGTCGCCGTGCTCAACGCGAACTACGTCGCCAAGCGCCTGTCCGAGCACTACCCGGTCCTCTACGCGGGGAAGAACGGGCTGGTCGCCCACGAGTGCATCCTCGACCTGCGCGGCCTGACCAAGGACACGGGCGTGACGGTCGACGACGTCGCCAAGCGCCTCATCGACTACGGCTTCCACGCCCCGACGATGAGCTTCCCGGTGGCCGGCACCCTCATGGTCGAGCCCACCGAGAGCGAGGACCTGGGTGAGCTGGACCGCTTCATCGACGCGATGATCGCCATCCGTGCCGAGATGGACGACGAGGGATCCCGGGCGATGCTGGCCAACGCACCGCACACGGCGGTCGAGCTGGCAGGGGAGTGGGGCCACTCCTACGACCGGATGACCGCGGTCTTCCCGGCCGGCCCGGCCGCGAAGTACTGGCCTCCGGTCAAGCGCATCGACGGCGCCTACGGCGACCGCAACCTGGTCTGCTCCTGCCCGCCGCCGGAGGCCTTCGAGGACTGAGCTCCTTCAGCCTCCTCGGCCAGGTCCTTGAAGTAGCGGGCGACGGGCCAGCGGTCGAACCCGACCGCCTCGTAGGTGGCGCGGGATGCGGCGTGGCCCGGGTCGTCCCCGGTCTCGACCATGACCATGCGCATCCCAGCTGCGCGGACGATGTCGCAGGCATGGTCCAGCAGGGCCCGGGCCGTGCCGCGCCGCTGGTGCGCCGGGTCCACCGCCAGGATGGCCACCTCGCCCATGTCGTCCACCGGGTGCAGGCGGACGGCCATCCAGCCGAGCACGACAGGACCGTCGACGGCCACGTAGACCGTCTCGGGGTCCGTGTCCAGGATCGCGGCCACGTCGCTGCGCTGCCGGACCTCCCAGCCCTGTGGCCAGAACGAGTCGTAGACGTAGTCCGGGACCGCCGATCGCAGTGCCGCGAACACCGGTGTCCACGCCCTGACTGACAGCTGGATCACCGCGTCGCGATGCTCCCTGCGGTAGGGCTCGATCTGCACGGCGCCTCCTGCTCGACCTGACGCACTCCTGGGGCCGCCCAGTATCCTCCCGCTCCCCAGCGGGGCTTGCCCGGCCAGACCCCTCCGGACCCGTGTCGACCGGCACAACAGCGCCGAGGCTGACTAGTCTGTCTGCAACGTCAGGAGGCGCTCATGGGTCAGGAAGTCAGTTCCGCAGCGTTCACCCGCGAGGACCGGTTGGCCTACCGCCATAAGGTCCTGCAGTCCCTCGATGTCTTCGAGCACATGCTCGAGCAGAGCCGGTTCGACTTCACCCGCCCGCAGATGGGCCTGGAGATCGAGCTCAACCTGGTCGACGGCAACCTCGACCCGGCGCTCATCAACCGCGCGGTCCTGAAGGACCTGGAGGGCTCGGAGTTCGACTTCCAGGCCGAGGTCGGGCGCTACAACATCGAGATGAACGTGGCGCCACGGCCCATGGCCGGGGACCAGGCGGTGCGGCTGGAGCGCTGGCTCAACGAGTCGCTGCGGCGGGCGGGGGACGCCGCCCGGGGGCACGGCGCGCAGGTGGCCGCGGTCGGCATCCTGCCGACCCTGATGCAGGAGCTCTTCGACGGCGACTGGCTCAGCCTCGGAGTCCGCTACACCGCCCTCAACAACGCGATCCTGGCCGAGCGCGGCGAGGGGCTGGAGCTCGACATCGAGGGGCCGACGGGCGAGCGCGTCTCGGGCTACTTCGAGACCATCGGCCCGTTGTCCGGGTGCACCTCCGTGCAGCTCCACCAGCAGGTCACGCCGCAGGACTTCCCGCTCTACTGGAACGCCGCCTCCGCGATCACCGGCGTCCAGGTCGGGCTGGCCGCCAACTCGCCCTACCTGTTCGGGCGCCAGCTGTGGGCCGAGACCCGGATCCCGTTGTTCACCCAGATGGTCGACACCCGCTCGGTCGAGCTCAAGGCGCAGGGCGTCCGGCCACGGGCCTACTTCGGGGACCGCTGGATCACCTCGATCTTCGACCTGTTCGAGGAGAATGTGCGCTGCTACCCGGCCCTCCTGCCGGAGCAGAGCGACGAGGACCCCGTCGCCGTCTACAAGGCCGGCCAGGTGCCGGAGCTCGGCGAGCTGCGCCTGCACAACGGCACCGTCTACCGCTGGAACCGACCCATCTACGACAACGTCCGGGGCGTCCCGCACCTGCGGGTGGAGAACCGGGTCCTCCCGGCCGGCCCGACCGTCGTCGACATGGTCGCCAACGCCTGCTTCTACTACGGCCTGCTCGAGAAGCTCACCAGCAGCGGGCGGCCGATCTGGACCAAGATGCCGTTCGAGGACGCCGCCAACAACTTCGACGAGGCGGCCCAGCACGGGATCGCCTCGGTCCTGAGCTGGCCGGGGGTCGGCCGCGTGCCGGTCACCGAGCTGGTCGCCGAGCACCTGCTGCCGATGGCCGACGAGGGGCTGGCGGGCCTGGGGCTGCGCCGCGAGGTCCGCACCCACTACCTGGACGTGCTGGCCGAGCGCTGTCAGTCCGGCCAGAACGGTGCGTCCTGGCAGGTCGCCTGCACCCAGCGATTCGAGGCGCAGGGGGACGACCGGCCGACGGCGATCAAGAAGATGTTCGCGCTCTACATGGAGCACGGGGAGAGCAACGAGCCGGTCCACACCTGGCCGCTGCCGGAGGTCGCCGCGCCCGTCACGGCGTGAGTGTCACGGCCTGACTGTCATCCCTGAGTGTCAGGACGTGAGGTTCCACCCGATGATCACCGGGTCCTCCCGGTGGTGCCCGAGGATGCCGATCGCCCCGGTCTCGAAGGTGAGGTGCGCCCCGAACCGGGGCTCGGTCCGCAGGAAGACGGCGGTCAGGATCCGCAGGGCCTGGCCGTGACCGAACAGGGCGACGTCCCCGTCATACTGCTGGACGTCGGCGAGCACCCGGCTGGCCCGCGCGGCCACCTCCTCCACCGTCTCGCCCGGCGTGGCACCGGGACGCACACCGTCGCGCCACACCGACCAGTCGGTCCCCGTCTCCTCCCGGACCTGGGCGGTGCTGATGCCCTCGATGGCCCCGTAGTCCCACTCGAGCAGGTCGGGGTCGACCTGGTCCACCTCGACCCCCGCCAACTCGGCGGTGTGCCGGGCACGCTGCAGCGGGGAGGAGCGGACGTGGGCGAAGTCGAAGGTGGCCAGCAGGGGTCCGAGGGCACGGGCGCCCTCCTCGCCGGCGGGGAGCAGCGGCAGGTCGGTCAGGCCGGTGTGCTGGCCCGACTCGGACCATTCCGTCGCTCCGTGGCGGACCAGGATCAGTCGTGGACTCACTCTGGCAGGCTAGCCCCTATGAGCGCCGACAACCTGCGAAGCATCTCCCTGACCCGCAACGCCAAGGGCTCCTACGAGGCCGTGAACGCCCGGGGCGGGCGACTGCAGTTCGGGGACGGCGGCTCCGAGGACTTCACGCCGGTGGAGCTGCTGCTCGTGGCGATGGCGGGCTGTTCGGCCATCGACGTCGACTACCTGACCAGCCGGATCGCCGAGCCCACCCGGTTCGAGGTGAGCGGGGGTGCGGAGAAGCTCAGCGACGAGCACGGCAACCACCTGGGGGAGATCACGATCACCTTCGACGTCCGCTTCCCGGAGGGGGAGGACGGGGACCGCGCCCGCACCCGGCTGCCGGACGCCGTGGCCCGGTCCCGGGACCGGCTGTGCACGGTCTCCCGGACGGTCCAGCTCTCCGCCCCCGTCACCTACGTCACCGAGTGACCGCGCTCTCCCGGCGGCTCGGCCTGGCCGACGCCGTCGGCATCGGCCTGGGGTCGATGATCGGCGCCGGCGTCTTCGTCGTGTGGGCACCGGCCGCGCGGGCCGCGGGCTCCTGGCTGCTGATGAGCCTCGTCCTGGCCGCCCTGGTGGCCGTCTGCAACGCCTGGTCCTCGGCCGCCCTGGCCGTGCGCTACCCCTCCGCCGGCGGCGCCTACGTCTACGGACGGGAGCGTCTGGGGCCGTTCGCGGGCTACCTGGCGGGGTGGTCCTTCGTGGTCGGCAAGATCGCCTCCTGCGCCGCGATGGCGATGGCGATCGCGGCGTATGCCGCACCGGGCCGGGAGCGGGTCGCCGCCGCGGTGGCGGTCGTGGTGGTGACCGGCCTCAACCTCACCGGCGTGCAGCGCTCGGCCGGCGTCTCCCGGCTGATCAGCACCGTGGTGATCGCCGTCCTGGCCGGCGTGGTCGTAGCGGGAGCAGTGGGCGGAGGCGACGCACCGCGGCCCGAGCTGTTCACCGACCCTGCCAGGGCCTACGGCGTCCTGCAGGCCGCCGGGCTGATCTTCTTCGCCTTCGCCGGCTACGCCCGGATCGCCACCCTCGCCGAGGAGGTGACCGAGCCGCACCGCACGATCCCGCGCGCCGTGGCGATCACGGTGACGGCGGTCCTGGTGCTCTACACCGTCGTCGCGGTGCTCACCCTGGCCGTCCTGGGACCGGCCGAGCTGGCGCGGGTCGCCGACCCCGTGGCGGCGGCCACCGCGGCGGTGCTCCCGTCCGGGTGGGTCTGGGCGGTACGCGCCGTGGCAGCGCTGGCCGCCTTCGGGGCCCTGCTCAACCTGGTGCTGGGCGTCTCCCGGACCTCGCTGGCCATGGCCCGCGACGGACACCTGCCCGGCCACCTGGCACGGGTCGACGACCGCGGGGTGCCGCAGCACGCCGAGATCGCCGTCGGGGCCATCGTGCTGGTCCTGGTGCTCCTCGTTGACCTGCGCGGCGCCATCGGGTTCTCCAGCTTCGGGGTGCTCACCTACTACGCCGTGGCCAACGCGAGCGCCTGGACCCTGCGGGACTGGCGCTGGTCCAGGAGCGTGCCGGCGGTCGGCCTCCTCGGCTGCCTCGTCCTCGCGTGGTCCCTGCCGTGGCCGTCGGTGCTCACCGGCGCCCTGGTCCTGGGTGCCGGGACCATCTTGTATGCCGTGACGCGGGGGCGTCGGAGCCTCACGGGCGGCGCCTGAAAAGTGGCTCATCCGACAGATCCGTAGGTCCCGCGCGCCAGCGCGGACCTGGACAGCCTGTGACAGGGGCCGGGACAGTGCCAGCCGTCTCGCGGGGTAGTTGGGTGTCGTCAGCGCGCACCCGATTGACCCACGAACTACCTAGGCACAGCAGGGGCGTGCGAAACGCCTACGAAAATGTGCGGAGGGCATGCGAAACCCCTGAGAAATTGTGGGGAGGGCGTGCGAAACCCCTGCGAAAAAGGTGTGGAAAGGGGACGTCGCCTCCGGAGAGACTGTCGGGCATGACCACGTGGAGCCACCTGCGTCCCGACGACGTGCCGGCCTGGGCCGAGCTGACCAACCTGCTGGCGCGGGTGGACGGCACCGAGGAGTTCTACGAGGAGGACGACCTCGCCGAGGAGCTGACCGAGCACGGGTTCACCCCGGAGCGCGACTCGTGGGCGCTGTGGGAGGGCGATCAGCTCGTCGGCTACGGGCAGCTGAGGTGCCACGGCACGCACGACGGGCAGGCCAAGGCCTACCTGGGCGGCGGCATCCACCCGGACTTCCGGCGACGGGGTCTGGGCACCGAGCTGATGGACCGGATGGAGCCCCGGGGGCTGGAGCTGGCCGCGCAGCGGGTGCCCGGCGCGCCGGTGATCTGGACGGTCTCCGGCGGCGTGGAGGGGGCCTCGGTCCGGCCGATGCTCGAGCAGCGGGGTTATGCGATCGTGCGCTACTGGAACGAGATGAAGCGGGATATCACCGTGGAGCCCGTGGAGGTGCCGGAGGTCGATGCCGTCCTGGTGTCGCCGACCGAGGAGCACCGGGAGGCCACCCGGCTGGCGCACAACGAGGCCTTCAAGGACCACTGGGGTGCGGGGGTCCAGTCCCCGGAGGACTGGGCCGACACCTGGGGCGCGCGCTCCAACCGCCTGGGGCTCTCCACGGTGGCCCTCGACCGGCAGGGCCGGGTGCTCGCCTACGTCCTGGCCGGTACCTGGGTGCCGGAGGAGCTCTACGTCACCCGGGTGGGCACGGTGCCGGACGCCCGGGGCCGGGGACTGGCCCACGCTGCGCTGCTGCGCACCGTCGGTCTCGCCGACGGCTTCGCCTACGTGGCGCTCGACGTCGACTCCGCGAGCCCGACGGGCGCGACGAGGCTGTACGAGCGGGCGGGCTTCTCCCTGTCCAAGGTGACCTGCCAGTACCACCGCCAGGCACCGACGGGCTGACCGACCCGGCTACGTGACGGGCCTGCGCGGCCGGCCCCACGGCATACGGCTCCGGGCAGGCACGACCGGCGGCCGGCTGGTTAGGGTGGCGCATGGCCACCTTCCTCGACATCCATCCCGTGGACCCGCAGCCTCGCCTCATCGGCCGGGTCGTCGACACCCTCCGTGATGGCGGCCTGGTCGCCTATCCCACGGACGCCTGCTACGCCCTCGGGGCGCAGCTGGGCAACCAGGAGGCCAAGGAGCGGATCATCCGGATCCGCCAGCTCGACGACAAGCACCACTTCACCCTGGTCTGTGCGGACTTCGCCCAGCTGGGGCAGTTCGTGCACCTGACCAATGCCGTCTTCCGGGCGGTGAAGGCCGCGACCCCAGGCCCGTTCACCTTCATCCTGCCGGCCAGCCCGGGCGTCCCGCGGAAGCTGCAGCACCCCAAGAAGAAGACCGTCGGCGTGCGTATCCCCGAGCACCGCATCACCCAGGCGATCCTGGCCGAGCTCGGGGAGCCGATGCTCTCCAGCACGCTGCTGCTGCCGGGGGAGGAGGAGCCGCTGGCGATGGGGTGGGAGATCAAGGAGCGCCTGGACGACCAGGTCGAGATCGTCATCGACGGGGACGAGACCGGCAACGAGCCGACCACCGTCATCGACTTCTCCGACGGCTACCCGCAGGTGGTCCGCGAGGGCGCCGGGGACTCGTCAGCCTTCGCCTGACCTCCGAGCCGCCTCCCAGGCGTCCGTGCCGGGCGCCGACGATGTCATTCTGGAGGATGTAGACGCCGCCAACCGCCCTGAGTACGCTCGTTGACCAGCGCACTGGTGCGGGACCCGGGCGACCAGCGCCTGGGTTCGAGAAGGCGGTGCGGCCCGCCACCTGAGTGGCAGGGGCCGGCGCCACGTGAGTCTCCCGAGGGAACGAGACGATGGCTGCGATCAACGGACCGTGGAAGACCGTGACGGGACCGGGCGGGGCGCGCGTCCCCTTCTACATCATCCGCTTCGACAAGCGGGGCGTGTGCACCAGCCCCGCCAGCCTGGCGCACCTGGTCGACGCGTCCGCCGAGGCCACCGACGTCTTCCTGTTCAGCCACGGGTGGAACAACGACTGGGCCGCGGCAACCCGGCGCTACGAGCAGTTCGTCACCCTGTTCACGAAGGCGCACGCCGCCCACTGGCACCCGGAGTCACGTGACTTCCGGCCGGTCCTGGTCGGCGTCCACTGGCCCAGCACCGTGCTGGTGTGGGACGACGAGCAGGGTCCTGACATCGCCGGGGACCCCGAGCCGGCCGCCGCGGACCAGGTGCCCGTCGACCTGCTCGCGGAGGGACTGGCGCCCGAGCAGGCCGCCCGGCTCTACGAGCTGGCCGAGCGCGAGGAGCTCAGCGGCGCCGAGGCGCTGGAGTTCGCCACCCTGCTCGCGCCGGTCCTCACCGGCACCGACGACGAGCGCGGGAGCGAGGAAGAGTCGACCCCAGACCCCGAGGACCTGCTGGCCCTCTGGGCCACGATCCCGGACGAGGGCGCCGACGAGCCGGCCGAGCGGGGCGGCTTCGCCGCCGACGAGCCAGACCCCGCAGCACCCCAGACCGCGGGTCTGTTCGACCGGCTGAACCCGCGCAACGTCATCCGCACCGCCACCGTCCTGCTGATGAAGGACCGGGCCGGGCGGGTGGGCGCGGCCGGGGTGCGGACGATGCTCCACAGCGTCGTCGCCGCGTCGACCAGCTCCCGAGTGCACTTGGTCGGCCACAGCTACGGGGCCAAGGTCGTCCTCTCGGCCCTGGCGCACGGCTCGGCACCGTCGCGGCAGGTGGAGTCCGTCCTGCTGCTCCAGCCGGCCACCTCGGCCCAGTGCTTCGCCGACCCGGCCGGGGGGAGACGCGCCGGAGGCTACCGCCCCGCGCTCGAACGGTCGCGCCAACCCATCATGACCACCTTCAGCCGGCACGACGTGCCCCTGACCAGGCTCTTCCACCTCGCCGCCCGCCGGGCGTCGGACCGGCGCGAGGCGGTCATCGCCGGAGCACCGTCGGAGTATGCCGCCCTCGGCGGGTTCGGCCCGCAGGAGACCTCGTCGGTCACGGTCGTGGCGGCGCGCACCGCGCCGCAGCGCTACGACCTGCCGGACACCGGTGTGCTGGCCATCCGGTCTGACGACGTCATCAGCGGGCACGGGGACGTGCAGAACGCCGCCACGGCGTGGGCGCTGCTCTGTCAGGTGATGGAGTAGCGGTGGCCGCCCTGGTCCGCGCCGAGCACGACCTGCCGTCCCTCCGGATCGCCTACCGGCACGGCGGGCGCGAGGCCGTGCACTTCTGGCTGGTCCGCGGGGGGCAGGACCCCGAGCTCGTCGCCGAGTGCCGCGCGTCCGAGCTGGGCCCGGTCGACTTCCCCGACGGCGCCCCCGTCACCGACGACCAGTTCCACCTGCCCTCGGACGTCCTCTACCAGCTCTCGCGCCGGATGCCCGACCTCGGTCACTCGGACTCTCCGCCGGACAACGCCCTGTGGTTGGAGCTGGTCAGCCCGCGGGGCTACCTGCACCTGGTGCCGTGGGAGCAGCTGCTGGAGCCGCTGGGACGCCCCCTGGTCCGGCTGCCCAACTACACCGTGCGTCCCCAGGCCCAGTCCCAGACCCTCGAGGTCGCGCTGTGTGCCAGCTCCTCGGTCTTCGGCGGCGAGTTCGACCCGCCCACGATCCTCGGTCACCTGGCGCGGCTGTGGACCACGATGTCGGGCAAGGACACCCGGGTCCACCTGTTCTGCGACCAGTGGGCCCACCGAGCGGTCCTCGACCTGGTCTCGGAGCGGCCCGAGGTGCGGGTGGCCGACCCCGCGGACTGGGAGGTGGTGGCGCACCCGTCCTCGATGGCCACCAACCCGTGGCTGGAGTGGATCAGCGGGGCCCTCGAGGGTCTGGCGATGGACGTCATCCACCTGGTCGGCTACGGCTACCTGGCCGGAGGCCGCGGGGCGGTGGCGCTCGCCGCCACACCGACTAGCAGCGCACGTGAGCACGCCGAGTTCATCGGAGCCGCGCAGCTGGCGCAGTTCGCCGGCTCCCGGGGTGCCTGGACCTTCGTGATCAGCGGCCCGCCGGACAACTACTCCGGCGCGGGCCTGCGCGACGTGGCCGACACCCTGGCGATCAGTAGCCCGGGCGTGCGGATCGCCCACGACCTGTCGCTCGATCCCGACCTGGCCCAGCTGACCCGCGTCATCGAGCTCGTCTACGCCGGGAAGGCCTCGGTGACCGAACCACTGCCCGGGATCTCGTGCTGGGCGCACCCCAAGTTCGTGGAGTATCCCGAGGAGCGCCTCATGACGCGCACCGGCCACTCGGCGATGGTCGGCGAGGCCACCCAGGAGGTGCTGGCGGCCCCCGGCACCCCCGCCTCCGTCGCCTCCGGCACCCGCTATCTGGAGTCGCTGCAGGCCCAGTGGACCGTGACCGAGGGCGGCGCCATCGACGCCGACGCCGTCGCCGCCCTGCGGCGCGTCTCCGACGTCCTGGAGCGACGGTCCCTGGAGTTCCGGGAGGAGCCATGAACCGGGTCGTCTTCAGCGTGACCGGGCTGACCACCGCCGGGGGTGCTTCCGGTCTCGGGATCCAGCTGCGCGAGCCGCGGGGGTTCGGCCGCCAGACCGTCGAGCTGACCCTGGCGCCGACCGCCCAGGAGTTCCAGGCGCTCGCGGCCAGTCAGGCGCTGGAGAAGGACGCCGTCCGCCGCGCGGGCCGGGCGCTGTACGACGCGCTGGTGGCCAACAACCCGGACCTGCGCAAGCACATCGAGGCGGCGCTGCTCGTCCAGCCGCCGGAGCGGTTCCCGGTCTTCGTCGAGCTGGACACCGGCGACGGTGAGCCCTACCCCTGGGAGACCCTGTGCTCCCCCGACGGGGACTTCCTGGGCCTCGACGAGCGGTGGGCGATCGGTCGGCTGGTCGAGTGCCGCAGCCAGCTGCCGGCCACCTGGGTCTTCGAGCCACCGGTGCGGATCGCGGCGATCCTGTCGTGCCTGGACGTCAAGGGGGAGTCGGAGTGGAACTCCCTGCGGGCCGCCTGCGAGGCTGCGCAGGTCCCCGTGGAGCTCTTGGCCCTGGTCGGCGAGGACGAGCTGCACTCCACGATCGGTGCGGCTGGCCTGGACTGGGTGACCGTCGAGTTCCTCCCCTCGACCGTCGAAGGGATCGCCTCCCGACTGCAGCAGTTCAACGCGCACGTGCTGCACATGTTCTGCCACGGGCTCTCCACGAGCCAGAGCCCCCACCTGCAGGTGGCTACCCGTGAGCGGTGGCTCAGCCCGGAGGGCAAGACCCTGTTGATCGAGGCGAAGGAGATCAACACCTTCAACCCTCCCGTGGACAACCTGCCGTGGCTGGTGGTGCTCAACAGCTGCGAGACCGCGGCCGCCAGCGGCCAGGAGACGCCCCGGTCACTGGCCCTGGACCTGATCGCGACCTACGGTGTGCCGGCGGTGGTGGGCATGCGCGAACCGGTGAGCGAGCGGGACGCCCCCTTGTTCTCCCGGGCGTTCTACGACCAGCTGATGTCAGAGTTCAGCCGGCTGCTGCAGCCCGGACAGGGGGAGGAGCCGATCGAGTGGGCCCGCCTCATGGTGGGGGTCCGGGAGCAGATCGCCGAGCAGTACGAGCAGCTGAACGCCGAGCGCGGCACCCAGAAGCAGTGGACCCTGCCGGTCGTCTACAGCCGACCGGACGGGTTCCGGCTGCAGGTGCTCGCGCCGGCCGGACCTGCGCCCGTCCCGCCGGTGCCCCCCGCTCCGCCCGCCACCGACGGGCGGCTCCGACCGGCAGGTCCCGAGGATCCACCGGCCGAGGGCGCAGCCGCCCCGCCCGAGTCCGCGGCGGAGCCGGTGCGCCGGATCGTCCTGAGCATCCGGGTGCTCACCGGGCTGCGCGCGCAGGTGGAGGCCTCGGGAGACCCCGCGATGCTGGCGATGATCGACGAGGAGCTCGCGACCCTCCAGGCCGAGCTCGAGGGGCGGAGCACACCATGACCGACCCTGTGCACGACCCTCTGACCGACCCACTGACCGACCCGGCGGCACCGGCGGTGCCCCTGCGCGAGACGACCGTCCGGGCCAACGCGTTCACCGAGGAGGGGCCGGCCACCGGCTCTTTCGCCGAGCCGTTCGGTCGCTGGTCCATCGGGCGGCCCTCGCTCGGTGAGCGCCACCTGGTGCCCTCGCCGGCGGACCCTGCCCACTGGCGGGACCCGCGGATCGGCTGGGGCGTCGTGCTCCCCGAGCGGGAGGGGCTCGATGCCGCCGCCCTGGCCACCGCGGATGACGCACCGGAGCCGATCCGCGAGCTGGTGCGGGAGCGGGCGGGCAAGGTGCTGCGCTACCGCCCGGGGACCGGGCTGGCCCCGTGGGTGCTGCGCGACTACGCCGGGGAGGGTGACCTGTTCACCGCCGCCTCGCCGCAGGGAATGGGCCCCCAGCAGCTGCCGCTCTACCTGCTCGTCGCGGCCTCCCCCCGGGAGGTCCCCTGGCAGGTGCAGTACGCCCTCAACCCCGTCCGCCACGTCGGTCGACTCGACCTGGAAGGGGAGGGGCTGGCCAACTACGTCACCGCGCTGCTGTCCGGGTGGGCCGACTCGCAGGCGCAGTATGCCGCGCCGCTGGTCTGGTCGGTCGACCACGGGGGCGGCGACATCACGAGTCTGATGCGGGAGGTGATCGGTGCTTCCCTGGCCACCGAGCTGGCCGGCGACAGCGACATGACGGCCGCCCGGTTCATCGACGGGGCGCAGGACGACGCCTCCGGGACGGCCCTGGTCGAGGCCCTCGCCGAGCTGCGTCCGCTCCTGGTCGTGACGACCAGCCACGGCAAGACCGGCCCGCTGAGCGACCCGGCCGCCATGCAGCGGGACCTCGGCATGCTCGTCGACAGCTCCCTGCAGGCCGTGGACCCGGCCGCGCTCACCGCGGGCTGGGCCCCCGACGGCGCCGTCTGGTTCGCGCAGGCCTGCTGCTCCGCGGGGGCGGACCAGCCGTCGGCCTACGACGGACTGTTCGCCGCCACCGGCCAGGTGGGGCGGGTGCTCACGGAGGTCGCGCGGCTCGGTGCGCAGACCGCCCCGACACCGCGCGCGCTGCTGGGGGCCAGCCGGCCACTGCGTGCCTTCATCGGGCAGGTGGAGCCCACCTTCAACTGGACGATGGAGTTCCCGCCGACCCGGCAGGACCTGACTTCCAGCCTGCGACGGGCCGTCTACGAGGGCATCTGCGGCGGGCAGCCGGTCGGTCTCGCCCTGGCTCCGTACTACACGGCGGTGGGGTCACTGCTGATCAACCACGGGCGCCAGCTCGAGGAGTTCAACAAGGGGACCAGCGGAGCCCTGGACCTGGCCACGTACAGCAAGGCCACGGCATACGACCGGGCCAGCACGGTCCTGCTGGGGGACCCGACCGTCGCGATCCCGCTGCCCGCGGCCGCCCCCGCCGGAGCGGGAGGCGGTCCGTGAGAGGTGGCGCGGCCGGAGCCCGGCCGGCTACTCGCTGACCCGCAGGAAGCCGTGCGCACCCCGCTCGGCGTCCACCATGAGGTGGGACACCAGCGGGTAGTGGCCCGCCTCCGGCATGACCAGCTCGACGAAGCCCGCCTGCGCCGGGAGCAGCCCGAGGACCTGGCTCCCGCCGGTCGGATCGCCCTCCTCCTCGGGGCCGCCGAGCACCCAGCGGCCCTCCTGGTAGATGGTGTCGAACTGACCCCCCACGACGTGGAAGCTGCTCGGGCGGTTGGGCCCGGAGTCCAGCACCCAGATGCGGACCCGCTCACCGACCTGCGCCTCCAGCATGTGCTCGTCGTACTGGTTGGCGATGCCGTTGAAGACGACGAGGTCGGGCTGCTCGGCGCCGACCTTGTCGGCGCTGACCTCGGTCGCGTCCTCGGCGGAGGTCGCGACCGTGTCGAGGTAGACCTCGGTCTGCACCAGGAGGAACTCGCGGTCGACCTCGGGCAGGTCCGGCGAGTCGATGATCACGGCCCCCGTCATCCCCGCGGCGATGTGGGAGGACATCGGCATCGTCGAGCAGTGGTACATCCAGATGCCCGACCTCGTGGCGGTGAACCGGTAGACCAGGGACTCCCCGGGCGGGATCGTGCGCATCGGCTCGTCCGGGGCCAGCGCCCCGGCGTGGAAGTCGATGGAGTGACCCATGGTGCCGTCGTTGACCAGGGTGATCTCGAAGACGTCACCGACCTTGCCCCGCAGGGTCGGGCCGGGGGCCTGGCCGTTGAAGGTCCACCGCTGCTGCCACAGGCCGGGGGCGACCTCCAGCGGCACCTCCTGGGCGGTGAGCGTGATCCGGTGGGTGGTGGTGGCCGGGGCCGGTGCGAGGACCGGGTCCACCGGCTGTATGACGGGGGGCGGGTCGTCGGTGAGCAGCGGGCCGTCGCCGTGGCCGGCGTGGGATCCGTCGGTGGTCCCGCCCGCAGGTGACTCACCGGAGCCGCCGTCCGGGCCCGTGTCGGCGTCGGCCCCGGCGGCGGGCGTCCCGCCGGTGGTCTGCACCTGGAAGGTCATGCCGCTCTGCCGGTGGCCGACGATCGTGCACCAGCCGTCGAGCGGCCCGGTGACCACGTCGATGACGATCTCGGCGTGCTCCTGGTGGGCCAGGCGAGGGGTCTTCTGACCGCCGATGGCCAGGTCGTGCGTCGTGGACGGGTCGTCGTTGACCAGGTCGATGACCAGTCGGTTGCCCAGTGGGACGGTGACCGTGTCGGGGGTGAACCTCATCCCCGCTGCAGACACCTCGACCCGGGTCGTCTCGCCCGTGGGCGAGACCGAGGCGTCCTGGGTCGTGGAGCTCGTCGGCGCCCCGATGCCGGCCGCGACCGGGTCCAGCCCGACGCCGACGGTGATCGCGACGAGCAGCGCGGACGCCCCGGCGACCGCCTGGGCCAGGGTCAGTGACGAGGCAGGTCGCTCCACCCGGGCGCTCGGGTCGATCGGCGGCAGCCCGCCGCCGAGGGCGCGACGGGCGCGCACCGAGGTGATGATCCCCTTCACCATCAGGGGCAGGAAGGAGGCCAGCGCCACGAGCACCAGGACGGAGACGACGACCCGCACGAGGCTGGGGACCGGCGCCAGGCAGACCGCCAGGCCCAGGTTGATGACCACCAGGCGCAGCCCGGCCAGGGTGTTGAAGACGGCCTGGCCCGCGCGCACGACCGACGGTCCGCCGCCGAGGGCGGTCGGCATCAGGTAGGACAGGGC